>ERZ808042.644-NODE-644-length-16533-cov-8.715544_pt1 | contig 16533 bp, 17 predicted proteins | sample MGYA00380193_ERZ808042 | MGnify/ENA primary metagenome ERZ808042 (study PRJEB31490, sample SAMN06133401) | mouse gut metagenome | isolation source: M1_2 | host: mice | place: China: Chengdu | collected 2015-05 ...
TGACGCCATGGGGCGTCTTTTTTCTTGCCTGCAAGCCCCCATATATTAAAAAACCGCTACTTTGTCAACAGCCCCATCGTGAGATTTATTTTGTCGAAACTTGCCTCGATTCGGGGCTGTTGACAAAGTAAGATTTCAAAATGAGACCCTTCCATAAGGTTTTGAAAAGCGGGCGCTACTTTGTGATACCATTACAATTATGCTGCAAAAATCTGCTTGATTTTTCAGAACAGGACTTTGTCAACAGGCCCAAATTGAGGCACATTAAAAGCCATTCAAACTGCCGATTATATCAGTGTATATATTAAAGCGTAGTATAATGCGTCAAATGTCACGACCATCAAAAAAACCATTATACCAAATATTTTCGCCCTCTCTTCCTATAGCTATATGCCATATACGCATATCTGTTAAGTTATTATGGAAAGGCAAAAAAGAATCTCCGCCAACCACGATGGCCTGTATTTGTGGCTTACTACTAAATGGCTTGCCAAGGTATTTCATACTAGCAGATACCATACTTGATAACTGCTGATAGGCAGATGGTATATCCAGTAAGAATTGCAAGGACTGATAATCAGACAATCCATGAGTTTTCGAGTGAAACAACTGCCGACTGCGCACTTTGGCCTCGCCCACAAGAATCATATTTCTTCGTACGGCGACAATATCAGGGCCTTTGCGGTGTCCTCCAATTTGAAACCAATAGTGACCTTGCTGGTTTCCACTTAAAGCAAGAATTATAAAGTCATGTGATTGTAAAAACAGACCAAAATCGGCTAATAAGTCATCCTCTCTATACAAATCTACACTCATGCAAAATAGACCAACCCTTCCTTGAAAATGATAAGATCAGCAGTAAAGGAATATACCCGCAAGAAGTTTTTCATTACTTGCGCACACCCTTCCGTTAAGTACATTGTATATTCTGGTATATTCCTAATTTGTGTTAAATCATTATTCTGCAATGGACAACTATTCCACACTTTACTGTGATAACAAGAAAAATCTCCAAAACTCAACATAGATAAATCAATAATCACATTTGTATCACGTTCATAAGGTGTTGTTCCCAGTCTACAAAACATATAGTCAAAAGCTAATGGCTGGCCTAAATACGGATCAGCACCTTTCTCTTTGATTCGCTTATTGAGACTGGCTCTGAGCTGTGCGGCTGTTTTTCCGCGTTTATCAGCTATTGGAGTAAAAATTAGATTACGTGTACGCTTAACTATACGTTCGGGGATATTGGCTGGAACTGATATGCCTTTCCCATCTAGCCAGGTCACAACATCTCCCCAAGGCAAAAAATCTCCATTTACCATGTTTTTTGTTAATCTGGCAAAATCACTGATTTTAGGAATCGGTGAATACGCTCTTCCTCTCATATCATCCCGGAGATTCACAATCAAACGTTCTTGGAGCAACAAAGAAACCGGTGTTCCATTAATTGCGGCGTCTAATACTTTATTTAAAAAAGATATGGTTTTGACAATTGGCTGAGAATCATGTTTAGGTAAATCAGAAAAAGTAGTGTCAATGTTTAATGTCCTCTTGTCATCCGATTCCCATTCCGCAATATAAAATGGAGTTTGATGAATTTCCATTACCCGATCATATGCATAAAAGAAAGCTGAGTCCAGTTTACTAGGAAAGCGTGGATGGTTGGACAAATCAAACGGCAAAACATATGCCCCAGGAACACCAATCTGCGCACATCCTACAAGATTATTAAATCGCTGCAACCAATGATCTCGAGCAGGGACATGATTTGTTACCTCAAAGGCAAAAATCGGAAAAATGGGACGAATACCATTGTCATAGCAGATGACCACATCAGGCTTCGCAAAAAACAATAGTCTTCGAAGCTCGTCTGGTAACTCTGCAAAGTGTTCGCTGTTATTGTCGGGAAGATTTCGAATTTCGTATGTCGTACTTCCAATATAAGACATTTCCTCAATCTTTGAATATTGTATTATATATTCAGCAAACCGTCTAGCTTTATGATGAAATATTATGAAATGATTCATGGCCTTAGCTCCTTCTTTAGCACCGCAACACCGTCATAGTGGATAATATTTGATGTCTTATGTCGGGCAATTTTTAGGGCGTTTTTAACGATTTCATAGTGAAAAACCTTTTCACGCAGCAGACCATAGCTTACTAACAACTCTACAAGAATTGCAAACGTGTCAATCGGAACCCCTGTGATCGTATTTGTTCCTGCGACAAGTATGAATTTGCCGCCAACTTTAAGGGTATCTGAAATACGGCGTAGGGACATCTCCATTTCGTGGAAATATTTATAAACAACAAAACTTCTTTTGGGCTCCTTGTCATATATTTCCCTTAGTGCTTCATTCAATTTTCTTCCTAATACTGAACCTTCATTAAATTGATGCAGAACCATATAATCTCTTGAGTAAACACGTTCAGTCCCAATAAATCTCTGCTGATATGCTATACTATCCTTTGGATGGATAAGCGAAAGCAAAAAGCTTTCATATCGATTATTCATTGCATAATTCATTGCATTGATATACGGGGGAGAAGTTACTACTAAGTCAACACTCTCTGGATTCAAATACTGCCCAACATTCAGAACGGTTTCGTTGATAATCGTCGGTATGGGCAAAGCTGCGGAACACACATTTTCAGTAGCCATAATATTCTGATATTTCACTAGGGCTTTCTTCATCAAATCAAATGGCCTTGGCACGCCTTTCAGCACTTTCTGTTGATCTCGCTTGACCTTTATCTGGCCCTCGTCCAAATAGCTACACGGTTTAATAATTGTAGATAGCACCGATAAGTAATAATCAAATAACGAATCGTTAAAATTATAATTGATATAATCGCGAATAGTTTCTATTTCCAATAGCGCATCTTCGCTAAACCAAAAAAGATCGTTTTCAAAAAATAGGTTCCTACTAGTCTTCTTATTTTCTTTCTTGGACAAAAATTGCAAGAACTCATCGGTAGATTGAAAGATTCTTTCAATATCATAATAGTTGGATTTTGCACGGGCAAGTAAACAAGCATAAGGTGAAATATCCATACCGATACTTTCCCGGCCCCTTATTCTTGCTTCCATTGTAGTTGTTCCGCAACCATTAAACGGGTCTAAAACAACATCCCCAGGATTGCTGTACCGTTCAATCGCCCATGCAGGCAAATCAGGTATAAACTTTGCGGGATATTTCCCAAATCCGTGAATTTTACAATGCTGTCCGCTACTCTGAATAGAGATGACCGATTGATCTAATGGTTCGGTTGTGGACAAATCCACTGTTTTACACGCAGATTTTGGCTTCGCAATAACAGTCTTATCAACTACAACCACTGTTTTTGGTTTAATAGGCTCAAAAACTAAAACATGTTGCATCTTTTTTTCTGTATCTGTATGCTTTTTCTCTCGGAAGCTTCGTGTAATGCTCTCCATAGTATATTTAGCGCTCTCAACAAAAGCAAAGTTTGACTTCTCACCGATTTTCCTAAAGCAGCTCTCCATGTCAACAAATTCTCCAGAAATAATGGAATCCCCTACAAAGAAAAATGCAAGCTTGTTAGGCTTCAACATCCTGGAGATATTTTTCATAGTTAGAATCATTTTTTCTTCGAAAACAGTAATCGGAGCCTTTTTGCTAGAATGTTCATGCCGAGAGCCAATTTCAGTTTCCTGCACCTGTTTTACATCATAACCCAACCAAATCATGCGCCACTTGTGATACAAGTAGTAGTCATACGAATTTGCATAAGGGGGAGATGTAATAACAATATCCACACTACTGTCAGCAACTATATCGCTCGAAATGCTGTCAGTACTGCCTAATATTACGGTAGGAGTATTTTTTTCGACCGTTATCATGTTTGAAATTGACATAATTTTTTCATATTCTTGTTTTAACTTTCTCACAAACGTAGTAATGACAACGCCGTCCGCCAGTTTTTTTTCAACCGCTACATACCTTGTATTGCTTTCTTGGTTGCTTACATTTACAATGATACTGCTAAAAATGCAAAGCAAAAACGTTTGTAAATTTCCGCACGAATTATCAAGTATAAATTGTTTTAACCATGACAATTCGGTAATTACATTTTTTTGAAACCAATGCCCTAAATTTTGAACAGAGGGGGTCCAAGCAGTTCTAATTTCTGCGAGATCCAATTTATTCAACCTGTTAATAATGGCAAGAATCTGTTTTTGCTCACAAGCAGTCAACGCAGTTGTCTTAGCCCGCGAAATAAGTGTCGCAACTGGATTGGAGTCAATGCCTATGCTTTTCCGCCCCGCTACACAGGCTTCAAGCAATGTAGTACCACTTCCACAGAAAGGGTCCAGGACAACATTTCGCTCCTTTGTGCATTCACGGATAATCTCTCTTGGTAATTCTGGTATAAACTTAGCGGGGTACGGATGTATTCCATGTGTAAATGCCCCAGAGCTTGTACTACCTACATCAGTATATGTAGTTAATTTCTCTATCAACTTCATTTAATCACCTTATGGGAAAAATCTTTTGATATTTTTCAACTGTTCACTACGATTGGTTTTTAGACCTCATGTAAAAGTCAAATGATATATCTAAAACATTATATATCATTTTGTTGGGCTATTCAAGTTTTTCTCAAATATAAAAAAGTTACATTTCTGTTCCACTTTATTATTAAACCGTACCAGAACGCATACCAGAATGAACCCGAAAAACAGCATGACAGGGTGGTGCTCAATGGGAGCACCACTCTGCCAAAACCGTTGAAATTACTGCATTTTTTCACATTGAATCCTGCTGCGTTTTCCGCTCTGAATCTATGGCATTCAAGAGTCCTGCAAATAAATGTCAAGCCCTAAAATGAGAAAATTTTGAGGGGGTAAAAAAGGGTATAACAAACCAAGCCTGCAAAAGCGGAATTTTTCGCAGGCCACACGAGCTGTGGATTTTAGCACGGGTTAACGCTCAGAATATTCCCGGGCGTCAGCCGCAAGGAGACACTCTTTCACGCGGGCATAGTAGATACGCAGGAACTTGTTCTGGGCGGCGGTCATATAGACGAAATACGGCTTGCCTTCGGCCCGCTTCTTGTCCAGGAACTGGTAGACCGGCTCATCAGCGGGGGCCTTGAGCAGATAGGTGCAGACGATTTGATAGAGCGTCTTGCGCAGGTGGGGCGAACCCCGCTTGGTGGTCGGATTGCTCTTGGAAATGTGTTTGCCGGACTCGTCCACTGCCGGATCGACGCCGGCGAAGCTCACAATGGAGCTGCGGCGGGGGAAGCGGCGCACGTCGCCAATCTCAGCCATCAGCTTGGTGTTGCTGTTCTTGGGCAGGGTCGTAATATGCCCGATGCTGTCGATGTACAGATCCGCCGCTTTGGAGCCGCTGAAATGATAACCCTTCCGCTTGCACCACTTGCGGTAACGCTCCGTAAAAGCGGCCTCGCTGATCAGGGCAATGCATTCACAGTGCCAGAAGGTCATGATGAAATCCACCCACTTTTGGCTACCATCGGCACGGTCCGGGCTGGAAAACATCTCGTTTACCCCCGGAAAAACCTTGTCCGTGAGAGAGATGAGGTTATTTTGCAGTGCCACCACGTTCTTCATGTACAAATCGTACTGCCGTGAGATCAGCTTCAACTGCTCTCTGATTGCTTCCATGGGTGTATATTCCCGCAGATCCGTCCAATTATCAAGCCCGTATTTGGCAATCCTTCTGGCGTCCGCTTTGTCAGTCTTGACCTTTCGGATAGAACCACCGCCGCTCTGCTTAATGAACAGCGGATTCATCACCGTGACACGGATGCCATGCTCGTGCAGGACTGCCACTACCGGCTCATGGTAACGGCCTGTGGCCTCCATGATCACCCGCGTGTCTTCTCCCAGCCTTAAGATGTCATGGGCCATCTGCTCCAGACCAACCTCGGTATGGGGATATTCCCTTGGCTTCAGCACAATTTGATTCATTGGCTGCAGAGCCATCATCATGCTTTTCCCCTTGGATACGTCAATTCCTACTGCGTTCATGGTTTCCCTCCTGTGTGATTGACCAATGGCCTCCGCCTCTGTTCCTCGCCGCTTATTCAATCTCCTGACTGACCCGAGCGCACCACGTCTGGAGTCTCGCCAAAACCCACCCGGCAAAACGGGTGAAGTTTACTCCGATGAGATGGCTCTACCTGCGCAAATCGAACGCTGCGAATGAGAGAGACGGCTGACGGACTCTTGATCGGGCGTGTTGGCCCAAGGTCAGCGGTGTCAGGCCATTTACTCCCTCATTCTACAGCTTCAGCTTTGAGTCGACAAAAGACACGGCTGGCTGCCGTGCCTTTCACCGTAACTATATTGTAGGAGGTCAGCGGTTCGATCCCGCTTATCTCCACCAAAGCAACATAATCCGAACCTTTTCCCCATCGGGGACGGGTTCGGGTTTGTTGTTTATCTGGATAGTATCAGCGCATAAGGGAAGCGGCCTCCATCGACTGGATGGGGGCCGCTCCTGTTATGTATGCTCCTGACTCCGCTTCCATTCCTCAAACGCCGCTTGTCCTTCCGGGCTGGTGTAAAAAGCCCGAAGTGATGGAAGTAGCGCACGGGCCATTGTTTCTATCACAAAATCAGGCACCATCATTTGACCATCGTTTATTGCTGGGTCTGCTGGATTCACCAGCATCACCTCCTTTTTTCAGTGTTCAAAGGTGCGGCCCTGCGGGGCCGTTATTGCATCGGGGCCAGCGGTGGCCGCAAGCGGCGGATTTCACTTCTTCCGCTCCCTCGCTTCCTCTTGCGCCGCTGGCCCTCGGGTGCCCCTCCTGGGGCCTTTTTTCGTTAACCCCGGTTTACCGCAAGGAAAACTGAAACATCCCGGAAATGGTCAAGACAGGCGGCAAAATCTGTCTCATTCCGGACGCTCTCTCTGTTACGGTCCACAAACTCACGAAGAAGCGCCGGAGCTTTCTTCTCTTTCAGAACAAGGGGCACTAATTTCTTTAAGGCTCCCTGCTGGGCCTCATAAGAGAGCTTCTCGGCCCCTTTCAGCGTTTTCACCATTCGGTTGAACGCTGTGGCCGTCACTCCACCCGCCGCCAGTGCCTTGCCGATGATTTCGGCATAGTCCACCAACGACGGGTCGGGGTAACGCCCTTTACCCTCCCCTTTGTAGTACCCTTGGGCCAGGTACTCCCCCAAAACACTCTCCGAGCCATTGCCGGGATTATCGGCGTCCGAGACGGATTCCTTCTGTCCCTGGGCTGGGGCGGTGTCAGAGGCGGGGGTGGTGCTGGTGTTAGCCGTCTTGGTGTCGGCGGTCATGTTGGTGGGGGCCTGTCCCTCGACAGGCTCCCCGATGATTTTACGTTGATTCATGTTTTTTCCTTCCCGGCGCTGTGGCGCCTTTTTATTCTCTAGAACTCGCTTGTTCTCTATTTCTAACCCTAAAATAGCACAAGACTTTTTTACTGTCAATACGGGAAATACTTATTTATATTTTGCAATTGTGTAACTTTTTTACCGCATTCATCACAATGCACAAATTGCCAATGTATACACGATTTTTTCCAATGTTCTCTACTACCTCTCTATATTCACTCAACACAATCCCCAAATATTCCCATTGTTCCCAATCGACGTTACTTTTTTTCTCTGTTTTGCTGAAACCATTTTCGGGGTGTATCGAGGTTGTAACAGGTAGCTGTTACACTCCAATCTCTTGCAAGAGTTCACTTGTATCATGTATCAAAGTTGGGGGGTAGCACTAACCCCCAACTTTCAGAATGGAAGTTCCTCACCGTCTGCGGATTCTTCCTCCACGAACTCTGAAACCTCTGATACCGCTGCGCCCATTTTTTCCGTTGCCGCCGCCTTTAACTCCTCATAATCCACATATGCACTCATGGGGATAGTGTACCGCTGATACTCCCCGGCGGCATCTACAAAACAGTATGTAATATCCGTAATGCGCCGTAGTAACTGCTGTTGCTTGTCGCGGCCCCGCGCACTTTCTTCTACCATTTTTTTATACAATTCCTCCGGGGGGAAAACTGATGTAATGTAAATCTCCGTCCAAAGTGCCCATATGTTTGCAAATCTAGCATGAACTTGGATTCTATACCCATCCAAAATTTGCAAGAAAAATCCAAACGGGAATTGCCCCTTCATTTCATCTATAAACAAGTACGGTTCACCCTGGTAAACATCCCAGCCGCCGCCCTCATAGTCGCTAAAAAAATATACTGATTCTTCCCCGTATTCCTCGCATAGCGCCACAAAAGTATAGCTTTTCCCGCTTCCCGATTCGCCTACAAGATAATGTACCTTCACCTCACGTTTGAGCGGAGTTTCCCCTTTTCGCTTCGCAAAAAACGCGCTCCGTATCATCCGCTCATAACGGCGGTATGAAAAATCTACGCTCATAATCTCCGCCGGGGTCTTGCCATCGTCCAGCATTGCGGCAATTTCCTCCAAATCCGAACGCTTACCCTGAGCCGCTTTTATCTCCCCGGCGCGGCAGAGATATAAAACGCGCTCACCCTTTTCGGCAAACTGGCCGCGTTTATTTATATAGTCCTCCGCTTGCTCTTTGTTTCCCCGTGTTGCTTCAAAGTGCATCCCGGCGGCATAGCTTTTTTTGACCTTGGAAAACCGCATTGAAATACGGTCCTCTAAAACCATGTGGACATGATGTAGGCCCTCCGCGCTGATGCAATAAGCCCATGCCCCGGCGCGGGTGCTGCTGTTTGCTATCCATTCATCCCGCAGTTTTTGACATACTTCCTCCGGGGTCCCTGGGTAGCCGTGGTCTGCTGGATTGTTCAGCACGGCAAACCATGATTTTGATATTTCTGACCCCATAATTATCACCCGCTTTTTTGCCTATATTTTTGCCCCCTTGACGGGGGCAGAGAGAAACGGTTGCCCGCTGGCATGGTGGCCCTGGCGGGCCGTCCTCCGCGCTTGCGCTGCTCCGTCCTGGCCCTGGGTCCCCCACGCCGGGAGGCCGGGATTAACCCGGCTCTCCCTGGGCGGGAACGTCAAACGTCAAAGGTTTGCCACAGTCAGATAGACGGATTGCGAATTTTTGATACGGCCTGGATATGCTTGCAGCTCTACAAAATCGGCTTTTATAACGCTGATTCTGTTGTGTGCCTCCAGTGCGTCACAAAATTTGACAGCTAGTTCTGACAGGTCGATATCGGCCCTAACCTCCAAATGGAAATCGTAGAGCCGATATGGACCGCTGTTCCTGATACAGTCCTGCGGGTCGAAATCATCCACAGGGGAGATGGGGAGGTTAAGCCCCATCTCCGCAAGGATAGACATGACTCGATAATAAATCACTAGGTCCATTATTGACCTCCAATTGCCAGGGTCAAACCGACATATCCACCGGGTAATTGATCGACTCGGAGGAGGAACAGACGGTTCAACCCCCACCTGTATGTAGTTGCGTCAAGCGCTTCTTGAATGGCCTCCCCCAATGCCTTGGGGGAATTGAAAATATTCCGGCGACGCTTCACCATAGCGCGGTAAATGGGTGTGCCGGTGACTGTCACATCCACACCATTGCGAACTGCAATCTGTTCGATGAACCCCGGCGCTAGAAGGCCAAGAGTAACAGCGTACTGCCGAAGCATTTCAACCACTACGGCGAGTACGTCATAGTAGTTTGCGGCCGCCATTGCGGCAATTTGCTGCTTAGTCATTATTAACACCTCAAATACACTATAACGTTTTCCAGCGCGTTTCGGACCGCGACGCACTGGAATGGGGTGGGTAGGAACAACGCAAAAACTGCCTCCAACGCCTTTACATCGACCTCCGGGGGAATTGCCCGATTTTTGGGACCGCGGCGCTTGTAGGTGCCGTAGCCCCGCTTTGGGATGGTTAGAGCTAGGCAATAACCATCTCCAATCTGAACCACCTCCGGGAGCAATTCCCGGAGATAGTTCGGATGGTGGAGGGCGCGGAGTGGCGGCACGTCCTCATGTGCGAGGACCGACATCACCGCATTAGCGGCCAGCGTTAGATATTCACCAGTCATTCGATCACTAGATCGTCGTCAGAGATGGGCGCAGGAGCAGGAACCACATGAACCGCGTCGGCCTTGGCGCTAATACCTAAACGACGAACACCACTTTTGTCGGTGAAGTCGTAGACGCGACCCTCAAAATTTTTGAACTCCACGTAAACCGTTTCCCCCTTCTCCAAAAGAGCGGTGATGGCGTCCGTAGGGTCGGAAACCTTCACGTCCTGGGTCTGGTAACCGGCGTTGGGAAAAACCACCGTCACGCGACGACCCGTTATCTCCTCCTTGACGGAGTGACCGTCACGGAAGGGGTGGAGTGGGGCAATCTTGGCCGCAATGGCCAGACCGCCCTTGGAAAATGCGTTAAAATCTAGTTTCAAACTTGAAATATCCATTTTTTAACTCCTTTCATAAATTGTAAAAATATAGCAAAAAAACACATCAATCAGGCTGCATTTTTGCAGCCTGGTTAAATGTGTTCATGGTGACCCGCTGGGATTGTTAATCCGCGAGACACAAATATTCAACGTCCTGTTTCCCTCGAAGAAAATTTCAAAATCTTGGGGTTTCGGGAAAATGTCCGTGTTTCCTCGAAATCCATTCTCAGTATACCATGCCGAAACGGGTTTGTCAAGTGACTTTTTGATTTTTTTCTCAAGAATCAAAGAAAAAATCGACTTTTCGCTTAAAATACAACACTTTTTATGGTGTCATTTTGAAGGGCGATTTTTGGGGCCTCTTTTTATACCCACACCCGCAAACACGCTTTATCAACAGGGAAAAAACGCTTGCAAATATCACAGGTACAGAGTAGAATTAGCAGAAAAGGGGGCATTTTGATGGGGAAAAAATAATAGAAGTTTCTCAGCTCTTTTATCCGACAGTCCATGGCATTTTTTTGTGTTTGGTGACAGATAACGAAATTCTGAACCCAATAAAGGTTAAAATAAGGCGTAACGTAGCTCTTTCAGCAAATGTTAATCCCTCAAATTGCAAAGCAAATTTCTTTATTACAACCGAGGATGGGGCAAGGTATTATCATCATGTAAGCGTTGATTTTTTGCCTCGTAAGCAATGGCTCGAATTCAATATGAAACAATTTATAGAGAAAATAGGGTTTAAGTATTATGATGTTGTACTTGTACCTTACTATCCCGATGGCATAGATACACCATATTTCAATGGGTGGAAACGCTATCCAACTGATACGGAATACGGCATATATGTGACCGAAACTAAGCCCCCATGTTTAAAACACGTTTTTCTTGTACGTGATACACTTGTTTGGTGTGGAAAAAGTGTTGCAAAAATTGAGTATGATGGTCGCACAAATAAAAAATACAATTTGCCGGAAAAGATAGTTATATCTCCTCACAGTTGGACAAACAGAAATATTGATGCAATAGTTCGAGAAATTCCCCAAAACTGGCTACGCAGTTTTAAGGTCTACTTTTATGACCATGATATGGCATACAGATTTACCATCTGTGAAAATCGTGTTAATATTGCTATCTATCCAGTTAACAGCGGTCAGGCACTCTATACACATTTAACCTCTGAGCTCGATGAAAGGGAGCAAATACGGACAGGGTTTCAAATGCTCTTTTCTTGTATTTCTGCGGGAAATTTGGATTTAATCGAGAAAAAGATGTCAAAATATCAAATGATGGGCTATTAAATATTGAAAAAGTGAAGGTTTTAAATGTTCTTGCAATTTATCAAAAGATGCGGTAGAATAGAGATACCGAGGTAAATAAAGGCAGGACGTGGAGAGTTCGCACCTCCCCACGCCCCTATGCGGGAGCCACAACCTCCCACACAATAGCAATATGCTACGCCAACCCCATTATAGCGGTTTTTCCAGCAAATCGCAAGGGCCGTTTTGGGGCTTGTGTCTGTATATGCGGTGTGGGATATATTAAAAATCCTGCGCCGCTTTTATTTATCTCGATGGGAACGCCCAACGGGGGCCGGGAACGTCCCACCCCCACGGGCCGAACCATTGGGATAAAACCGCCAACTAAGAATCGGAAGGAGAATAGACACCATGAAAAAGGCGCTATTATATGGCCTGGCCGCCGTCATGCTTCTGAGCTTGACGGCTTGTGGCACAGCACGAGCAGAACAGCCCGACCCGGTTCAATCCCCGGAACAGAATAAAGGAATAGAGGGATATATCACCCAATCCCAGAAAACTGAGGGAAGTGAGGAGGAGGAGGCAGATATAGGGGTAATCGGCGATGGTGAAGCAGTTAGCACAAGAAAACCGACCCAAGAAGAACTAAATGGATTTTTTGAAAGGGCATATGTGAGTGGGGATGATTTAAGGGAGATATTTGAAGATGAAGATGAAATGATAGCGATGGAGATGAATGAGTTAACCTATATCCTTACTGTTGAACGGGCTGATCTTGAAACCCCGGCAGACCTTGAAGCCCAATACAGAGCATGGCGGGCCGAAGCCCATCCAGCTACATCAACCCAAGCACCTCCCCAAGCTGAGGTACAGCTATTTGCAGAATGTCACGAGGAAGTCTACGCACTGGATCAGGTCAATCTCAGGGCCAGCTATACAACGAGCAGTACGAAGTTAGGAAGTTTATCACGAGGTCAAAGTATTACCCGAATAGGCATAGCAATCTCAGGCACCGAGGCGGAGGGTTGGTCACGGGTTCAGCTGTCGGATGGTACAATAGCATATATGGTCTCCAGTTATCTGAGTACATCAAAACCCCAGCAGCAAGGAAACCAGAATAGAACTCCCCCGCCCGGCAGCACTGGCGGAAGCACCGGCACCCAAACACCTCCTCCAGTTCAAGTAGGAAATCCTGCACGGGATCCAGACAGTCTATTCACCGATCCATATAAAGGTTTAACTCCAGAAGAGAGAGAAGCTCAGATCCAAAGAGACAGAGAAGCAACCCAAAGAGTAGTGGATGGAACTACAAGTACCCTTCATCCAGGAGGCGAATAATACTAGTAATTACTTAAATTAGTGATACTAAAATTGCAAGGAAGCAGTTGGCATAAGTCAGCTGCTTCCTTATATCAATTAATATCAATTTATTATAATAGGGAATAGGATTTAGGATACATAACATCAACAATAAAGGTGAAGGTATAGAATTTATGAAGTTTTACGTATTAAATACGAATAAGCAATTGCATAAGCAATGTGAGAAAGATATGATAAAGAATCAGACGGCATCAGCATATGGAATACCGTGGGGAAATAGTATAAAGAAGTTAGAGGTAGGAGATATAGTATTCTTATATAGTAACAAAGTAGGTATAATAGCATATGTGATAGTGGAAACGGATTGGGCAATGAGGTCATTTTGTATAGATAATATAAAGGATGATGAATATTATGTGCGATTAAGAAATTTTAAGTTATTAAAAACTCCAATACCAGCTCCCAGAATTAAGGAGATAACATCTAAATTATCATTTAGGCAAACAATGTTTAGCATAGATTGTTAACCCTATACACGTAATAAAGGGTAGGCAAAAATAGTAAGAAATGGGCTGAGTAATCAGCCCTTTACTTATCTAATAAGGTTAATCTACTAAATATCTGTTGGTAAAGTGGGTTTGCGGGTGGTCGGCGGATGGGTGGCCCGCCACGGGCGAACGCTGGGCGGTTGTCGGTGGCTGGGTGCAAGGCGGGGCCAATGGTTGGTTCCGCTCCATGCAATCCCCCGCTGATGGGCTGGCAAGCCCTGGACACTGACCCCCGTGGGGATTGCGTCGCTTGTATGCCCTGCGGGGCATGGGACGGGGGTTATTATCTGCCGTGGGCTTTCGTTGCTCCTGCGGCCCTTTATGGGGCTTGCAAGGGTTTTTTTCTTTGCCCTGGAATCAAAATAAATTCTATTTAGAATTGACAAATGAACAAAAGAATGGTATAATAGAATCATAGAAAGGGGTGCTCAATATGAGCGATATTGGAAAGCGTATCAAGGAACTGCGGGAAGCGCATCACTTATCACAGGCTGAACTTGCCAAATTGTGCGGGAGCAATCAGGCCACCGTTGCCAAAACTGAGACCGGGAAAACGGCTCCTTCCCTCAAGTTGTTGATGGGGCTGGCTGAATACTTTGATATTTCCATGGATTATCTTTGTTGCCGGACAGACCAGCCCCAGGGAAAGCTATACGAGTGCAAGCCTAGAATGGAAGCCACCAGCGAGGACATGAAGCAATTTATAGAGATGTGCTTTGACCCGGCTTCTCCCTTCAATGCCAAGTTGAAAGACACCTTATTTAAGATGATGGAGGAATCGAAAAAATGAACGCCAACGCCGTGATTTATGCCCGGTTCTCGTCAGACCGTCAGCGCGAGGAATCCATAGAGGGCCAGCTTCGGGAGTGCCGGGAGTATGCCGACAAGAACGGAATCCGGGTGATTGACAGCTACATTGACCGGGCGTTGTCCGCTTCCAAGGACACGGACAAGCGGCTTGATTTCCAACGGATGATAAGGGACAGCGGCAAGCACCTATTTGACACGGTTCTTGTCTGGAAACTGGACAGGTTCGCCAGAAACCGCTACGACAGCGCACACTATAAAAATATCCTCAAAAAGAATGGTGTCCGGGTGGTATCGGCTACCGAGCATATTACCGAGGGGCCAGAGGGGATTATACTTGAATCTATGCTAGAGGGAATGGCAGAATACTATTCTGCGGAACTGGCCGAGAAAATACGCCGAGGGCAGAAGGATAACGCTTTGAAATGCCACAACAACGGCGGGCCTCCCCCGTTCGGATATTTCCTGGTTGACCACCATTTGCAGATTGACCCGGCCACGGCTCCCGTAGTGCTGGAAATTTTCAAGCGGTATGCCGAGGGGGAAACCCTGGGGGAGATTATAGAGGACTTGAACGGGCGCGGCATTAAGACCCGGAAAGGTAAGGCGTTCACATATTCCAGTTTCAACAAACTCTTGCAAAACCGGGCCTATATCGGGGAATTCCATTATAGTGACACTGTGATACCTGATGGAGTACCCGCCATTGTTCCCCAGGAGCTTTTTGACCGGGTGCAAATGCGGCGCGAAAAGAACAAGAGAGCGCCAGCAGCAGCAAAAGCTGATGATAAGTTTTTACTGACTACAAAGCTGTTTTGCGGCAAGTGTGGCCGGATGATGGTAGGGGACAGCGGCACAAGCCACACGGGACGGGCACATTATTATTATAAATGCGGCCACGCCAAGCGGAAAAAGGGCTGTGACAAAAAGGCGGTCAAGAAAGAATGGATTGAAAATCTTGTGGTGGAGCAAACCATGGGCATTGTGATGAATGGGCCGCTGATGGAGCAAATCACGGACAGGCTTTTAGCCATGCAGGGGCAAGAGAGCTTTGACCTTCGGCTTTTGAAGAAACAGTTGGCCGAGGCGGAAAAGGGTATTGAAAATATGCTAAACGCTATCCAGATGGGCATTATAACCCCTTCCACCAAACAGCGGCTTGCAGAGTTGGAGGAGCAGAAAAACCAGCTTGAACAGCAGATTTTAATGGAGCAGATTAAAAACCCGGTTTTGTCCCGTGAGCAAATCACATTTTTCCTTGACCAGTACAAAAAGACCGACACCACGGACGAGGCCCAGCGGCAACGGCTCATTGATTGTTTTGTTAATGCTGTGTTCGTGTATGATGATAAAATCGTGCTGACCTTCAATTATAAAGATGGAGCAAAGACGATTGCCCTTGATGATGTGAACGGTTCGGATATGGTGGACAATGGGCCACCAAACAAACCACAAAGTTTAGGGCCTGTTTGAAAAAACGGGAAAGATGTGCTAAATCAACAAGATAGCGATAGAGGCGAGGTAAACAAAGGCGAGAAAAGAAGCATCCAACTTGTCATATCTTGTGGCGATTCTGCGAAACCATTTGAGCTTTTGGAAAAAACACTCAACCAAATGGCGCTCTTTATACAGCCACCAATCTACTGGCCACGGATCAGAAACATTGCTCTGCGGCGGGATCACATAGCAGGCGCCTTGTTCTGAGATATAAGCCCGGATCGTCTTTGCCCCATAAGCACGGTCTGCCAGTATATTACTGCCGCTGATTTCTACCTTTTTCAGCAGTTCAACAGCATGGAGTGAATCATGGTCATTCCCCGCAGACAGCATGAACTCAACTGGATTGCCCAGTCCATCTACAATAGCGTGCAGCTTTGTATTCAACCCGCCCCTGGTCCGCCCAATTGCCTTATTTGCCGTTTTTTCCCCCTCCATTGGCACTTTCGTGAACCTTGATGCAAGTAGAGTCCATGCTCAGGTTTTCCATATCCGCATCTGCAGACAATGCACGAAACACAGCTTCCAATGTGCCATCGTCCCGCCATTTGGCAAATCGGGCGTACACAGACTGCCATGGGCCATATACCTCCGGCAGTTCCCGCCACTGGGCTCCGCTGCGGGCAATCCAAAGCATCCCATTGAGCATTTTTCTATCATCTTTCCGTGGACGGCCCCGCTGCCCTGTCCTTTCTGGCGGAAG
>ERZ808042.647-NODE-647-length-16424-cov-3.116719_pt1 | contig 16424 bp, 16 predicted proteins | sample MGYA00380193_ERZ808042 | MGnify/ENA primary metagenome ERZ808042 (study PRJEB31490, sample SAMN06133401) | mouse gut metagenome | isolation source: M1_2 | host: mice | place: China: Chengdu | collected 2015-05 ...
GCCCGGATGATAACTGGCTTTTAGATATAGAGCTTTACAGCGAGGAGTTCCGGGCAGATTTGATTTCTATCTGGATGCTGAAATATCTGGAAAATTCTAAATTGACGTATTCTTATTAGATGGGAAGTGTGGTATACTGATACCGATTACAGCAGGTTGCGGACGCGGACGTGGGGATATCCTGCGCAGGCATTTATGGTTTGTGCGGGCATACCGGCATCCAGGTTCGGCAACAGAGAGGAACAGCAGATGGAACTACCCGCATCTTTTGTGGCGAATATGGAAAAAATCCTGGGAGCGGAGCTGCCGGAGTATCTGGCAAGTTTTGAGAAACCGAGATTCCGGGGGCTTCGGGTAAATACATCGAAGATTTCGATGGAAAAATTCGAACGGATTCATCCGTTTCATACCCTGAAAAGAGTCCCCTGGATTCCCAACGGATATTATTATACAGAAGAGGATGCTCCTGCCAGGCATCCCTATTATTATGCCGGACTTTATTATATTCAGGAACCGAGCGCCATGACGCCGGCGAGCGTGCTTCCGGTGGAAGAAGGCGACCGGGTGCTGGACCTGTGCGCGGCTCCGGGCGGGAAGGCGACGGAGCTGGCTGCCAGGCTTTCCCATACAGGGCTTCTGGTGGCAAATGACGCCAGCGCCTCGCGGACAAAGGCACTTCTTAAAAATCTGGAAGTGTTCGGAATCCCGAACCTTCTGATTACCAGCGAGATGGGGGACCGGCTGGACCGGTATTTTCATGAATTTTTTGACAAAATTCTCATTGACGCACCCTGTTCCGGAGAAGGAATGTTTCGGAAACAGGCGCATATGATCCCGGCATGGGAGAAGCAGGGTCCGGAGGTATTTGCAAAAATGCAGAGGGAGATCCTGAACCAGGCGGCAGAGCTCTTAAAGCCCGGCGGGATGATGCTGTATTCTACCTGTACGTTTTCGGAACTGGAAAATGAAGGGAGCGTGGACGGTTTTCTGAAAGGGCATCCGGATTTTCATCTGGCAGACATTCCATGGTATGAGGGCTTCTGTCCGGGGAACCCGGCGCTGGTAAAAAGCGCCTTTTCACTGGAAAAATGCGTCCGTCTGTTTCCGCATAAGATCGACGGAGAAGGGCATTTTCTGGCGCTTTTCAAGAAGGACGGGGAGCGGGTGCAGACGGAGCCGGAGCTTAAAAAACGGACGCCGAAGCTTCCGCAGGAGCTTCTGGATTTTCTTTCGGATGTACGGATGCCCATGGACCGGTCAAGCATTCAGGTGAAGGATACAAAAGTGTTTCTGATGCCGGAGGGCATCGGAACCTGTCCGGGACTCCGGTTTCTTCGTTCGGGCCTGTATATGGGAGAACTTTTGAAAAAAAGGTTTGAGCCGAGTCAGGCGTTTGCCATGGTATTGAAGAAAGAAGAGTATGCATCGGTCATTGACCTTCCGGCCTCGGATGAGCGGATCTTTCGTTATCTGAAGGGAGAGACGATCGAGGTGGAGGCGTCGGAATGTACAGGAAAGGATGGCTGGCAGCTGATCTGCGTGGACGGATATCCGCTTGGCTGGGGAAAGCTGATCCGGGGCACGCTGCGCAACAAATATTTTTCCGGATGGAGGATGAACGCATGATGCGTCTGGACAGGTTCCTCTGTGAGACCGGCTTCGGGACCAGAAGCCAGGTAAAGGAGCTGCTGAAAAAGGGGCTGGTCACCCTCAATGGGGAACCGGTGAAAAAGCCGGAGCAGAAGGTGAAGGAGACGCAGGACGTTGTATTGTGCGGCGGGAAAAGAGCGGTGTATGCGGCTTTTGTGTATCTGATGCTTCATAAGCCGGCGGGGGTAGTCTCTGCCACGGAGGATGCCGCAGAACGGACGGTGCTGGATCTGCTGGATGAAACAGACCGCAGGAATGTATTTCCGGTTGGAAGGCTTGACAAGGATACCGAAGGGCTGCTGCTTCTGACGGATGACGGAGAGCTGGCGCACCGGCTGCTGTCGCCGAAAAAGCATGTGGACAAGGTTTACTATGCCAGAGTGGAAGGACAGGTGACGAGGGAGCATGCAGACCGGTTTCAGGAAGGACTGGATATCGGTGAGAAGGTTCTGACGCTTCCGTCAGAGCTTGAGATCCTGAAAAGCGGTGCATCCAGTGAAGTCCGGGTTACCATTCGGGAGGGAAAGTTTCATCAGATAAAACGGATGTTTGAAACGGTCGGCTGCCGGGTGGTATATCTGAAACGGCTGTCTATGGGAACACTTGTTCTGGATGAACAGCTGGAGGCCGGATCGTACCGGAGCCTGACAGAAGACGAAGTAAAGGAACTGCGGCAGTTCACCGGGCTGGTACCGGAAGCCTGACGGCGGAAGGACTGGGAAGTGCAGCTGTATCCGGAACGGTCGGGACGGAGGCTTCGATTCGGCTTCTGTATGGAGAACGTTCCGTATGGAGAAGGAAGAAAAAGAGCAGACAGAGAGGAGGGATATCCCGGATGTCCTTCAGGCAGAATACAGTAAAAAGTGCATATGAGACAGAAACGGCAGACCGGTCCGCCGTTTCCAGGGGCTTCCTTCCGGTGTGCCGTGAGGATATGGAGGAACTGGGCATCGCTCAGCTGGATTTTGTCTATGTGATCGGAGATGCCTATGTGGATCATCCGTCATTCGGGCCTGCCATCATCAGCCGGGTCCTGCAGGCGCGCGGATATACGGTCGGCATCATTCCCCAGCCGGATTTCAGAGATGCAGACAGCATCACGGTGCTGGGCGAACCGAAGCTTGGATTTCTGGTATCGGCCGGAAATATGGATTCCATGGTGAATCATTATACGGCAGCCAGAAAGCGCCGGAGCACAGACAGTTATACGCCGGGCGGTGAGACGGGCAGAAGGCCCGACCGGGCGGTGATCGTCTACTGCAACCTGATCCGGCAGAGATATAAGAAGACTCCGGTCATTGCCGGCGGGATCGAGGCGTCTCTGCGCCGTCTGGCACATTATGATTACTGGTCCGATTCTCTGCGCCGGTCCGTTCTCCTGGAGAGCGGGGCGGATCTGATCTCCTACGGAATGGGAGAACGGTCTGTAACGGCCATTGCAGAGGCGCTGGAAGCGGGGATTCCCATTCAGGAGCTTACGTATCTTCCGGGAACCGTGTGTAAGGTCCGGTCGCTCTCCAGGATCGGTGATTATGTCCTGCTGCCGGAATACGAAGAACTGTTAAAAGACAGAAAGAAGTACGCACAGAGCTTTTATATCCAGTACTGCAATACGGATCCTTTTTCCGGAAAAAGGCTGGCGGAGCCTTATTCCAGAAACTGCTATGTGGTGCAGAATCCGGCAGAAAAGCCGCTGTCCCAGGAAGAGATGGATGAGATCTACGGGCTTCCCTACCGGAGAACCTGGCACCCCATGTATGACAGGGCCGGAGGAATTCCGGCATTTTCGGAAGTAAAATTCAGTCTGGTAAGCAACCGGGGGTGTTTCGGCGGATGCTCTTTCTGTGCGCTGACGTTCCATCAGGGAAGGATCGTTCAGACGAGAAGCCATGCATCTTTGCTGGCGGAAGCAGAGCGGATGACAGAAGAGCCGGATTTCAAAGGATATATCCATGATGTGGGCGGTCCGACCGCGGATTTTCGCGGCCCGTCCTGTGAAAAGCAGCGGACCAAAGGAGTGTGTCCTGAGAGACAGTGCCTGTTTCCAAAGCCCTGCAAAAATCTGAAGGCAGATCACAGGGACTATATCCGGCTGCTTCGGAAACTGCGCGCGCTGCCCAAAGTCAAAAAAGTATTTATCCGTTCCGGCATCCGTTTTGACTATGTACTGGCAGATCCGGACAGCCATTTTCTGGAGGAACTTTGTCGTTACCATGTGAGCGGCCAGCTGAAAGTGGCTCCGGAACATGTCAGCGATATGGTGCTTTCGTACCTTGGGAAGCCGAAGCATGCCGTATACGAAGAATTTTCCGCCCAGTACCGCAAAATGAACGAGAGACTGGGCAGAAAGCAGTATCTGGTGCCCTACCTGATGTCTTCCCATCCGGGCAGTACGATGAAAGAGGCGGTAAAACTGGCGGAATACTGCAGGGATCTGGGCTATATGCCGGAGCAGGTACAGGATTTTTATCCGACTCCGTCGACGATTTCCACCTGCATGTATTACACCGGACTGGATCCCCGGACGATGAAGCCGGTCTATGTGCCCGTAAGCCTTCATGAAAAGGAGATGCAGCGGGCGCTGATTCAGTATCAGAATCCGAAGAACCGCGCGCTGGTGGAAGAAGCGCTGAAGCTGGCGGGACGGGAAGATCTGATCGGCTGCGGACCCGGATGTCTGCTGCGTCCTGCCGGAAAGAAGGAGCATCCGGAGAAAAACGGGAACCGGAAGGCTGACGTTTCGAAACAGCGGAAAAAGAAGACGATCCGGAACATCCACCGGAAGAAACAGGAGCGATAAATGCATACAGGAACTGCAAAAGGAACTTACGGATATCTGAATCGGAATAAAGTACAGGCATGGAAGCGGGCGGCTCTGATGCTGTCCGTTCCGGCGGTCGTCTTTCTTGCTGCATGGATCCTTCACGGAACCCGCGAAAATGTCATGACCGTCGTGGCGATTGTGGGATGTCTGCCCGGCTGCAATCAGGTGGTACGTGCCATTATGGCAAGCCGGTATCATTCCATGGAAAAGGAATTATGGGAGCAGGTGGAAGCAGCAAGGGGAGAACTGCCGGTCCTCTATGAAACGGTGTTTACCTCTTATGAAACGAATTATTATGTGGACTGTATGGTAGTATGCGCAAGAGAAGTGATTGGATATTCCAGTGACGGCAGCCTGGATGCCCCAAAGGCTGCAGAACATATCCGGACCATGTTGAAAAACAGTTCCTATAAACAGAATGTGAAGATCTTAAAGGAACCGAAGGCGTTTCTGGAGCGGGTCAGAGGGCTGGCAGAATGCGAACCGGAGCCGGTACCGTTTCAGGGAGACGACCGTTATCCGGGATTTACAAGGGATGAGATCATCCTGCATCTTCTGATGGCGATCTCGCTGTAATCCGGTACCGGAAGAGCAGAAAAGGACCGAATACGGCGGCAGAGCCATGATGCAGACAGGAGGCATATATGAAACGGATCACAGTTGGAGAAGCAGAAGCCGGACAGCGCCTGGACAGGCTTCTGTCCAGGTATCTGAAAGAAGCGCCCAGAAGCTTTCTCTATAAAATGCTTCGGAAGAAAAATATTACGCTGAACGGGAAGCGCTCAGACGGCAGCGAAAAGGTACAGTCCGGCGATGAGATCTGTATTTTTCTGGCAGATGACACCTATGAGAAATTTGCCGGGCATTCTGAAAAAAGGGCAGTCTCTTATCCGGTAACGGATCTGGATATTATCTATGAGGATGAACATGTCCTTCTGGTCAATAAACCGGCAGGGATGCTGACGCAGAAGGCAAGGCCGGAGGATGTATCCCTGAACGAGTATCTGCTCGGGTATCTGCAAAAAAGCGGCCAGTGGACAGAAGAGGACGGCCAGTTGGAAGAGGGAAGCGTCCGTGTCAATTATGCGTTCCGTCCGTCGGTCTGCAACCGTCTGGACCGGAATACCAGCGGGATCGTGGTCTGCGGAAAGTCTCTGAAGGGCCTTCAGAAGATGTCGGAGCTTCTGCGGAACCGGAGCATGCACAAAGATTATCAGTGCCTTGTATCAGGAAGGATCACGGACAGCCGGAAGATCAGAGGGTATCTGTGGAAGGATCCGGCGGCCAATAAGGTCTGTGTTCTGGCAAAAGAGCGTAAGAATGCGGCATATATCGAGACCGAATATCGCCCGGTCCGGGTCTTTGCGGACAGCACGCTTCTGGAAGTACGTCTGATTACCGGACGTTCCCATCAGATCCGGGCGCATCTTGCTTCAAAAGGGCATCCGATCATCGGGGATTATAAATACGGCAGCAGGAGTGTCAATGCATTTTACAGGAAAAGATACGGGCTTCAGAGCCAGCTTCTTCATGCCTGGCGTCTGGAACTGCCGGCACTGGAAGCGCCGTTTCAGGCGATCTCCGGGAAGGTATTTCAGGCAGAGCTTCCAAAACAGATGAAACGGATCATAAAAGAGAAAGAAGAAGGATAAAAGAAGAATGGCTACCTGGAACACACGAGGACTTCGGGGCTCCACTCTGGAGGATATGATTAACCGTACCAACGACAGATACCGGGAAAAGGGACTGGCGCTGATCCAGAAAGTGCCCACGCCGATCACCCCCATTAAGATCGACAAGGAGCACCGGCACATCACGCTTGCCTACTTCGAGCAGAAAAGTACGGTGGACTATATTGGGGCAGTGCAGGGGATTCCGGTCTGTTTTGATGCAAAGGAATGCAACGTGCGGACATTTCCGCTCCATAACGTCCATGAACATCAGGTGGCTTTCATGAAGGATTTTGAACAGCAGGGCGGGAAGGCATTTCTGATCATTCATTATACATCGGAGCAGAAGTTCTATTATCTGCATATCCGCCAGCTTCTGAGGTTCTGGAAACGGGCACGGGAAGGAGGGCGGAAAAGCTTTCGGATGGAGGAGCTGGACCCGGCTTATTTTTTTGATACGGGCAGCGGATTTCTGGTGCCTTATCTGGAACCGCTGAGCCGGGATCTGGAATCGGAGGTTGACAATCGCAGGTGACGTGGTATAATACTCGTATTGCCTTTAATGGAGTAGCGATTTACCATGATAAAGTAAAACTGTAGTGTGGAACGTCAATTTACCAGTTATGGATGGACTGTATGCAATGTAATCTGGAGGTGCTTCCATGGCAGAAAGCCAGAATATTGAATGGAAAGAATCATGGCGGGACGAATATCTGAAATGGATATGCGGGTTTGCCAATGCACAGGGCGGAAAAATTTATATCGGCACAAATGATGATGGTACAGTTACTGGTCTTCAGGACAGCAAGAAACTTATGGAAGATATTCCAAATAAAGTACGGGATATTCTTGGGATTATTGTAGATGTTAATCTGTTATGCGAAGATGGGAAGAATTATATTGAGATTTGTGTCAGTCCTCATACCTATCCTGTGAACTATAAAGGGGAATACCATTATCGCAGTGGAAGTACAAAACAGTTGCTTAGGGGACAGGCATTAAATCAATTTCTTCTGAAAAAGACAGGAATTACCTGGGACAGCGTTCCGGTACAGGGTATAACCGTGCAGGAATTAAGAAATGACAGCTTTGATATTTTTCGTGAACAGGCGGTAAAAAGCAGAAGGATGGATGAACCGGATATTCAGGTTGGTAATGAACAATTGCTTGATAACTTAAATCTTCTCAATGAAGGCCTGCTTACAAGAGCTGCTGTTTTGATGTTTCATCATAATCCGGAAAAATGGATTCCGGGAGCCTATGTAAAGATTGCATACTTTCAGTCGGAATCTGATATTCTGTATCAGGATGAGGTTCATGGATCATTATTGTCACAGGCAGACAGGGTTGTGGATTTGATTTATACAAAATATTTGAAAGGAATCATTTCTTACCAGAATATTACCAGAGTAGAAACTTATCCTTATCCCAAAGAGGCAATCAGGGAGGCTATTCTGAATGCAATTGCCCATAAGAATTATGCAACACTTGTTCCGATTCAAATTCGGGTTTATGATGATAAATTAATGATTGCAAATGACTGCGTCTTTCCCGAAGACTGGACCGTTGATGATCTGATGGGACCCCATAAATCCAGACCATATAATCCATTGGTTGCCAACACTTTTTTCCGGTCGGGATTTATTGAAGCCTGGGGACGTGGAATTCAAAAAATTAAGGACAGCTGTATTTCAGCAGGAAATGATATTCCGGAATATCATGTTAAGAAAGAAGATATTATGGTCACATTTTGGGGAGTGCATGAAATAACCCCGCAAATAACCCCGCAAACCCCGCAATTAACCCCGCAATTAAATGAAATTGACAGCAGAATTATAAAGGTAATTCAGTTAAAGCCTTCTATTTCACAAAGGAAAATTGCGGAGAAAATTGATGTGAGTTATGACACAGTTCGATATCATATGGAGAATATGAGAAAACAGGGCATTATTATACGCAAAGGAAATGGCAGAAGCGGAAAATGGATTGTTTTGTAGTTTGCAGGTTAAATAAAATAAGAGGGAGTGTTATCGCATGTATCAACAGATTTTACATACGCCGGAAGGAGTCCGGGATATTTATAACAGCGAGTGCAGGAGGAAGAACCGGGTGCAGGAGTTACTGCATGGCGTGCTGCACAGTTATGGATATGAGGATATCCAGACCCCGACCTTTGAGTTTTTTGATGTATTCAGCAGGGAGGTCGGGACCGTACCGTCAAGGGAGCTGTATAAGTTTTTTGACCGGGAAGGGAATACGCTGGTATTAAGACCGGATATCACGCCGTCGATTGCAAGAGCGGTGGCAAAGTATTTTACGGAGGAGGACATGCCGGTCCGCCTGTGCTATGCGGCAAATACGTTTATCAACCATTCGGATTTTCAGGGACGGCTGAAGGAAAATACACAGCTTGGGGCAGAGATGATCGGAGACGGCAGTGTGGAAGCGGATGCGGAGATGATCGCTCTGGTAGCGGAATCTCTGCTGAAGACCGGGCTGAAGGAATTTCAGGTAAGCATCGGGCATGTGGATTTTTTCAAAAGCCTTTTGAGGGAATCCGGACTCGGCGAGGAGATGGAACTGGAGCTTCGGGAACTGATATCCAATAAAAACATATACGGAGTGCGGGAGCTTCTGGAGCCGCTGCCGATCGCCGCTGACCTGAAGGAAGCATTTGCAGCGATTCCGGATCTGTTTGGTTCTGTGGATGTTCTGGAACGGGCGGATGCCTGCGCCGTGACGGAGGACGCCAAACGGGCGCTGGAGCGGCTGCGGAAGATCCATGATCTGCTTTCCTGCTATGGTTATGAAAAATATGCGGCGTTCGATCTGGGCGTGGTCAGCAAGTACAAATATTATACAGGCATCATTTTTCAGGCGTATACCTACGGAACCGGAGAGGCCGTTGCCAAAGGCGGGCGCTACGATACGCTGATGGATCATTTTGGAAAACCGGCTCCGGCGACGGGATTTGCGTTTGTGGTCGACCGGCTGATGAATGCGCTGTCCCGGCAGGGAGTATCTGTAGATGCGGATGTTCAGAAAGTGATGATCGTATACCGTGGTTCAAAGGCAGCGTCTGCAATCCAGAAAGCCACAGAACTTCGAGGCCAGGGCATGGTGGTGGAGCTGATGCCGGAGCGGATCGGAAGGGATTATGAGGCATATGCAGAGAAAAACGGAATCCAAAAGATCATCTATGCGAAGGAGGAGGGAGCCGTATGAGGTATCTGACGTTTGCGCTTGGCAAGGGGCGTCTTGCGAAAAAGAGCATGGAGGCATTTGCACAGATCGGCATCACCTGCGAGGAGATGCAGGATCCTGCCACCAGAAAACTGATCTTTGTCAATGAGGAGCTGAAGCTTAAATTCTTTCTGGCAAAGGCGCCGGATGTTCCGACCTATGTGGAATACGGCGCTGCAGATGTGGGGATCGTCGGAAAGGATACGATCCTGGAGGAAGGAAGGCGGATGTACGAGGTGCTGGACCTGGGATACGGGAAATGCCGGATGTGCGTCTGCGGACCGGAATCGGCAAGGGAACTTTTAAAGCATCAGGAGCTGATCCGCGTGGCAACCAAATATCCGCACATTGCAAAGGACTATTTCTACAATCAGAAGCACCAGACAGTGGAAATCATCAAGCTGAACGGATCCATTGAGCTTGCGCCGATTGTGGGACTGTCAGAGGTCATCGTGGATATTGTAGAGACCGGATCGACGCTGAAGGAGAACGGGCTGAAGGTGCTGGAGGAGGTGTGCCCTCTGTCTGCCCGTATGGTCGTGAATCAGGTGAGTATGAAGATGGAGAATGAACGGATCGGAAAAATCATCAGCGAATTAAAAAAAGTGATCTGAAAAAGGTCGAAGCAATGCGAAGCCTGGCAGGAAAGACCGAACAGGCAGCAGGGATTTTTAAGCAGGAGGAATGCAGATATGCGTATTGTCAGTCTGAATGAGGAGTCCAGGGAAGAGATTCTGGGACGGCTTTTGAAGCGGAGTCCGAACAGTTATGAACCGTATAACGACACGGTTCTGGAGATCGTGGAGCGTGTGCGTACGGAAGGGGACCAGGCGCTGTTTGAGTACACGAACCGGTTCGACTGTGAAGGGATCCATGCGTCGAATATCCGGGTTACGGAGAAGGAAATTGCAGAAGCATATACAGAAGTGGAGGAAAGGCTTCTGAAAACAATCCGGAGCGCACTTGCAAATATCCGGGCATACCATGAAAAGCAGAAGAGATACAGCTGGTTCGACACGACAACGGACGGGACAATGCTGGGACAGAAGGTGACTCCCCTGCAGGCGGCCGGGGTCTACGTGCCGGGCGGGAAGGCAGTCTATCCATCCTCTGTGCTGATGAACATTGTGCCGGCGCGGATTGCCGGTGTAAAAAAAATCATCATGGCAACGCCCTGTAACCGGCAGGGGAAGGTAAACCCGGCAGTTCTCATAGCGGCGAAAGAGGCAGGTGCAGACGAGATCTATAAAATGGGCGGAGCGCAGGCAGTGGCAGCCATGGCATTTGGAACGGAGAGCGTGCCGAAGGTGGACAAGATCACCGGGCCGGGAAACATTTTCGTGGCGCTGGCAAAGAAGGCGGTGTCCGGAACGGTGGGCATTGATTCCATAGCGGGGCCCAGTGAGATTCTGGTGCTGGCGGATGAAAGTGCGAATCCCCGGTATGTGGCGGCGGATCTTCTGTCTCAGGCGGAACACGATGAGCTGGCAAGTGCGATTCTCGTGACTACAAGCCGGGAACTGGCAGAAAAAGTGTCAGAGGAAGTGGATGGATTTGTTAAAAATTTATCAAGAAAAGAGATCATACAGAAGTCGCTGGATCATTATGGGTACATTCTGGTGGCGGACACAAAGGAAGCCGCTCTGGAGACCGTAAATCTGATCGCCTCGGAACATCTGGAGATCATGACGAAGAACCCCTTTGAAGATATGACGAAGGTGCAGAATGCGGGCGCGATTTTCCTGGGTGAAAACAGCAGCGAGCCGCTGGGGGATTATTTTGCAGGACCGAACCATATCCTTCCGACCAACGGAACCGCACGGTTTTTCTCGCCGGTGTCCGTGGATGATTTTGTAAAAAAATCCAGTATCATCTACTATTCCAGAGAGGCGCTTGAGAAGGTGCATGAGGATATCGAGTATTTTGCCGAAAAGGAACAGCTGACGGCGCATGCCAATTCGATCAGAGTACGGTTCGAATAAACCCCCCATAATCCAAAGCTGCAGGCAGGCGGATTCGGGAACACGGAAATGATGACAGGAGAAGAAAGATGAGCAGAATATCAGTAGCAGAACGCAACACGAAGGAGACAAAGATTCAGATTCAGCTTGAGCTGGACGGCAGCGGAGATACCGAGCTGCATACAGGAATCGGATTTTTTGACCATATGCTGGACGGATTTGCACGTCATGGGTTTTTTGACCTGAAGATCCATGTGAACGGAGATCTGGAGGTGGACTGCCATCACACGGTGGAAGACACGGGAATCGTGCTGGGAAATGCGATCCGGGAGGCGGTCGGCGACAAGAAGGGGATCAGAAGATACGGAAGCTGTATTCTTCCCATGGATGAGGCGCTGGTGCTGTGCGCCGTTGATCTGTCCGGAAGGCCTTATTATGTGTCGGATGCACAGTTTACGGTTCCCAGAGTCGGCGACATGGGTACGGAGATGGTGAAGGAATTTTTCTATGCCGTTTCTTACAGCGCGCAGATGAATCTGCATTTTAAAGTGTTGTCCGGCAGCAACAATCACCATATCTGTGAAGCGATGTTCAAGGCATTTGCCAAAGCGCTGGATGCGGCAGTGGCTTATGACGGGCGGATCACAGACGTATTATCAACGAAAGGCAGTTTATAAAAATGAAGAAAAAATATCTGGTTCCGGTCATGCCCCTGAGAAACGGGACAGTGAACGGACAGGACGGCGTGAAACTGGCAAAATATTACAGCGACAACGGCGCGGACAGCATTCTGATCATCGATCTGTCCGATACGGACGAGGCGCATGAGTTGGTACAGCTTTTAAGGCTGCTCTAATGTGGCTGCTCCGCAAAAAAGCAAAGGTTTTCTGTCGAATCCCGTTTGTCGAATGTCGAATTGGGTGGGGTAAATGGGGTAAAGAGGGGTAAAAGTCATCAAAGTATAACAGCGGCACAGGCGGCAATTCAGAAATAATGCCATAGGATTTTTGGTACTTACAGGCAAAAGTATTGAAGAATGGCTTAAAATCAAGGTTTTTTAGGCTTGGTGGGGTTCATCACGGTGGATGGTGGGCCCCTATTTTTGGGTTTTTGGATGCCGCTGATAGTGGGGCGATCGGGGAAAAAATCGTACTATCAGGCAAAAGTATACTTTCACGCAAAAGTCGGGGGTTTCCGTGATAGTATGGGGTTTTGCGTGGTAGTATATAGAAAAATTGAAAAATGATAGCGAGGGAAAAGGGGGGATGTTCAATGACCCTTTTTTCATTTTCAGGCAATTCATGAATTTCTTCATTTCTAAAATGCAGCCTTCTAATAAAATCCCCCAATGCACATAAAACCGTTTCTTTTTATCCAGATAATTCCCACAAGAAATGAAACCAATAAATCTGAAAAATGAAGATATTTTACAAGACGCAGGAAAAAATAAGAGGTAAAATGGCTTTTGACAAAATGCAAAAATTGAATTCGGAGACAATCCACATGAAGAAAGAAATAAGGACAGTGGTATACGATGATGAATTGAGGATGGAGGCATACCGCTTTGAGGGAATCGTGCAGCCCTTTCCAAGCCATTTCCATGAGCATTATGTCATAGGTTTTGTGGAGAAAGGGGAGCGGGTGCTTTCCTGCCGTGACAGGGAATATGCCATAGAGGAAGGGAGCATTGTGCTTTTCAATCCGGGCGACAGCCATGCCTGTGTGCAGAGTGATGAAGGGACGTTTGATTACCGGGGATTTAACATTTCAAAGGAGGTCATGCTCGATCTGGCAGAGGAAGTTACCGGGAAACGGGAACTTCCGGGATTTTCAAGAAATGTTATCTGTGATGAGGAGATAGCCTGCCACCTGCATCCTCTGCATGAGATGGTCATGAAAGGAACGGGGGAGTTTAAGAAAGAGGAAACATTGCTGTTCCTGCTCTCGTACCTCATCCAGAATTATGGGAAGCCTTTTGAAAGCTGCATCCCGGAATGCAGACAGGAGATTGAAAAAGCCTGTGAATACATGACAGCACATTTTACAGAGCGCATCTATTTAGACCAGATATGCCGCCATGCGGGGCTTAGCAAGTCAACGCTGCTGCGGGCCTTTACAAAAGAAAAAGGGGTCACGCCGTACCGATACCTTGAGACAGTCCGCATCAATGAGGCAAAGAAGCTGTTATCGGAAGGTGTGCCGCCCGTGGAGGCGGCCATAAGGACAGGGTTTTCCGACCAGAGTCATTTTACAAATTATTTCAATCAGTTCATAGGGCTTGCGCCGGGGACTTACCGTGAAATATTCTCGGAAAAAGATGGGGACGGTGGGCAGCATGGGGAATAGGAGATCAGCCGGGCATCTGGCGGCGCTGTTCACTATCATCATATGGGGAACGACATTCATATCCACCAAAGTCCTGCTTACGGATTTTAAGCCGGTGGAAATCCTGTTCTTCCGCTTTGTCATGGGTTTTGCGGCATTATTTTTGGTTTGCCCGCACCGTATGAAGGGCGTGGGGCGCAGGCAGGAGTTGGCTTTCGTGCTGGCGGGCTTGTGCGGGATATGCTTATATTACCTGCTGGAGAATATCGCGCTTACATATACGATGGCGTCCAACGTGGGAGTCATCATCTCGGTTGCGCCGTTTTTCACGGCAATCCTGTCACGCCTGTTCTTGAAATCGGAAGGGAAGCTGCGGGCAAATTTTTTTATAGGCTTTGTGGTGGCGATGGCGGGTGCCCTGCTGATCAGCTTTAACGGCTCTAAACTGGAGCTAAACCCGATGGGGGATCTGCTGGCAGTCCTTGCGGCATTTGTGTGGGCGTGCTATTCCATACTGACAAGGAAAATCAGCAGCTTTGGCTACCCGGTCATACTCACCACGCGGCGGACGTTCTTTTATGGCATCCTGTTCATGGCTCCGGCATTGTTCCTTTTCGATTTTGAAGTCAGGCTGGAACGGTTTGCGGATATGACGTATTTACTCAATATCCTGTATCTTGGGCTGGGGGCTTCCGCGCTTTGCTTTGTGACATGGAACCTTGCGGTAAAGGTGCTTGGCGCGGTCAGGACCAGTGTCTATATTTACATGGTTCCTGTCATAACGGTGGTGACTTCCGTGTTAATACTGAAGGAGCCGGTAACGTGGGTTTCCATTATGGGGACGGTTCTGGCGGTTGCAGGGCTTTTCCTTTCTGAATATAACGGGAAAGGGAGTGGGAACAGTGAATGAGCCTGCGATAAGGACGGAGGAGCAGATCATCAGCCTGTTCCCAGACAGGGAAACGCAAGTCTGCCGGGGATGGGTGCTGAAAAGAATGGAAGGGCAGCTTTTGGTCTATCCGCTGTATTACAAATTTTCGGAAGGGGATATCCCGGAGAACATCCGCAGGTGCGAGGAAATTGGCCGCCAGTGCGGGGCAGGGTGTGTGTTCCGCATCGTGGAGCATACCAATTACCACCTGAGTTCCATCCTTACAGACAATGGGTACGGGCTGGAAAAATGCGGCGTGGTTGGTGAATGGAATTTAACAGGGGATGCCGGAAAACTGTGCATGGAAGGGAAAATGCCGGAGGGATTGTTCTTGAAAAACGGGAACGGCGGGACGGAATATGTCATGGCGGGAGAGACGGTCATTGGGATAAAGCGCCAGGGGCTTTTATTCCTGCCGGATGGGAACCTGTCGGATATAGGCTTGGAGGACATCCTGCGGTTTGCAGCGGCAAATGGAATCGTAAGGATACTGGCAGATATTCCGGGAAGGGAAGAACTGCCGGAGCAGTATGGGCGGCTGGGCTTTCGCAGAGCCTATCTTTACCGCTGTTATCAAAAAAATCAGGAGGAGAAATCCTCCGGAAAAGAGGAATAGAAAATGGATTTACAGAATGAAAAATGTGTCATGGTGATTGATGAGAACCTGCCTCTTGGCATCATAGCGAACACGGCGGCAATCATGGGCATCACGCTGGGGAAGCAGATGCCGGAGGTCGTGGGCGCAGACGTGTATGACAGGACGGGCAACGGGCATTTGGGGATTATAGAGTTTCCGGTGCCGATCTTAAAGGGCAATGTGGAGGTGATCAAGTCTATCCGTGAAAAGCTGTATGAGCCGGAGTTTTCGGATTTGACGGTGGTTGATTTTTCTGATCTGGCGCAGGGATGCAAGACCTATGATGAGTTTATTGAAAAAATGAAGGATGTTTCAGAAACGGAACTGAATTATTTTGGGATTGCCATCTGCGGTGCGAAAAAGAAGGTCAACAAATTGACAGGAAGTATGGCACTGCTCAGATAAAGAACACACAAAAGCTAACCGCCGCACTATGGACTTCATCCGCCATATGCGGCGGTCTGCGTTTCCACTGTGCCGGACGAAAGGCGAAAAACTTTAGACCTATTTTGGAATTTCTTCATTGCATTTATGCCTTTCGCTCCATTTTATATGCCTTTCGTTCCCCGCATCCCAAAATAACAGAAAATCTGCCGATAAATTAAGTGACGGCAGAAACGGAAATCCGAGGTGATGAATTTTGAATATAGCAGTGGTAGATGATGAGGAAGCCATCAGGGAGCAGATTGGCGGATTCATAAAAAAACGGAATTCCGATTTTCATATAAGCGGTTTTGCAACGGGGGAAGAACTGCTTGCGGCAGGAACCGGTTTTGACATTATCTTTCTTGACATACAGATGGATGGTATGGGCGGCATTGAGGCGGCGAGAACCCTCCGGCAGTCCGGCGTGGATGCGGTGGTCATCTTCATTACGGGAATTAAGGAATATGTGTTTGAGGCTTTTGACGTGTCCGCATTCCACTACCTGCTAAAGCCGATTGAGGAACAGAAATTCATGGAGGTGCTTTGCAGGGCGACGGAGGAAGCCGGGAAAAGGAAAGGGCAGAGGGAAAAGCAGATATTCATACGGGCGAAGAACCAGGGGTATACGCTTAACCTGAATGGCATCCTGTATATTGAGAGCAGGGGGAAGAAGGTGGAGGTCCATACCACGGACATGGAGGAAGTCATAGAGTCCTATGCCACGATGGATGAACTGGAAGGGCAGCTTGGGGATGGC
>ERZ808042.649-NODE-649-length-16392-cov-3.338278_pt1 | contig 16392 bp, 18 predicted proteins | sample MGYA00380193_ERZ808042 | MGnify/ENA primary metagenome ERZ808042 (study PRJEB31490, sample SAMN06133401) | mouse gut metagenome | isolation source: M1_2 | host: mice | place: China: Chengdu | collected 2015-05 ...
CTTTCCGACAAAAACAAGAAATGTTCTTGGCGGGGGTGTAAACTTTCTATGACGAAAAAAGGGGAGGAAAAAGATGCCCTCTCCCCCTTCCGCCCGCCGCGCAATTATGGTATACTTAAAAATCGCAGGAAATAAAGTTGACGTATAAAGGAGTTTTTCCCATGGGGGACAAAAATAACCGCACCAGACCTGTGGAGGCGGAGGCCGACGGCCTCATTGAGGGCCGCAACGCCGTCATTGAGGCGCTCCGCGCCGGAACCGCCATTCATGATATCATTCAGACGCTTGATCAGGGCGCCATTGTCATTCGTGCCCTCGTCAGCGCTCTCACGGATATTTGCATTATATTCGTCCAGGGCATCCAGACACTGGAAAAGTACGTCGATCATCTCCGCTTTCACATGGATATTGCCGTTGCGGACCTCCGAGAAGACATTCTCCATGTCATGGGTCAGTGTCTGCATTCTCTTATAACCCATGGTTCCCGCCATGCCCTTCAGGGAATGAGCGGCACGGAAGATTTCGTTGATCGTATCCATGTTATCCGGTTCCTGCTCCAGTAAAAGAATCTGTGTATTCAGATTCTGCAGGTGTTCACTTGTTTCATCGAGAAAAATTTCGAGATATTGACTTACGTCCATATTATTTTACCCCCACGTTCATTATAATTTCCTGTGCGATCTGTTCGAGCGGCACGATCTGATCCGTCACGCCTGCCTTTACCACACTCTTCGGCATTCCATACACCGCGCAGGTACTTTCTTCCTGTGCGATCACCTGAACCTTCTTGGCTGCCTTCAGATTCCTGATCCCCTGTGTTCCGTCGGCACCCATGCCGGTCAGTACTACACAGACAACCTGATCATAACGGCTGTCCCGCAGAGATTCATACATATAGTTGGCACAGGGCTTCACGCCTTCTCTGGTAGGCTCATCCGAATAATGGATGATGTGCCTGCCGCCGGAGTACGCGATGTTCAAATGCTTGCCGCCTTTGGCTATGTACACCTTGCCCGCTTCCAACGCATCCCCCTCGGCCGCTTCCTTGACACTGATCTGGCTTAAGGAATTGAGCCGTTCTGCGAGAGAGGCCGTGAAGCCTGCCGGCATATGCTGTACGATGACCAGCGGCGCATTCAGGTTTCTGGGCAGTTTCGGAATCACCGAATGCAGTGCCTTGGGACCGCCCGTAGAACTTGCGAGCGCTATGACCTTATTGCCCATCACGGAAGATGTGTGCCTGCCGACCAGTTCCAGTACTTTCCTGGATGTCTTCTCCGACTCCACGGCTTTGGGCCTGCTCTTAAAGACGGGCAGTCTGGAATCCGCCACCACAGCCAGAATACTCAGCATCCGGTTCTTAAAGGAATCCCCTCTGCAGTCCATGGCATTGTTGGGTTTGTGGATAAAATCCAGCGCCCCCAGATCCAGTGCATCCAACGTCGTCTTCGCGCCTTCCCTGGTATCGGTACTGGCCATCATGACTCTTACCGCGATCCTGCGGTCCTGCAGCTCTTTCAACAGTTCCAGGCCATTCATCTGCGGCATGTTGACATCCAGCACTACGGCGTCATATGATTTCCTGCCTAACAGCTCCAGCGCTTCCACACCGTTATTCGCCCGGTCTTCCACATGAAATCTGCTGTCGCTGTTGATTATATCACAAAGGACCCTTCTCATAAGTGCAGAGTCGTCAACGACCAATATTTTTTTCATCGCAACACACCTCCCGTTTGTTTACTGATATCTTTTCTGATTTCTGAGTGTTCTGCGCTCTTCGTCGAAAATATACTTGATGATTTCTTCTCTTTCTTCTGTATCCATATTAATATACTGCACTCTGTGTTCAAACGTACCGGGACGGTTCTCCACTTCCTTCACGTCCAGCACCTTGCCCACCAGATTGTACTCTTTCTCTTCCTTGTCTACCTGCAGACGGTATCTGCACATGATCAGGCTCTCCTTGTCATATGCGTAATCTGCCACAAACCGCAGGCCGCCGCCGCTGATATCCGCGATGATACTGTTCTTGAGCGGCAGCTCCGGCATCCTCTTATCTCTTCTGCCTGCCTCCGCAAGCCTTACCTCGTCCGCCTGCAGCGGTCTGGAATCCATCTCCAGCGCACAGCTTAAACGATAGTACTCCCTCCGCTGATACTTGCGCAGGTTGCTGGTCAGATCCATCACCAGAACGAATACGTTGCTGTCCTTATAACGGTCCGAGATCCTTGCATAACACTGGTACAGCCCCATCTCGGTAAAAAAGTACAGGTCATATTCACCGTCGACCGGCAGGGTGACCACTCTGGACTTCTCCATCGGCATAAGCACCTCTATCTTGTCTTCCGACAGAATGTCCAGTACCTTGCTCTGGTATCCTCTGCCCGCCGTTCTGAGTGTATAACCCTCATCCATTTCATCGTCCAGCTCGGTATGCTCGATCTCCTGTAAGTCCACACGACAGCCGGGAACCACATATTTAGACAAAAGATTTGCCATATTCTCCTCCTTCTCCGGGCACTCTCATCTGCCTCAGATTGTTTCTATGTTTCATATTCTCCCTATCTCTTACCTATGATATGAGAGAAAAATGCAGCCATACCACGCTTCGTCAAATTTCTGTTCAGTTCCTTATTCATCAGCTTCGCCGCCAGCTCCTCATAGGCAAGCGTCGATCTGGCACGCGGATTCTCCAAAGATACCGGCATCTGCTGCATCACTGCCCGCGCCAGCAGCTGATCCTGGGGAATCATGCCCAGATACGTGACCGGCACTCTCAGATACCGCACTACCACCGCTTCCAGCTTGGCGAACAGCGCCTTCGCCTCTTCCTCGTCCGCCACCTTGTTGGCGATCACCTTGACCGAAGTGGTCTCACCGGAATAGCGCGGATGCCTGTTCAATGCTTTCAGTAACGAGTAGGAATCCGTAATGGATGTAGGCTCCGGTGTCGTCACCAGCAGGATCTCCCCGCTTGCCACCAGAAATTCCAGTACCGCATCGGATATCCCCGCCCCGGTATCTATGATGATCGTATCCGCCATCTCATCCAGCTGTACAAGATTCTGCACGATATAATTGAGATAATCCCTGCTCAGGTTTGACATACCCGCGATACCGGACCCTCCGGAGATGAAACCGACCTCCATCGGCCCCCACGTGATGATCTCTTTGATATTCTTACCCTGATAAATTAAATCACACAAGTTATGTTTCGGCACGGCCCCGAACATGATCTCTATATTCGCCAGCCCGAAATCCGCATCCAGTATAATAACCCGCTGCCCCATCTTCCTGAACTGTATCGCCAGATTGATCGCCGTGTTGGATTTCCCCACGCCGCCCTTGCCGCTTGTAACAGTGATCACTCTCGCCAGAGGCCGCTGAGGCTGGTTGCTCGCTTTGATTATATTTCTTAACTGTTCCGCCTGATCCATCGGCCTTCCTCCTTAGTTTTTCCCTCCCAGCAGTTTCTTGACCGTACCCTGCGGATTAAACTCTTCGATGTCATCCGGAACATTCTGCCCGTATGTCACGTAGGAGAGCGATGCCCCTGTATACAGCTTCAGATTCAGCAGATTGCCAAGAGTGGTCGTCTCATCCAGTTTCGTAAAGATTAGTTTGAAATCTGCTATCTCTTTGTAGGAATCCGCTATGCTGATCAGGTCTCTGTATTTCGTCGTGGCGCTCAATACCAGATAGACTTCTCTGTCCACCTTGCCGTCTACCGAATGAATGAAATTCCCCATGCTCTCTTTCTGGGTCGTATTCTGATGAGAATGGCCGGCCGTATCCACGAGAATATAATCGTAATCCTTAAAGTCTTCCATCGCCTTCCCGATCTCCTCCACCGTATAGATGATACGGAAGGGCACTTCCAGAATATTCGCATAGATGCGCAGCTGCTCGGCGGCAGCGATACGATAGGTGTCCGCCGTCAAAAGCGCCACCTTCTTCTTCTGATCCACCCGGAATATGGAAGCCAGCTTGGCGATGGTCGTCGTCTTACCGACCCCCGTAGGGCCGATGAAAAACACCATCTTTATGCCGTCCGTAGCCGGTTTGATGCATTCGGGCTTGCCGAATTTGAGGATCATCTTCTGATAGATATTGGCAAGCGCATAGTCAAAAGGCATATTCGGCTTATTGACCTGCCCGATCTCCTCGAGGATCTCTGCGGCATACTTCCCGTCCACTTCGTTGTCCAGCATGGTATCATGGAGCAGCGTCATGAACTTGTCGATTTCCGTCTCTTCCTTTTTCTTATCGTCCTTGTCTTCCCGGTCCTCTTTCTCTTTGTCCTTCTCCTCCTCGGGCTTCTGGAGCTGCTGCTCCAAGAGAGACTGCAGGCTGTCAAGTTTCTCCTCGATGGCGCTGCTGTCCTTCTTGATCTTCTCCTCGGGCTCCGGAGTCTCGACCGGCGCGGGAACAGGCGCGGGCGCCGGTTCCTTCTGCTGGTTGGAAGTGATCACGTTATTGATGGCCGACACGGCCGCCGTATATTTCTCGCTTTCCTCTTCCAGTGCAACAGTTACCTCCACCGTTGACGGTTTCAGGAACGCAAAGAAGCCCTTGGCCTTGACTTCCTTGACATTCATCACGACCACGCCTTCTCCCAGTTCCTTTTTCGCGTTGGCGATCGCCTCATTCTCTGTTTTTGCTGTAAATTTCTTGATTATCATTATGCTGTCACCATCCCAACAGACTGTAATTCAATATTGGATTCCACTTCATTGTACGATACAACAACCAGATCCTTATAATAATCTTCCGTAAGTTTCTTAAAGTATACCCTCACGATCGGAGAAGTTATGACGACAGGCATCTTACCCAGATCTTCCAGTTTCCTGGTCTCCACACCAACAGAATCCATGATCGCCCTCGTCTTGGCCGGATCCAGTGTCAGATAAGCGCCCTGTTCGGTCTGCTTCACACTGCCCATGATCTCCTGCTCCAGCTTCGGATCCAGCGTCACCACGCTGGTCGTCTCGTTAGCCGGGAAGAACTTGTTGGATATTGCCCGCTTGAGGCTCTGCCTCACATACTCCGTCAGGATATCCGTATCTCTTGACGTCGCCGCATAATCGGCAAGCGTCTCGAATATGGTAAGCAGATCTCTGATGGAAATGCCTTCCCGCAGAAGATTCTGCAGTACCTTCTGTATCTCACCAAGCCCAAGCAGCTTCGGCACCAGCTCATCCACAAGAGAAGGATTGGTCTCCCGCAGATTGTTGACCAGATTCTGCACATCCTGTCTGGTAAGAAGCTCTGCTATGTACTGCCTGATGATCTCAGTCAGATGCGTCGCTATGATGGACGGCGGATCTACCACGGTATAGCCCATGCTCTCCGCACGCTCCCTCTGTCCTTCCGTGATCCAGATCGCCGGCAGATGGAAGGACGGCTCAAAGGTCGGAATACCCGTGATCTCCTCTTCCACATATCCGGGATTCATGGCCATGTAATGGTCAAACAGGATCTCGCCCTCACTGACCTGCACACCCTTGATCTTGATGATATACTGGTTGGGGTTTAACTGTATGTTATCACGCAGACGGATGATCGGCACTACCGTACCAAGCTCCAGCGCGATCTGGCGCCTGATCATGACAACGCGGTCTAACAAGTCACCGCCCTGGTTGACATCCGCAAGAGGGATGATACCGTAACCGAACTCCAGCTCGATCGGGTCAACCTGCAGCAGCGATGTGACATTCTCCGGCTGCCGTATCTCCTCGGCTGCCGCTTCCTCCTCGTCCGCCTCGTGCTCGATTTCCGCAGTCTCGATCGTACCCGCTATCACTCTGCCGGCCACGATGAATACCATACCCAGTCCCACGAAGACAACGGAATTAAGCGGTGTAACGATACCCAGAAAAGCCATCACCGCTCCCACAAGATACAGCACCTTCGGCACACCGAACAGCTGTCCGATCAGTACGGTGCCGAAGTCGGCATCCTTGGAGCCCTTCGTGACCAGAATACCGGTGGACAGCGAAATAAGCAGCGACGGGATCTGGCTCACCAGACCGTCACCGATCGTCAGGATCGTAAACGTCGACAGCGCGTCATTCAGCTCCATACCCTGACGCAGCACGCCCATGGCGATACCGCCCACGATATTGATCATGGTGATGAGCAGTCCCGCAGTGGCATCTCCCTTAACATACTTCACGGCACCGTCCATGGAACCGAAGAAACTCGATTCCTCCTGGATCTTCTCACGGCGCCTCTTGGCCTCCGCGTCCGTGATCGCGCCCGTATTCAGGTCGGCGTCGATCGCCATCTGCTTACCGGGCATGGCGTCCAGTGTAAATCTGGCCGTAACCTCAGCCACACGCTCGGAACCTTTGTTGATGATCATAAACTGCACGATGATCAGAATGATAAACACGATACAGCCGACCACAATATCATTGCCGCCCACATACTGTCCAAAAGTGCGCACCACATTACCGGGATCACCGGTTGTGAGGATCAGCTTGGTGGAAGAAACGTTCAGGGCGATCCTGAATAACGTAGTAAAAAGCAGAATCGTCGGGAAGTACGACATGTTCAGCACTTCGTTCGCAAACATACAGCCAAACAAAACCGTAAATGCCACCGCGATATTGCATGCCAGCAGAACATCCAGAACTCCCGCAGGAACAGACACGATCAACATGATAAACGCAGTAAGCACATAAATGGCTACGCCCAGATCGGCCGTTTTCAACTTTCCCATGACTGCTCTTTTCTCCTTTCCTGAAAAAAATTATCACACACGCCCCTGCAGGTGATATACAAAGGCGAGAACCTCTGCCACCGCCTGATAAAGCTCCGGCGGCACCACGCTGCCCACATCCACATTGGCATAGAGCATACGGGCCAGCGGTTTATTCTCAACAATCTCTATATGATGCTCCTTCGCCGTCTCTCTGATCTTATGCGCCAGATAATCGGCGCCCTTGGCGATCACATAAGGCGCATCATAGACCTGCGGATCATACTTGATCGCCACCGCATAATGCGTCGGGTTCGTGATGACCACGTCCGCCTGCGGAAGCTGCTGCATCATACGGCGTCTGGATGCCTCCTGCATTCTCTGCCGCTGCTTGCCCTTGATCTGCGGATCACCTTCCTGATTCTTGTATTCATCCTTGACTTCCTGCTTCGTCATCTTCATGTCTTTCTTGAATTTGACCCTCTGATAGATATAGTCAAGCAGGGCAATGATCATATAAAAAAGCGATATCCGGATACCCAGATTCACCACCAGCCTACCCACAAACAAAATCCCCTGGTTCAGCGGCATATCGTAGAACAGATAGAGCGGCGGCATGTTTTTCCTCAGATAAGAATACACCACATAGCCGATCAGTCCCAGCTTCAAAAGAGACTTTACAAGCTCCACCAGCGAATTTGCGGAGAAAATACGCTTAACCCCGCTGACAGGACTCAATTTATTAAACTTCGGCTGCAGCGGCTTGGTGGTTACCTGCCATTTCACCTGCACCACGTTCGTCCCAAATGCCCCCAGAAATCCAACCAGAAGAAACGGCGCCATCGCCAGCAGGATCCTCAGCATCGACTGTACAAAGAGCGTCCTGAACGTCTTCGTCTGGATATAACCGTCATATAGCTTGATATATTCCGGTATCTGGGAGTACACATCATACATGTCACCTGTAAAAAAGCGTCCCATATACTCGACCCAGCCGTAAAGCACGAGGAAGAACGCCAGCAGTTCAAAAGCGCTGGTCACCTCCTTGCTCTTGGCAACCTGCCCTTCCTTTCGGGCATCCTGCAGCTTCTTGGATGTAGGCTCTTCTGTTTTCTCTCCGCCCGGACCGTCCTTGGCGAAAAACTGGAGATCATACTTTAGTGTCACGTCATTCCCTCCATAAAAGATACGATCATCCTTTTCATCCCGTCAAAGATGTAATCGGCCGCACTCGGCAGCATCCTGACAGTCAGAAACAGAATGATAATTCCCACCAGTACTTTCAGCTGCATACCGACAGCGAACATATTGAGCTGCGGAGACACCTTGGCAAGAACGCCGAGGATGCTGTTCAAAAGTATCATGGTACAGAAGATCGGAAGAATGATCCGAAAGCCCATCGCCAGATAGTCCCCCATAAATGTGATCACAGATACTACCAGGGATTCCGACTTAAACACCGCACCGTTAACCGGTATCAGCGTGAAACTGTCAGTCAGGGCACGCAGCAGATACTGATACATGCCGGTTATCATCAGAAACAAAGTAAATATATATTGATAAAATACGCCGGTAAAGGTCGCCTGCTGTCTGGTCGCAGGATCCATCAGGGAGACCATGGAAACACCGATCTCCATATCGGCGATACTGCCGGCCAGGGAAGTGACCGTCGTACAGATCTGTGCGCCCCACCCGATCAGAAATCCGGTCAGCGCCTCCTTCATGACGATCACTGCATATCCTAACAGCGTATTGTATACCACTTCATTGCGGTCTATTCCCATATAGACCAGATACGACAGGAAAATACTGAATCCGACCCTGATCGTCCTGGGTGTATTGCTCATCGAAAAAAACGGAGCCACATAAACAAAACAGGTAATCCGCACAAGAACCAGCAGGAAATATTCCAGATCCGCATAAGTAAATGTAATATCTATCATACTTGCACCCCCATGCCAGCCTTAACGCAGATACCTGCGCAAATCGGGGCGCCTGCACCCGGTTCATCGGATATAAACATTGAAGTCAGACCACAGATTGGTCATATACTCTACCATATTATTCATGATCCAGTGTCCCATAAGGATAAGCGCCAGAAAAATTGCGAGGATCTTCGGAACGAAGGTCAGCGTCTGTTCCTGAATGGACGTAACCGTCTGGAAGATACTGATGATCAGACCCACGCACAAAGACACCAGCAAAAGCGGCGCCGCGCACTTAATGATCGTATAGATCGCAGTCGAGGCGATCGCGGTGACATCATCTATAACCATAGCTGCCCTTCCTTTCCCAAAATGCGTCTGCTAGAAGCTCTCCACCAGATTCTTGATGATCAGATACCATCCGTCTGCCAGCACAAACAGCAGGATCTTGAACGGCATGGAGATCGTCGTTGGCGGCAGCATCATCATACCCATACTCATAAGCGTAGACGCCACGACCATATCGATCACGATAAAAGGAATGTAGATCAGAAAACCGATGATAAAGGCAGTCCGCAGCTCACTGATGATAAAACTCGGCACCAGTACGCTCATCGGGATATCATCCAGCTCTCCGCTCCATTCCAGCCGGCTGATGCTCATAAAAAGGCTCACGTCCTTCTTCTGCGTCTGCTTGTACATAAACGTCCGCAACGGCTCTGCCGCCTTCGTGAGCGCCTCTTCGTTCGTCAGTTCCCCCGCTTCATAAGGGATCACCGCTTCATTATATACACTTGTCAGCGTCGGCTGCATGATAAAGAACGTCAAAAAGAGCGCAATACCTATCAGAACTGTATTAGGCGGCGCCGTCTGTGTGTTGAGTGCCTGCCTCGTAAAGTGCAGAACGATTATGATTCTGGTAAACGAGGTCAGCATTATAATCAATGACGGCGCTACGGCAATCAAAGTCAGAATGACCAGAATGCGCAGAGCGCCATTCACACTGCCGTTCCCGTTGCCGACCGTAACCGTCACCGTATTGGCTATATTCAGTTCTTTTAATTCATCGGCATTCTGTGAAGTGCCCGGGTCACGTTCGTTCGTCCTCTCCTGCTCTGTTCCCGTAAGATTAGAATCCCGGTAAGGCGTATCCGACACCGCATACGCCCTGCTCCCGAATCCCAGACACAATATGCCTGCCAGAAACAGCAGGCATACTAATTTTGCCAAATGATTTCCGGAAAAATGTCTCTTCATTCGTCTCGCCCATCTTCTTTTTCCAGAATATTTCTTTTTTGTACTTTATCCAGAATATCTTTAAAACTCATCGCTTTAGACACGCTCCCATCAGAGAAGACCAGATCCTGTTCCGGGATCTCTGTTAACATTGTAACAGTATCCTTACAGATTGCCACTGCCAAATATTTCTGTCCGACACGTATGATCTGCAGATACTTATTACCCGCAAGGCTCATAGTCTCCACCACTTCTATATTGGAGCCGGAGACTCTGCTCTTCTGATATCCGGCCATCCATCTGGTAGCAAAATACGTGATCGCCAGCACCAGAACGAACAGGATCAGAACAGTCATAAACTGTATATAAGAATCCGCACTTTCGGATATCGTGAGCAGCGCCATTAACCTACTACCTTCTTGACAGCCTCTATAACACGGTCAGCCTGGAACGGCTTAACGATAAAGTCCTTGGCGCCGGACTGGATGGACTCGATAACCATCGCCTGCTGTCCCATAGCCGAACACATAATGACCATGGCGCCCGGATCACTCTCCTTGATCTTCTTCAGAGCCTGAATACCGTCCATCTCAGGCATCGTGATATCCATCAGCACAAGATCCGGCTTCAATGCACTGTACTGTTCCACGGCACGTGCTCCGTTCTCGGCTTCACCGGCTACATTATATCCGTTCTTTGTCAGGATATCCTTGATCATCATACGCATGAATGCTGCATCATCACATATCAAAATATTCTTTGCCATCTCTTTTCTCCTATCATATATTATTTGATAATCTCAGTTACACGAACTCCGAAACTCTCCTCAATCACAACAACTTCACCTCTGGCGACAAGTCTGCCGTTCACCAGTATATCTATCGGCTCACCGGCGATCTTATCAAGTTCTATGATAGTTCCCGGCGTGAAGTCCAGAATCTCCGCGATCGACTTGGATGTCCTGCCCAGCTCAACCGTAACTTCAAGCGGCACATCCTTGATCAGCCCTATGGTCTCCTGACCCGGCATCGCACCCGTATCCTTGGAAAAGCTCTGGAACTGCGCCGGCTGAATATTCATATTCGGCATCATCTGCATCTGCGGCATTCCCATTCCAGGCTGCATCTGCGGCATCCCCATCTGCATTTGCATCTGCGGCATTCCCATTCCCATCTGCATCTGTGGCATTCCCATCTGATTCATATCCATTCCCATCTGCGGCATTCCCATTCCCATCTGCATCTGTGGCATTCCCATCTGTGGCATTCCCATCTGCGGCATTCCCATCTGGTTGTTCATATCCATCTGCGGTGCCATGCTTCCCTGTGGAGCCGCCGCCTGCGGTGCAGGCTCAGATGCTGTATCACCTAACTGATTCTTTAAGAAAGTATCACATAATTCCTTCGCAAAATCTATCGGATACAACTGCATGATCGTGGAATCGACCAGATCATCAATCTGCATTCGAAACGCGATCTTGACAAAAATATCGGCCAGAAACGGCGCTATATCTCCCCCTGATTTGAAAGTGGACAGATCGACGAAACTTGCCTCCGGCGGGCTGATATCGATCATCTTGTCAAGCATCGTAGACAGCGAGGTGGCCGAGGATCCCATCATCTGGTTCATGGCTTCCGAAATCGCACTCAGATGCAGTTCCTCGAGTTCTCCGTCTATGTTGCTGCCATCGCCGCCCATCATCAGGTCCGTGATGACTTTCACATCATGCTCTTTCAGAACAAGGATATTGGAACCATCCAGCCCCACCGTATATTTGATCTGAATAAATACGCAGGGTTTCTCATAATCCCGCAGGACATTCTCCCACCTGGCCAGCGTCACCACCGGCGTCGTGATGTTGACTCTGCGGTTGACCAGTGATGAAAGCGTCGTCGCCGAGGAGCCCATACTGATGTTGGCAACTTCTCCTATGGCATCCTTCTCCATCGCCGTCAGGACAGATTCATCCAGATCACTGTCCGCAGATGCGGGATCCGGTTGTGCAGCAGCCGCATCTTCCGGCGCGCTTTCACCGCCCGGCTCATCCATACCGCTCAAGAGTGCATTTATTTCATCTTGTGATAACATTCCGTCCATGCTCTATTCCTCCTCTCTCATTACCGACGTCACACGCACAGCATATTTATCTTTGCTGGACCCCGGTAAAGCGGTAAATTTCTCTATATTGCCGACATACACCTTAAGATCCTGTTCCACATCAGTATCCAGCCGTATGATATCCCCCAACTGTATATTGACAAAATCGCTGACTGCTATCGTCGTCCTGCCGAGTACTGCCTTGACAGGAACATCGACCCTCTTGATCAGCGCTTCGATATATTCTTCCAGTTCTTCTTCCTTCTGCTCCTGCATGTTCGCATACCAGTACTTGGTATTCAGCCGGTCCATGACACTCTCCAGCGTAAAGAACGGCAGGCAGATATTCATAAATCCCTCCACGTCGCCAATCTTCATATTCAGCGTGACGATCGCGATCATATCATTGGGAGATATCATCTGCGCAAACTGGGAATTGGTCTCTATCCTCTCCAGCACCGGGCTGATATCCATCACATTCTTCCACGGCTCACGCATATGCTGCATACAGATCGCCATCACCTTCTCGATGATCGTCAGCTCTATCTCCGTAAAGTCTCTCGTCTTCTCAAGCGGTGCACCTTCTCCGCCGAGCATCCTGTCTATCATCGCATATCCAAGCCGCGTCGCCATCTCCACGATGATATTCCCTCCCAGCGGCTGGAAGTTCACGACTCCCAGAATGACCGGATTAAAAAGCGCGTTCGTAAACTCCGAAAAAACGATCGCCTCAGAACTCATCACCGAGACCTGTACACTCTTTCTGAGATATACCGGAAGGCTGGTAGATAATAACCGGCCGTAATGCTCATATATGATCTCCAGTGTACGCAGGTGCTCCTTTGAAAACTTGGTCGGACGCTTAAAGTCATAGTTTTTTACCTGCTTATCACTGGCATCGCTCATTTCCTCTGCATCGATTTCACCGCTGCTCAAAGCGGCCAGCAGACTATCAATCTCATTTTGAGACAGTACCTCTCCCACGAAAGTTCACCTCCTGTGGCACGACTAATAGGTTATTGGATCAGAATGTCACTAAACGCCACATTAAAGACAAACTCTGAATTGAATAATGTCTGGATTCTCTCCAAAATCTCACTCTTGATGGTATCCTGATTGCTTCTTGCATCCTCGACCGTATAGGAAGAAATAACATCTGTTATCTCACTCTTGATCAGACTCTCTCTTGATTCCATATCTCCCCCGTAGGTCTTGTAGTCTTTGTCCTTGGTATTCATGGACAATGTAATGGAACCCACGAAGAAATGCTGCTTGCCTTCTGTATCCTGCTGAAGCTCTATTGTCATCTCGGCAATATCATAGGTCGCAATATCGGAGATCGGAACCGCGCTCACACCGGCATCCCCTTTGGCCGTCAGCTCCAGATTCAGCGCCCTTGTGATATTATCCACCAGCGCCGAAGTCTTCGTCGCGGTACCCGTCACGCTGAACATCATGATCGCTGTCAACACTATATTCACGATCAGCAAGGCTAAAATGATAATGGAAATCAGATTCTTCTTCATGACTGTATTGTTCTCCTTTATTATAAGTTTAATTAAAACAAGCTCCTATCATTCATACGAACTGAGCGCATTGTATATCTTGATCTCAACACGCCTGTTTCTTGTTCTGCCTTCCGCCGTGGAGTTATCCGCGACCGGAACATATTCCCCTCTGCCTGCATGTTTTACATGTGCCGGATCCAGATTCGTGATCGACATCAGGTAATCGAATACCGAAAGTGCACGGCCGGAACTCAACTCATTATTGTTGGAATATTTCGCGCCGGACATGGGCACGTTATCCGTATGTCCTTCTATCTCGATCAGCCCCGTCGCATACCGCTCCAGAATGAGTCCCACCTGGTCAAGCACCGGCTTGGCTTCTTCCTTCAACAGCACGCTTCCCGAATCAAAAAGAAGCGCTCCCTTCATGGTAAGCAGTACATACTGGCTGTTGAACTCGATGTCGATCTCACTTCCCATATCCTTCTCGTCAACGGCCTCCTGAATCTGTTCCGCCAGCTGCTCGGATTCTTCCATCTTGGCCTCTTCCAGCTTCTCCTGCACGGCAGCCACATCCTCATCGACGATCTGCCCTTCATCCATCTTACCGGTACTGTTAATATAATCATCCAGTTCATTTAACTGGCTGACGCCGTTGCTGATCAATAATCCGTCGCCGATCGCCGAGGCGCCGCCGTTTAAGACCGAGAATGTCTGGTTAAAAGACTCTACGACCTTCTCAAACTTCGCCGCATCGATCGAAGACATGGAAAACAGCAATACGAAGAAACAGAGCAACAGGTTCATCAGATCCGAGAAAGTGGCCATCCACGCGGGTGAACCCTTCGGTGCTTCTTCCTGCTTCTTCTTAGCCATTCGCCTCACCTCCGTCATCGCCCAGCGCGCTTCTGTCCTTAGGCGCCAGGAAGGATTTCAGCTTCTCTTCGATAACACGCGGGTTCTCACCTGCCTGGATAGAGAGAAGTCCCTCGATCTCTATCTCCTTCACCATCATTTCCTCGCCGTTCTTGCTCTTCAGCTTGCTGGCTACCGGCGCGCAGATCCAGTTGGCAAGCACGGAACCGTAGAAGGTAGTGATCAAAGCCGTTGACATGTTAGGACCGATAGACGCAAAATCTGACAGGTCACGCAGCATGTTGATCAGACCGATCAGGGTACCGATCATACCCCAGGCAGGACCCATGGCACCGAGTCCGTCCCAGAAACCAATCTTGTCTTTGTGACGCTCTTCCACGCTTGCAAGCTCTGTCTCCATAATTGCACGCACTAATTCCGGGTCTGTGCCGTCTACCACCAGCATAATACCCTTCTTCAAAAACTCATCCTCAATCTCACCCGCCGCTTCTTCCAGAGAAAGAAGACCTTCCTTACGGGCAACGTTGGAGAGATCTATGATCTTCTGAATAATCTCGGGAACATTCATTGATGACATCTTGAAAATCAGACCGATGCTCTTCAAATTCGCGATAAAGTCCGGCATGGTACAGCTCGCCATCATACACCCCAGTGCACCTCCGTATGTAATAAGGGCCGACGGCGCATGCAGGAATCCCATAATAACGGAAATGTCCTGACCGACCAGCATACCGAAAATCATCAAAGCAAAACATAGAACTAATCCAATAACTGAAGCTATATCCATCTGTATTCACCCGTCTTTACACTAATCTGCAAAAATGTCCTTTCTATACGATTTTACTAAATTTTTTATCTCTTGTCTACTTTCTTTTACAATTAATTTCCGTCCTGTCGTAAAGGACAAAACCGTATCCGGCGTCTCCTCCGCCAATTCCAGAAGATCCGGATTGATCAGGACTTTGACCCCGTTGATCTTTGTGACTTCTATCATCTTCCTGTTCTCACGTCCTTCCATATATTGTAGTCAAGTCGTTAATTATGTCAACCTGTTGTACATCCGTTCACGGGCTGACTGCATTCAACTTTTAAATTTTACCACATATCAGAGAAAACTGCAAAGCAAATAAAAGAATTTGAGAGGAATTTATTGGATTTTAAACGGAAAATTTACAGAAGGGACTTTCCATATGAAGAAAGTCCCTTCCAAATAAATCTATTCTGTCATCTGCTTACCGTTTCAGATTAACAAGCTCTTCCAGCAAAGTGTCGGACACGGTGATAATACGGCTGTTCGCCTGGAAACCACGCTGTGTCGTGATCATGGTCGTGAATTCACTCGACAGATCCACGTTACTCATCTCCAGATAACCGGAAGTCATCTTGCCGTTGCCGCCGGCCGTGATGTCCTTGCCGACACCGTCGAACTCACCGGAGTTCTGCGTCGCGGAATACAGATTGTTACCGGCCTTGGACAAACCGGACGGGTTGGCGAATTCCGCTACCGCGATCTGGCCTAACAGCTTCGACAGACCGTTATCGTAGGATGCCGTAATCTTACCGTCCTGCCCTACCTCGATACCGATCAGCTCACCCTGCTTGCGTCCTGCGCCGATGGTGCTTCCGTCCTTGGAACCGTTGGTCATCTCCAGTGTACACTTTCCGCCGTTGCCGACGTTGCTAATGGAAGAGAAGTCGATATCAATATTGCTGAACTGGGTCAGATCAATATTATTACCATCCAGAGAAGGCGCAGAAGAATTAAACGTAAGTGTCGCCTCGTTCTGGCCCTGTCCGCCAACATAAGAGAACTTACCGGTACCATGATCAAACACGATCATATTGCCTTTGAAATTCTCTGTCATGTTGATCTGTGCTGAACCGTCCGGGCCGACATAGTCTATCGTATAAGTCTTACCATCACCGTCTTTGATATGGTATATCTGCTCTAAGATCGCTGCCTGATTGGCCTCCTCGTTTTTCAACGTAACGCCAAAGTTTCCGTTACCATCATAATTGGACGCCTCTGTCTTTTTTAAAGTTGCCT
>ERZ808042.650-NODE-650-length-16390-cov-4.541347_pt1 | contig 16390 bp, 10 predicted proteins | sample MGYA00380193_ERZ808042 | MGnify/ENA primary metagenome ERZ808042 (study PRJEB31490, sample SAMN06133401) | mouse gut metagenome | isolation source: M1_2 | host: mice | place: China: Chengdu | collected 2015-05 ...
ATAACCGTCGGGTGGTTGAACGGCTGTTCCTGCACATAAATTTTCTGATTTTTTCATATGACTGCGGCACTACTTTGGATATTTCATACTGTCAGTTATTCATAGAACAATTTTTTCACCTAATTCCACCTCATAATTCTCAGGTATGAATCGTCCAAATCCGCTCTCATGAAAAAGCGTCATTTCCCCAAAATACAGCTTATCCTCTATCGAATAGAAATCCGTCCGCAAGAAAGGAAAATCCTTAGAGAGAAGTTCCGCCAGATGCAGCATCTCTTTGAGAGTATTCGGTCTATCTATCTGCACATTGGGGTCTGTCGGATATTCTATCACTGCCTCGATATACTTCCACTCTGTATCATAAAGATTCCTTTTATGCAATATGAATCTTTCGAAATCCACCGAGATTATTTCCGGATTCCCATTAAAGTTAAATACTTTATAATCTTTCAGTTCACTTCCAGATTCATCCACCATGTATTTCTCCGCGATAATACAAGGCTTTACATTTTTATAAGGCCATTCTCTACCCAGACACCAGAAATTATGCTTTAAGCAGTAATTTAGTTTTTTCTTTGCGGCTTTTATGTCGAATATTGCCTTGTCCTTACAGATTACGACGCTTCCGCTGTCGTGGTTACATTTTAGTACGAACTGCTCCGGCAGGGCATTGAAGTCAATATCTTCCGCCGATTTCCATGGACCGCCAACAAGGGGAATTAGATACTGACCGCCGATTTTCTCTTTTATGTATTCGCGAACCCTGTATTTGTCCACCATCATGGTATATTCGGGCTTCCTATTGTGTAATTTTAGCCACTGCATCTTTTCATTGAATGTCTGCGGATTCTTTAAATCCAGTTGCTTGTGCATTTTCAAATAATAACATAGTTTCAGGTACGGTTCATCCGGCACGAAGCGCAGCAGATACCGCAATGTCTTTGTATTCATATTCATTCTCCTGTTATCAGACTTTCCCACGTAACACCTTGTCTGATACATACGCCATCAGCTTCAGTGGCATAACATACAGTGCCAGCTGCCCGCATACAATATACGCCAAATCCAAAATCGAACAATATCCCCTTTTGAAATTCAAATTTCCTACATAAATAGTGCTTTTTACATAATCCCAGCTTTTTCTTCTTTTATAGTTATCCTTATCCGCTCTGAATTTTAAAAGGGATTCATCTATATTTAGTGCATAACATCCGCTATTTATCATGCGTGAAAACATGTCAAAATCCTGCTTCCTTTTTAAAGAGCCATAACCACCGCAACGAATAACTTCGGACTTCTTGAACATGACCGTTGGGTGGTTGAACGGTTGCCTACGCCGAATGAATCTTCTGATGGATTCATAATCCGATGGAACTCTACGGACAGTATGTACATTTTCGGGGTCATCATAGAATTCATCTATGTTTGTACCGCACAGTGCCAGATTTTCATTCTGTTGAAAAAGCAGCAGTTCCTGCTCGCACCGTTCCGGCAGTGAAATATCATCCGCATCCATCCTTGCCACCAGTTCGTTCCTGCAATGTTTCAGTCCCTCGTTCAGCGCATTCCCCAAACCACCATTTTTCTCCAGTGGTACGATTGTAAACAGATCCACATAATAGCGCTGGTATTCATAAATAGGCTGCATGAGCTCGTCCAACACGGGACCATCTATCACGATTACAAATTGCTCCGGCGGCACTGTCTGCATCAACATACTATTGATTGCTTCGAAAAGATATTCAGGATTATCCTTTGCATATATTGACATAAGCACGCTGTATTTCATCCGGGAAACCTGTGTGTCAGCAGTTTTCTCCAATTCATTCATGCCGTCAGATCCCTCTTCTTCAGTTCCACCTGCATCAGCCCCACAGCCTCCTCGCTGAACCCTTCCGTACTTTCCGGGATGAACAGCATCTTCAAGGTCAGCATGATCAGTTTCAGATCCAGGATCAGGCTCCTGTTCTCTATGTAGATCAGATCCAGCCGCAGCTTGTCATAAGCGCTCGTATTATACTTGCCATAAAGCTGCGCGTACCCGGTAAGCCCCCCTTTGACCTGCAGGCGGTATGCGAACTGGGGCATCTCCTCCGTATATTTCTCCACGTTCTCCACCCGCTCGGGTCTTGGCCCCACAAGGGTCATGTCCCCTTTCAGCACGTTGATAAGCTGGGGGATCTCGTCGATGCGGAACCGCCTGATCACCGCCCCGACCCTGGTGATGCGGCTGTCATTCGCGCTGCAAAGCTGTGCGCCGTCCTTCTCCGCGTCCATGACCATGCTCCGGAACTTGATGATCTGAAACTTTTTCCAGTCCTTCGTGTAGCGTTCCTGTCTGAAAAAGATACTTCCTCCGTCCTCGATCTTGATGGCCAGCATGGTGAGCAGGGTGATGGGCAGGGTGACGACCAGCCCGAACAGGGACACGCCGATATCCAGGCTCCGTTTGAAGATGGCCTGTACAAGGGACTCCTGATAGCAGTCATACTTCATCAGGGGGCTGTCTATGAAATGGCGGTTCTCAAACCCGCTGGCTACGATATCCGTGATGGTAGGCGTCACATAGAACACTTTCTGCTGGTTGATGCAGTAGTACATCAGCTCTTCCCTCAACTGATAGTCGATCTGATAGAGGATCACGGTCTCAGAACAGTCGATCGCCGCCCTGAGCACCTCCATGTCTTCCCCTGCGGACACTTTTTTATGTATGTCAAAGAGGTTCCAGGGCTTTTCTTCGATCTTCCGGAGGAACCCTTTCACGCTCAGATCTCCGTAGATCACGACCGTCTCCTGTGGCGTGATGTGCCCCAGATAGTATCTCTTGGCCACCACCGCCCACAGGCAGGTGACCAGAAACTGCACCACTACCGTGAGGGCGCCCGGCAGGATGGACACATACCTGCGCGCGATAAAACAGCACTCCACCCAGAAGATCAGGTCAGTGATCCCGAACGCAAGAAGCTGGGAAAAGACCGTCTCCCCGATCGAATACTGGGCGACTTTATCTGCCCTGTAGATCCGCACCAGTCTGCTGTAGATGATATAGTAGAGCAGCAGGGATACGGTTCCCCCTGTCAGACGGTGTGTGCGGAAAGCGTACAAGTTATAGTAAGAGACCCAGATATACCCAAACATCAGAAGCTGCAGCAGTACGATCGACGCAGAGGATATCCGTGAAAAATGATTCTTTCTGGTTCTGTTTTGCTGATGCCGTTCTCTCATCGCTGGTTCTCCTTCCTGACCGTTTGATATAAGTGGTCGAAGTCGATGGCTCCGTCCTTACCCGTTATACCCCCCCCCGGTTTTTCTGGGGTGTCCCCGGAGGAAGCCGCTACGTCTTCCAGGGGTTCGGTGGGTTCTTCTCCATAATGGCCGTATTCCCCGTACTTGCCATATTTGCCATACCGCCCGTAGCCGTATCTGCCGTACTTGTTATAGTAGCCTTTGTAATGGCCGGAATAGTAGCGGTTATAGTAGCCGCCGCCCTCCACTTTTACCTTATTGAGCACCACGCCGAGGATGTTGACGCCGGTCACTTCCAGCTGTTTTTTCACATCCTGCAGGTAACGGTAGCTGATCGCCCCGCTCTCCACCACCAGCACTACGCCATCGCAGTTTGGCGCTACCACCGCGGCATCGATGACCCAGCCAAGAGGCGGGCAGTCCACCAGTACCACGTCGTAGCGTTCCTTTAGCGCCGCAAGGAGGTTCACGAACAGTTCCCGTCCCAGAAGCTCCGTAGGGTTGGGCGCCACAGGCCCGGCAATGATCATGTCCAGGTTTTCTATGTTCGTATGGTTGATCACTTCATCCATCTTTTTCTGTCCGGAAAGGTAATGGGACAGGCCGAACATGGTCTCCTCGGAGTGGATGCGGTATCTGCCCACGAACACGGACTTGCGAAGATCCGCGTCCACCAGCACGACTTTCTTGCCGTCGTCATTCAGGGATCTGGCAAGCTCCATGGTCACCGTGCTCTTGCCTTCATCCGGCGTACAGCTCGTGAACATGATCACTTTGTTGTCCACGCCGCAGAACTGCAGGTTGGTGCGCAGGGAATTGAACGCTTCCCTTCTGGCGTATGTCTGTTTTTCCAGGTTTTGAAATAAGATACTGTTTGCCATTTATCGTTTTCCTCCCGAACCGCTGCCGGCTCACTTTTTCTTCTTCTGGGATCTCTTCTTTCCAAAAGGGACCTTTATGCCGCTCTTTTTCTGGGCGTCTCCTTCGTCCTCCAGAAGAGGGATGCTCGTCAGCGTATTCAGTCCCAGATATTTCTCGATATCGTCCGAAGTCTTCACGGAGTCATCCACCATGTAGACCACCACCACCACCGCCGACATGACAAAGATACCCAGCAGCACGCCGATGATGGTGTTCTTCAACAGGTTCGGGCTCACAGGCCTGTTTGTGATATACCCAAGCTCCACCACGCTCGGCTCTTCCGTCTTCATGATGGTGGAGATGTTCGTCCTTGCCACCTTTGCAAACTCATCCACGATATCCTTCGCTAACACCGGATCCGGGTCCTCGGCCGTCATCACAAGGATCCGGGTATCGTTCGGGTTGGAAAAGGTCATCTGCTTCAATACTTCCTCGTAGGTGCGGTTCAGGTTCAGGTTCCGGATCACTTCCTCCACCACGGGCCTGCTCTGCACCAGCTCGATATAGTCCTTGGTCAGAGACGTCCCCACCTGTATATCCGCAAGCGACGTGATGGACGTCGATGTGGACAGGATATACAGCTTGGACGTGGAGCTGTATTTCTCCTCGATCCCGTAGTGGGTCACAAGCCCGGCGATCAGACCGACCGCCACACCCACCGCCAGTATGCTAAAGATCCGCCTGCCGAGCAGGTACAGTATTTCGAGCAGGTCTATTTCAACTGTTTCTTCCTGGTTATTCATTCGTTCCTCCCAATGTATTCCGCCAAAACACTTTTATTTCAAATATTCTCCCTTTAAGAGCCTTTCCGGGTTGTCGAACATGATCTGCCGGAAAGTCTCCCCGTCCAGTTTCTCTCTCAGGCAGTCCGCCGCCTGCTTTATGTTGGGGCAGCGATCCCCTGTGTTGTGGGCATCGCTCCCGATGAAATGCAAAAGACCTTCTGCGGCTAATTTCAGGCACCACCGCCTCTGTGGGGAGAAAAAACCTCCCGAAAAGTTCTCCGCGTTCACCTGCATGTAGGCCCCCATCCGCACCAGCTCCCTGACGTTCTTCTCATTCTTCCACAGGCTCTGGTATCTCTCGATATGGGCCAGTATCGGGTAGTAACCGCCCTCCACACACTTTCGCACCGCGCCGCACAAGACCTGATAGGGCGCACCGGGCGAAAACTCTAACAGCACGTAGGAGGTATCCGCCATGGTATGGACCCTGTTCTCCCTAAGCTTTTCAAAGGCGCCCTCCCTGTAATAGATCTCATTGCCGGGAAGGAGCGTGAAATCCTCATACTTTTCCTTTACCGCGGAGACGGTCTCCCGGAACACGTCGTCCACATATTCCCTCGGGTGCTTCACATGACCCGGGTAATAATGCGGCGTCGCTATCATGACCCGGACACCCTGATCGTATGCCGTCTCTATCATCGCCATCGTCATTTCCATGTCCGCAGCGCCGTCATCGACGCCTGGCAGGATATGGCTGTGTATGTCTGTATAATGTTCCATCTCTGTGCATCCGCCCCGGGCTATCTCTTCCCGGATCTGCTCTTCTTTTTATGGTAGAAAAGGACCCCGCCGAGCGCGGCAGCGCATACCACCGCGATCACCAGCGCTATCATGCCAAGGTTGATGGAATTTTCCACCGGCTTTGCATCGGAGTAGTCCTTCGTCTGCTGTGCGGCTGCTGCTTCTGCCGCTGCCGCCTCCTCCGCCTTTTGGGCCTCCTCCGCTTTCCTGGCTTCCTCTTGTGCCTTTTTGGCCTCCTCAGCCTTCCTTGCTTCTTCCTGCGCCTTCTGCTCCGCTTCCTCCGCGGCTTTCTTTTCCGCTTCTTTTTTATCCATGTAGCCCTGCGTGCGCAGGTAAGCCGCGGACACGTAGCCCGTCTTTTCCCCGAAGGCGATCTGCGCCCAGCCGGTGCTCGCTCCTCCGGTGACCTTGACCGGCTCCCCCTCTTTCACTTCTCCGATGACAGGAGAATCTTTATACGCCTCCTCGTGCACGGAAAGGGTCTCTATGCCCTGCACGTACATGGTCTCCTCATCCACGGGAAGGACCACGTACTCCACGGCGCCCTCTGCTGTGGAACCGATCGTGTTATCCTCGATGGGGCCGTCACCTTCCGGGTCTGTGCCAAGCACTGCCGCAGCGCCCGTGCCTGCTGCGTTTCCTGCCCCGGCGCCATTATCTGTTCCCGCCGCTGTGCCCGTGCCATTCCCAGTGCCAGTGTCTGTCCCTGTGCCGCCATCACCACCTGCGTCTGTACCGGATCCTGCGCTGTCACCCGAGCCGTTGCCTGTACTGCCGCCGGCGCCTGTGCCGGTCCCTGTACCGTCACCAGCGCCTTCCACGTCACCCACTTTTTCCATGTAGCCCGAAGCGATCCCCACACCGATGTTGGCATGGAACTGGGCCACATAGTCATCCGCTTCCCGCTGGCTCATGTCGATACCGTCCCTGGAAAGGTACTCGGTGACCTTGGCGATATAGCCGTCCGTCACCTTATAGTAGGCGCCCTGGTACTCCTGCTTCTCAGAGATTGCACTAAGGACACCCTGCTCCGCGCTGTTTATGTCTCCGGCATAGGCCGTGACCGGCACGAGCAGAGGAAGCATGGCCACAGCAAATGCAGCCGTAGCTACCCGCACTGTAGATACCCGCATCTCCTTTTCTGTATAGTGCTGCTTTTCTGATCTGTTTCCTGATCTATCTTCTCGATTTGTCGTTATTTTCCTGTTCATAGTTTTCTGGTTTCCCGTTCTGTTTCTTTTTTACTCTGCTTCTTATCTTCTCTTTACAGACAGGTTTACCTGCCCCTTTCTTTTTCTGTAGTGCTTCATGTACTCCGATTTGCTTTCCCGCACCCGTTTAGGTAATTTCCGGGGTTTTTCCATCTTTTTGGTAAATATTGGCGTAAAGATAGAGGGCGGATCGCCGGAAGGCTCCCCGCCCCCTCTTTCTTTACTTATTGTCTCTTACTGCTGTGTCTATAACCCTTTTTCTTACGTTTCCCGCGCTACTGCCGTTTTACTGATACACGATCGTATAAGACTTTTCGTTCTCCGTATTCGGACTGAGCGTCACCGTTAATTCTTTTCCTTTTAAGCGTCCATAAGTGGTCTTACCATTGCCCCGGCTCCCTAACTCTTTTACAAGTTTATCCGTCCACTTATCTACGAGATTGGAAATCCAGGTCTCTGTAATCTCGTGATCCTCTTTCTTAACCGTTACGGACTCTATAATATAGTCTTCCTCATGAGAGAACTCTACTTCGTTCACCGAATTCATATATTTTCCCAGTTCACCCAGAAGAATCTGTACAGTGCTGTCCCTGCCGGCATTCTTTGACGCCACGATATCCTGCTCGTCATCACCGACTGTGATTGTAATCTTCTTTTCGACCATATCATAGCTGATTCCACTCACACCCGGAATAGCTGCCGCACTGTTGAGTCTGCGAACCGCACTCTTGATGGCGATATCCAGCTCATCTCCTTCATCCTCTTCGGGCTTTGTATTCACGACGAAACATATCGTGCAGGACTGACTTTCCGCAACATCACCCTTCTTTGCTGTAATCGTCAACTTGAGTTCTCTGCCTTCAAGGTTGCCCCACACAGGCGTATCATTCCCTTCATCCTGCAGCTTTTTCACAAGTTTATCGGTATATCTTGCGAGCAGATCCTTAAGTAACTGCTTATTCGCATCTTCTGTCTCCGCTTTCTTGACCTCCGTAGCTGCCGAAGTATTCTCGTTCTCTGAAACCTCAACCTTGATACTTGTCAGCAAGTCCACATAGCCCTTCAGCTCAGAATTCGCTAAGAGAGCGTCCGCGATCGCATCATCAGTTCCCTCCACCATCGCTGTTGCAATCTCCACATCTGGATCATCCGCAATGACAGTGAGCACCTTATCCGACTCGCTATATCTGACATCCCTGATGCCGTTCACCTTCACGTCATCAGAAACCGTATCTCTGATTATCCCTAAGGCAATTCCAAGCAGTTCTTCCGCCTTGGTAACATCCAGTGGATTGGGCATCGTGATGCTGATATTAAAGGATTCCGGTACTGCCTTTGTATATGTTACCTTCCCGTTAGCTGCCGTTGTACTATCTTCACCGACAAAGTGGACTGTTACACTTATCTTGGAGAATACGCTTCCCGACCACTCCTTGGCATCCTTCATTACCAGTTCCTTCTGGAATGCCTCAGCGTCAATATAAAGTCCCAGAGCATCCTTGTTGTTTGCCTTTTCTGCCACGAATCCTGCCTTATCTACAGCGTCAGCAAATATCAGATGATTCTGCTTGTCGCCTTCCGGATCCAGATTCTTATTGTTCTTTCCTGTCTTATTAATGTTTGCCAGTTCAACGGATTCAATCTCCGCGGCAATACTTGCCGTGTAAGGAATCTCTGCGTAATAATACTCTTTGAATTTGCCATTCAGAGCAAGCTTCACGGGCTCCTGTCCAAGGAAAGAAACGCTCTTAGCCGTAACCTTGATCTTGCCCTTCGCGTTATCCGCCTTCACATTGACAGTGATCGCCAGCTTCACGCCCTTTTCCTTGATCTCATCATCTGTCCATTTCGTCTGGGCACTATATGCGCTGTCCTCAGGAATGATGTAGAGATCACCCTTGTAGGAGCCAGCCCTACCATCAGCGGTCGGCTTTACTTTCAGGGTTACCGCGTTGCCCTCAATCTTAGCTACGTCTTCTGCCCCGGACACGCCTTTTACTTTCAATACTTCAAAGGCATCAGAAACCTTATTCTTGCTGTTATCCGGTACTGCGTACGCGGCCTTAATGCCTGCCGGAAGTTTCCCAATTGTAACATAGGTAACACCTTGCATATTATTGCTATTCAGCACGTTTACTGCGCTCGCGGCGTATTTCTTAGCTGTGGCAATGTTGCCATCCCTATCCGTTTTGGCAAGTACTACCTGGATCTTGGATACAAATTCAGCTTTCGTACCGTCCTCGTATGTCACCTTGTATTCTACGAAACCGATCCAATCATCCTTATGCAGCCTCTCTGTATCCTTACTCACAAGCCACTCGTCTCTTGCAACCGCGATAATCTTACCATCTACTGTCTTCGTCTTAAGGCCAAGTGTGCCATGCGCAAAGTCTACATAAAAAGCCTCTTTGAACCTATTAGGGGTTCCTTTGATATTCGCATTGTAAAGTTTGGTAAACTCCACACCCGTAACCGCACTTCCCTTGCCTGTCAACGGTACACTTGCCGCGTCCGTCTCAGATAATGTATACTTCGCGTCAAGCTTGTAGCTCTTCTTCAACGCTGTGGTTTTAAGCGTCAGCGCTTTGGTTGTCTGTGTGATTATCTCGCCGTCCCTGTTCAGGAAGGTGAACGCGATGGAAGCGCCCTTCTTCAGGGTAGGCATCTTTAAGTTATTACATGTAAGGGTAAACTCCTTTACGGCAGGGTTGATCTTTATCTTTTTCTCCTGAAGCCTGTCCATGAGGATCTTTGTGTCATCTTCCTCGTTCTGTGCGGAAACCACAACATATCTTGCATCTGCTACCGCCTGTTTCATGGTAAAGCTCAGCTTCTGACCAGACACATCCGCATAAAGCTTCACACCCTTTGAGAAACTTACATTGGGGGTTATCGCTTTCAAATTCTTAATGTAGGCTTTCCCTTCAGTAGTCGTCTCATCCAGAAATTTGTTCTTAATATCAAACGTTTTTGGATTCTTACCCTTTGCGTCTGACAGGGTCACCGTCACGGGACTCTTGGTCATGATGATATCAAGATCAAGATTGTCAGCACTCTTCTTTACAACCTTCGCATTCTTTACTGCTAACTTGAGGTCATAGATAGAAGTATGCTCCTTTAACTTCTTATTCTCAGCATCAGTTACACTCAAGTGAATCATGGTCCCGGTAGGATAATCAAGCTTAATTTCTTTTTTGGTCTCCCCCGTTGCTACAGGAACCACTGTTTCCGTTTTGATTTTGCTATCATAGTTCACCGTGTAGTTGACTTTGACAGTCTTATCGCCGCTTCCGTCTATCGTCGTCCTGCCATCATATGTGACATTGAACTTGAGCTCTGGTGTTTTATTTTTGCTGCCGTCATTGGCTGTCGCCACAATTTTTACATTATTTGCCAGCTTATTGACCGTGAATTTTCCATCCTGGCCAACCACAACATTACCCTTGACCGGGGTCATGGTGTAATACTTAGAACCTACAATATCTGTCTCTCCATAGGCACCGGATGTCTGATCAGGTTTTGCCCCCGCCTTTACAACGATTGCCTTTAGTTTCTTTAATTCATCAACCGTATACGTTGTCTTCACTTCCGCCGGTTTGTTATCGCCGTCAACAAGCACGACATTGCCCATGTCAGCCCCATCTGACACAACTCTGAACTCTGCGACAGCCGCAGTTGCATTCTCAGAGTAATCGGCCGCCTTCACGCGGACTGCAAATTCATTATTCGCGGGAGTCTTATCTACCAGATATTCTTTGTCAACCGTCACCGTGCCGTTTTTCACGGCAACATACGAAACTCTTTTCTCTTTATTGTAATAACTGCCTAAGGGATAATCATCCTGTACAAACTCATTGTTTTCGATGCGGCCAATTTCATAGGCCACCTTTTTCGTCTTGGGAGCAGCGCTCTTTGCATCGGCATACCTATTCCCGGTATTATAATTCACCGTGATCTTTGTCGTGGCAGCCTTGTTGCTTACCTTGTAAATCTCTGGCGCAGATGACAGGGTAATGTTCTCAATGCCCCTTGCCACCGTAACATTGACAGAGCCTGTAGCCTGAACCACATTTGCATCTTTGCCTGACAGGTAAGTGGTTCTCACCTTGATCGTGTTTTTGCCTAATGTTGCATTACTCGATGCGGCCAATATTATACTTCCGTCGTCATCCAGTGTCTTCTTCTCCTCAGACAGCGTAACGACTCCCTCTGCATCGGGTGTAAGGCGACGGCCCTTTGCGTCCACCAATGTCAGGCCTTCAGGGATATCATACACTTCCACATCGCGCCCACGGTTATAGGTACCCGCCGGGAAGATCACATTTGCCACAAGCGCCTCCTGGCGTGTATAAAGGCAGGATGCCGCCTTTGTAGCTTTTACAGTAAGTTTCTCAGCGTACTTGGTTTTGTCTTTCTCATCATCCGCTGCCTTAATTGTCAGCGTTACGCTTCCTACTCTGACGCTCTCGTTCCCTTTTCCTAATGCAGTCTCCATATCACTATTTACAATATGAAGCTCAGCCTCAACAGAGGTTACTGCAGTGTCCTCGCCCAAGGGCTCTGTTATGACATTAAGATTGTTCCCGGTAACATGTGCCTGAACATATGAAGCAACTTCCTCCTGCTCAGATACCGCATTCCCGTTTACCTTTTTGACTACAGCGTCCACCCTCAAATTATCGCTGGACTTTACATTGGTTCCATCGAGCACATAACTGCGGGATGTCCCAAAGTCCTGTTCTACCGCAGCTTCCCCCGTTTTCAGTGCCACGGCGGTTACCGCAGGGGCAACGTCAAGAGTCACTTTGCCCGCTCTATTGTCGCTATTTACTAGCTGCACTTCAATCTTTTTGCCAGCCACTGCCTTGCCAGCCGCTATTGTGATGCAGTTTCCTTTTACTTGGTAGTTAAGTGTTTCGTCGTCGCCATATAAAGGTACTGTCATGACCCTGGTACCCTCAATAGTCCCCGCCTTCACTGAAAATTCATCATAATCATCAAAGGCGAAAGCCTCCCCATACTGATCGTACCCCTCAAGTACATACTTCTTCCAGGGAGCCACGGCATAAACATTGTTCTTGCCTACCAGTTCGTTGGAATCGTTGTTTACCTTTACTTTAAAACCTGCAAGCTCACGCACCTTTTCCGTGCAAACACCGTCAATTGCCACTCTATAGTCATTCTTTCCGGTATTTGAGATTGAAAGGGTATATGTATAGTAAGCCCCGTACTCTTCATCTAAATCACCTTCATGTGACTGAAGCGCACTAGAACTTTCCCCTTCCTTATTATATGTTACAGAAGAGATATCAAACATTTCCTCCGCTTCGATGTATGTGCCCACCTTCAGAGTGACGTTTGTGTTCTGCGCCACGAATAGCGTGTTCGTTTTCTCATTTCTAACTGCCGCATACTGTGACTTTGGTCCCCATATGCAATGTTCGCTGCTCTCGCTGTCTGACTGCACTCTAGCCGCCGCAGCGCTTAAGGCAACATAACGCCAGCATGCTTCTCCCTTCCAGTCGATCGTGATCTCATTCAGATAGAGCACTTCGATCTGCACCTTCCCTGTCAGTTTGTCTTTAGGGATAATGTAAGTTCCATTTCCATAGCTGACAGATTTATTCTCAAAGGAGTCATTTTCCTTCTTGCCTTTTTTCAGCGCACTCGTCCATATACCACCGTCAATGTTGTACATAACCTCGAACATCTGGTTTCTCGCAGATACCGTGACCTCAATATCTTTCGAGGTATCCTCTATCGGATATTTTTCGCCAACCGTCTTACCGCCAATCGTCAGTGTGGCATCGTCTGATGTTCCCGACAGGGAAATGCTCTTTTCAGCAGTGGTGTCTTCGGGTGCATTTTCCTCGGCTTCAAATACAACAGCATCGTTATCCGCCACCTCTTCCTCAGCCGGATCTTCCAAGGAATCCTCAACTGGGTCTTCTACAGAATCCCCAGCGAGATTTTCTTCAACGTCGGGTATCTGTTCCTGATCTTCTTCGGAATTATTTTCCTCATCAATAACAGGTGTTTTCTCACCCTCCGTACCTTCTTCCTGTTCGCCCTCTGTGGGTTCTGAAACCCCCGAATTTACGGGATTTTCTGTCTCCCCCACATCATGCCGCAAATATTTCTTAAGATTTTCTTAATATTCATTTCCCCAGTGCCAGTGCGGCTTCGCAGACTTCTATGCAAAAATTTAGGGCGGTTTGCAGAATTTTCATAATCAAAATTCCACGCAAGCCGCCCAATTTGTCGCTAATTTGTTCTTAATTAAATTTTTATTAAATCGTACAACCCTGCACAGAAAGCGGGATGGAAACGGTTCCGATAAATCGAAATCTGTCACTAATTTGTTGCTAATGCGCAATCCCGTGATAAATAACATTTGTTTTACGACAGGCCAAAATCACGGTGATAGCACCTGTTATTTCACCGCCTTGCTCCCCACACGGTTAACCAATGGCAGACTGCCTCTCCAATGCTGTCAAAAAAATATCCACGTTTTCCTGCTTCCAAAATGCAACAAACCGTTCCGCCATCCTCTCCAGATAATCCTTCTGTGGAACAAGTATCTGATAGTAGAATACCCGTCCGTGCCTGTAGTGCGTTAAATACCCTTTCCTGACAAGCCGTGCCAAAAAGGTGGAAACGGTCTGCGGTTTCCATTCTTTGTGATACACTTCGTTCACTCTCTGCGTGATATCCGACAGATCCAACTCCCTTTCCGCATCCCACACCGTCTTCATTACAATCTCCTCACAGTTCGTTAAGTTTTCAAATTCCATATATGTTTTCTCCTTCCGCTCTTATCCATTTATAGTGTGTACATTTTCGTCTACTTCATCATATTTCATCATTCCTATAATGGCAAGGTGGAATTTCTTATTTAATCAATATTTCATTTGCCTTTCACTCATAAGACATACCCAAAAATAATTTAAAAAACGGAGTTGCATCCGCCCTGCGGATACTGTAGAATGGTGGAATGAAACTTTTAGAAAAAACACGACACAAATTTATCGGAGACAGAAACTTTTACAAAATGGTTCTCGCCATCGCTGTTCCCATTATGATCCAGAACGGTATCACAAACTTTGTGAGCCTTTTGGACAACATTATGATCGGACAGATCGGTACGGAACAGATGTCCGGCGTGGCCATTGTAAATCAGCTCCTGTTCGTCTACAATCTCTGTCTGTTCGGCGGCGTGTCCGGGGCAGGTATTTTTACTGCGCAGTATTTCGGGCAGAAAAATCAGGAGGGCGTCCGTCAAACCGTGCGCTTTAAAATCTGGATGGTTTCCTTGATTACTTTACTTACCGTAATCCTTCTTCTGGCTGCCGGAGATTCCCTGATTGCGCTCTACCTGCAGGGGGACGGTACAGCAGGAAGCGCGGCCGCAACCCTGCGCTATGGCAGAGAATATCTTCAGATTATGCTCCCCGGGTTGGTTCCTTTTATGCTGGTCCAAGTCTATTCCAGCACCCTGCGGGAATGCGGACAGACGATTTTACCCATGAAAGCGGGCGTGATCGCTGTCTTTGTCAATCTGATCCTGAATTACATATTAATATATGGTAAATTCGGTGCTCCGGTCTTAGGTGTACAGGGCGCCGCTATCGCCACCATTGTTTCCCGTTTTGTGGAATGCGCCATCGTGCTCATCCACACGCACCGCCATGCGCAGCAGAATCCTTTTGTCCAAGGTCTTTACCGCACGTTAAAAGTACCCGCCTCACTGGTGATAAAAATTATAACAAAAGGTATGCCGCTTCTCTTAAACGAAACGCTTTGGGCCGCAGGTATGGCGATGCTGACACAGTGCTACTCCGTCCGCGGTCTTAACGTGATTGCCGCGCTCAATATCTCCAACACGATCAACAATGTGTTCAACATCGTGTTTATCGCCCTTGGCGAATCTGTGGCAATCATTGTGGGACAGCTTCTGGGTGCGGGCAAAATGAACGAAGCGAGGGATACGGACAATAAGATGATTGCATTTTCCGTCTTCAGCTGTATCGTCATAGCTTTCATCATGCTCCCGCTCGCACGGTTTTTCCCTCTGTTCTACAACACAAACGAGGAAGCGAGGACCCTTGCCACATACTTTATTATGCTTACCGCTCTCTTTATGCCGCAGAACGCCTTTCTGCATGCCTCCTACTTTACACTGCGCTCCGGCGGCAAGACGATTATTACCTTTCTTTTTGACAGCGTCTTTATCTGGTGTGTCAGCGTGACGATCGCTTTCATACTGAGCCGCTATACCGCTTTGCCGGTGGTCGCCGTCTACGCCTTTGTACAAATGGGCGACTGGATCAAGTGTGTGATTGGATTTGTGCTGGTAAAGAAGGGGATTTGGCTGCAGAATATTGTTTCATGATATATTTCGCAAAATACACATCATATATAGCAAACGCACAGACCGTTTCCGTTTTATAACATGTAAATAGTCTGTGCATTTTTGTTTTATATCCACCGAATTTCAAATGTATTTTTATAATATAATAGCGAAATAATATTTGGATTATATAAATGTACTTGAACAATAGTCTAATTATTGCTATAATATACTCACGCAATAGTCAAACTGTTTCTGTGGTATATTTTTATTTTCCACCGAAATAATACAAAATAATAAGTGGGAGGTGTCTCATGGCAATTGTAAGCGAAGAAAAAATCATAAAAGTGCTATGGCAATACAATTCCTGGTGGAAAACGCCTGCCACCGTCAAAAACGATGCGAAACCACAGAGACGTCTGGCCTATTATGAGGCGCTGCAAATGCTCAGGCATACGAGCATCCGCCGTTTTATTGTCCTGTCCGGGGTAAGACGGGTCGGCAAAACCACGATTTTGTACCAGATTATCGACAGGCTGCTCGACGATGGTGTCAATGCCAGAAACATCCTGTATGTTTCCTTTGACAATCCAATCCTCAAACTGGTCAGCGTTGAAACCGTCCTGTCCGTGTACGAATCCATGTATCCGATTGAAGGGGACAAATATCTTTTCTTTGATGAAATACAATATACGGACGATTGGGAATTATGGATGAAAGTGATTTACGACAGCAGGAAAGATATTCGTCTGATTGCCACAGGATCAGCAAGCCCTATTTTGGAAAAAGGCTCAACCGACAGCGGCACTGGCAGATGGAATATCCTGAAAATTCCTACCATGTCTTTTTATGAATACTGCAAAGTGCTGGAACTGGAAGACCCTCTTGCTGCTGACGTCATACAGCCCTGTGATCTTTCAGATATGAGTCATTCACAGCTTGGCGATCTGGTGAGCCGGTTTGTGGCTTTGAGAAATCATTTTAACCGCTATCTGACGATTGGCGGTTTTCCGGAGCTTGTATTGTCCAGCGATGATCTGTATGCCCAGCGAATGCTCCGCGAAGATGTGGTAGACAAGGTGATCAAACGTGATGTATTATCTCTGTTCAATATCCGCAATCCGCTGCTTATGGAA
>ERZ808042.651-NODE-651-length-16370-cov-3.113914_pt1 | contig 16370 bp, 16 predicted proteins | sample MGYA00380193_ERZ808042 | MGnify/ENA primary metagenome ERZ808042 (study PRJEB31490, sample SAMN06133401) | mouse gut metagenome | isolation source: M1_2 | host: mice | place: China: Chengdu | collected 2015-05 ...
AACCAATGAAATGACTGTGCAGCCGTAATATAGTCTATAGTGTGTTCCATAAGAGTGGTGTTTTCAGCAGTGGAGTTAATTGATATAAAATTTGTGCTATTTTGATTATCCATTTCTGCAATTTTGCGCATGTCTTCATTGGGTTCAACGGCATAAACTTTTGCACCAATATTTAAAAGAAGCCTAGTTAAAATTCCTGTTCCCGAACCGATATCCGCAATCACGCTGTTACGGTTTAATCCAATATCTGTACAAAAATATTGGATTAATGATGCCGGATATGTAGGACGAAATTTAGCATATATCTCACCAACTCCAGTAAATATCTGTTCGTTCATTAGATATGTACTCCTCCAATTTTTTAAGATGGATAATTTCTTATTATTTATTTCTTTTGCCCATTGAGATATAATAAAAATACGAGAAGAGAGGAATAAAGACAGGAGCCACAGCATGATTGACAAACAAACCTTCCACCCCTTAAACTACATAAAAAAGGAAGAATACTCCGGCAGCATGGACGGGATGCGCTATCTCTTAAAAAGGGTAAAGAGCGGTGAGGAGGACGTGATCCGGGTGACGGTCTGGCCGGAACCGCTTGGCATATTCCGCACGCCGGAAGAAAAGAAAACCTCAACGGAGGTGCCTCTTACGGCGGAGGGTGTGGAGCAGGCGGCGGACTGGCTCAACGGGCAGTACGAGACCAGAAAGGATTACTGGCTGGAAAATCTGCATAGACCGTGGACGGAGGTGTGATTTTCCACAAGATTTACATAAATATTTGGTCATATTGTGGAAAATGTAGAAAAATCTTGCATTTTGGAAGATATGCGGTATATAATGTGTAGAGACAGTTAACATAAAGCTGATCGCGACGTAAGAGAATGAGGGGCTTGGAGGCAGCGATATGGCAGCGCTGAATTTGAACGCACTATTTTTTAATCACGAGATATCTTTCTGCAAGGTATATAATGTGGAGAGTAAAGACCAACTGGAAAAGCTTCTGGTTTCCAACCGCATTTCCTTTTTTGTGGAGTGGCCGGAGCAGACTTTCTGGGAGCGTTTTCTGGGGGCTTTGGGCAGCAGGCAGGAAGTGTTTACCATACATATCAATGAGGCGGACACGACTCGCGCCAGAGATTTGGCGGAGGGAATAGAGAGTGTGCAGATTGCGTCGGCGTAGGCGGGTTGTTACCAATGCAAAGAATATGATAGAATGACCCTGGGAGTTTTCCCGGGGTCTTATTATGTGGAGAGAAGTCAAAAATGGAAAATAAGAAGAAACAGAGTCTCTGCCCGGCTTCCCCCAAATGCGGGGGCTGTCAGTTTGTGGATATGCCTTATAAGGAGCAGCTAAAAAGAAAGCAGAAGCGGGTGGAGCAGCTTTTAAAGGAATACGGGAGAGTGATGCCGATCGTCGGCATGGAGGAGCCAGCCCACTACCGGAACAAAGTGCATGCGGTTTTTGCCTTTCAGAAAGGCAGGGGAATCGTCTCCGGCATCTATCAGGAAAAGAGTCATCGGGTTGTGCCTGTGGAGAGTTGTCTTTTAGAGAATCGGAAGGCCGGGGAGATTATTCAGTCTGTGCGGGAACTGGCGAAGTCCTTTAAATGGAAGGCTTATGACGAGGACAGCGGTTACGGTCTGCTTCGCCATGTGCTTGTCCGTGTGGGACATGTCACGGGAGAAATTATGGTGGTGCTGGTACTGGGATCACCGATTCTTCCATCCAGGAAAAATTTTGTGAATGAGTTATGTAAACTTCATCCGGAGATCACGACCATTCTGATCAACGTGAATAACAAGCGGACAAGTATGGTGTTGGGGGAGAAGGAGCAGGTAATCTACGGGAAAGGCTATATTGAGGACGAACTTTGCGGCAGGCGGTTTAAGATATCCGCCAAATCCTTCTATCAGGTCAATTCCGTGCAGACCGGGGCGCTGTATGCAAAGGCGGCAGAGTATGCGCGGCTGACGGGGAAGGAAACCGTGGTGGACGCTTACTGCGGCATTGGCACCATAGCATTGGCAGTGGCTGGAGAGGCAGGCAAGGTCATCGGTGTGGAGCTGAATAAGGATGCGGTGCGGGATGCGGTCACGAACGCCAGAATCAATCAGATTAAGAATGCGGACTTTTACCAGAATGACGCGGGCAGATTTTTAACGCAGATGGCGGAAGCGGGGGAGAAGGTGGACGTGGTGTTTATGGACCCGCCCAGAAGCGGCAGTACGGAGGAATTTCTGGATGCGCTGATCCGTATCCGCCCGGAGCGGGTGGTCTATATTTCCTGTGAGCCGGAGACGCTGGCGAGGGACTTAAAATATCTGACGGGCAGGAGCAATTACCGGGTACAGGAGATGACGCCGGTGGATATGTTTCCGTTTACGGGGAACATAGAGGTAATAGTAAAGATGCAGCACCCTTGACCTGGCATGGCGGAGCTGATCATATTGGGGGTGCCGATATGGAAGAGGTTATGCGCAAATGAACGTGAACATGATTTTGATGTGTTTGATTGCCGTTGGTGCGATATTGGGCGGAGCGGATAAGATTCTGGGGAATCGATTCGGGCTTGGGCAGAAATTTGACGACGGATTTCTACTGATGGGATCTATGGCACTCTCCATGACCGGTATCATTTGTCTCGCACCAATGTTATCTGCCCTGCTGGGGGGTGTGATTTGTCCGGTCTTTTCTGCCGTTGGAATCGATCCTGCCATGTTTGGCTGTGTTCTGGCTATTGATATGGGCGGCTACCAACTGGCTATGGATCTGGCTCAAAACTTGGAAATCGGACGCTTTTCCGGTATCATTGTGTCTTCTATGTTTGGCTGTACACTGGTGTTTACCATTCCGGTGGGGATGAGTGTCTTGCCGGAAGAGGATCGGCCGTTCTTTTTAAAGGGACTTTTGGCAGGCTTGATTTCTCTGCCGGCTGGCCTTTTTGCCGGAGGGTTGTTTCAGGGGCTGTCATTTGCAACGATCATCCACCAGTGTCTTCCTATTTTCCTTGTATCCGCCGTTCTGCTTATGGGGCTTATCTGTTTCCCTGACAGGACAATCCGATTGTTTTCGGGCTTTGCCCGGCTGATTCAGGTAATAGCAACTGTCGGCCTCATGATTGCTGCCGTACAGTATATCACAGGAGTCACTTTTTGGCCCAACCTCGCATCTCTTGACGATGCGATGCAAATCGTGGGTTCTATCGCCATAGTTATGTTGGGCAGTTTACCGTTGGCGGAGCTGATACGCAGGTGTCTGGCCGGACCGTTCCGTTGGATCAGCAGTAAGACTGGTATAAATGATGCCAGTACCACGGGGATTATTGTAGGCACTATTACGGTCATGCCGGCATTGGCCATGGTAAGGGATATGGACCCGCGTGGAAAGGTTTTGTGTGGAGCCTTTCTGGTCTGCGGTGCGTCTGCTTTCGCGGCCCATATGGGCTTTGCTTTCAGCACCCAGCCTGATCTGATTCTGCCTCTGCTGGGCGGAAAGTTTGCGGGTGCCATACTGGGTCTGGTTATTGCATTGAGAATGACGAAGTTGGAGGTCGATGATGGAATCCTATTCCGATGACTGGGATGATGATAAAGAATATTTTGCGCGATATGAGAGACGGCAGCGCATGCGGCAGGAGAGGCAGCGGCGCCTGAGAAGACGGCAGATATTTCAGCGTCTCCTGTTTTTGGGCGTACTTTGTGTGGTAGTGGTTAGTATCGCTGTTTTTGTAAGGTCGAGAAAGAAAGCGGGAGAAGGAGAAAACGCGCAGGATCAGGCGGTGGGACAGGCGGACAGGCTGGCAATAGAAAAAATAACGGACAGCCTGCCGGAAGAGGAAGCCGGAGAACCTGAGACAAAGGAGCCGGAAGCAGAGGTGGAAACTTCCGTTTATCGTTTTGAGGAAACGGAGGACACGGCAGTCATTGACAGTGCGGATGTGATCAGCACACAGGCGGTTCTGGTGGATGAGAGCACGGACACCATTGCTGCCGCCAGGGGTGCCAGAGAAAGAATCATACCCGCCTCCATGACAAAAGTTCTGACAATACTGGTGGCGGCGGAACATATTCCGGAAGAAGCGCTTGACGATACGTTCACGATGACGCGGGAGATCACGGACTATGCCTATGTCAACGACTGCAGTTCCGTGGGTTTCCTGGATGGGGAAAAGGTGCCGATACGGGATCTGTTTTACGGCACGGCCATGCAGTCCGGCGGGGACGCCGCGCTGGGGCTGGCGGTCTATGTGTCAGGCTCGCAGGAGGAGTTCGTCTTGCTGATGAATCAGAAACTGGAGGAGCTGGGCATAGCGGACAGCACGCATTTTACCAACTGTGTGGGGCTTTACGACGAGGCCCACTACAGTACGGTCTACGATATGGCGGTCATGATGAAGGCGGCAATGCAAAATGAGTTGTGCAGGGATTTTTTATCGGCGCACATTTATACGACGAAACCGACCGCAGAGCATCCGGAGGGCATTGAGATCTCCAACTGGTTTCTGCGCAGGATCGAGGACAAGGATACGGGCGGCGAAGTGCTCTGCGCAAAGACGGGGTACATCGTCCAGTCGAAAAACTGTGCGGTAAGTTTTGGCACCTTTGCGGGTGGGACGCCGTATATCTGCGTGACGGCGGGCTCTACCAGCAGCTGGCGGTGCATTTACGATCATGTGGAGATCTACAATAGATATGTGACGTCTGCGTAGACTTGCAGACAGGGAGGACTGTTGGATACAGTCCTTTTTTTTCATTTACCAGTTGACATACCTTTGTACAATGTGTATAATTTTTTTAAAGCGTACACGAGTACGCAATAGAAAATTGCACATAGAAACTGAGACGGATCCTTATATTTTGCAGCCAAGAGAGCGAAAATGATACCTGTGTTATGGGAGGGACACAAAAAAATACCCCAACCGCTATAGTCCCCGCGAAAGAACTGATAGACCGTTAGGATATTTTTTACATTCGTTATTTTAAAGCATTTCTGCATAAATGTAAAGTGTCTGTCAAGAAACGACAGGAAACCGGGATGGTCCGGCAATCCTGTCACGGCAAATGACCACAGACGAGGAGGTTTATGATGGCAAAGAAATGGGTAAGCGCACTTTTGAGTGCGGCGATGTGTATCACTTTACTGGCAGGATGCGGCAAAAATGCGAACACGGAGCAGACGTCCGGGGATACGGCGGACACGCAGCAGGAACAGCAGGCGGCAGCGGATACGCAGACAGACGAAAAGGACGCGAAAGAGACGGCGTCCGGGGAGAAGATTACGCTGCAGTTCTGGAACGTGTTTACGGGTTCCGACGGAGACATTCTGCGCGAGATCGTAGATAACTACAACAAGACAAACACGGATCATATCGAGATTCAGATGGATATCATGCCGAATGACCAGTTACAGCAAAAGCTTCCCGCGGCGATCGCTACGGGGACAGCGCCGGACTTCGTACTGTTTGGCGTGGAGAACATTGCGCCCTATGTGAGCAATGATTCGCTGGAAGATATCAGTGATTTCTGGGATGTGACGGGTGTTGACAAGAGCAATATTTTGGAGAACGTACTGGAGCTTTCCCATGTGGACGGTAAGTTGTACGGGACGCCGATGCAGTATAACGTATCTTATCTTTACTGGAACAAAACGCTGTTTGCGGAAGCGGGGTTAGACCCGGAAAAAGCGCCCGCCACACTGGAGGAACTGGCGGAGTACGCGGTGAAGCTGACGAATCCGGATAAGAACCAGTTTGGCCTCGCGCTTCCCACCAACGCTACATACATGCAGTTCCTGTGGGCGAACGGCGGCGATGCGGATGATCCGTCCACCAACACCAATCTGCTGGATTCGGAAGAAAACGTAAAGACGCTGGAATGGCTGCAGGATCTGACTGTGAATAAAAAGGTTTCTCCGAACAACATCACCGGCGCGGAGGCGGATACGATGCTGCAGGCAGGGCAGATCGCCATGTACATGAGCGGCCCCTGGCAGATCAACGGTCTGCGGGCGCAGGGCATTGACTTTGGCATTGCTCCCTGCGCGGCGGGCAGCGCGGGTGCTTTTTCTCCGGCGGGCGGATGCAGCTATGTGATACCCAAGGGTACGGAGGAGAGTCACAGACTGGCGGCTTATAAGTTCATGCAGTATTGGCTGACGGACGATATTTTAAAAGAATGGTCACAGAAAAACGGCTTTCCGGTATGGTCGAAGACTTTGATGGAGGATCCGGAGATACAGGGTGACGAGGTGTTGAGCGCCATCTCCAAAGCGACAGAGATTGGCCGTTCTTATAATCTGGGTTACTCGCTGGCAAGCCAGATCGACAACGATGTGATGATACCGATGTTCGAGAAGGTCATGACAGGTGCGGCATCGCCTGCGGATGCGCTGAAGGAAGCCTCCGAAGCTATGGACCGGGTGCTCGCACAGTAGGGGAAACAGGAAAAGGGAACCGAAAGAACCGTCGTTTTCGGCGGTTCTTTTCTATAAAAATTACAGGGAGGGACTATGACCAAACGTAAAAAGAAAAGAAAGTATGCGGCGCAGAATCAGAAAAGCGCGTATCTTTTTATACTGCCGTCCATGATCGTTTTAACGGTGTTTGTGTTTGTGCCGCTGATCGCTTCCTTTGTGATCAGTATCACCGATATGAATATTTTTATGAAGGATGTCAGTTTTGTGGGACTTAAAAATTTCACGCGGCTGTTTTCGGACAGCAGGGTGTCGAACGCCACGTTCAACAGCCTCTATTTCACGCTGCTCGAGGTGCCGCTGCAGGTGGGGCTGGCCCTGCTCCTGACGGTGTGTCTTGCGAGGAACAACAGGTACTGCAAGATGCTCCGCTCCATTTACTATCTGCCCTTTGTCTGCTCCATGACGGCGATCGGCATTGTGTGGTCCATGCTGCTTGACCCCAATATGGGACTTGTGGCGTATTGGCTGAAGCAGGTGGGATTTGAGACGGTGGCTTTTTTAAAAGATCCGAATCTTGCCATGCCCACAGTGATAGCCGTGACGGCCTGGAAGGGGTTCGGATACACGCTGACGCTTCTTGCGGCGGCAGTGCTCAATATACCCCAGTCGCTCTACGAGGCGGCGCAGATGGACGGGGCCGGGAGTTTTCAAAAGTTTATACATATCACGATTCCGGGTATCTGGTCCACCATCAGTTTTTGTATCGTCACCTCGACCATAAGCGCCATGCAGATGTTTGATCAGGCATACGTCATGACCCAGGGAGGTCCGCTCAACAAGACGGAGACGGTGGTGCAGTATATTTATGACAGAGGATTTCAGACAGCGCCTTATGATCTGGGATATGCATCGGCTATCTCGGTCTATCTGTTTGCGATTGTGGCGGTGATCACTTTTGTTCTGCGCAGATTTGTGCTGAACCGAAAGGAGGACGCAGATGTATAAGACAAAAAAGATAACCTTGTCTGCGGTGGTCGGGTATATTTTTACTTTTCTGATTGCCGTTACGATACTGATTCCTATTTTATGGCTGCTCGTCTCCTCTTTTAAGACGGATGTGGGTGTGATCAAGTTTCCACCCCGGTTTTTTCCGGAGGAGTGGACGCTGCACCAGTATCTGTATGTGGGGGACAGCATCCCGATCTTTGAGATGACTAAGAATACCGTGATCTTTGCGGGCGGTGTGACGGTGATCAGTCTGCTGTTTGACTCCATGGCAGGATATGCCTTTGCCAGAATGCGGTTCAAAGGCTCCAAGGTTTTGTTTTCCATCATTCTGCTGACGATGATGGTGCCTTTTCAGATCATTATGACGCCGCTCTATATCGAGGTGTATAAGTTTCACCTGCTGGACAGCTATCTGGGGCTGATTCTGCCGCGGGCCACCAGCGCCTTTGGCATTTATATGATGAGTTCCTTCTTTGAGGGGCTGCCCAAGTCTCTGGAGGAATCGGGAAGGATAGACGGCATGAGTGAGTTTCGGATTTTCCGCTCTATTATGATGCCGTTATGTAAACCAGCATTGGTGAGTCTGGGCATCTTTCATTTTATGAACAACTGGAATGACCTGCTCTATCCGCTGATGCTCACCAGCTCCCAGAATAAGAGGACATTGTCTGCGGGGCTGGCGGTTCTGGTGGGAAATAAGGTGATCAAGTACGGGCCCACGCTGGCGGCGACGATGATATCCCTGACCCCGCTTCTGGTGTTGTATATTTTCTGCCAGAAATATTTCATAGAGGGTGTGGCGACTTCCGGGGTGAAGGAGTAGGCAGGCGGCGCACGGACAATGGAGAGCAGGGTAAAGTAACTGAAAAATCAAGTGAGATAAGGAGAAACGTAACGATATGGAGAGAATAACAGCGCATATCACTGTGAACAGGCAATTTGTAAAAGGAGAGATCGACAGGAGGATCTACGGCTCTTTTGTGGAGCATATGGGCCGCGTGGTATACTCGGGCATCTACGAGCCGGGGCATGAGACGGCGGACGAGGATGGGTTCCGGCAGGATGTGCTGGAAAAGGTGAAGGAGATGGGCGTCACGGCCGTGCGTTATCCCGGCGGAAATTTTGTGTCCTGCTATGACTGGCGCGACGGCGTGGGGCCGGTGAAGGAGCGTCCGCGCAGACTGGAGATCGCGTGGCGTGCCATCGAGACCAATGAGATCGGGACCAATGAGTTTATGAGATGGGCCGAAAAAGCGGGGGTTGAGCCGGTATTTGCGGTGAATCTGGGCACGAAGGGGATTGAGAATGCCGTGTCTCTTGTGGAGTATTGTAATATCAAGGAGGGAACCTGTTACAGTGACTGGCGAAGGGAACATGGTGTGGAAAAGCCCTACGGCATCAGGACATGGTGCCTTGGCAACGAGATGGACGGGGACTGGCAGATCGGGCATAAGACCGCCCAGGAGTACGGCAGGCTGGCACAGGAGACGGCGAAAGCCATGAAACAGGTGGACGGAAACATCGAGCTGGTCTCCTGCGGCAGTTCCAAGTCCGATATGAAGACCTATCCGGACTGGGAGGCGGAAACGCTGAAATATACCTACCCTTACGTGGATTATGTTTCCCTGCACCAGTATTATGGCGGGCAGGAGCTTGGGACGAGAAATTTCCTTTCCCAGTCGCTGGATATGGAACAGTATATCAAAACGGTGATCGGAACCTGCGATTATGTGAAGGCGTGGCACCGCTCGGACAAGACACTCAATATCAGCTTTGACGAGTGGGGCGTGTGGTCGGTGCCGGACCGGGAGGTGGCGGCATCCGTGGATGAAAGTCCATGGCAGGTGGCCCCCCATTTGAGTGAGCAGATCTACACGATGGAGGATGCACTGCTGTTTGCCGGAATGATGATGAACTTTTTGAAGTATGCGGACCGCATCAAGATTGCCTGCCAGTCCCTGCTGACCAACATCAGCGCGGCGATCATGACGGAGCGGGGCGGCGGGGTATGGGTGCAGCCCATCTACTATCCTTTTATGCATATGGCGAATTACGGGGTGGGAAAAACCCTGCTCGGTGCGGACGAGATACCGTGCTATGACTGTGATCTCAGAAAACAGGTGCCCTGTGTGGACTATGTGGCGGTCCACAATGAGGAAGGAAAGGAAGTGGTGCTGTTTGCGGTAAACCGCATGGAGGAAGAAGCGGAGGTGCATCTGGAATTGCAGGGATTTCAGGCAGTCCGTGTGACAGAGCATGTGACGATGCACTGTGATGACAGAAAGATGACAAATTTGAAAGATCATCATGCGGTAGAGCCCGGGCAGACGGACGGCAGCAGTCTGCGGGACGGCGGAGTGACAAGTATTCTGCCGCCTTTTTCCTGGAATATGGTACGAATCGAAATTCTGTGATAGAATAGATTATACTATATGCAGAGAGGGATAGACTGTGGCGATAACAGCGAAGGAACTGGCCGAAATGTGTGGGGTCTCGAGGATGACCGTACATCGGGCGCTCACGGATACAGGAAGGATCAACCCCCGGACGAAGGAACTGATCCGGGCCAAGGCGAAAGAATGCGGATACCGGCCGGATCTGTTGGCGAGAGGGCTGGTAAAAGGGCAGACCTTTTACATAGGCGTGGTGGTGCTGGATGTGAACAACAGGTATTTTTCACAGATGCTCAGCGCCATCGGGACAGAAGCCCGCAAGCAAGGGTATTTTGTCAACATCACGCTCCATGAGGAAAACAGGGAGATGGAGAAGGAGCAGCTCGAACGGCTGGTGGATTACCATGTGGACGGCATCATTCTCTCCTCGGTCAATCAGGGAAAAGAGTATCGGGATTTTTTAAAAAGTCTGGATACCCCCATTGTTACCATAGGCAATAAGATTGCGGACGGCATTCCTTTTGTGAGTATAGAGGAGAAAAAAGCGGCAATGGAAGCTACACAGATGATCCTTGAAAAAGGATATGAGAAGATCGTCTTCGTGTGTCCGCCTGTGGAACGGACAGAGGGCAACACTTATGTGCACAGGCAGCGTCTGGAAGGATTTACGGAGGCGGTGACCCGGTGGAAGAAGACAAAGGCCGCGGTGGAGAGCCTTGTGATCGATGTCCGGGACGGGTATGTGCGGCGGATATATGAGGAGCTGAAAAAGGCGGGAAAGCGGACGGCCTTTTTCTGCTCGGGAGACATTTTTGCGCTGGATATCATGAAATACATGGCCGAAAAGGGGAAAAAGGCCGGGGAAGACTACGGCATTGTAGGATTTGACGGCATTGACATTTTGGACTATGTGACGCCGCGGCTTTGCACCATCTATAATCCGGTGGAGCCGGTGGCGAAGGAGGCGGTGAAGCTTCTCTTTAAGCTGATGAACGGGGAGGCCGCGGGGGACGAGACCGTGATACTGGACTGTGAGATGATGGCGGGGGATACGCTGTAAAATCGCGGCATTTTCCGTATGACAATGCAGGGAGGACTGGCAATGGCGACGACAAAGGAATTTCACGATTATGTGGTGGAAAAATTGCAGAGAGTGGGAGAGGTGACCACCAGAAAAATGATGGGCGAGTATTGTGTCTACTTTCAGGGGAAGCTGATCGGGGATATCTGCGACAACTGTCTGTTCTTAAAACCTACGGAGGCGGTTCTGCGCCTGCTGCCGGATGCGGACAGGGATTACCCCTATGAGGGTTCCAAGACGCAGATGGTGATCGTGGAGGATGTGGAGAACGAGGCGCTGATGGCGGAGATCTTACAGGAGATGTATCGGGAGCTGCCGGAGCCGAAGAAAAAGAAAAAATAACAGTTTAGCGTTTTTAAGTGAGAATCGGAAGACAAGGAGAATGCCATGCCGAACACGAACACGACCAAGGCCGCACTGGGGGAATCCCTCAAAAAGCTTGTCCTGACAAAGCGGCTCGAGAAGATAACGATCAACGATCTCACGGCGGACTGCGGCATCAGCCGGATGGCCTTTTACTATCATTTCAGGGATATCTACGATCTGGTGGAGTGGGTCTGTGTGGAGGACGGAAAGAAGGCTCTGCAGGGGAAAAAGACCTATGAGACCTGGCAGGAGGGAATGCGGCAGATCTTTGAGGCCGTTCTGGAGAACAAGGCGTTTATTCTCAATGTGTACCGCAGCATCGGCAGGGAGAAGGTAGAGGGGTATCTCTACAAGTTCACGTACGACATGCTGAAGGAAGTGGTGGAGGACAGGTGCCGGGGTGTGGAACTCTCGACGGCGCACAAGGATTTCATCGCTGACTTTTACAAGTACGGATTTGTGGGAATCATGCTCGACTGGATCGGCCACGGCATGAAGGAAGACTATGAGGAAATCGTGGAAAATATGGGAGTGATGCTCCACGGGAATCTGGTGCGCTCCATCAAAAATTTTGAGAAGGCCGATACCGGCGCGTGAATTAGATTATATAATGTGCGGAGAATGCCGCATTTCACGCTATGCAAACAGGGCGGAATGATAAGTTTTTTATCATTTCGCTTTTTTTGTAAATTGGTAAAAATAAGGAAAATGGGTATGATAGCTTTAGCAAAGAAAAAGAAAACGGCGGAGGGGACACGAAAACCGCCGGAATCAGGAAAGGTGGAACATATATGGCAAATAAGAAAAGTATCGGACTTGGTGTGGCGGCTGTGGCGGCAGCAGGAGCGGGCGCGGCGCTGGCGGCAAAAAACTTGAAGAAAAGCGCGCATGTAGGGCTGGAGCAGACGGCGGACGACAGTTTTGAAGGTGGAAACGGGGAAATGGCGGCGAAGGGCCGCAGAAAATACACGGAGCTTGATTACCGAAACACCGAACTTGGGCGTTATGATAAGAACAGCAAGGGCATTTATTACAGCAACGGCAACTATGAGGCGTTCGCGACGCCGAAAAAGCCGGAAGGGGTGGATGAGAAACACGCCTACATCGTAGGCAGCGGTCTTGCGTCCCTGGCGGCGGCCTGTTTCTTAGTCCGCGACGGACAGATGCCCGGCAGCCATATCCACATTTTAGAGGCCATGGACATTGCGGGCGGCGCCTGCGATGGCATCAACGATCCCACCAGAGGGTATGTGATGCGCGGCGGCAGAGAGATGGAGAACCATTTCGAGTGCCTGTGGGATCTGTTCCGCAGCATTCCTTCCATCGAGACGCCGGGGGTGTCGGTGCTGGATGAGTATTACTGGCTGAACAAGGAGGATCCGAACTATTCCCTCTGCCGGGCCACTGTGAACAGAGGGCAGGACGCCCACACGGACGGCAGATTTAACTTAAGCCAGAAGGGCTGCATGGAGATCATGAAGCTCTTTATGACAAAGGACGAAGATCTCTACGATAAGACCATCGAGGACGTTTTCGATGAGGAGGTGTTTGACTCTACCTTCTGGCTGTACTGGCGTACCATGTTTGCCTTTGAGAACTGGCACAGCGCACTGGAGATGAAACTGTACTTCCAGCGGTTTATCCATCATATTGCGGGACTGCCGGATTTCAGCGCTCTGAAATTCACCAAGTACAACCAGTATGAGTCATTGATTCTGCCCATGCAGAAGTATCTGGAGGCGGCGGGGGTCGACTTCCAGTTTAACACGGAAGTGACCAACGTGATCTTCGGATTTGAGGGAGATAAGAAGATTGCCAAGGCCATCGAGTGCAAGGTAAAAGGCGTGGAGAAGGGAATTATGTTAACCGAAAATGACCTCGTCTTTGTGACCAACGGAAGCTGCACCGAGGGGACGATCTACGGCGACCAGAACCACGCGCCCAACGGGGATGCGGAGGTGCGCACCAGCGGCTGCTGGAATCTCTGGAAAAATATTGCGAAACAGGATCCTTCTTTCGGGCATCCGGAGAAGTTCTGCTCCGATGTGGCCAAGACAAACTGGGAGTCCGCCACCATCACCACGCAGGATGAGAAGATTCTGCCCTATATTGAAAATATCTGCAAGCGCGATCCCAGAAGCGGCAGGGTGGTGACAGGCGGCATCGTGAGCTGTCAGGACTCCTCCTGGCTCCTTAGCTGGACCATCAACAGACAGGGACAGTTTAAAGACCAGGATAAGAATAAGGTCTGCGTCTGGGTGTACGGCCTCTTTACGGATGTGGAGGGCGATTATGTGAAAAAGCCCATGAAGGATTGTACCGGTAAGGAGATCACGCAGGAGTGGCTCTATCATCTGGGCGTGCCCGTGGAGGAGATCGACGAACTGGCCGAAAAGAGTGCGGTGTGCGTGCCTACCATGATGCCTTATATCACGGCTTTCTTCATGCCGAGGACGGCGGGCGACCGGCCTGACGTGATTCCCGACGGCTGCGTGAACTTCGCTTTCCTCGGACAGTTCGCCCAGACGCCGAGAGACACCGTATTCACCACGGAATATTCTGTCAGAACTGCTATGGAGGCTGTTTACGGACTGCTTGGCGTGGACAGAGGTGTGCCGGAGGTGTGGGGCAGCGTTTACGATATCAGAGAGCTGCTCTCCAGCAGCGTGAAGCTGATGGACGGCAAGTCTCCGCTGGAGATCAATATGGGACCGCTGAACCCGGTGAAGAAGCTGCTGCTTAAGTTCGTGAGAGGCACGGTGGTCGAGAAGGTGATGCGGGATCAGGGAGTTTTGAAGGAATGGATGTAAAACTATACTGTAATGGGAGAGTTTTAAAAGGATGGAAAACAGGCGGCGCGGTTGCGTTGCCTGTTTTGCACTGCGGCTAATATATTAACTAAAACTTGTATTTTTTGAAGAAATGGGATAATATAATAGCTATGAATGCAAATTGTTTTTTCCTCTCAAAGACACCGCGAGAGATACAGGAGATGATCGCAGGGCGCTTGCGCACGATCCGCAGAAAGCGGAAAGTATCACAGAAAAAACTGAGCGAATTATCGGGAGTAAGCCTGGGTTCTGTGAAACGGTTTGAGCGAAGCGGCGAGGTCTCCTTTCTCTCCCTGATTAAAATTGCATATGCGCTGGGACTAAACGGCGAGCTGGAGCATCTGTTTGAGGAGACGCCGCCTTTGTCGATAGAGGAGATAATTCATGGACAGAGTTGAACATTTAGATGTGTTTTACCATGAGAGGAAGGTCGGCACTCTGGCAATGTATCAAAAGTATCTGGCGGCCTTTGCCTATGAGCAGGAATGGCTGGAAACCGGGTTTCCCATCAGCCCCTTTTCCCTGCCGCTGGAGAAAAGAGTATTCGTCCCGCGCATGGATCCCTTTGACGGTTTGTTTGGTGTTTTTGCGGACAGCCTTCCGGACGGATGGGGACGGTTTCTGGTGGATCGGCTGATGCTGAAAAAAGGGATAGAGCCTGCAGCGGTCGGAACCCTGAACAGACTTGCCATTGTGGGAGATTCAGGCATGGGTGCGCTTTCCTATCGACCGACGATTTGTCTGAATGAGAGTGATTCGGCAATGGAACTGGACCAGATCGCCGGAGAATGTGAGCGTATGTTAAGGACGGAATATTCAGATGACTTAGATCAACTGTTTCGTCTGGGAGGATCTTCAGGGGGTGCGAGACCCAAGATACTGACGGAAATAGAAGGGGAAGAGTGGATTATCAAGTTTCCTTCTTATGAGGATCCGAAGGATATCGGAAAACAGGAGTATGATTATTCTCTGTGTGCAAAAGAATGTGGTATCGAGATGGCACAGACACGCTTGTTTCCTTCTGAGAGGTGTGTCGGTTACTTTGGCGTGAAACGGTTTGACCGCAGGAAGGATGCTGATGGGCAGGAGAGCAGCGTGCATATGCTCTCAGTCAGCGCTGTGCTGGAGACATCCCATCGGATTCCTAATCTGGATTATCATCTTTTGATGAAACTGACGTTGGAGATCACGAAAGATTTTTCGGAGGTGCTGAGGTTATTTCGACTTATGTGTTTCAACGTGTTTTCACACAACCGGGATGACCATTCCAAGAACTTCTCCTATTTGTATGATGAGCAGAATGCCTGCTACAGACTTGCGCCTGCGTATGACCTCACGTACAGCAGCTCGTTGAACGGGGAACACGCGACCACCGTAAACGGAAACGGCGTGAACCCGGGTATGGAGGATATACTGGCGGTGGCTGATAAAATTGGAATCGGCAAGGCGCAGGCGGGGAAAATCGCTCGTGATATCAGGGACTGTATCAATGACATGCTTGCGCCGTACCTGTTATAGGATGCTTTGCGTGATGATTTTAAACATCGTGGCAATGTCCCCGGCGGCCATTGTCACTTTTGACTTTTCGATTAAGATGTTTCCCCCTGTCATGATATATGAAGGTATGACACGGATATCCTCATAGTAGATTTCGCTGCTCCGCAATTTATAGGTGGAAACAGCGGGAATCGCATTTTTGCCGGTTGCCTTTTTGGCAATCATGTTGAAGGCTTTCTTTGCAACATCACCCATGAGCATAATAACCTTTACATTTGGGAAGAAAGAAAGTTCTGTCTCTAAATAGGGCAGACTGTTTTCCATACTGCTCTTATCAATGGCATATTCCGTCTTTGGAGTCTTTATGGCATTTGTGATATAGATACCCATCTGCAGTATGTCCTGTATGGATGAAACATTTGCTCCTGCTTTCTGAAAAAGGGGAATCGTTGTCTTTAGATAATCCGCGTCGGGAGCTCCGTAAAAATCCTGTAAGGGGTCGGATGGGACGACTTCGTTGATCATGACTGCCTGAATCGTGAGCGGATCGATTTCCACATCGTTCAGGTAGATGCCGTCAGTTACGCCTAAATTCATTTCAAGCTGCTTTTTGATATTCATATGGGGACTCTCCTTTTTGTATACCGATTGGTAACAGAATAACACAAAAAAGGTGACATCCTGTGTCAACTTTTTGCCATTTATCTATATTCAGGTTTACATTGGGTAATTATAGCACAGATTGGGCGGTTTCCTTTACCAAAACAAAATTATAT
>ERZ808042.659-NODE-659-length-16165-cov-7.925659_pt1 | contig 16165 bp, 16 predicted proteins | sample MGYA00380193_ERZ808042 | MGnify/ENA primary metagenome ERZ808042 (study PRJEB31490, sample SAMN06133401) | mouse gut metagenome | isolation source: M1_2 | host: mice | place: China: Chengdu | collected 2015-05 ...
GTTTCCTTCAACACACAGCTCATAAATCAGCCGGACAACAGGCGCAGTTTCCTCGTCCACAATAAGTTGCCCGTCCTCGCCCTTCAAATAACCATACGGAACCTGGGTTCCAATCCGTTTGCCGGACATCCCTTTTGCGTGGAATACAGCTTTGATTTTTTTGCTGGTGTCCTTGGCATACCACTCATTTATGATATTGCGGAAGGGCGTGAAGTCGTTGCCCATCTGATCTTCACTGTCCACCCCGTCATTGATAGCAATGAAGCGCACATCCAACTCTGGGAAGCGGATTTCCGTATACATTCCCACTTCCAGATAGTTTCGCCCGAACCGGGACATATCTTTGACAATCACAGAAGTGACGTGTCCGGCCTCAATGTCGGCCAGCATTTCCTTAAAGCCGGGGCGGTTGAAATTTGTCCCACTGTAGCCGTCATCCACATAGTAGCGAAACTGTGTAATACCATGGTCGCGGGCGTACCGCTCCAAAATTTGCTTTTGGTGCTGGATGCTGTTGCTGTCCCCTTCATTGTCATCGTCGCGGGACAGGCGGCAGTAGAAAGCGTCCCATTTGTCAGAGGCGGGCTGTAACGAATTTCTGGCGGCGGGCATTATTCCCGCCCCCTTTTCTGGCTCCGGCGGCACGCTGTCTCCAGCTCTTGCCTGATTAGCGAAAACTTATCCAGGGTTTCGTCAATTCCAGCGCCGTCTTGAACGGAGTGAAACGCAACGCCATAATGGGGCAACGTATCTCCAATCAGTTTCCAGGCATCCTCATAGTCACGATCCAGCCGGGAAATGTTCAACACGACGAGATTTGCCACATTCCCGTTTACTACCTCTCCAAGCATCCGCTGGTATTCGGGCCGGTCAGCCGTGGTGCCGCTGTAGCCCCAATCACAAAAGAACTTCGGGTTCTTTAACCCGTGCTCCCTGGCATATCGGGAAAGCCTGTCGATTTGGGCGTGGGCGATATCTGTATCTGTGCTGGGATAATCGGTACGGCAATAGAGCGCCGTGATTTTAATGGACTGCCTATCCATAATAACCTCCGTTTCCGGCAGTCACCGCGATGTGTACTTGGTTCCTTTCGACACTATTATTATAGCAGATATACGGCCTTTTGTCAAAAAATCACGACTTTTGGCAGATAATATCCGCTTTAGTGTTTGTGCCTAAAAGGCACCTGATTTTGTCCACAGCGGTGCTGCCCTGGTCTTGAAAGTGGGAGGTCACAATGTATGTCGTGCTGCCAATCGTTCTCTCTATTTTCGCTGGCGGCCGCTGCCTCTTGGCATCAGCCACGTAAACACCTCCTATGTAAATCAGCCGTGCCGGAACAACGGAAAGCGCAATGCGTCCCGGCACGGCTGTAAAGTCTCAAAGCAGAAAATGTATTTTTTTCGTAGCTATCACCTCGCAGATATATATTGCCGCTCATTACAAAGCCGTTCCTGCCCCTGGGTTTCAGCGGCGTATTGTCCTCCCGGCGCGCAATCGGCACACTCAGCAGAGGTACATATCCTCTTTGTACGGTCATTCGATTGTCAAGGTTCGGCGGTGGGCTGTCGCCAGCCCGCACAGGCCCGCCGTTTGCTGGTGGGCCTGTGCCGATTGGCGGCGTTAATTTACCCCAAATCGGGGTGCGTTTCGACACCGGGCCGGAGCGTGCCCCGGCCCGGTGCCGGGGTTATACTGCGGAGAACTTCAAGACGCCAGATATCAGCTTTGCCTCCAACTGCCGCGCCATGGTGTCGTCCGAGAACACATAGCACGAGCCGTATTCGTCAAAGAATGGACGGCGGGCCAACTGTCTGATATAGGGGCGATAATGGTCGCGCACCGTGATCAGGGCGTCCGTGTCGCCTGCCGCTGCCGCCACAATCGTGCGATAGGGCAGCAGTTGGTTTATGTCATTGCTCATAAGTGAAACCCTCCATTAGCTTGCGCAATTCCTTCAAAATGCTTGTCCGGCGCAGTTGGACAGTGGAGCGATTCAAATTCAACTGTCGGGCGATCTCGGGGTCGGTCATGCCCAAAAGATAGGACAAAAGTATGATTGTGCGCCGCTCCTCGCTGAGCGCGGCCAAAGCCCCGGCCAGTTCCGCGTCTTTGACCTCCACCGCCATATCAAGAACGTAGAACGTGCGCCGGTCGGGCGCGTACCGATCCGTACATTGAAGCTGGGCCAATTCGCTGCGGGTCAACGCTGAAAAATTTGTTTCGCGCTTGTTTCGGCGGGCATACTCTATGCGAATATTGATCGCCTCATTTCTCAGCAGCCTTTTGCAGTATGCGTCAAAGGTATGCCGCTTGTGCTCCTCCAGGCTCATGCGCCCACCCCCTCTGGATCGTGCCGGATTTTCCTCCCTATACCCATTACTACAAGTGCCAGGGGGGTATCAGCCAGCTCCAGGCGAAAGTAGTGCCTTTCCAACAAAAGGTTATCTGTAGCACCATTTTTCGCCCCGCCAAAAAAAGAAGCCGCTGCCCTTTTATCGGGGCAACGGCTCTTTTTCAGCGTTTCAAATTGTTTTTTGCAGTTCATGCAGGATGCCTCCTTTTCCTGAGAATGGAGACATTCTACAATTTCAATCCTACAGAATCCCTACAGGAACCCTACAGAATCCCTACAAATATCGCAAGTTTCGCTATTATATTCAGTAAAGTAATATCCGAACGTCTTTACGGTTTTGATGTAAATTGGATGCGCGGGGTCTGGCTCTATGGCTTTGCGCAGTATCGCAACGGGGCCGGAAACCCCCTGCGCGTAGCTGCCATCATTGCCCCAGGCGTTTTCGCATATCTGCTCGGCGGTCAAAATCATTTTCGGATTTTTCATGAAATACAGCAGCAGTAAAAACTCTCTGCGCCGCAGCCGAACACTTTTTTCTCTTACCCGGACAACATTACGCAAGGGGTCAATATATATATCGCCCCTTTGAAAATCAGCGGCATTTCCCCTATGGCGGGTTTCGGTGTTATTGTATGCTGTATAGCGGCGGAATTGGGCCACGATGTGGTCGGTAGCCAGCTCAATAGGCCAGCCCGTGCCTACGCACAAATCCGCGCCGGAGCGCAGGGCGGCACAGGCGTCCCCGGTACTATAGGCATCCAGCAGCACAACGATTGGAGCATAATTGACCCGGCGCATGGCAATGAGATACTCATGGAACGCGGCGTCATCAGGGGCGTTGAGCACAATAAGATGAAATTGCTGCTGCGCACAAAGGCTTGCTGCGTCCCGCAGGGTAATAGCCATAATAAAATCGACATCCATACCCTGAAATCTGTATTTGAGCGAGCTGTAAAAATCTTTTGGAATATCCAGCATCAGAATTTGATACCGCACAAATACCGCCTTTCTCTTTACAAAAACGTACCCCGAACCGGGGTACGTTATCCGGCGATTCCCGACAAAATTTGCACGTCTATGGATGGAGAAGGCGGGGCGGAATATGATCCGCCCCGCCTCGGTGGGCTTACTGATTCTCCATGTAGTTCTTCAACATTTGCGCCGTTTCCGCGCGGGTGGCCTGCCCGGTGGGATCGAGGATGCCGCCGCCCTTTCCGTTGATAATGCCGTTCTCTGTAGCCCAGCGCAGGGCTTCCAATGCCCAGTCGCTGGCCCGGTGTGCGTCGGCAAAGTGCAGCTCCCGATCCGTGGCGGCGGGGCTTCCAGCGTACCGCCACAGCATGACGGCCAACTGCTCCCGCGTGATGTTGTCATTGGGGCCGAACTGTCCGTTGCCATAGCCCCCGATAATGCCCTGGGCCTCCGCCCAGGCCACCCCCTCGGCGTACCACTGGCTGTTGTCCACGTCCGTAAACGCGCCGGTCAGGGCCTGGGTCGGGTTGCTCTCCAGGTTGTGGAGCACCACCGCCAGCATACCCCGGCTCATGGGGGTGTCGGGGCTGAACTGGCCGGGGGCGGTGCCGTTGAACAGCTCATGGCTGCTGGCAAAGGCCACGGCGTCCGCCGCCCAGCTTGTGGCGGGAACATCGGCAAAATAGCCGCTGTTGTCCACGATCTCCAGCTTGGCGGAACCGTCCAGGGGGATGGTCACGGCGCCATTATCCGCCACGGACTTCCGCACGACCTCCCGTGTGCCGTCCTCATGAACCAGCACGGCCACGGTGCCGGGGGTGGTGCTGGCGGCGGGCACGGTGAGGGTCACGCCGCCTGGGACATTCTGAACGGTTTGGCCGCCCGCCGTCACGGTCAGCTCCACGCTGTTCCCCGTCTGCTGGGCTGTGACGATGACCGTGCCGCCCGCGCTTCCCAGGCTGCCCAGTCCACCGTTGGGGATGGTCACGTCAGCCACGGGGGTGGAAACAGTCAAGCTGGCGTTGGTCTGGCTCCCGATCTGGCCCACGGTGGAGGCCGGGATGGAAACCTCCGCTTTGGTCACGTTCCCGGTGACGCTGGGGGCAATCACCACATTTTCGCTCTTGTTTGCGGTGGCCTGCCTCACAATCTCCTGGCCCATGGCCGTATTGATCGTGGTGGTCGCTGTACCGTTGCTGACGCTGGCGGTAGGGGCGGCGGTGGTCGTGGTGGTTGTGGTGGTGCTGCCCTGGCCGGTGGTGGTCACGGGGAGGCTGGTGCCGCCGGGGTTGGAGGGCACATAACCGCCTCCTGGGTTGACGGGCGCGGTGTAGGGCCACAGCGTAATCTTGCCCGTCAGGGTGTTGTAGTTGGCCGTGTCGGTGGGGGTAAACGTCCACTCATATTGGGTATTAGCCGTCACTTCTGTGGTGTCGGCCAGCACCCAGGCCACGGTGCCCGCTGGCTTGAGGGTGCTGCCCTCAGTGGTCAGTCCAGCGTCGGCCAGGGTCTTGCCGCTGGCAGAAATTGCGGTGTACTTGGGCGCGCCCGTGGGGGTAGCCTTGCCGATGGTCACAACGACGACGGCGGTGGCCTCGGCGTACTGCACTCTGCATTTGTCAGCATGGTGATAGTGGCGGTTTGCCCGTTGACGGCGGTAAACGCCTCCTCCAGCGTGGCGTAGTATGTGGTCGTTCCGTTCATTTCCACGCTGGCCTCGTCAGTGTCCTGCTGTTCGGTACTGCCGTTCGCTGTCATTGGAGCGTTGGCTTCGTCCAGCGCCGCTTGTAGCGCATAGCAGCGGGAGAGGTTGATTTCCTCCTGTTCGTCCTCGTTCAGTTCTCCAAACAGGGCAAGGATATGGTCAAGCTGCCCGCGCACGTCTGCCGCGTTGTCCTCTGTCACCTGCTCCGGCAGGGCGGCGATCAAGTCCTCGATGGGGCAGAGATTGCAGACGTACCCGCAGGACGTGCCGGGGTCGGCCTGGACATAGCCGCACTCGCTGTCATGGCTGTGATGGCAGTCCAGGACTTCGCCGCCAGCTTTCCAGCATCCCGGCCTGTTTCAACGCCTCGCAGCGGTGGAAGCCGTCCACAAGCTGGAAGCCCCCCGATTCATCCCGACGCAGAATGATGGGCTTCTCCAGGCCGTGGGTTTTGATGCTGTCCAGCAGCTCAGTGTAATCCTCCCTGGGAACATCCTTCACAAAGGTGCCGGACAGGGGCTTGATGTCGGCCAGCTTGACAAAGCGGGCCTCCGGGTGCTGGGGAGCGGGGGTGTCAGCAGCCACAGGCTCAGCCGGGGCCTCGGCGGGCTCGGCGGGAGCGTCCCCCTGGTCGGCCTGCTCCGGGGCGGGGTCATCAGTGGGTGCAGGTTCAGCCGGGGCCTCGGTGGGCTGGTCGGGGGCGTCGCCCTGGTCGGCCTGCTCCGGGGCGGGCGCGTCAGCGGGCACGGGGCCAGCCGGGGCCTCGGCGGGCTCGGCGGGAGCATCCCCCTGGTCGGCCTGTTCCTGGGCGGGCGCGTCAGCGGGCACGGGGTCAGCCGGGGCCTCGATAGGCTCGACGGGGGCATCGCCCTGGTCGGTCAGCCTGATCTGATCCGTGTCCTGTTCCGCCTGCTCGGGAACAGAAGCGTTTCCCTCCTGGGGCGGGTCGCGGAATTTTCCACTCAAAGGGTTTCCTTTTTTTCTTGCCATATTTACCTCCAAAATGTGATTTATTTGCAAAAACGTACCCCGGTTTGGGGTACGTTTCTACAGACTAACAGTTATTCCAATCCCGCCTTACCTCCGCCTGATAGTGGCTGTTAATCGTGACAGGGGCGTTATACAAGGCGGTCAGCAGATAGGCCCGGATGTTGCGGATGTCGGTGGAATTGCGTGCCATGCTCTCAAACACGTAGTTGATATGTTCATGATCCAGTGTGAGAAAACGAGACTTAACCTGTTCGGCTGGCATATCCTCCCCGCCGATGCGAATGGTGGAGCGTGCGCCGCACAGCGTCTCGGTGATCAATTCCACCAGCTCGTCTACGTCCTCCCGGTTGTGCTGCTGGCAAAGGCTCTCGTACTCAATGCTTGCCTTCACATCCTCCCGCTGTTCGTATCTATCCATCCATCCGATCCCCATCGGCGGGCCGGAAGGCCCCGATGGATGGATAGATGGATCAGTATAGCTGAAATCAGTTTGATTTGATTTATTATAATTAGCTGCGGAAAAACCGCAGTCTTGGCTGCGACTTCCCCGCACTCTTGACTGCGGTTTTTCCGCAGTCTTGGCCGCGACTTTTCCGCACTCTAAACTGCTGAAAAGCCGCGGCCTGGGTTCAGGCTCCGGCGCGGGGTCGGGCGGAGGAGGGGGGACGGCGCGGGTGGTGAACTGCTTGACATAGATTTTCGTGGGACGGCCCTGGCCCTGGCGGACGCGCTCGATCAGGCCAAAGCCATGTTTCCCGCTGTCCAGCTCCACCAGCAGCTTGGTGGCTTTGTCGTGGCCGCAATTCATGTCCTCCTGAATCTCGTCCAGGGTGTAGTAGATATAGACGCGCCCCAGCTCGTCATACCAGCCGTTCTTGGCCGACAGCCCCATACGATCCAGAAGGAGGCCGTACAGCAGCTTGGCGTCCGTGGACAGACGTTTGAAAGCGTCCCCGGTGACAAGCTGGCGGGGGATGCGGTAGAAGGAGAACTGGCTGCTCTCGTCGCCGTAGTAGTAGTCGAACGCTGTCTCAGCGGCCATGGTTTTGCACTCCCTTCCCAGGCATGAAAAAACGCCGTCCTTGGTGGACGACGCTTTTTCATGCCTGTTATTTTTTGTCGAAAGTTCCCGTTCCCATCGGGTGACTACAAATAAAGTGTGTGTTTTCAAGGGGTTTGGCGTGGTTCCTTATGAATACTTCCCTGATGCGGACTTCAGGATCCTGCGCTCCCCTGGAAATGAAAATATCCATCACGCCATCCCTCCCATTTCCTGCTCCTGCTCTTGCTGGTACTGTTCCGCAGGTTCATCCGCCATCAGTTCCTCCAGCGTCAGGCTGCCGTGATAGGCCACGTAGCCCAGTTCAGTCATCGCACAGTCCGCGTTTGGATTGAACGGCTTGGGAACAAATTCAAACTGATCCAGATTCTCCGCCAGCTGGCGCGCCTCGCCGGCATATTGGGGCCGGGCCAGCAGAACCACCGCGTCCAGCTTTTCCCTTTGCTCTGCGCTCAGGGGCTCAATGGCCCGGCACAGGGCGTTGAGTTCCTCCAGACCGTCGCGGTCCGGGCTGACCAGGCTGGACACATTCGGGGGCAGATCATCTATTGTGACCTCCAGCCGGAACCCTTCCGGGCCCTGTTCCGCACGCGCCAGTGTCCGCTGGATTTGCCGATCCGGGCAGGGCAGATAGAGATGCCCGGTGACCTCGCCCCCCGGCCCGGACTTGATCTCCACCGTCAGCTGGGACGGCTTGTAGAGGTAGGCCGGGAAGTGCTGTCCGGCATAGAGCGGCTCCAGCTCCATGCCGTTGCCGTACACCACGCCGTAAGGGGTGATCGTCCCGGAGTGGTTCTGGAGAAGATCCAGGGCCACCATCCGACCATCCACCTGGTCATACTCCTCCAAGGGCATGGAGCCGCCGCTCATGGTCAGGGCGTGGTCTTTCCCGATGCGCTCCAGATCGGAGAAGTTGGTGATGACCGTAGCCTGCTGGCAGCAGAATGTGAGGTTGATGAAATCCTGAATGCTGGACAGGCCAAGCTTGACGGCCATGGCCTGGAACTTTCCAGCCTCGCCCTCGCAGAAGCTATCCAAACGCTTGGCCAGGTAGTCCAGCTCGTCCACGTTGACGTTCTGGGCCGCCAGCCGGTTGAGGATGGGGTAACTGCTGATGAACTCGTCCACCCGGCAGTCCTGAGCGGTAGGGGAGCCGATACCCATCCCATCCAGCAGTCCGATGGTGTCATCGTACTCACTGTCCGGGATGGGGAAGGGAACGGTGGCCTGCCCCAGTTCGGGATGGGCCTTGCTGCTGAGGATCGCTTTGAAAATCATGCGAAACACTTCCTCTTAGAAAAATAAAAAGGCCGTGATTCTTCGGATGAAAAATCACGGCCTTACAGAAAACCTCGTTATTAATTTGTGCTACGGAATTCGCAAAAATTTTAGCGCCCTTTTTCCCGCTCAAAAAGGGCGCCAGCCCAAATGGCGGCTGTGCGGGTTCAAATACCGACAGTCGCTCAAAATGGCCTGTTGGCATCTGTCGTTCGCCTTGCGAAAATTGGGAGGGCAAAAACCCCGGAAACAGTTGATGCCGTAGGCGTTCAGCCCACGGCATCTAAACTGTTCGGTTCTTTTGTCTTGTGTTGACAAAAAAGATGCATCCTCGTAACCGTTGCGGTGCAACAGTCTGAACGTCGATTGCTATGGGCGGAATTATTTCTTGGAAGAATTATCAGAGTCACCCATTGCCTACTTCTCTAAGATCTATTTTCTTCCAAGATTGAAATGCATTTTTACTTTTTGCAAATGTGGACTCCTGTATTGCTACACAAAGAAGTTTTCTTGGTCTACTCATACCAACATAGACAATTTTGCGGCAATAGTCATACAACGAAGATGGTCCTGGTTGCCCAACACCATAGTAACACAAAACTCTTCCAAGATCTGATCCTCGGTTCTTTTCAGTTTCAAGATAAAGGGTTGCGTCATGTGTTTCACCTTTAACGCCATGTACAGTGTCGAACCGAATGTGTCGACCTCTAATAGGATCAATAAATTCATTTCTACCGTTTCTATCTTTTTGAGACTTCTTTGGTTCCTCCATAAAATGTGAAGGAACTAATTCGAATATGCTTTGCCCAGACGGCAATATTGTTGTCAAAAGTGTATCAATCATTGTATGGATGGCCTGACTAACGGGCGCACGACTATAATCGGCTAATTGCGTCAATCCTAAAATATGTTCTGCATATATATGATGGAATCTTTCTTTCAAAGTCATGCGCAAACTTGATGGAGTATGTTCTCTCCCGGTCTTTGCATTATTCACGCCTGCATAATGGAATAAACGGCATATTAATTTACATATTAATGATTCTGCTCTATACAGCTTTCCTTGCTGGAGTTGAGTACAAATTTCATCCACAATTCCCCAATACTTATATTCGTTATGCTGCTTTACTCCATCGAATCCATCCCAATATGAACTGATTTTTATTCCTGATAAATCTTCTTTCTTAACAGCACCAATGACCTTATAGATTCCATCAACATCATGTAGGCCATACTCTTCAAGAAGAGACACAAATTGGCTCAACACAAGACTAATGGTATTCATGTCATATATAATCAAAATCGGTTTGAGTCCACCTTCTCCTAATGCGGATTTAATCGTAAGTTTGTCCTTCCGCAATGGAGACAAAATATTTGCAATTTCCTGACTGTACCTGCAAGTCGAGGCAATGGATAGGAAACCTTCGCTTGGACACCAATCAATTGTCTGTTCCTTATCTGAATTATATATTGCTTGGTCCGGATCTCCTATGTGGGTTACCGCACATATAGTTGGATCAAATAGTTTGTGCAGTACTTTTCTCTGAGTTTCACTACAGTCTTGATATTCATCGACGTACACATATTGAAAACGTTGGCTAAAAAGGCAGGTATATTGGCTTGTGAATTCTTCTATGGCAGTATCAGCATACTGAAATGCATCCCGATAGCGAATAATCCCTTCATTTCTTAGAAGATCATCTTTCAGCGCGTTAAATTGTTGAACCGATGGTGTTTGTGCTCCGGCCAAAGGTCTTGCTTGACTACCAATACACAATGCACCGTCGTTTCTTAAGTGTAATGCCGTAACATGTTCAATTTGATCTGCATATATAGTTTTAAGATTATCATAGCTGGATTTGACCAAGTAAGCGAGTGTCGCATACACCCTACCATTTGTGTTCATCCTGTGTAACATATGCTGTGCATACGTTCTATCATCCAACAGTTGGACTGATTTTCCAACTGTCTGCCGAAGATATGGCATAGTGACAAACTGATCTATAAAAGATTGAATTGTGCCAATGTAATTTGGATAGCTCATTAATTTATCTGCATATCCAACGAGTTTGCTTTTTATCTCGTTGACAGCAATGTTTGTATGCGACAAGACACAAATTCCAGCACCATTTTTTAAAGGCATTCTTTCTGCAAGCAGTTTGAGTTTAGCCAAAAGAACGGTTGTTTTTCCGCTACCTGGGCAGGCGGATACATCAATGGAATCCCAACATTGAATAACCTGCAAGGCATCATCTGCAAAATGGCAGTTATCTGGCAAAAGGAGGTTTTCTACTGCTTGTATCTCTGAACTCGATATTTGCCAATCAGCCATATTTATCACCAACCCTAATTACTCTCCAGTTGCATACTTGATTGCATCAACTATGTATTTCAAGTAATAATCACTTTCAATTTTTTGTTTCAACTCAGCCTTCTTGCCTTCGTCGACCTGATAGTGATACAAATCTAATTCAAACATTTTTTCTTTCGTGATACCATCCGGAACAATGGATATATTCCATCTAAGTATCGAAGCAAAGCACTGTGCAACAATTGCTTTCAATTTGCTACTGCCATTATCATTAAGCATAATTTGATACACATTATATGCTTTCAGGAAGTCAGACAATGCAGTCCAGCTTTGTACTTCATTCGCAGCATCACTATCTGCATTTTCAATTTTTCTATCCGTCAGTGAAATCTTATTGCTGCTCAGAATTTTTTTCCCATAATGGATTGCTCTGTGGAACTCATTACCCAGGCAACTTAGCGCAATGCAATATTCTAATGTCCACCTTGGTGATACAAATGCATGAATTGTGCCAGTCTCGTATTTTGCCTTCTTTTCGGCAACAGCTTGTTCAGATTCTCTTGCTTTTTCTAAAAATATTTTGATTTTTTTACCATCATCTTGTGTCTGTAACTCATAAGGCTTGACGTCACAGTCTGTAATGACCGAAACAGGAACGCCAATGGTACTTCCGTTATGACGCACCATAATACGGGAGTAACGTAAGAAAGCTGTACTTCCAACATTCACAACTGATACGCCATATTTTTCGAGAGGGTAGCCAATAATATCAGCTATTACAGGTAACAGGATATTCTCAGCATCCCCCTCAACCATAATAATCCCTTTTGCAAAAAACAGATTAGATTTTGTGGAATCTAAAAATCTTTGTAGGAAAAGATAGTCACCTTTTTCTAATCCTGTTTTGCCTTCTGCTAAATCATAGCCTTTTTCATTTTTAAGTAAAATAAGATTTTTTAGATTGATTTTTGATGCCAGTATCGGGCTATGTGTTGATATAATAATTTGTGCTCCGTTTTCGTTATATTCAGCTTGAAGATAATCGATCAACCTTAACTGTGCTTGCGGATGCAGATGTGCCTCCAATTCTTCGATAAGCGCAAGCTTGATGCCTCCCTCACTTTGTTCTTTGAGTAAAATAAGTTCAGCGGCAATAAACAAAAGATTGAGTTCTCCAAGTCCAGGGCGCACTTCAGAAGCATTTAAGGACAGACTCTCCATAATGGCCTTCAAATGCGCTTTTGATGTCTGAAGACTGGCTTCATGTGGTGTTTCTTGATCATTAAATGCCTTGAGATTCTCTCTGATAGTCTGGAGAATCACTCTACCTTCGTCGTCTCCAGTAAAATACTCCTCAATATTACGATTTGCCGCATCAAAAATCTCTAACAGACGATGTTCTTTTTTCCCTTGAAATACTGGATGGCTAAGAAGTATTTGAGAGATCCTGGAGTTTCGCCCTGCGCTCATTTCACGTTCCGCATCTCGTAATGGCTTCAAGTAGACAACTTTAAGAAGTTCTCGTGCTTTCCCGGACATAATCACGCCGTCATCTATCTCTCCTGCTCTCAATTCAGAGTAGATTCTATTTCCTTCTTTCCATGCCCGATAATGGAGGCGAAGAGTATAATAAACGGTTTCTTCTATCTTTTCATAAGTCAAATATTCAATAAAATTTTTTGCCTCGTTTGGTGTAAAATCCGAGAGTATACAATTAATTCGAAATTCAGAGACTGAAAGACCATCTGCGCCCACAAAAAAGTCATCGTCAGTTGGTTTTATGTATTCGTTACTTTGTGTAAGAAGCACCAGCTTAATTGCATCAATAATTGCTGTTTTGCCAGAATCATTTTCACCGATAAGGGCATTAAGGCCCTTATGGAATGTGACGACAAGGCCAGGGGCATTATCTACACAATTAAATTTACGGAAATTGAAGAGCTTCAATTCTGAGATAATCATAACTATTTGCACCTTTTCCGCTAAATAAAATCATATATTTCACGCATTGAAAGTTTTTAACGAAACTACGCATGCTTTCTAACAATCGCTAACCGTGCCTTCGGATCTAACCATAAATGGAAGTCCGCAGCAATTTCAGGGTAAGCGCTCACGCCTCCGCCTTTGCCCTGTTTTACGTGCATTCCAACTGCATGAGTCTTTCGAATCCACAACGATGGCGTAATAGTAAGCGATGTAGTATGCCCTTGGTGAATCAGTTCCTCGCAGGCCTTATCATCAAATTCCTCATTCATGTCATCTTCCCATTGGCGAAGAAATTCCAATGTGTTACGGCTACGCATCCAACTTTGAATAACGTATCCAGGAGATTCTCCAGAATACTGTTTTGCTAACTCGGTCAAGGACACCATATCCTTGCAGGTCATCAGCCCCATGTATAGGCGAATAGTTTCACGGTAGTCCCTGATTTTTTTAGATGTCCGTAGTTTTTCTTCATTCAGCGAATCATAAAACTTCTCTCTCGATGTAGTAGCAAGATCCGTGTCTATGATTTGTCTCGCTAAGAGCGAATCAATCGAGGACTCGTACTGAAACGCCAAGCGTGTGTAGAGTTCACCGACTTCTTTCTCTGTCATAATCCCATTCTCCCTTTTCGACAAGTATATCAGAAAGAACAGAATTTGTACAGCTTTATTCCATTTCTATGGAGGAGGACTGATATCTGGTCGATTTTCTCGGATGTCCTGCTTTGTCATAATCCACATTACATCGGCGATCCTTCTCGAATTGAGCATCCATATACCACTTTACGCCAACAATTGGGATATATTTCTTGTTGGCCAGAAGCTTATCCACAGCCGCCCTGGTCCATTTGGATTTCCCTGTCGGGGAGGATACACCCTTCACAAAGAGCATATCAACAATTTTTCCCAAGCTGGCTCCAGCAAGATAATACTCAAATATGCTGCGGACAGTATCTGCCCTTTCCTCATGGATGACAATTTTTTCGCCATCTAAAACATAGCCATATGGAAGTTTCATGTTTACCTCACTTTCTAAAACATAAATAAAAGCAGGTTTGAGAGATAACCAATCTCCTCAAATCTGCTTGCTGACACCTATGATATGTAATTATAGCCAATTATAAGGTTCGATTTTAGTGCAATTCTGCCAAGAAAGGACAAAACCTACGTATAACTATCGTTAAACGTAGGTTTTCTCTACAATGTGTTTCGTTGACAAAAAAGATGCTACCTTGTACCCTTGCAGCACGACGGTTACAAGATTTCTTTGCCCTTCACTCATGCACTTTTAAAAAATTCATACTCAATCTACAAGCCTCACAAGATTGTTCAGATTAGGTAAGGGTGTTGAAAAAGCAGCTTATAATACTGAGCACCTACTGAGCACCTTTGCTCTAGATATAGCTATTTTTGCAGGTGGCTAGATAGCATCCCAAATGCTTAACATTGTATCTCTGATATGTTGATAAATCCTATTTCTCTTTATAAATTCCTCATGATTTTCCCACCAATTTGTTTCACCATCATATAACTTAAATGCTCGGTAGTCTATATTTTGAGAAATATTTCGCTTAATTCCGTAGTCAGATGGATGACTATAAATGTGAGATCCAGGCAGAGGAACAAAACGTAGTAGGGAAACTCGATTAATATAATCTTTTCCCATCTCTTTTAGAAACGCTTCTGTTTCTGCATTTGTGGCATCATCCTCAAACGGTAGTCCTGTGATAATAAATGCTTTTACCCCAATATCATGCGCCCGGACTAATTTAATTGCCGCTTTTGCTTGTGCTACCGTAAATCCTTTATCCATTGCTTCTAGAAGTTTGTCGCTACCTGTCTCGATGCCAAATTTAATTTCCAAGCAATTTGCATTTTTCAGGGCTTTTACTACCGTTTCATTAATTTGATCTATTCTCGCAGCGAGAGACCATTTTAATCCCACCTCTTTTACGGCTTCGATTATTTCAAGTGCCTTTTCCTGGTTCGTTAAGAAACAGTCATCTATAATCGAAAATCCCTCAATCCCTCGGTTTTTAAGATATTTCAATTCGTCAACAATACTCTTAGTTGGCCTATATCTTACTGTACGATTATCCTCTCTGGGAACACCGCAATAGGCACAATTATATGAGCATCCTCTACTGAACATAACATGAACCATTTTCAGCTTTGTACCAGCCAAGCGATCACTCATGATGTAATCATCCTCTGGCAATAAATCTCTGGCAGGCATTGGTAATGTGCTTAAATCAACATTCTGAGCGCTACCATATGGTATTTCGATATATGTTCTGTTACTAAGGAACATTGCACCAGGTATTTTTGAATAATCCGTTTTGCTTTTGTAATTGCTATTTAACAATTGTACAATAGTATTTTCTCCCTCTCCTCTTAATACCAACTTAATATATTTTGACTTTAGCCAACGTTCAGCCTCTAGAACTGCTTGGTATCCACCTGCTATGCAGATAGTATTAGCATTTGCAGTTCTAATTGCTTTTTGTGTTGCTTTCATACATTCTTCGAATATCGGTACCGTATACGCCGATACGACGCTAAATGCAATAACATCATATGCTTTAACATCGATATCGATTGAACCATCTTCAATAGGAATAATTACAGGTACCCAGTGTAAGCAGTTTTGTCGTACTGCTGCGGCAAGATACATTACACCAAAAGGAGGAAATTCTTTTCTTTTCTTCCCGTAGTGTGCAATCTCATAAGTTTTTGCATAAACAAAGGCAATTCTCTTTACATCACTCTTTTTATTGTTTTTAAATTGTACATACTTAACACAATACTCCTCAATTTGTTCCGACAATGTATCGTCACAACCTTTCATCCATTTCAGATTGCATAGTTCAGCGTAATGTTGCCTTTGATACTGGTCATCGGTTGAAAATTCATTATATTCATATATGTATCCATCATCCGAGGAAATATGTGTAAAAAAATTGTTAATTCTACCAATTTGTGACAACGGTCTCCTGTGGTAAATTAAGACCTTAGTTACCCCATCACTAATAATTGCCCTAGCGCGTAATCCCGATTTATCGCTTTCGGGATCTCTATAGAATCTAAAAGAACACCGTTTTAGTTTTTCTTTGAAAAAAGCTATTCTTTCTACCTGCTTTTCATCAAATCTACTCGTATCTGGCGGAGAATCAATTTCAATATGCCCCTGAGAAATCTCATCAATCAGCGTGTCGTCCATACAATGTTTACATAAGATTCGGATATCAAGATTGCAATGTTCTTCTTGTAGCTGCACTAACTGCCTAAACTCCGCAGACTTATCAGGATCATCCCCCCAAACATCCATGTCTCCACAGAAAATATAGAGAATTTCGTTTTCATTTACTTGGCTTGTGAATTGTACAATTTTCTTAGATAGCTTCTTAAAGGAACACATTTCGTTTGCGTCACGGGTATAAGCAATCAGGTTAGCAATAGCAAGAAATAAAACAAGTGCGTATTTTGAAAAATTATTTGATGAGAAGTT
>ERZ808042.664-NODE-664-length-16117-cov-4.013030_pt1 | contig 16117 bp, 16 predicted proteins | sample MGYA00380193_ERZ808042 | MGnify/ENA primary metagenome ERZ808042 (study PRJEB31490, sample SAMN06133401) | mouse gut metagenome | isolation source: M1_2 | host: mice | place: China: Chengdu | collected 2015-05 ...
GCCGCCCTACCTCGCACAAAACATCATCGTGCGGGCCCTGTAAGGCCCACATGCTTACGGTGCTAATTTTGCGCTGGGCAGTTTGGGCGGTGCTGCGCAAGCAACAATAGAAGCTCGTAATCTGCCAGCAAGCGCAATTACGTTTGTACACCGCACCGTTGAGCAATGGTCTATTGGAGTTTGGGGGTCCCACGGTGAGGGCTGGGGTGGAGTATCGTTGGATCAGCAGGGCGGTGGTCTATATGGACAGGCAATATCAATACTGCCTCCGTATCTCGCACAGAATATCATAGTGCGCGCACTATGATGTTTTGACCTATGTACGGATTCATAATGTCCATAGGTTTGGCCGCAGAAGTACGCTTGATTCCGGTTCCTCCATCATAAGTCGGCCAACTCCCGCTGACTGTATCCCAGACGTCGCCTTTAAACCCTCCAAGCCCCGTATATGTACCTCCCGAACTGCCGGAACCAGCCCATCCTACCCATTCATGCCCGTGCGCTGCCACCTCATTTTCTGCTTGTGTATGCGTGGTGCTACCGCCAGTAGCTCGCAGCGCAAAATTAGCACCGTAAGCATGTGGGCCTTACAGGGCCCGCACGATGATGTTTTGTGCGAGGTAGGGCGGCAGGGTGTTATGACTTTTTCCTTCACCGATGGCAAGTTTGATCACTTTTACCGAACTTGTGCCAGAGACTTTCGAGCCACCGTCGCGGTATGCTGAATTGCTCCCTGTGGCAGAAAACACGCCGCTTACGGCGGCAATAGTCGTGCCTTCTTCAGACCAATGAGGTGTGATTGTTCCAGAGATTACAGGAAGCTCACCAATACTGAGTTTGTGCTCTTTTTCGCCTCCCACAGCCCCACACAGAAAATTAGCACCGTAAGCATACGGGTCTTACAAAGCCCGCACGATGATGTTTTGCGCAAGATATGGCGGCATATTGTTGTGTGCTTGGCCTGTGCCAAGGGGCTTTGTGTAATCAATCCCCGCGTTGCCAACTCGATACCATTTTTCACCGGCATCGGTGAGCCTCATCGAGGCTTCATTACTTTTTATAGCTTCTGCGCCCAGTTCGATAGAAACATTGGGAAGTTCTGCCTTTGTTAATGTGTGCTCCTCTTCGCCTCCTACAGCCCCGCGCGCAAAATTAGCACCGTAAGCTAGCGGGAAGCGTTCAGCCAATTTTTTGCAGTTGAAAAAGCCGTCTGCCGCGCCGGAACTGAGTGAATCACCGATTTTAGCATAGAGCACTGCGTATACGGTTTTACTGAGATCGTCATTGAAATTGACGCGAGCGAAGGCTTTACTGTTGACCCCTCCGGTGTAAGTAATAACATTGGGAGAGTACCACCACTCACCGATGCCCGGCATGCTTTCTTCCAGCGCAACAAGCCTGTTCCTCATGCTTGCCAGCATGCTCATCAGAGCTTCCAGCGTTGCCGGAGAAGACGGCAATTCAGGGAGTGACGCCGGAGCGGTAAAGGGGACAGTTACCGCCGCGCCATCGCCATTTTTCTGCAGGTAATTGGACATATCAACGGTTTCGGCAGCGTCCTCCGCCCGCTGCGCGGCAGCTTCAGCTGCTGCCTCGGACAGTGCGGCAGCGGCGGCGCTATTTGCCGCAGCGGTCTTGCTGGCGGCGGCATTGGTCTCAGAGGTCTTTGCTGCTGATGCACTGTTCGCCGCAGCGGTCTTGCTGGCGGCAGCGTTGGTCTCGGAGGTCTTTGCCGCAGAGGCGCTGGCCGCAGCAGCGGACTCGCTGGAGGCCGCGTTCGTTTCCGACGTGGCGGCAGCGGAAGCGCTGTTCGCGGCCGCAGTTTTGCTGGCGGCAGCATTTGTTTCAGAAGTCTTTGCGGCCGCCGCACTGGCAGCTGACGCTTCGGCATCGCCCTCGATCTGCTCCACCAGTACAGCAGCCTGTTCCACATCTCCAGCCACCGCCTGCTGTGCCTGCTGCGCCTGCTGCGCACTCTGTGCAGCGGCCTCCTGTGCATCTTCTGCGCGCGATGCATCCGCAGCGCTCTGTGCGGCGGCATTTTCGGCGTTGTCCAGAAGCCCCTGCATTTGTTCCAGCGTATTCTCAAATACATTTTTCGGCGGCGCGGCAGTACCCTCGACGCTGGCGGCAAGCTGCAAGCCGTTGGACTGCAGTTTGATGATCTCTTCACCTGTGGAGGACTTGGCCACAAACTGCACATCCAACTGTCCGGCATACGCAGTGAAATCCGCCTCCACAGGCCAGGTAATGATGACCTGTTCCTCATTGTCGGGATCTACGGAAACCCTCAGCTGCTTGTTGATGATCGTCATATAGTCCGGATGGGAAGCCCGCACATACCAGGTCATCGCGGACAGGTCGTGCCCGTCGTGATAGCGCGGGCCGGTAACGTCGTAGACCTCCGCGCGTGCTTCGCCTTGTGTATGCAGGCCGGCCTCTGGCCCAAAGTACACATATTTGTCTTTGAATTCAATCGAAATAGCCATAAGAACCTCCAAGAAATTGATTAGACAACGGAGCCGGTGAGTTTGGTCCATTGGCTGTCCCTTGTAGTCCGGACAAGCAAAGTTCCCTGGGTGCTGTAGGAAAACACAAGGTCCGCATAGTTTCCCGCAAGGTTGTCCACCTGTCCGGCCCGTGTTGCAAAATCTGCGTTTTTAGCCGTTTCAGCTGCGGCTGCATTCTCAGCTTGAGCCGCAGTTTCCGCACTTTTTGCCGTCTTCGCCGTCTCAGCAGTCTCTGCGCTTTTCGCGGTATCCGCTGAACCAGCGCTGGCGGCGGTGTCTGCTTTTGTGGCCGTCGCTGCTTTTCCAGCGGATTCCGCATATCCCGCCTCGGATGCATAGGCGGCCCGTGCGGCGCTGTCCGCGTAGATGCTCTGCGCAGGAGCGCCCACCGGATACTCCACCACATAGGTGCCGCTGTCCTCAATGATCCGCACACGCTGGCCGGCAGCGAACCGCACGGCCGTGTTGCACTTGTAATGCTTCAGACTTTCCGTTTCCGCCCCGTTGAAGATGAGCGCGATGCCGTCCTCGTATACAGTACCCACCGTGGCGAAGGACTGGCCGGGCGGGTCCGGCTGCACGATGGCTTGCTGCTCCTGATACGTCTCCAGGATCATAGATACACCACTCTCTTTCCCGTATGGGTCATTTTGTACGGCTGTTCCAGCTCCAACCGCCAGCCTGTCTCTTCGTACAGCGTGCTCTCACCATCCCGCACCAGCTCCACCAGGTCAAAAACAGCGTGCCGCCCGCTGGGGCCGGTGTAAAACGTACGGGTCTCCGTGGACTGCAGGCTTTTAAACCGCTTGTTGTCCGCATACGCCTGCAGCTCCGCCTGAGATGCAATGTTGTCCAGCTTCTCATAGGACACGACCCGCCGTCCCAGGTTCACGATGGAAAAAATGCTGTCCGGTCTGTCGTTGACCGATACGGCCCGCATGGACGAATCAAGGTCCGGGTTGTCCACCTCCACGATGAATACATTCGGATGATCGAACATGTCCACGGTTTCACTCCATTCGGGATATTGGATGGAATACTCTCCATCCCGGTACGTCACGGATATCGCATCCGCGGACGGCATGCGGAACGCACTGCAGTGTACTGTGCCGCCGCCGTCCATCCAGATGCTGTTGTAGTTGATCTCCGCCGCCAGGGCGTTGATGATCGTGAGACGGTCTGTGCCCGGCTCCCAGTCCTCCCGGTCCGCCTGCAGCGTGGCGGTGTTTGCCTCCACGAAAAAATCCGTGATGCCGGATTCGACCAGCAGTGCCTGGATGGCTACCGTGTACAGCGTACCCTTTGCCAGATGCAGCCGCGTCTCTATCTTCGAGGACATGGCAAGATAGGTCAGGTCATAGGCTGTAAGGCTCACCACAGGCCGCATGCCGTCGTGTTCCGTGTATGCATCGGTAGGGATATACTTGCCGAGCGGCTGGCGCACGCCGTCGATGGTGAGCACCGGCTGGATCACGTCCGTGAGGTAGTTGACGGCACGGTTTTGTGCAAACTTCCCGCTGAGCGCCCATTTTACGGCGGCGTCCGCCGTCACCGAAATGGCCGCACCGCCGCCTTTGAATGCGGTAAGCCGTGAATACTCCACGTTATCCCGCAGCACAAGGTATTCCACCGATACATTACTCATAGCTGATCTCCTGCCTGTGATCCGTCTCGACGATGGTGAACTGTACATCCCGCGCGCGGCCATGGGCCGCCTGGATGTTCCCAAGCACCCCGATCACAACATCGCCCCAGCAGTCTTTGTAAACTACGGCAGAACCCAGCAGGCCGCGCAGGGCATCCATCTGTGCGGCGTCCCGGAGCGTGAAAGCGAAGTCGTGGCTGGCGTCTTGCATGCCACAAGTATATGGCTCGGGTTTTGTACGGCCGTAGTAGTGTACGTAGTCCACCTGTGCGCTGTAGCTTCCGTCATGTGCGGGGCGTTCGCCCCGGCGCAGCCGCAGCTTCAGCCAGGGCGCGCCATCCTCAACGGCCCCCAATACAGCGTTTTCGATTGCCAGAAAGGCGTGGACGGGCGCGCTGGCGCCGTAGTATCCCTCCGGCGTGACGCCGCGCACAGTATACTCATGCTTTCCGGTACACAGACGGTCTGTGATCCCGCTGCCCGCTGAGCGCGCAATGGGGACACCGTCACGCAGTATGAAGTATTCGGCGTATGCGGCGTCCGTTTCCCAGGATATTTCAATGGCGCTTAAACGGGCATTGAAAGCGGCTTCAATAGTTGGTCCGGGAACGTTCAGAACGGTAATGGAGCCAACGGCCGGAGCGGATTCCACGCCGAACACTGTCTTTATCGCAAGCTGCACAGGATATGTCCCATCCTGCAGGAAATACGGCATGCGGAACTCCTTGGCCGTGCTATACATCCAGCCTGTATCATAGTCCCCGATCTGGATGCGCACGCCCTGCTGGTCCGCAGACTGCCAGCGGATGGTGGGGCGCGGTTTTGTGTCCGTGTATACAATGACCGGCACGGCCGGAGCCCGGCGGATGATGATGGTCGCTGCGGCGCTGTAGGAACCCCACACACCATCGCCGTTTTTGGTGCGGACACGCCACATGAGCGTACCTTGTGCAAACTGTCCGGCGGGTGTTGCGAAGCTGGAGGCGTCGGTCTCTGCGGTGCTGAGTGTGGTGTACTGTCCGCCCATGTTGGAGCTGATCTGCAGCTCGTAGGCCGTTTGCGTCGTGCCGGTGGAGATCACATGCCGCCACACGAAAGTGATGCCCTGCGTATCCTCTACGATAGCGCCCGCAGGAGACACACATACAGGCGTGGAGAGCGCGTCCTGCGTGTTGACGTGTATCCACTCGCTGACGCCCGTGGCGGCTGTGTTGGTCGTGACCTCTACCTGCCACTCGATATCGTCCGCGGTGAACGTATTCGCCGGGAAGTTGTACCAGGTCTGTGCACCGCTGATGGTGACGCTCTTGACGTCCTGCTGCCCCTGTGTGCGCCAGCGCAGCACGGCCGAAGTCTGGACGATCTCGCCGGGCACATCCTCGGCTCCCTCTGCCGTGACAGACCAGCCGAAGCGGTTGACCTGGTGCTTCAGCACGCGGCTGCCGTCCGCCGGATACAGGTCCGCAGGCGCGACAGGCAGTTCTTTGTTGTTGAAAGTGGTCCAGCTGCTTGCAGTGGTTCCTCCGCTGGTATCCGTCACCTCGACCTGCCAATCAATATCCCCTGCGGGCAGCACGCCCGCAGGAATCGTATAGCCTTGTGTGGCATTGTTGATGGCATATTCTGTGTACGCCGGAGCACCGTTTTTCCTCCAGCGCAGCTTTGCCGATACCTGCCGGATGGAGCCGGACAGATCATCTGGCTTCGTGTAGTTCAGGCTCCAAGAAAAATTGACGGCAAAGCCTTTGTAGGTCGTGGCCCGGCTGGATGGCATCAGATCTGTCAGCCGGACAGCCGTGCTCTGGAACTGCACCGTGGCATATCCGCCGCTTGCCTGTGCGCCGGAACTGGACGTGACCACGACCTCCCATTCCATGCCGGGGTCGGCGGCATTGGGAACGAGCCCCGTGTCGAAGTCGATGTATGTGTTGGGGCCGGGCACACGGACGGAAGTCCATGTGCCGGAGCCTTTTGCCCGATACTTGAAGTCCGAATACGCTATGGTGAGCGTTCCGTTGATGGGTTTCTCCGCCGTGACATTCCAGGAAAAACGGTGGTAAAACCCTTTTTTGATTGTCGTGTTGGCTGGGGAATAGCCGGATGGCGTTATCTTGCCCGCATGGGTCTGGATCGTCGCATAGGGCACATGGTCCGAGCCGTCCACCCAAAATTGAGCAGCGCCTGTCTGGTTCTCGGTCGTAATGCCGATCTGGCACGAGAGATTGCCAGCGCCCCTTACCCCGCCGGAGGTAATCTTCCACTCGGGGCCGTTCCAGCTCGGGCCTGCAATTTGCCCAAGGATCAGGCTGAGGGGGTACGGCGCATGGCAGTACACCGCAAGTACGGATGCGGAATCAAGGACCTCGCCGGAAGGCACCGGAGACTTATCAAAAAACAGCCAGCCCCAGTCCGCCTTGTCTGCACCCAGGTTGTCGATGCGCAGCTCACCCACACCGCCGGACAGATTCTTCAGATTTTGCGAGCCGTTGCAGTATACGGTATACTGTCCCATGTATCAACGCCTTCTTTCTACCGCCGTGCCAGTCCCATGCGGACGGTCATTTTTTCGTTTTCAAGCATGCGTTTGATGGCCACATACGTTTCAATGTCATCCACCTTGAAGATGTTCTGGCTGTTGTCCACGAAAGTGGCACCGCCGCCCTGCGCGGATATTAAGGCTCGGGACTGTTCGGCGGTATAGACCGCCTCGCCGCCTGTAAAGCGCATCAGCTCCGGCCCGTTTTCGCCAACCCAGCGCCAGCCGGGTGTGGCAGAGCGCGTGCCGCGGGCGTAGCCCGCGCCGCCGACCTGCGCCTGCAGTTCGCCCATGCTGGGCACCTGTATCGTACCGGTGTTGATCATGGGCACGCCGCGGATCGCACTGATCAGCATGGCGATGCCGGATGTCACCAAAAACACCGCAGCGCCCACCATCAGCAGGTCCGCCGCCAGCATAACGAACTGGGAACCGGCCGCGGCTGCTGTTGGCCCTGCAGCGGCAAGCGCTTTCGTGGCTGAAGCGGTGCCCGTGGCCACGATACGCATGCCCACCGCCGAACCCGCCGCCTTTACGGCGATCAGCGCAAGCCCGCCGCTGACAAGCACCACTGCCGGATTCAGCTCCGACAGAAACCCGATGACGTCCGCGCCTACGCCGATGATGTCACCCGCTGCGTCCACGATGGCCAGTATCTGGTCTTCGTGATCCAGCAGCACCTGAGCGAACGTCGTCTTAATTTTCGTCTCGATGGGCTCGATGCTTTTCGCAAGTTCCACATACCGCAACTGCAGATTGTAGTTTGCCTTCTCGGCCTCGATCATATCGGAGTTCCCGGTCTTGTAGCTCTCCCATAGTTCGTCCAGCCCTTCCTTGCGCAGCGTCTGCAAAGCAAGGTTCTGGCGGCTGGCCTCGGAGCGTGTCCGGCCCAGGCGTTCGTTGAATTTTTCCACGTCCACACCCAGGCGGCCCAGCAGCTCGGAAAACTGGCCCGTGGCCTCGCCGGTGGCGATGGTCTCCTGCAGGGAATCGGCCAGGGATTCAATTTTCATGGTTTCCGGGAACTTGACGACCGCGCCCGCCAGCAAGTCAACGGCCTCATACGCCTTGTCTGCATCGTCGAACCCGGTGGCGAGAATGTTGGACAGCGCCTCCACCACTTCATTGGTGTCGCCCGTGACGGCATAGAGCTCGCCGGCCTTGTTGTGCAGCTGTTCCATGCCCATGCCGGCATCCCTGGCGTTTTGTTCCAGGAAAGAAAGGTCGCGCCGCAGCTCCTTGGTCTGCTCCATCAGTTCGCCGCACTTGCTGATCACCGCGCTCAGTGCATTGCCGGCCAGCGTGCCCAGGGCCACATCGAATGTCTTTGCGCCCTTGCCGCCGTCCTCCATGCCCTTGCCCGCGCCTTTGGCGTTTTTCTCAAGGTCTTCAGCGGAACCGGATGCAGCGTCCATAACGTCCTGTGCGTCCGCCAAAGCCGCACCGAAATCATCGGATTTTTTTGTGTTTTTCTCGATCGAGGCCTGAAGGCTCAGCATGCGTTTTTCCAGCTTCAGAGCCTGGCTGCTGGTCTCGCCGTATTTATCGGCCAGGCGTTCGTGTTCCCGCTCACAGTTGGAAAGCTCATTCTGCTGGTTCACGATCGTGGCGTTGAGGATATCCAGCTCTTTCTGCGCCGCCTCGATGCCCTTTGTGGTCGGTTCGATCTTCCACTTTTCAGCATTTTTCCGCGCTTTTTCCAGTACGTCATCTGTTTTGGCCACGGCTTTCGCGGAATCTTCAGCCATGCCCTGCACCATGTTTTTGACCTGATCCAGCGTCTGCTTCACACGGCTGATGTCAAACTTCAGGCCGAGGACGACGCCATCATCCGAAGCTGCTGTCGGCACACATATCCCTCCTTGCCATGGCCGCGTCGTATTCGGCCTCGTAATCTACGGGGTCCAGCGCCACAGCGCGTTTGATGTCCGCATACCGCTCCCGCTCTTTTGGGTCGGATATTCCGCGCATGTCCACGCTGCGGTAATAGATCGCATTCTTGATCTGGCTCTCAGGCGGCAAGCTGCGGAAAATGGACATGAACTGCCACCAGTGCATCCGGGCTGTGAAAAGGTCGATGCCCGCGTATACGCGAAAATCCCCCCAGATGCGCAGCGCGTCTTTTTTCCAGTCCAGGAGCCGTTCCGGCGGGGCCGGTTCATCCCCGCGGGGCGGATCGCCGCAAAAATAGAAGTCGAGCACTCCCTGGAAGTGCCCGGCTTCGTTTTGCGGTATTTCACGGAATGTATTGAGCAGGATGACGTCGAATTGTTCCTCCGGCGTCAGGTCAGACGCCAGCACCGTTCCCACATACTTCATCCACCAGGCCCAGTCCGTCGGCACCTTTCGGCCAAGGATCTGGTCCGGCAGCTCCAGAATTGCCGGATACATTCGCAACCGCCTCCTTCAGCTCCGGGATCAGGAACTGCTCCACGACCTCCCGGCGTCCTCCCATGACCTCGCCGTAAATGTACGCACAGAGGCTGATGTGTTCGTTGATGTTCTCCGGGCGGCCGCCGAAGATCTCCCGGTATTCTTCAACGCCCAGCGTGCCTTCGATGAAGGCACGGCACATGGCTACGGCGTCCGAAAATTTTTTCAGCGCCTCCTGTGCCATGGTGTCCGCGCTCCGTCCGTCCTGTCCGCCGGGCTTCAGCTTGGCGTCCATCGCACAGAATGCCTGCGCGGCCTGAAGCACGCGGGGAAAATCCCGCGTAACGCCTTCCAGCATCCGTTTGTCCGAGATATCGCACGGGTATGCACGGCCGCAAATGGTGATCTCGTGCTTTTTGGCAAACTCAAACCCCGCGCTCATTTCGACGCCGCCTTTGCCTCTGCGGCCTGCGGCGAAAACGTGGGCGTGCCGTCCTCACCGATGGTGACAGTTCCCTTTTGGGGAGTGCCCAGGATCTTGAGGCCGAAGCTGATGTTTTCGCGGTTTTGGGCGTCGCCGGACCCATCGTCCGTGATGGACAGCACGCCCTCTCCCTGACGGCCGTTGGGCTTGCCGCTGCCCAAATTGTCGTAGCACTCAATGAACTTGACTTTCCGGTTGTCGAGGTCGTACAGGCGGTCCATGATGGCGTCCTGCGCAGCGTCGCCAAACCTGCGGAAACCGGTGAAGGTACGGGACACGCTCACGCCCGTGACCTCGCTTTCGGCCACGCCCCGGCCCGCCATGTCGTAGTATTCCTGGCTTTGTTCGTTGATGCTGTTGCCGCGGGATGTGATGCCGGAGGCAACCTCCGCCCATTGGGGCGAATCGTTTGCACTGAGGTCGATCCACCAGCGGCGGTTGAATGTCTTGGGGGTAATATATGTTCCAGGCATGCTTCGTCACTCCTTTTCATAGATCAGGGTGCCCTGAATTTTGTAGACACCATATTGGAAATTTTCGTCCCAGTCTGTAAAGGCTCCGTTTGAGGCGGAAATTGAGACAAAAGAAAGGCCGTCCCCGGAAAGAGGGACGCCCTTGCGGTTTTGCTGCTGGACCCAGTCCTGTAACTCTTCTGTGAAGTTGCAGTTATCCAGCCGCATGACGTCATCAGCCGTCATGCGGGTAGCGGCAATGATAAAGTGGTATTGCCAGGTGGCCGCTCCGCGCATATCCTGTTCGATGACGACAGAACCGGCAGGGAAGATCCCGTACCCCTCGGCGTCCGTCTCCAGCTGGTCGGTGCGCGCCTCCAGATCTTTCAGCGCGGGGCACTGTGCGAACAGGGCGCGGATATCGTTTAAAATAGCCATTATGGGCCTCCTAAAATGTTCCGGCGTTCATCCTCAATGATTCGGTCCTTTTCGGCGGCCATGAGGCGCTCAAGCCAGAAAGGACCGGCAAGGCGATTAAACGTAGTGGTGTACCGGATGTCTTTGTTTGTAACGTGTTTCGGCTTGCGCCCGGCCATGACTTTCCCGAAATACAGATACTTGACCTGTGGGCCGCGGATGACGATGCGGCCGTTGGCCGGTTCCTGGCCCTGGGCGATGGCGTTCTCAATGCTGCTGTATGTGCGCTTGGGCACATACTTGGTGATGCGCCGCGCAACATTTTTCACAAGATGCTGCTGCGCGCGTCCGCCTTCTTCAAGCCCCAGGTCCTTTACGAGGTTTCCAAACTCCGGCAAACGAAAGTCGAGCTGCAGCATGCTCATTCCGTCGTCACCTCACAATGAGGCAGGCCGCCGAATGCACAGTGCACAAGGTTTTTGACAGTCAGGGGCTTGTCTGCGATCAACTCACGCTTGCTCTGTGTGTCCGTGACCTCGCCCATACGCTCGCCTTGCACCACGTAGTCCTTTTCCCGTTTTTCGCCCTTGTACTGCTCCGGCAGTTCACCGGGGATGACGATGCTCACGCCGTCCTCTCCGTCCTGCCAGAAGCAGGCGGGGACATACACCCGCGTGTATGCTCCCGGCCCCGTCTGCAGATACAACGTGCAGCTTGCATTCGGCGTCAGCATCCGCTCACCCCCCGGTACAGCAGCCCGCTGCGGATGGGAATATATTGGGCGGCGATACGCAGGCAGCGGCGCTCGAAGCTGCCGGATTGTTCGTCATCCTGCTGGATGCTGCGGCTCCATTTTCCCACGCTTTCGCTGGTCACTTTGCCGCCCGCCAGCACGGCCGTGTCCTGGGCGTGCTGGGCGTCTGCCAGCGCGCAGTGCGCCATGCGCACGCATTTCGCCAGCGTTTCGTCCTGTTCCCAGGCTCCGTCCTGCAGGCGGTCCAGCGTCAGGCTGTGCAGCATGTACTCCGCACGGGCCAGGCAGCCCTCCACGTCCGCCTCCGAAAGTTTTCCGTGGTATGTGGAATAGTAGAACTCCTTGTCCGCTACCATGCGTATCCCTCCCGTGTATTACTCTGCAGCCGTCTCCGGCTGCTCACCGGGTACAGCCTCAGCCGGTACGGCAGAAGGTTCTACCGCCGTCTGCACAGCCAGCAGCAGGTCCTGTTTCTTGGCCGCGCCCGTTACGTCGATGCCGTGCGCCGCAGCGAAGCTGCGCAGCTCTGTCACCGTCATATCCTCCAGCGCTTTTTCCGGTGCCGGAGCTGGGGCAGGGTTTTGTGCTCCCGCTTCCGTTGCGGCCGTCCCGGTGGTCTCCGGCAGGGAGGCCCCGGCCTCGACGGCCGGGGCGCTCTGCGTTTCCTCATGAAAAGTCAAACCTACTGTCCGCATCGTTATCAGTCTCCTGCTTCCGCCGCGTTATGCATGTAGATGCCCGCCAGCTTGTTGGCATACACGTCCGCGATGCCCACAGTGCGGTAGCCGAACATGTGGCGGTCGCCGTCCAGGTCGTCCTCCGGCCCTTTGATTTTGGGCACTATGTGTTTCTGAAACTGGATCAGCGCCGAGGGGTGGATTACCATGAAGTTGATATTCTTCGCGCCGTCCGCCTTTTTGAAGCCGCCCGCCTCTTCGCCGCCGGTCTTGCCGTCCAGCAGGTCGATGGCCGTGTAGAACCGGGTCTGCGGCACCAGCGTCTTTGTGGCAAAGCGCGTCAGGATCTCACGGCTCTTCGTGGTGTCCAGGTCTGCGATCATGCCGTCCAGCGTCGGCGTGATGAACAGGTGGCGGTTTTCCGTGGGCACCTCATCTTCATCCATCTTCGTGATGGCCACACGCAGCGCCGCCAGCACCGATGCGCCGTCCGGCAGATCGGCTGCGACGGCCTTGGAAATGCCGCTCTTGCCCGCGTAGGATGCGAAGCGGAAAGCGTCCAGTTCCGGCACCACCTTCGTGCGGATGAACTCGCCGGACAGACGGCTGAAGGCCAGCTTCGCGGTCTCCTCATTGTCCAGCGCGTCCACATAGAACTTGCGGCCGCGGTCGTAGTTGCATTTTACGGTCTCATTTGTCATGGTGACGTCGCCCTTGACGTACCCGTCGTTGCGGCTATAGTCGCCCAGCCCCTGCATGCTCAGCATGGGCACGATCAGCTCGTTGGCGTTCGCGCCCTGCCGCGCCAGCTCCGCAGCGCCGTCCAGCTTGCTGGTCAGCGATGCCAGCTTGTAGATTTCGTCCAGGATGGGGACGAAGGTTTTTGCCAGTGCAATGTTGTTTGCCATATTGGTTTACCTTGCCTTTCTGTATAGTGTGTGTGATACGGTCAGTCCACGGGCAGATCCGCAGCCTTGCGCATGGCGATCTCGTCGGCAGTATACTTTGCCGCGCCCGGCACAGCAGAGGTCCCGGTGCCGGATGCGGGCGCAGGTTCCGTTGCCGCCGGGCCGAACAGGTATGCGTCGCTTTTCTGTACGGCCGCGATGGCTGCCGCGATGTCCGCGTCCTGATTTTTACTGGACCGCAGAGCGTCAAGGTCCAGTGCGCCGCGCGCCAGCTTCGGGTTGTGCGCTTTTGCGTCTGCCAGCGCCTTGTCGATCTTCGCATCGAATGCAGCGGCCGCCAGCTTTTCGTCCCGGTCCTTTTCCGCCGCCTCCGCGCGCTGCTTGTAGTCCGCGATTTGCGCCTTTACCTGCTCCGCGTCCAGCCCTTCAAACTTACCGATGGCCTCGTTGGCGGCGTCCAGCTGCTCCTGCAGCCCGTCGGCACGTGCCGATGCTGCGTCCAGGTCCGCCTTTGGCGCGTACAACTCGTTGATCTTCGCCTCCAGCTTTTCTTCCAGCTCCCCGGTGTAGGCGTCGCCAAGAAGCTCTTTGGCAAATTCCAGTGCCATGTTTCAATCTCCTTCCTTTTAAATACAATATATATGTGCATAACAAAAGGACCCCCGTGAAGGGGTCCTTCAGCTATCATTTAAAGGCGCTTAAACGGACGTTTAAACGCAGGTCAGGGCGCGTGCCGGTTTTGCCGGCGCACCAGCTCATCCACCAGAGCGTCCAGCTCCGCGCGCTTTTCTTCCTCGCTCCTGTGGTCGGTGTATCGTTCAATGAGTTCATCCAGATCTTCACCGGGGAATTGTGCGCGCAGTTCTTCCATATATTCAGCGCCGCTTATCTTTGTCTCGCTCAGACAGAACATTGGATATGGTTTCCCGTATTTTTCCTTGTACGCCTGGCGAAGCTGGTCGTACCCAAGCGACCTCATGAAGGCTGCAAGCTCCGGTGTAATGGGCATAGGCATGACACATACCTCCTAAAACAGTTTCTGGTATTCTTTCCACAGGCCGGGGAAGAGCTTCTTAACGAAGAACAGGTCCGAATCATTCCGTGTTTCCATCGTAAAGAGTTCCGCAAATATCTCCAACGGGACGGCTTCTGAATTTTTTGCCCAGTATTCAGCCTTGTGCCCGAAACCTGTGTCAAGCCGCCCGGAGCTGAGCGCGCTGAGGATGTCTTTCATCAAATCGCTGCGTACTGCCTGCGCTACACGCTGAAATCCCTCGGCGTTATCCAGAACAGCTTTTGAAGCGTCTGAAATCGCATCCACAAATGCTTTGTTTTTGTACCCCTGCGCATTCAGTACATCCGTCCGGTGCGCGAGCTCATGTGTGTTTGCCATTTCAAAGTCGGTCGTGGAAAACTGTGGATGCCTGGGGTTATACAGGATACGGTCCTCCACAGGGTCATACGCAAACGGAGCATCCAGTGTGCCGTCCTCCATGTACTCAGTGGGATTCTTTTCTGTAAAATACCTTAACCATACCATATTCTTTTCCGGCGCATCCGTCAAGGTGTCAAGATACGCGGAATAGCTTTTCCTGGCTTCTTCCACATCCAGCTTGCCGCCGCTGCCTGTGAGCGTACCCGCAGGACGCGGCATTTCCAGCGTGCCGTCCGGTCTCAGCGCCCGGCCCAGCCCCGCCGCCCGCAGCCGCTCCGGCGCGGTGCGCAGCCCGGCCGCAGCCGAAAACCGCTTGTATTCCGCATTCAGCTGCCGCAGAAGGATGCGGCTGCTGCGCAGCTCTCCGCTGCCCAGTTTGCCCTCCTCCTGCGCCGCGGCAATACGGTCCTTGCACTGCCGGATGCTGTTCTCCAGCGCTTTCTGCTGCTGCGTCGCTTCGTACTGGGTGTAGTGCCTGCCCTCGTAGGTGACGCCCTTCGCGTTTTCCCGCGCCATCTCCGCCAGCTGCTCATTCGTCCACTGGGGGCTGTCCACGCCCAGCTTGATGGGCCAGGCGATGTGCTTGCAGCTCAGCGTGCCGATGCGCCGCTGCAGGCGGCTGTTCAGCCGCTTGTATTCCTTATCGCTGTACTGCCGCCCCTGGTAGGGCTCATGGTCCGGCGCGCTGGCGCTGTGCGCGCTGATCTCCCAACCGTCGCACCCGCCGTCGTCGTGATGCTTCTCGTTGATGGCCGTGGTCATTTCGCCCATCTTCGCCATAATGGCGCGCTGGGCCATGAACTCTACGGAAAAAGTGCGCCCGTCCGAGCGGTCGACGGTGCGGATGCCCCGCTGCCACAAGCGCAGCGTGGCACGCCGCACAGCTTCCTCCGGCGTCTTCGTGCCGCTGGAGACCTCCCGGAACACATAGTCCATCGTGCGCCGGTATACATCTTTAATAGGATACACCCGGCCGTCCACATCTGCCGCGGCCAGCTGGCCCAGCACGTTGGCCACTTCCTTGCGCGTCACCTTTACATAGGCTTCGGCAATGTTCCGCAGGCTTTCGTTTTCCTCCAGCGGCGCGGTCTTCTCCGCGGCCCAGCGCATCAGCTGCTCCACCGCGTCGTCGGTGAGGTCTGTCTGCCTGCGCAGCGTGTCCGCGATCACATCGTCCGCTCCGGCAAGGCTTTTTGCCAGCAGAAGCTTGTATTCATCGCCGGACGATATCTGCCCGGCGGCGGTAATGCACCGGCACAGGTCGCGCAGCAGCTCCTCCGTGACGGGGCCGTAAACAGCGAGGATCAGTTCCCGCAGCCCGTCAATCTCATCCGGTGTCAGCGCCATGACGTCACCTCAGCCCGGCCTGGGCGGTCAGCTGGACCATCTCCGGCATGTACTTTTCACGGATGGCCGCAAGGTCTTCCGGCGTCTCACAGGGCAGGTCGTATTTTTTCGCCAGCGCCAGCTCAGGTTTCAGCAGGCCGGCCTCCACCATCGAAAGCGTGTCGGCCCAGTCCTTGTCTGCGTCATACAAAACGCCGTTGCCCCAGCTCACGCTCAGCAGCTGCTCAAGGTCCACCGCCTGGGCGTCGCACAGCCCCAGCGCCTGCCCCCACAGGTCCGTGATGCGCAGCGTCTCCATCAGTGCGTCGTACCACATCCGCTGCAGGTCCATGATCGACAGGCTGTAGTCGCCCTCGCTGCTGCTGATCTCCTTTGCCGTGCGCTCCACAGCCTCCACGTCCGACAATATACCGCGTTTCAGGCCGATGATATTCTCACACGCCTTTAAATAGCTCTGCTTCCGCCGCTCAAAGCTCTCATCCCGCAGCGCAGGGGAGAAGATGGTCAATCCTTTGTCGTTGGTGTCGCCGTCCAGCCCCACGAACACGTCGTCCTTCAGCCGCATCACGCCGCCCTCCG
>ERZ808042.669-NODE-669-length-16006-cov-3.167242_pt1 | contig 16006 bp, 16 predicted proteins | sample MGYA00380193_ERZ808042 | MGnify/ENA primary metagenome ERZ808042 (study PRJEB31490, sample SAMN06133401) | mouse gut metagenome | isolation source: M1_2 | host: mice | place: China: Chengdu | collected 2015-05 ...
TCTCTGACTTACGATGCTTTTATCATGCCTGTGGAGAAATTCCAGAGGGTCTTCCAACGTGATGATATGCTTTTCCTGATACCGGTTGATATGGTCGATGATGCAGGCAAGCGTGGTGGACTTTCCGCTTCCTGCAGGTCCGGTCACCAGCACCAGTCCTTTTGAAAATTTTCCAAGGGATATGATGCTTTCCGGAATACCGATGGAATCCGGCTCCGGGAGAGAGGAAGCGATCAGGCGGATGACAGCCGACAGGGAGCCGCGCTGCTTGTAGGTACTTGCCCGGAATCGGGAGATACCCGGAATCGGGAACGAAAAATCATCATCACCGGATGTCAGAAGGGGTGCTACAGGACGTTCTGCGATCTCGTAGATCTCCCGGATCAGCTTTTCCGTATCCGCAGGCATCAGCCGTCTGGTATCGATCATGACCAGGCTGTTGTTTACCCGCATGGAGACGGGGCGTCCCGTTACGATAAAGATATCCGAAGCTTTCTGGTGGACAGCTTTTTCAAGCAGTTCTTTTGCAGTAGTCATAGTTTTAACCCTCCTGTTTGTTAAAATGTCATGAGATTCAGGCTGTCATCTCCGTTCCATCCGGAAGAGGAGATCTCCTGCCATGCGGTAATTCGATAATAACCTTTATCCAGCTCGTCCGGGGCATTCAGTGCCAGAGTGATCTGGAGTGACTGTGAATCATCGACAGATATTTGATAGGTGATGGAAGGAGATTCTGCGGTCAGATCAATCTCCAGACCTTCCATCTGTGCCAGCTGCTGTTCGGCAGCGCTGTAATAATCATCCGGATGCTCGGTATGAGCAAGTTCCAGAACCTGATCAATCTTCCTGAGCATTCTGGAGGCAGAGCCGGATGCCCTGTAATAATCCGCATGATGCTGTGCGATCTTCTGGCTGTACTGGTATTCACCGAGCGCTCCGGAGAGCGACAGAGTGGAAAGGATCGTCAGACACAGGACAATGAAGATCATAAGCAGTGACACAGAACCTGTATTGGTAATGGGATATAAGGTTTTTTTCATGCAGAACTCCCTCCCTTCTGTCCGGCAGCATCCCGGGGAACAAGGCCTCTGTAGGAGGCGCCGTCCAGCCGGTAGATCTCTCTGGTATGATGTTCTTTGTACAGAATGATGGACCAGGAAGTGGTCTGTTCGTCCTCCGGCGAGAGGAGAATATCCATCTGATAGACCATCTCTGCGCCGGTGCAGGAATGAAACTCTGCATCAAACAGAAGCGTGACACCTTCTTCTGTGAGAACACAGGATTCCGGAAACAGAGAGGTAATATACGGCAGGGGTTCCCCGGTCTTTTCTAAAAGCTCTGCCGCAGATACGGCACACCGCACAGCCATGTCCAGCTCTTTTGTCTCCTGGCCAAGAATGCATGCTTTTACAAAAAGCTGCAGACATACAGCGCTTACCAGAGAGAAAAAAAGGATGGAAAAGATGAGCTCCATCAGAAGGAGACCGGAGCGGCAGGAAGAATGTTTCTTCATGGTACGCTCCTTTCTGATGCAATCACGGAACTTTCCGTACCGGAAGTGTCAACTGCCGTAAACAGATAGACATGGTCGGTCAGACGGTCAATGGTCAGGGATGAGATCTGCATGATATCCCGTCCGTCCTTCAGGGAGACGGGAATGCCGTCATTGATAAAAAGCTCCTTCAGGATTCCATCATATACATAGATATAGGTAGTGCATGGCGTTCCGTTATAGACTGCCGACAGCGTCAGGCAGTCTGTATCATCAATGGAAACGGCGCCGATCGCACCATTGAAATCATTCTGCCGTATCTTTTCGGTAATATACGACAGTGCAGTCCGGTTCTCGTCATTGGTTCTGAGGCGGTCTGTTGTAGAACCGTAGATATCGGCTGCCAGGATCAGTACACTGAAAGCGGAGACGGCAAATACAAAGAACAACGCAATCGGAAATATCAGATCAATGACATGCTTATGCCGGGCCTGAAATCTCATGGTCTGTCCCTCCTGTCTATAATGGTGATCTCCGGTATGATATTGCTGCCCAGCACCTGATAATCCACAAAAAAACGTTCCTCATCATAGGTCAGCCCATAGTGATCCTTCAGATACTGAAGATTCTCAGGATAAGAACCTTCTATGGTATAGCAGTGGATGATTCCGCGGTTCAGGGCCTGTTCCAGCGTCTGCATGGCCTGGGCGTCTGTCTGCTTCGAGACTCTGGAGATGCCCAGAATGAATACGGCCAGCACAATACAGAAAACAGCAGCGGAAATCATAAGATTTCCTGAGGAAGAACTGCGTTTCTGCGTTTCAAAACGATGCTTCATATGCATTCCTCCCGTTTCCCTACAGGCTTGACATGATTCCCATGAGAGGAAGCATGACAGATAGCAGAATCATGCCGACAATCAGAGAGAGGATAATGACCAGTGTGGGCTCCAGGGCCCCGATGATGCCGGTAAATTTCAGATCAATCTCCTCCTGATACCGGTCTGCGATCTCCTGCATGACTTCATCCAGAGCACCGGTTCGGTCGCCAATGGAGGCCATACGTGCATAGAGACCGGTGAAAATCCCGGCTTTTGTAAAAGCTTCGCTGAGTTCCTGACCGTTTTCAATGGCTTCCTGGCAGGCATCGAGCTTTTTGGAAAAGTGTTCTTCAGCGACCAGTTTTGACGTGAGCCTTAAACATTCTTCAGGACTCATACCGCTGCTTAAGGTAAGGGACATGCCGTTTGCAAACCGGCAGGCTGCCAGCTTCTCCATAAAGGACCGGATAAAGGAAATATGTATGGCAAGTGAACGGAACTGCCTGCGCCCGCTCCGGGATTTTCCAAAATACAGGGCAGCGCCGGCCAGCAGGATGACCAATACGATCAGGATGGCAGAATAACGGTTGATGGCGGTCCCGAGATTCAGTACTGCTCTGGAGAAACCGGTCATCTCATTCCCCAGCTGCCGGAAGATCTGGTCAAAGATGGGCATGACTTTTGTGACAAGCACCAGGATGACGAGAAGCATCATGAAGACCATAATGAGCGGGTAGGCAACCGCATTTTTAATGGTTTGCGCAATAGAGGCTTCTCTGTCGTAATAAGCAGATAATGCTGCGAGAACGTCGTCCAGTTTCCCTGTTTCTTCACCGATGCGTATCATCTGAAGCATATATTCCGGAAATGCGCCTGTCTTCCGGAGGGCTTCATGAAGAATTCCCGTTTCCTGAAGCGTCTGATCCACCTGTACAAGAAGTGCATGCTCTTCCGGATCCAGGGTATCCTCCAGCATGATGGAGATCCCTTCCATGACGAAGATGCCGGAATGAAGAATCATCGCCATTTGGGAGCAGAAGGCAGAGACTTCCATATTGGATAGGGGGGTAAATGTTTGCTGTGCCATATAAACTCCTTTCCCGCCTGTACTGATACAGAGGAATATTTAATAGTAGTATTTTACAACATAGTTGGTGCCGTCGCCGATGAACTGTTTCAGGCTGCTGCTGTTGCCGGTTCCGGCGGCGAACGTGGGATCCATAAGGCTCCAGGAAGAACCGTGGAATTCTATAATATTGTCGACCCACCCGGTCTCTTCCAGATAGACGCTGATCCATGCATGATAGGCTTCCCCGGCATAGCCGACTTCCAGCCTTGTAGGGATTCTCTGAGAACGCAGCATGGCTGCCGTGATCGCCGCATAGTCAAAACAGATGCCGGTTTTGCTGCTCAGCGTATCATCCACATCCGGCAGGTATCCATAAGCTACGCTGGCAGCTTTGTCCGTATCATAAGTAATATTTGAAATAATATAATGATAGATGCTGGTCACTGCTTCCAGATCCGAGTGGGCATTCTTCACCAGTTCCGCTCCCTTTTCTACTGCCCTGGACTCAGGCGTAAAGTTCACATACTGATTTGGATACAGAAAAGGAAGAAATTCGTCTGCGAGACTGGCCTCGATCTCCTGGCTGCATGCAATCGAATACATATCCCCTTCCACATTTTCCAGAACGGTAAGCGAATAACTGCCGTCTCCTCCCGGGAGAGGAAACGTCTCATATTCCTGGTCCTGCGACAGCAGATAGGTGTAGGTGTTGTCATCCGGGGTGGTGATCTGCAGTTTGACCTTGGGATTGCTGCCGGTATAACAGACCATTACATATCCCTGGTCGGTATGAGAGGCGTCAATGGCCACGGTGTCCGTACCATAAGTATCCGTTCCGTCAGCAGCGGGGACAAGCACATGCGGGGTGCTGTCGCGGATCTCTCTGGTATCTTCAGGGCTGTCTGCAGCATCACTGCGGGTACTGGAGGCACTGCCCTGGACGGAACCTGTCGCATGTGCTTGCGAACTGTCACCCTTACAGCCGCTCAGAATGGTGCAGCATAACACAATGGACAGAATCGTCTTTTTGTTCATGTGCTGTAATATCCTCCATGGTGTTTCATTCAATAGTCATAACAGTTTAAGTATACTACTGAAAGCCCTGAGAATCAATCTTTTTCGGGGGACACAGAGGCAGATTTCTTAATCTTCTCTTAATTTTCACAAACAGGATTTGACTTTAAGATCAGACAGTGATACACTGTGAGAAGTCCGGCGCATGTTCACAGAAAAAACACAGAAAAAGGCCGGATATATCATGGAAAGAAAGCTGGAGGATACAGGTGATGAAAAGAATGAAACAGATGGTAACCGTGTTATTGGTTCTGACAGTCCTGATGGTGTCAGGATGCGGAAAGAAAGATGGCTTCGGCGCGACCCAGAAGACATATTTTTTCAGTTACAAGGTGGACAGTGCATATGTTTGCAGCGAATATGAAGGATACACACCGGAAGCAGGGAATCAGCTTCTTGTGGCAAGCGTAACCCTCAAGAATACATTTGGTGAAGAGATTGAGATGTATGATACAGATTTTCAGGCGCAGTGGGGCGGATCCGGCGAGGATGATTTCAGTCTTCCGATCACCTTCAACGGCACGGAAGAGGGGCTTGCAACTTTGACACAGGAACAGCTTCCGGGCGTCTACACAATGGCGAAGGGAGAGTCCAGAACCGGACTTCTGATCTTTGAAGTACCGGATGGATATCAGGATTTTTCCATTTCCTATATGGAAGCGTTTGACGACGACAGCACCGGAGATACTTTTTTTGTGAATTTTACAGCGGAAACCAGATAGGGAACCGTATGAGGTACCGTTAAGACAGAATATCATAAGGGGATGTGCGATGCAGAATATGTGGATCGGGCATCCCCTGTTTTGTAATTGTGAAAGACTGTAAGCTGCCGGGGAAAATATGGATTTCATGGGAAAGCCCCATAAACTCCCGTAGAAAGGGAGGATGCCGGGTGCTGTTCACCCGGCATTATTATGAAAAAGTTTATTTAAAAGTATTAGCTGACTGGCCTCTGTTGTTGATGGTTTTATTATATGGAAAAGAAATGAAGGAATCATGTGCATACAGTGAACCTTTTTTAAAAGAAAAGTGAACAATTTATGAACGGAAAGGAGAATCTGGGATGTTTATGAAACAGTTATATCCGGATGAAGTGACAGCGTCAATATACGATCTTGACTGGGAGATGCTTTCGGAAAAATATGAAGGGGTGATTTTCGATATCGACAATACGCTGGTGCCTCATGGTGCACCGGCAGACGAAAAGGCGGCGGAGCTGTTTGGGCGTCTTCATAACCTTGGAATGAAAACCCTGCTGGTGTCCAATAATAAAAAAGCGCGGGTAAGCGCTTTTGCAGAACCTTTGGAAACCGATTATGTGTATAAGGCGGGGAAACCCAGGAGGGCAGGATATGAAAAGGCGATGCAAAAGCTTGGGATGAAGCCGGAATGCATTCTGTTTCTGGGAGACCAGGTTTTTACGGATGTATGGGGAGCGAACCGTGCAGGGATGCATACGATACTGACAGAGCCGGTGGATCCGTCGACGGATGAGATCCAGATCGTGGTGAAAAGATGGTTTGAAAAACCCTTTCGGAGACCCCGGACAGCAGAAACGTCATATTAGAACCGGCAGAACCACAGAGGGTTCTGTTTGCCATGCATGAAAAAACATAGTATACTATGCAGAAGAAATGTATGAAAAAGGAGCAGAATAACATGAAAGAACTGTGGGATATGTTTCTGACTTTTGCACGGATTGGAGGGCTGACCTTCGGAGGAGGTTACGCCATGCTTCCCATGCTGCAAAGAGAGGTTGTGGAAAAGCACGGATGGGCAACAGAAGAGGAACTTGCGGATTATTATGCCATCGGGCAGTGTACGCCGGGTGTCATAGCGGTTAACACGGCAACGTTTATTGGATACCGGCAGGCCGGAATGATCGGAGGTATTTTTGCAACAATGGGTGTTGTGTTTCCGTCGATCGTGATTATTACGGTGATTGCTGCATTTTTAACAAACTTTGCCGATCTGAAAGTGATCCAGTATGCATTTGAAGGCATCCGGGTATGTGTCTGTGTGCTGATTTTCAATGCCGTGCAGAAGCTCTGGAAGAAATCGGTGGTTGATCAGCCGACCATGGCGATCTTCCTGCTGGTATTTGTGGTGTCTGCGGGACTGGCTGTGGCACAGAGCTTTTATCCGGAACTGTTTTCGGTTTCGCCGATGGTCTATGTGGTAGTCGCCGGTGCTGCCGGAGTGCTTCTGCATGGCGGAAATAGAAAGAAGGAGGTGTAGGGGATGATACTGATTCGGCTTTTTTGTGAATTTTTCAAGGCAGGGCTGTTTGCCATCGGCGGCGGGCTTGCGACGCTTCCGTTTCTTCAGGAAATCAGCCAGACGACCGGCTGGTTCAGCCAGCAGGATCTGCTGGATCTGATCGCCATCTCGGAGTCTACGCCAGGAGCGATCGGGGTAAATGCGGCTACTTATGCAGGATATCATACGTATGGACTGGTCGGAGGGATCGTGGCAACGCTTGGTCTGATTGCACCTTCCATCATCATTATCATTCTGGTATCCAAGGTGCTGGAGAAGTTCAAGGAAAGCAGTCTGGTACAGCATATCTTCTATGGGCTGCGGCCGGCTTCCACCGGACTGATTGCGGCAGCCGGTTTTTCCGTGGTGCTTGCTACGCTGGTCAGCGTGACGGAGCTTCCGTCGGATCCGGCAGGAGCATGCAACTGGTTCGGGATCCTGCTGGCAGCTGCGCTTTATACAGCGATCAAAAAATGGAACCGGCATCCGGTGGTATATATTGCGGCGTCTGCTGTGATCGGCATTGCGGCAGGGTATCTGCATATGTTTGAATGAAGAACCGCAGGGATGCAAACGGATGAATGAAAAAGGATATGGCGGGGAAAACAGATGAAAAAGTTACAGAAAGCGCTGGCAGTTCTGCTGGCGGGAAGTATGGCGATGGCTGCCGGCTGCGGCCACAGAGGATGCAGCTTTCGAGGAACCCACAGATTCTTACCGCTACAGCATCATACAGCAGCTGGAGACAGCCCGCGTGGACGAAAGGGTCATCAGTCTCATTGAGAGGAACCGTGAATATATGGGAGGCGCAGGGGCTGTTCCCGGATCATGAAAATACCATAAGGCAGATGTGGACGAACGGTCCCGACTGGTATCTGGACGCGGCGGGCATTCCCTTTGTCTTCCAGCCTTATCTGATCGGGCCCTGGGCCATGGGCGAGGTGCTTGTGACCGTTCCGTATACAGAGACAGAGGACTGTCTGTCAGAGGCGTACATGCCAAAGAGACTGACCAGTCTTCTGGCTCCCATAGCCGCAAAGCTCCCGGAAGGAGAGACGGTACAGATCTACGCATCCCCTCTGGACAGCCAGCCGGAACAGATTCGGGTCTGGCTGGACGGCAAAGAAGAGGGATATGGTCCGGTCTGTGTGGAGATGGACGGAGTCCTGGCAGAGATCGAAGCGTTTGAACGGATCGGAGGGGAAGAGACAACGCTGCCGGAGGGAAGCACGATCCGCATTACGGCTGCCGACAACGCAGGGACCGCCCGCTTCCTGGAGATTTCCACCGGTCTGGAAGGGGAGATCTCCTATGAGAAAGGCACACAGGAAGAGGACGGCTGGAGACTTTATATCGACGGCGTTCTGGAGGACGAATATTTTGAGATGCTTCCATACGCAGGGTAGACATGAAAGAAACAAAAACGGGAATCGAGAGCAGAAAGTATCAACTGAGTAGAAGAGAAGAAAAGGGGAACAGGAGATATTCGGGTGTCTGAATGTCCCGAATATCAGAAAAGTGTCAGAGGCCGATGGGTCGCGGCCTGGGGGTAAAAGATGTACAAAGTATTGATTGTGGACGATGAAAAATATGTGATCTCCCTGATCGAGAAACTGGTGGACTGGGAAAAACTTGGTATGGAGGTGGTCGGAAGCGCCGGCGACGGTATTCAGGGGATCTGCATGGTGGAAGAACTGAAGCCGGATATTCTGATCGCAGATGTAAAGATGCCGGGATTCGACGGAATCTCACTGATCAAAAAAGTGCGTGAGATCGACCGGGATGTTAAATTTATCATGATCAGCGGGCATAAGAGATTTGAGTACGCAAAAAGCGTGATGAAGTATAATGTGGAGGACTATCTCCTGAAACCGATTGATAAACAGGAACTGGAGGATATCCTTGAAAAAATCAGAGGAGAACTGGATCAGAGGGCAGCAAGGCGGGAGACTGAAAGTGAGAGGAACAAGCGCTGGGATGCCAACCGGTCACTGATGAACGGACTTTTTATGGAAAAGCTGTGTTCCGGTGAGATATTTGAAGGCAGGACGGACCTGGGGAATGTGAATGACATGTTCTTTACAGAGTTTGCAGAAAACAGATACCAGTGCGTGATTGTCCAGCTGAATGGGATTACAGGCAGTGTAGGGGACAGCTTTGTAGAAGATTTTCTGCTCTCTGTCTGTAAAAGAGTGAGGGAAATCTTGCAGGAAGCATGTGTACAGGTACTGGATTATATTGAGCACCATCGGATCCTGTTTCTGCTTATTTTTGAGCAGGAAGGGGAACAGAATCTGAAAAGCTGTATCGGACAGGCATTCTCGGCAGGCGATGATATGTTATCCAGATACACCGGACTGAAGCTGGCATTTGGTGTGGGAGAGGCTGTTCACCTGGATACAGATATTGATCTTTTGAAACATGGCATGGAAACAGCGGAAAGAGCGGTGGATATCCGGTTTCGGGACGGATATGACAGAGTGCTTTTCTGCACCTCGGCAGACAGTGCCGGGATTGGCACGGATACTGAGCGCAGGCTGGAGGAGCTGGGAAAGGATATCCGGAGCGCATCGAAAACCGTCATCGGAAGGAGCGTGGAAACGATCTACGCATCTGCAAGGAAGGGGCTGTATCAGGATCCCTCCTTGTACACCCGTATAGCATGGCGGATCAATCAGGAGCTGTATCAGTATCTGCGACTGTTCCGCGAGACCGATGACCTGCAGCAGGAACTGCGCAGAAAGATGAAATTCAGACTTCAGGAGGCTTCCGGTGAACGGGAACTGGTTCAGGGGATTACACGCCATATTTGTGAAAGTATTGAATCTGTGGTGGGGGACAGCAAAAGCAGTCTGAGTCTGGCCATACGAACAGCCAAGATCTATATTATCGGCAATTACATGCGGGATATCAGTCTTAATGATGTGGCAAATGTCGTAAGTCTTTCTCCGGTTTATTTCAGCGGACTGTTCAAAAAGGAGATTGGGGAAAATTTTATTGATTATCTGAACCGTGTGAGGATTGATGCGGCGAAAAATATGCTGAAAGATGTCCGTTATCATATCAGTGAGGTTGCAGAGAGCTGTGGGTTTTCGGATACCCGCTATTTTGCACGGATTTTCAAACGGATCGTTGGGATCACTCCAAGCGACTACAGGAAAAGGCAGTTGGATTAAAGGAATATGATCATGGAAAAAAACAGAAAGCCGTTTGGACGGAGACTGAGCGTGGAACAGGTGTTCTGGATCTGCCTGGTTAATGGAGCGGCGCCTGTGGCGGCGGCGCTGCTTTCGAATGGATTTTGCCGGTTTTTAAAGACTGGTAGCAAGGAACTGTCAGTGATGCTGACGGTTGGGATTATTCTGGGAGGGGCAGTGCTTCTTCTGGATTTCTTTCTGATCCTGATTCCGCTGGATCGTCTGAAAAAGCAGGTGCAGGGCTGGACAGCTCTCAAAGAAGAGGCGCCGCTTCGCATGGAACATGCGGATTCAGAGATCGGACAGATCTTTTCTGAGATTATGATCCATCATCAACAGCAGATGTCCAGAGAATACAAGATCGAGGTGCTGAAGCGCCAGGCAGAGCTGATGGCTCTGCAAAGCCAGATCAATCCGCATTTTCTCTATAATACGCTGGACTCAATCCGCGGTGTTGCGCTGGTACATGACGTACCTCAGATCGCACAGATGACGGAGGCCTTATCCAAGCTGTTCCGGTGCATGATCGCCAACGAGGGAAAAATGGTATCTCTGAAAGATGAGATTCAGTCGGTGGAAAATTATATGCTTATTCAGCAGTTCCGGTTTGACGGACGAATCGGTTACCAGATGAATCTGGAGGACGAAGAGCTGCTGTCTTACCATGTGCCGAATCTGATTATTCAGCCGATTGTGGAGAATTCCGTGATTCACGGACTGGAATGCAGAGAAGGAGGCGGACTGGTCAGTCTGTCAGGGTATGCAACGCGGAACCGGCTGGTCATTCTGGTGGAGGATAATGGGATTGGGATTTCTCAGGACAAGCTGGACAGGCTGAATGAAGAGCTGTATCAGGCCTGCAGCCTGCAGACGCCGGGCGTTGAGAAGGAAAAGCACCGCGGAATCGCACTTCTGAATATCAGCCAGAGAATCAAGCTGCACTATGGGAATGATTATGGTTTATCGATCATGAGCACCCCGAATGTCAGCACTACGGTAGAGATTACACTGCCCGCCATCCGGAATGTCAAAGGGGGTATGGTATGAGCTGGAAGACAGAGGTTCTGCGGCTGGAGCGGATCACGACAGAGTCCGGAGGCGTCCGTGTCCTGACAGATGCCAGGCTGAATCTGTTCAGTGGAGAGATTGTGGGGCTTCTGGGAGTCAATCATTCCGGCAAGACAGCTCTGGCAGGGGCCATATGCGGATTTTCTCCCTGTTCCGGAGGAGATATTTATTTTATGGAGAAGCGCGTCAAGGTCTCATCTATTACGCAGGCACGGGATCTTGGCATTTTTTACATTCAGAAAAAATCGTCTTTGATCGAAGATATTACAGTATTTGACAATTTCATGCTGTCCTCCTCCAACCATCATATTATGATCGGAAACCGGAAGAAAAAAGAGGCGGAGATTCGGGAGGTACTGTCCATTTTTGATGCGGGCGATATCCACAGCGGCGCCGGAACGGATACACTGACCGAATACGAGCATCTTCTGGTGGAGGTATGCAAGGCCGTCCTGAACGGGGTTAAGGTCATCGTGTTTGACAGTGTCTTAAGCGGTGTTTCTCTGAATATTGAAAATAAGGTGAACCGGATTCTTGCACGTCTGTCCCGCATGAACATCTGTGTGATCCTGATTGAGGCAAAGTACAAGTATCTGGAACCGTGGTGTGACCGGCTCTTTGTCATGCGTTCCGGAAGGACAGTGGGGATTTTTGAGCGTCATACAGAGGAAGACAAGATCATTTCGCTTATGATGGGGTATCCGGTAAAGTCGCTGGATGAGCTTCCCAGGCACAGTGGAAATTCTCATGGAAAAAAGGAGCTGCTTGTACTGGATCAGATCCGTACAGACCGGGGGCTTATGCGGCTGTCCTTCACCGCATATCAGGGAGACATGACCGGGGTGCTGTGTCTGGATCGGGCTTCTATGAAGGCGCTGGTGCGGCTTCTGGAAGGAAGAGAGCGGCATTATGAGGGGCGGATTCTGTATGAGGGAAAACCTTTCCGGAACAGGGGACCGGATGAGGCGCTTCGAAAGGGTATTGTTTTTATCCGGGAGGACAATCTGTTTCCGGAGATGAGCTTTGAAGAAAATCTGCTGATCAGCGCCTGCCAGACTACCAGCCGGGGTATATTTTTGAATACCTCTGAACTGAAATATACCATGACTGAGCTGGAGACAGGATATTTTTCCGAGTATGAGAATCTGTATAAAAAGGCGGTGGATTCGCAGGAGGACTGGCTGTTTCGAAAAAGGATCATGCTTTGCCGGGGGCTGGCTGCATCCCCAAAACTTCTGATCTGCGTAAATCCTGCAGTACACAGTGATTTTGCTTTGAGGAACAGCTATTATGAAGATATTCTTTCTGTGAAAAAGAAAGGAATCAGCGGGTTGATTCTGTCCACGGATCTGGAAGAACTGCTGGCGTTGTGTGACAGAATTCTGATCATGCAGAATGGATGCATCACTGAACAGCATCAGGTGGATTGTGCAGGAAGCAGTGCCCTGAAGCGTAAATTCAGCGCTTTTTTAAAAGATATACAGGATTGAGAGGCTGTTGTAAAATGCAGTTCTGTCCAGGTGTTCAGAAACGCTGTGTGAATGGAAGCGGATTGAGCATACAGGCAGAAATACATTTTGCAGCAGCCTCTTTTTGCAATTTTATCGAGAAATCTAAAAATGCATAAAACTTCCTGCGAAAAGAGCATGATAATTAAAAAAATGCACAAAATCTTAAAAATGATATATTGAAGAAAGGGGGATTTCTGATTATGATTTTTATATCCCACAAAGAAAAAAAGGAGGAATGATTCATGAAGAAAAAAGTATTCAGTGTACTGCTTGCTGTTGTGATGACAGTCATGGCGGCCGGCTGCGGACAAAAGGAAGCGGCTCCACAGGGGGAGAGCAAAGAGGAAGAAACGCAGACGGAAAACAGTACCGGGGATGAGGCGCCGGCAGCATCCGGGACATCCACAGATAACAGTGCGGTGAAGATCGGTGTTTCCATGGCGACTACACAGAGTACCTTCTATGCCAAGGTGGCACAGCTGATCGAAGATCACTGTAAGGAGCTGGGAGTGGAGTGTATGCTGTCAGACGAAGATTATGATCTGAACAAGCAGATTTCTTCCATTGAGAACTTTATCTCCGCCAAATGTACAGCGATTATCTTGGTGGTATTCGACGAAGAAGGCATCAAAGATTCTGTAAAAAAAGCGGTGGATGAAGGAATCTATGTACTGACTTATGACGGCTATGTAGAGGGGGCACAGGGCTCTTTGAATGTCAATAATTATGAATACGGGTATCTTACCGGCTCCATGGCAGCAGAATGGATCAATTCCAATCCGGAGCTGAAGGAGCAGGAAGTGATCGAAGTTGGTATCTTTGACTATCCGGAGATTCCGGTCATTATCGACCGTGCAGACGGCATTGAAGATGCACTGGCAGAGAAAGCGCCGAATGCGAAAGTCGTTGCAAGACAGTCTGCGGCAATTGCGGATGAGGGCGTGACGCTTGGAGAGAATTTCATGCAGGCATATCCCAATATGCAGATCATCTGCGGGATCAATGATAATGGAGTCGTAGGAGCCTATGAGGTGTGGTCTGCCGAAGGCCGTGTGGGTGACGGAATCGGTTTCTTCGGCGCAGATGCGGATGAGAAGGCGCTTCAGCTGATCTCTGAAGGTACAAGCTATAGGGGAACGGTTGCTCTGACTGCAGAGACCTCGGTTCCGGCAGCAGTTGATGTCTGTGTGGCAGCCAGCAGGGGAGAGGCAGTAGACGGGGAGATCGTCTTTGATATGGCAATCATCACAGCAGATAATGTGGCGGATTATATGAACTGACCATGATTCCATAAAAGACGGGGCTGCTGCAAAATGTACCTCTGCCTGTGTGCGCAGACAGGATCTCATTTTGTAACAGTCCCGCATTTTTCAGGGAGCAGACATGGAGAAAGAGAGAAAAATATGACGGATACTGTTGAGACTGTACTGTCCATGCAGCATATTTCCAAACATTATGTGGGCATTCAGGCACTGGATGATGTGTCTGTTGATTTTAGAAAGGGAGAGGTTCATGCTCTGATTGGTGAAAATGGAGCAGGAAAATCAACTCTGATCAAAATGATATCAGGGGCGGAGATTCCGGACAGCGGGAAGCTGGTATTCGGGGATCAGGAATATACCAGAATGACTCCGCATCTGGCACAGAATATGGGGGTGGCAACGATTTATCAGGAATTCAATCTGTTTCCAACTCTGACGGTGGCTGAGAATATTTATATGGGGGATGAGATCGTGTCAAATGACAGTCTCCGTTTTTATCATAAACATTATTATCTTGAAAAAGCAAAAAAGGTACTTGATCGTGTGAATATCGAAGTAGAGCCGGGGGACTATGTGGAAGATATGACAACTGCGAAGATGCAGCTGGTGGAGATTGCCAAAGCGGTTGCCAAAGATGCGAAGATCCTGATTATGGATGAGCCAACGGCCCCTCTTTCCACGAAGGAGACGGAATATCTTTTTGAGCTGATTAGTACGCTGAAAAAACAGGGTGTGACGATCATCTATATTTCACACCGGCTGGAAGAGCTGTACAGGATCGCAGACCGTCTGACCGTCATGCGTGACGGGAAAAAAATCCTGACTTCTGATACCCGGAAGATCTCGCGGAAAGAGCTGATCCGCCATATGGCGGACCGTGAGGTGGAGGAGATTGATTTTGTATCAGATGCTGAACAGGGCGGGGTGGTTCTGGAAGCAAAAAATGTATCGGGAAACGGCCTTCATGATATTTCGTTCTGCGTTCATGCAGGAGAGATCTTCGGTGTGGGAGGTCTTTTAGGAGCAGGAAGGACAGAGCTTGCCAGACTTCTGTTCGGAGCGGACCGGATGGAGGGCGGACAGCTCTGGATGGATGGAAAGGAGGTCATGGTAAAATCTCCCAGCCAGGCAGTTTCTCTTGGCATCGCCTATGTTCCGGAGGATCGAAAACATCATGGAGCACTTCTTACGCTTCCGATCGGCTGGAATATTACACTGCCCGTTCTGAAAAGAATCTCCCGCAGGGGATTTATCAAAAAGAAAGAAGAAAAACAGATGGTAGAAGCTCAGCGGGATAATCTCCGTATTAAGGCTTCCGGCATGGAACAGAATGTGAACAGTCTCAGCGGGGGCAATCAACAAAAGGTTGTACTTGCAAAGTGGCTTGCATCCAGTCCAAGGCTTTTGATTCTGGATGAACCTACAAGAGGAGTGGATGTGAATGCCAAACAGGAGATTTATCAGCTGATCGGAGAATTTGCAGGACAGGGTATGGCGATTATCCTGATCTCTTCCGAGATGGAGGAGCTTTTGAACATTTCTGACCGGATGATGGTTCTGAATGAAAAAAGGATTGCTGGATTTCTGGAAAAAGAAGAATATTCACAGAATAAAGTGCTCGCAATGGCTTCCGGGCTTACATAGGAGGGGATTATGAAGTTTGGCTTTTTGAAAATGATAAGAAAATATGCGATCCTGATCGTCCTGATCGTTCTGGTCGTTGTATTTTCAGTGCTGTCACCGGCGTTTGCGACCTTTAATAATGCCATGAATGTGGTAAGGCAGATCTCCATGATGGGAATCGTGACCGTTGGATTTACCTTTATCCTGCTGGGCGGAGGGCTGGATCTGTCGGTGGGTTCCCAGATGGCAGTTATGAATGTGGCAGTTGCCATGTTGATCAGGGATCTGAATATGAACCCGGTATTGGCAATTCTGATCGGTATTGCCATGACGACCATAATTGGCTGGTTTAATGGTTTTGCAATTTCGAAGACGGGGATTCCGCCTCTGATTGCCACTCTGGCCATGCAGACAGCACTCAGAGGGGTGAGTTTCATCCTTTCCAAGGGGCGTCCGGTATATGGAGTGCCGGATTCTGTTAAATTTATCGGGCAGGGATATCTGTTTGGGATTCTTCCGATTCCGGGTGTGATTCTGGCGGCTGTGGTTGCATTTGGTATCATTCTGTTGAATAAAACCTATCTGGGAAGACATTTTTATGCATTGGGAAGCAATCCGGAAGCGACCAGAC
>ERZ808042.678-NODE-678-length-15811-cov-7.931105_pt1 | contig 15811 bp, 15 predicted proteins | sample MGYA00380193_ERZ808042 | MGnify/ENA primary metagenome ERZ808042 (study PRJEB31490, sample SAMN06133401) | mouse gut metagenome | isolation source: M1_2 | host: mice | place: China: Chengdu | collected 2015-05 ...
TATTCTTATCCGAAATAATGATACGTTAGAATCTATCCGCAACATCGAAAAGACCGACAACTTTTCATGGAATGAAACAATTCAACGGCTAACAGGAGTTTAATTATGTCGAGGGAAGTAAAGACAGATTACGATAGCCTGGAGTCATTTTTTCGGGCGTATTCGCTTTCTGAACAATTTTCAGAACCGCAATTTATAGAGCATCTCAAATCACAGCACAAGAAGATTTTTGCCCTTATGGTCTATGCGAGTGAAATGGATTTTCAAGGCAATAATTCTTTTGCACCTCAATGCCAATCGTATTTTAACGAATGTATTTCTGACTTGATAGAGTGTCTTTTCTGCTGGTGTAATGGCGTTTATAAGTCAGCATTACTATCTCTTAGAAGTGCGATAGAAACCTTTATTAAAGCAGTTATTGGAAATCGGAATCCAGACATTTTCGTGGAAAAAAGTATGTATTCTGTGTTTGATCAAGCAGCCATAGACCCCTGGTTATCTGGACAGATAGGATGCAAGTATTTTAATAATTTACATACAAATTATGGCACCTTATGTCAGACAGTACACAGTGCATACTCTGATAATTTGGAGCACATAAATTCAGTTGGGATGTTGCCCAAATACGACAGCAAAAAGTCAAAAAGCGTCTGTAACATCTTTGTTTCTACAGTGGAGTCTATATTGACCCTGTTATTGTTAAACACACCCAGTATTGTTCATCATATGCACCCAACAAATCAAAGGATTTTCTTAGAGGCCATACCAAAGGATGCCAAAAGAGAAATTCGGCTGTAAAACATTTTAGTCTGGATGAGTTTATCAACAAGGCAATAAAAAGCGTTGCAGATTAGAGAAAATTGAAGGACGACATAGTTTTTCGGAAAACGCGTCTCACGGTGAAATTTATTTCAACCAAAGTCATGCCGCACAGCGGCGGAATAATAAGGGCCCATCGTCACCGGCGCATTGTAAAGCGCCGTGAGAAGATAGGCCCGGATATTGTTGATTTTTGTGGTGGTCTGGCTCATGGCCTCAATGATGTACTCGATATGGGAGCTGTCCAGCTTTCGGAAACGCTCTTTCACAATTTCCGTTGGCAAGGCGTCTCCAGCGATCCGCATAGTGGGTGAGGTGCTGCACAGCACATCTACCATGAGCTCCAAAAGGCTCTCCACATCGTCGTAAGGGTACGCCCGCTGTAGGCCCTCAAAGTCAATATTTGCTTTGACTTCCTCCCGCTGTTCGTATCTATCCATCTTCATGTACGAGCTGGGGGGTTCTTGAGGGGGGATGGATAGATCAGGGTGGCTAAAGTCAGGATGATTTTTCTTAGTATGATTAGGGTCGGTTTTTCCGACCTCTGGACGTCGGCTTTTCCGACTTCTTGAGGTCGATTTTTCCGACGTCTGGATGTCGAGAAAATCGACGTCTGAACCGGGCATGAAAGGCTCCGGGGGTGGAGGGGCTGGTTTTGGGGGCGCGGTGCGGGTGGTGAACCGTTTGACATAGAGCTTGGTGGGACGGCCCTGGCCCTGCTTGACGCGCTCGACCAACCCGATCCCCTTCTTATTGTCCAGCTCGGCCAGCAGCTTCATGGCCTTGTCCCGTCCACAGCACATATCCTCGCATATCTCGTCTACGGTATAGTAGATATAGACACGTCCGTAGTCGTCGTACCAGTTACTTTTTGCAGACAGGCCCATGCGATCCAGCAGCATGCCATAGAGCAGCTTGGCGTCCGTGGAAACGTGCTTGAACTTCTGATCCGTGATCAATAGGCGAGGGATTTTGAAATAAATAAATTCCTCTGATTCATCGCCATAGAAATAGTCTGACAAAATGACTTCCGGCATGACCGTTGCCGCCTCCCTTCTGTGGTTATATGAAAACGCCGCTCAAAGCCAAATTTGAGCGGCGTTGAAAAGTTCTTATTTTGAATAAAATCTCTTGCTTGGTGAAGAAAACCATTGATATTTATTCTCGATTTAAAGTCCTATAATTACACTCCGACCATTTTCTCGATAAAAACCGCTGATTTTCAGCGGTTTTTATCATTTTTCAAAACTTTTTATTGCTTTTGATTTTTCGCAGTTGTCGTCCGACCCAGATTTGACCCATACCAGCGAAATTTCAGGGAGCGCCGGGCTTTCCGCTCGGCGCTCCCTATGTCTATCGCTGATCTGCTGCTGATCTTTTCAGATGGCCTGGGCGATGAAGCCGCCCATCCTATCTGCGGCTTCTCTCCGCATATCCCCGGTGACGTGGGCGTAGGTGTCCAGGGTGAACCCCGCGCTATAATGGCCCAGGATGTTGGACACCGTTTTGACGTCCACCCCCTGCTGAATGGCCAAGGTTGCGAACGTATGACGCAGGCCGTGAAAGGGCAGGTTTTCGGTGATCCCGGCCTTCCTCAGCAGTGTCTTATGCAGCCGCCCGATACAGTCCGGCCCGTACATCCTCCCCGTCACCGGCGAGGGGAACATATAGGGGTTGGACGGATGCTTTTCGTGTTCCTGCACCAGCAGATCCACCGTTTCCTGCGGCAGGCAGATCGTCCGCACCGAGTTGGCGGTTTTCGGCTGGGTGACCCTCACCTCACCCTTCAAACGCCCTGCTGACTTCGATACGGTCAAGGTCTTAGCCTTTACATCAAGGTCAGCCCAGAGGAGCGCCGTCAGTTCTCCCCTCCTCAGCCCCGTGGTCAGTTCCAGGTAGAACATGGGCAGGACGCCGTGCTCCTCTGCCGCACTGAGGTAAGCGCCAATCTGCTCTGCTGGAAGGATCTTCATCTCCTTTTTCTCCTTGGGCGGCAACCGACAGCCGATGGCCGGGTTGAACGGGATGAGCCGTTCCTTCACCGCCTGATCCAGGGCCGTGCGGAGCATGGCGTGGAGACCGCGCACCGTCCGGGCGCTCAGGCTCTTGTCCTCCATGCCCTCGTATTTCTCCACTCTGCCGCTCTTTTTTGTCTTGTTGTAAAATTTCTGGATATCCAGGGTGGTGAGCTTTTCCAGCTTGATTTTGCCGATGTTGGGCGCGATGTGGTGTTCAATGTAGCTGCGGTAGTATTCCGCGGTGCTGTCCTTGACGGCGGGCTTGCAGTAGTTCTCGTGCCAAAGCCAGCACCATTCCTCCACTGTATACTGGCCCGCCTTGGTCACGTCGATTTTCCCATTTTTCTCAATGGCCTGGGCCAGTTTCTCCTTGCACTCTTTCTGTGTTTTGGCCAGGACATTTTTATAGATGGCCTTGCCCGTCACCGGGTCGCGGCCCGCTGTGTAGCGTCCTTCCCAGCGGCCGTCCGAACGTTTACGAAGACTGCCCTCGCCGTTTGCCCGTTTCTTAGCCGTAGTTACTCACCTCCGTATTTGATGTCACCGTCATTGCTATCCGTGCATTCGGCCATCATTCTCACACCTAGCCGGAAGCCCAGGATGAAGTTCTCCAGGGCGGTGATGCTGTCGATTTCGTGCTGAGATTCGATGAGCTTTGCCAGGACCGCCTGCCCAGCCTCGTCGAGCTGCTCCATGAGCTGGTTTTCGCAGCGTGCCACACAGTCTGTCGCTTGCTTCAGCTCTGATTTGGGTGCCATATCCTGTTCGCCGGGCGTGATGTTGCCGTAGTAGAAATTTTCCAAAGCGTTTCGCATTCTTCTCGCCTCCTGTAGCGACACACCATACCACAGGTCGGCGGAAATAGCTACCCAATTCAGAGAGAGTTATCAATCCAGACACATCTTTTTTGTCTGTGAAAGCTGCCCCTTGATTACTTCCCCGCTTAGCTGTACAATTAGGTTAACGCCTGCTGGCCGGTGCGCCTGAGACACAGGAGGGGAAAACAATGCAGAACACCCAAAAAGCCCCCAATAAGGGGATACGGCTCCTGCTGATGGTATTTGGCGGCATCATACTCCTTGCGGTGGCCGCCTTGTTTGTGATCCCGTTGACGGAGCGGGTAGACGCCTCTCCTGTGGTCGGCTCCACTGACTGGATGGCAGGGCTGTCGGACGATGTGCCCCTGGGCGAACTATCCATCCCCGGCACCCACGATGCGGGGACGCAGTATGTGCAGCTCGGCTTTTTCTCAAAGTGCCAGGCCCGGAGTATTGACCAGCAGCTTGAGGATGGCTTCCGCTATCTTGATATCCGCCTTGCCGTCAGCGGGGACGGGCTCGGCCTGAACCACGGCTTCTGCGAGTGCAGAACCGGCGCCGCGCCTTGGTCTGGGCGGCTCATGCTGGAGGATGTACTGGAGGATTGTTATGCCTTCCTTGCCGCACATCCCACCGAGACGGTGATCTTCACGGTCAAACAGGAGCACGGGGACGAGAGCGTGGCGGAGTTTCAGCGCATTCTTGACCGCTATATCCAGGAAGATGCCGAGCGCTGGTATCTTGGTAACGAGCTGCCCTCCCTGGGTGAGGCCCGCGGCAGGCTCGTTCTCCTACGCCGGTATGATGACGAGGCGGGGCTTGGCATGAATGCCGGTATCGCGCTCATCTGGCCGAATCAGAACGACTATGATGACCCCGCAAGGGCGTTTTCCGGCCAAGACTGCTTTGTGGGCGGCCTGACCCTCGCCGTGCAGGATCGGTACGAGTATGACGAGGAGGAGAAGTGGGCCGCGTTCTGCGCCGAGGCGGACGATCCCGACGCGGTGGTGCTGCGGTTCCTCAGCACCAAGGGGCATATGACGTTCGGACACCCGTATCGTTACGCCAAAGAACTCAACCCCCGGCTGCTTTCGCTTTGCAAAAATCAGGATATATCCCTGGGGTGGACGGTAATCGACTTTGGCAATGCCCAGCTCGCCTCGGCGATCTATGAGCAGAATTTTTAAGCGCTGTGTGATTTTCGGAAAAACCAAGCGGGCGGCGCCCCACAACCGCAGAACGCCGCCCAAGTGCACCATTGGAGCTTATTGCGGATACCGGGTGTAACTGATGTACCTGATTTGGACGGTAGACGTTAGGCGCCCGTCATCTGCGTGTCGATCCAGACAAGGAATTTCTCTTTCGGGACCACGATCCTGCTACCAATTTTCAGCGTGGGAAAGTCCCTGCTCCGAACCAGTTCATATGCCCCTGCGCGGCTGATGCCCAGCACCGCCGCCACCTCGGGAACGGACAGCATTAGCGGCAGTTGGTCGTACGAGGTGTACTGTGTTTTTCTCATAATCGTCCTTTCTCCCTCCTGTGCGGAAGGGTTTTTAGTTTGTTGAATGCGTCTTGTTGATATAGTTCCTCCCAAAAATTTGGGGTAATCCTACGAAAATTTCAACGTCACCAGCCCATGGTCATCCCCTCGTCCGGGTGGTCGTCGGGCTTGTGGCCCATGGCGATCTTCTTTTCCCGAATCTTCTGCAGCAGCTTGCGGTCAGTACTCATTCCCACCGGGCTGTGCTTTGGCAGGGAGTTGTCTTGAAATACCTGGCTCATGCTGTGGAGCAGACGAACCACTGCCAGCATTGCTCCAGCGATTTTGGGCTTATCCAACCGCTCCAATAGAAGGCCGGCATACTCGTTGCCCTGGGCCGCCGCCTGAGTCAGCCAGTATTCGGCCTGTTCTACGTCCTGCGGAACCTCCTGGCCTATGAGGTACAACTTGCCCAGCAGATACTGCGCGCCGGGATGGCCTGCGTCGGCACACTCCGTGAGGTGCTTAAACCCTTGTGTCACATCCTTGGCCACATTCTCTCCACTGAGATATTCCTTTGCCAAACGATACCCGGCGCGGAGCGAACCTCCTTCCCACGCACGCTCCAGCCACTCCATTCCCGCGGGCGAGTCGCGCACATCCAAATCATCGGAGAGCAGCAATTCACCCAGCGCACACTGGGCCGGGATTATCCCTGCCCGTGCCGCTTTTGTGAACGCCTCCGCCGCCAGCGCACTGTCCGGGATGAGGACGCCGCCGTCCCGGTACAGTGTCCCCAGCACATACCACGCCTGGGGTACGCCGTAGTCCGCCAGCTCCTGCATCTCCGATACTGCCCAGTCCTTGTTTTCTATGGGCTCCTGTGGGTCATCCAGAATCTGCTTCAGCTTCCAGTACCACTCGTTGCGGGAATGGTCATAGCCGTCATCCTCATTCGGCTGCTGTTCCCCCTCGAAGGTCAGCACAGAGAGACGGAGACGTTCCACCTCCGCCACCACGGCGTTCTTAATTTGCCGGAACTCTTTCCGCTCAGACAACTTTTGCTTTTTGGGCGGTGCGTCGGAATAGTAGCCCTCCACCTCACCTTGGAGCGTCTGCCACTGTTTGTAGCACTTGGCCACCGCAGGCAAGCGCTCCATCTCATCCACTATTTTCTCCACCAGCTTTTTCACCTGTTTGGGCAGACAGCCGTACTTCTTCTGGCCCTTCACACAGTCCAGCATCTGGGCCAGATCCCACATCAACTGTTCCGCCTCCGGGTGGTCACAGATGCCCTGGCGCATTTCCTTCACCAGCGCCAGCATGGACGCCCGCGCCTCACGCACCAGTTCATCCCGGGAGACGGTTTTCTGTTCGTACAGGTGGAGCATCTCCTGGTGGAAAATTTGGTTGGTCAGCCGGGAACGGATATCGTAGATACCATCTCGGTCGAGCCAGCCTTCCTTGGGTCGGCTCGACCACGCCATCATATGCACATGGGGATGCTCTCCCTCGTCGTGGAAGGCGGCGTACCAACGGAAGTGGTCGGGCGGTATGTCCATGGCAGCGGCGATCTCGTTGCGCTCCTGGCGGAGCAGGTCCCGCCACGCCGACGCACGGTCGTAACCCAGCCGAGCCGCGTCCTCTCGCTTCAGCGAGATGATGTGCGTCCACACATTGCCAGTGTAGCTGTCCAGCTCCGCCGCCGCTTTTTGCAGATCCACAGTGTCATCATCACCGAACAGGCCATGGCTGCCCAACCGCTCCACCCGCGGACGGGTGGCAATATACTTCAGGTACACGTCAGAGCGGTTGGCCTGCTCCCAGTTGCACTCCAGCGCCGTGGTGATGAACGCGGAGGCGTGGGCCTTGGTGGGGGACGCCTCCCAGTCTGCGTACTCCAACAAATCTTTGCTGTCCGGGAAGTCCCGCGCCAGCGAACGGATCAACTGTTCCTGACGTTTTGTGGCGGGGCGGCCGTCCGGCACCAGCTCCACGCCATCCCGTGTGCCGATATAGCGCAGGTAACCACCACCGCCACCTTTTCCGCCGCACTTGATGTACGGGCTTTTCAGAATCAACTTGGGCATCAGCCGTCCTCCATGTAGCGCGCGAGCTGCTCGAAGCGCAGCTGACCGTTGGTGTGCTTCACGCTGTCGATGCTCTCCGCACGCTTGCGCCGCAGATATGCCTCATCCAAATCAAGGCTGTCGGCCAGGATGCGCTCACACATTTCCAGCTCCACTGTCAGCTTGAACAGCAGCGACGCCATACGGTTCTCCATGGTGCCCAGCCGTCCGTTGATACAGGAGCGGATGGCCGCTGGGAGAAACAGCCCCGCGTCCTGGGCGCTGAGGTAGTCCAGATAGAAGTCCAGCGCGTGTCCCATAAACATGGTCATGGTTTTGCTGCCGTCCTCGTGATAACGATGCTCCAGCTCGGCCTTCTTCTCCGGCGTGAGATAGACCGCCAACTTGTCTTTTTTGCTCATTTTCTGCTCCTTTCCGGGTTTGACCCCTGCGTAAAGCCTGTTATTTCGCGCCATTCTGGGATTTCTGACCCCAACAGCACATTTTTTCTTCTGTTTTGACCCCATTCGTGGCACTTGGAAACCGCCCGCACTGCGGGCGGTTGTGGCTGGCCCGGCGCCGCTCTTGACGCCGGGCCTTTATCCTGCTTTTTCCTTCGTTCTGCCCTGCGCCCCAACATCCGGGCCTTCCTCGTGGTAGGTCAGCTTGTCCCGCGGTCCAGGCAGGGGCGGAAGCTCCAGCAGATAGTAAGTGTTGTTGCACTGCCGCCTCCGGCCCTTGCGGTCGGTGGCGTAGGTGGGAACCCGGCGGATGAAACCCCGCCGCTCCAGCTCATCCACCGCCTTGCGCGCCGTGGTGTCGGAACAGCTACAGGCATTGGCGATGGTCTGCATACTGGGCCAGCAGGTATCCTTGCTCCCCGCACGGCTGCGCAGGTAGCCGTACACCGCCAGCTCCCGGCAGCCCAAGCCGTAGCTGTAGATGGCGTTGCTGGTTTTGAAATAGCGCTCTCCCAAAATTGACATGGTGGTTCTCCTTTCATTGTCCATGGGTTGATTGCCTGATGCGGAAAATTTGCCTGCCTCCCTCCTCCGCGCAAAATAAAAAACTGCCCCGCACAAATTTGTGGGGGCAATATTCATATTGCGTTTTCAGCTGTGTGTGGTAAAATATGACTGTTGGGAGGTGAGGACGTGGCCCAAGTCAGATATCAAATTTTTCAGCTGTCCGCCCGTGCGGTGATGAGCTACGCCGCCGAGACAGCAGACGGCTACTCCTTCAGCCTCAGCGCGTCGGCAACAGAAAAATGCAGAAGCAGAACAGCGGCGCACGAGCAGGACAGCAACGCCCTGTTCTTCCAGACCATGTGCGTTCTGCAGGGTGATGGTTACGCCGAGCCCTGTGACGGAACATTGATCCCCGACCTGTCCGACGCGATTTTCTACATGGACTTCGCAGGCGTTTTCGACCGCAGCGCCGCCAACAAAAAACAGCGAGTCCGCCAGGAGAAGGCCCGCGCCATGTTTCGCCCCGAAGGCGTGGGACTGGACTTCGGCTCCGGCCCGTATCGGTATGTGGCCTTCGAACGTTCCGGCAGCATGAGCCGTCAGGCGCGGCTGTCCTTCATTCGCGCCGACCTTCACGACGCGGTGCGCCAGCGCATCATGCTAGGCATGAATATCGACCAATGCCAGCTCTCCAAGCTGTACGCCTACAACGGACTGATGCTGTCCAGCGGTGCGCGCATCGACGGCATGGATATCGACCGGCCCCATCGGGTCATCGTGGTGGACAACCCCGCCCGCACGGAGCATCTCGTCCCCGTCATCACCGTGGAGGACGATGGCACAGAAAACACCACTCGGAAATACCACCGAGTGGAGAAACAAGCGGACGTGGAGGTCACCTGCTTTGACGGCGAAGGGTTGATCTCGCCCCGGTTTGCCGCGCAGATCGACCGGGCGCTGTGCGGCGGGCGCATCCACACCTCGTTTCAGATTCGCCTGCCTTACGTCAAGGGGATGCTCCACCAGGTGGACTTCCACACCTTCTTGACCGACTGTGGCACCCGCACCATCACCGACCTGTGGGGCGTGGAACACCCCGTGAAGGACGTGGATGTGATCCTCAGCCGCTCCATGTGCAAGGGGCTGGGGTGGATGGCGGAGTGCGGCATGAGCTGGGCAGACTACTGGAACGCGTTCCGGCGATACCGTCACGCGCTGTACATCACCAACGTGAGCAAGGAGAGGCCGGAGCAATTCACCGAGCTCAACTACCAGTTCCTCACCACCGTGTCGGTCCGGGCAGACGAGTTCCGACCCGCCGACCTGCCGGACGGCTGGGAGCACAGCCCGGAGGAAGACGAGCGCCACTGGCTCACCAAGCAGACGGAGCTGGCCTACTACAACTTCCGGGCCAACGAGCAGTTCCGGCGGGACTACTTTCTGCGGGCGCTGGAGGGGCGGCACTTCTGGGAGCGTGAAAAGAGCCAGGAGTATTATCTCGCCGCCGTTCTAAAAAAGAACCCTCTGTTCATCGCCGAGCCGGTGTACGCCCAGGCACTGGACGACATGGCAGAGCACATCGTGAAGAATTACGCCGTAGGGCGGCTCATCGTGGCCGGGGACAACCGCTACCTGTCCGGTGATCTGCTGGACTTTTTGGTATTCCTGCTGGACTTGAAACAGGCCCATACCAAACGGGAACGGACATTCTGCGCCTCGGCGTTCACCAACGCACAGCACTTTCCCAACGGGGCGTTCTATGCGCCCGGCGCAGTTTACCCTCCGCAAGAAGTATGCACGCTTCTCCGCAATCCTCACATTGCCCGCAATGAGGAGATCCAGCTTTCTTGCTATGACGATAAAAACAATATGCGCCAGTTCTATTTTCACTAACTCACCGACGTGGTGATGGTGAGCTCCAATATGTTGGCGGCGGAACGTCTGGGCGGCGCGGACTACGACGGCGACATGGTGAAAACCATCGCCGACCCGATTATCAACGCCTGTGTCCGGCGCAACTACGATATCGACCGATTTCAGAAATATAAATCTCTGGAGAATAGGGAGAACATTCCCCTGCTGATGATTCCGGCGGCGGAACCTCGGATCGCCTCCGCCCACGACTGGGAGGCCCGGTTCGAGGCGGTGAGGGACACCTTCTTCTCCCGGGTGGGGCAGATCTGCAACGCCGCGCTGGACCGCAGCATCATCGCCTACAACGAGAACTCTGAGGACGAAGAGCGCCAGCGGTGCCGGGAGGAGACGGAGCTGCTGGCCATCCTCACCGGGCTGGAGATCGACGCGGCCAAGAGCGGGGTGCGGCCTGACCTGGAGGAATTTCTGGGTCAGCGGACGGTGAGGCGGACGCCGTTTTTGCAGTACAAATATCTGGCGGAACACGCCGGTGAGCGACGGGCGTGGTATGAGCCAACCCACGCCGCAAAGCTCAAAGCGTTCTTCGACAAGGTAGATTGGAGTCAGGTGGACTCCAACGTGGAGCGCCTGCCCTACCTGGCCAACCAGTTGAAAAAGCATACACCGAAACTCAAAACTGTCCCGATGCGGGATGAGGAGTTGTTCACCTTTGCCGCTCAGCCTGATTGGCAGAGCAAATTGGACAAGGGTATTTTGGGCATGGTGTCCTCTCTGCTTAAGGACTACGAGGCGTGCCTGTCCCGCATTCGGGCCTGCCGGGCACCCGTCCGGAGCAAAGGTCGGAAAAATGACGTGGAGCGCATCCTCTTTTCCCGTGGTCAGGAGGAAAGTTGGGACGCGGACGAGTTGTATGCCCAACTGGGTGAACTCCCGCCGGAGCGTGTGGCAGAGGTGCTGGAAGCCTTGCGTCGGGACGACGGGTGGCAGTTCTTAGATGCCAACGCGCGTGAGCGGTTTCTGCTGGAATTGCTGCCGGAATTCGATGAGCTGTTCGACCTACTGGCGGATTTCCGCTTTGGCGGCTACCGGGTGCTGTGGGATATCCTGCTGGACATCGACCAGGAGAATACTGCCCAGAATCGCAAGTGGCTGAACCGGGATGGAGACTCCCCTGCTTTTACTGCCATGATGGAGGCGTACCAAAAAAAGACGGCCTCCCAGTCCTACCGGGACGCCGTCTCTGCCAAGTGCCGGGAGCTGCTGGATGGGATCGTGAAGCCGGTGACCGCAGTGCGGTATGTGGTGGCTTTAGGCAAACGAGGGCTGCTGTGGGACCTGCTGCCGGACGCCGTCCTGCCCAACGTATTGGAGGTGCGCCATGCTGAATGAGTGGCAGGAGTTTTTGGATTACACCGGGCCGGTGGCCTACAAGGCTGACGGGAAAAAGGATACCTCCTGGCTTGGGCGGTTCACCTTCGAGGCCCTGCGGGACTTCGGCGGACTGTCCCGGATCTTGACCATCCTGGCCCGGGGTTTTCTGTTCCACGGCCCGGATGGAGCGGTGTTAGAGGGTGAACCCAGAGAGCGGATGGACTATGCCCGCCGGGGACTGTGCGCCTGGTGCAGTGTGTCAGAGCGGGCGGGTGTGAAGCCGGAGTGGCAGTATTGGACGGAGTTCGGTTCGCTCCACGGGGAGTTCCCGGCACTGGTGGACGAGGATGGTCGGGGATGGTTCTGCCGGCACTTCCATTCGGCGATGGCGTTTGCCTGGGGCAATCCAAAGGTGGTGCGGAAAGCGTATTCCGAATCTGCCGAAGCACTGGACAAAAAGTTCGACGCGGAGTGGCGCAAAAAGGTGCGGCAGTTCCAGATGCCGCTGTTCTCCTCCAGTGCGGACGGTGCGTGGGTTATCCGCTTTGACGATGTGATTGCCGACGCACTGGAGTTGGGGCCGTTACGGCAGGGTACGGTTGATTTGCCCGATGATCTGTTGGCAAAAATCGAGGCGGTGAAGCCGGAGAAACTGCCTGCCGAGGTAATCCAAACGCTCATCGCTTACTATGCCGCCAACAAACCGGAGGACAGCGATTGGGTGGTGTTGCCGGTGGCAAATTTCGACTGCTGGTTTGGGGACACCAATTTCGGGCGGAAGTATCTCAGTCAGATCCCGGAGGAGATCATTCAGCGGGACAGCAGTTTTGGCGTCAGCCGATATGGAGTACTGCCAGGATTTCTGCCGTAGCTAATCAGACGGCTGGGCTATTTTCCGGCCCAGTCCATCCGCTTTTCGATGAAGCCCGCAAGTGGGCACACAGCGGCCAACAGGAGGCGGTCAGGGCTGGGGATGTGTTGCCTCATCTGGGAGTTCCCATCGCTCTTGCGGCGCAACACGGGCGTCCTGTCCGGCCTGATTTGGCTGGATAGGACGCCCGTATTCTGGGTAGCTGTTCAGTTCGTTTGCCAGTTACCAGGCCAGACGGAAGCCGCAGATGAAGCTATCCACGGAAATCTCCCCTGCCAGCCGATCTTTGGCGTCGATCAGGCGGAGTACCAGCCGCCGCTCCGGTTTGGCCAGATTTAGAATGAGCTGCCTGTGGATGACTTGAATCTCCGCATGAGTATCCGCCGCCTGGGGCGGTGTATAGAAGCTGCTGTATAAGGCTGTCAAGATCGTGTTCATGCTATCGCCTCCTTGTGGCACAAACATATACCACAGGTTGGCGGGAATAGCTACTGAAATTTTTCGGAAATGCCTTTTCCTTCCGTCAGAACTCAGAAAGATTTGTAAACTTAATTGCCTCATCTATCTTATCCATGAGTAGACTTGCAAGGATAAGTCGCTTTACAGCATCCCCATGAGATATATACATATTTTCGTGTGCCTTGGGATTACGGATTCCTTGCATTGCACCAGCAAAAATCTGCATATATCCTTCTTGGACATTTCTTCCGTTCTCTGTGTCAATTCCCTCAAAGATAAGTAATGGATTTGAGGATGTAAATGCTTTACGCATTAAATCCTGGCCATCTCTTTCCTCGTCACGATACTTTCTATAAAGTTTCTTTACACGGGAATTGACTTCTTTAAGTGCGGATTCTACTGCGTCGGCATAAAACCCGCTATGGAATCTTTCTTCAGAAACCTGATAAATCAAAGGGTGAATATAGGACCAAAAATCCTCATTCTGTCTTGACAGTATACGCCGCTTCAGTAAATCAAGTTGTACCAGAATAACATCGCCTTCCGACCTGTCCATATATTGGTTTGATTTATATATCAGGTTTTGGGAAATAGTCTCCCACTCGCTGGTATTTTCAAAATGATTTTTATATATGAAATCCATGATATCTTGGTGGAACTTCTCATATGCAGGATGACAAAAGCGAATTGTTCCTTGCACCTGGTATAGAGATTTCATCTCAGTAATCAAATCGTCAATAAGTACCATTTTTCACATCCTCTGTCAAATAACATACCATGTCGTCTCATCCCCGCAAATATTCCGGATTTTCAGCCGCAGAGGCCGCCTATCGCTCCTGACCGTCCTATCCCAAAACTCTTTTGTCTTTGTACCATTGCGAATCACATATCCCAGCTTGTCGATCTTGATCTCGCTGTCCGAGTGCCACCCGCCCCCGGCGGCGGTGCAGTCCACGCTCAGGTACTCAATCAGCTCCACCCCTTCCTCACTGATTTCAATAGGTTTAAAGGCTTTTTTCGCCGTGGCGCTTATCCGGGCCTTTTCATTAAACTCAAAAATCTTCTGCATCACCCGGTCACTAAGGAACTTATCCACACAGATGGCGTAACCGCCATACAGGTCATCGTGGATTTCCTCCACATGGAACTCTGCATAGTCGCCGATCACCACATCGTCCAGAATCATCTTCAAATCCTGTAACTCAATCTCTACGGTGGTACTGTCGTCATCCTTGATAAACTTGCGTATTTCTTCCTCGCTGGTGATGTCGATGTAGTAAATGATGACCTTTTTTACGGTCGGTTCCAGGTCGGGGATGGCCTGGTGGATGATGCGGTTCATCAGCACCACGTCCAGCAGCTTGGAGGAGCTGTCCATCAGGTTGGGGACGTATACCGGTACCGTACCCAGCTTGCTGTCGGAAATGGCCCCCTCCCAGAAAGAATCCAGCCCATCTTCATTTTTCAGGCCAGGGATCAGGGATTTGATCTTCTCCATGGTCTGTACCGGATTGCGGTAAAGCTGTACCCCGTCCTTGATCTCCAGCACATCAAATTCAGCGCCGTCTGCTTTAAGCCGGTCGCGGGTGGTCTGGATAGAGTTCAGGCCGATGTCGCAGTGGATGAACCGCCGACCCAGCTTATGGGCCACGGCGGCGGTAACACCGCTGCCGCCGAAGAAGTCGGCAACCAGCATTCCCTCATTAGAGGAGGCTTTTATGATGCGTTCCAAAAGGGCAGTAGGTTTTTGAGTTGCATAATCCTCTTTCTCATTTGCCTGTGAATTGATTGGGTTTATATCTGTCCACATAGATTGCGCCGGCATGCCCGGCAGTTCATCAAGATAGACTTTGGAGCGAATCCCTCCAGTTTTGGTAATATGTAATCGCCCCTCTTTGTCCATGCGTTCCATTGTTTCAAGCGGCATACGCCAAAGAGAACGACAACCTTTATATTCGTAATCATAGCCCCCACCTTGTAACCCTTTTGCGGTCAAGTTCCCACTATCCCACTTCCGACCATCTGGGTCACTTCTTGAAAACCTGGCTATGTATGCTTCATCATAAGGCTGATAAACCGTATTGAACACATAACCTTCCTGCGATTTTGTATAAAAATATATGCAGTCAAAATTATTCCCATAGAATTCTGCATCACTGTGCGCTGTTGCACGCTTCCAAATTATTTCGTTTCTAAAATTATCTTCACCCAAGATTTCGTCAAGCAGAACTTTCACATAGTGGCCAATGTGGTAGTCCAAATGGACATAAATAGACGCTGTTTCACTTATGACAGACTTGATTGCCATGAGGTTTTCATACATCCAGCTGAGATACTTTTCCTTGTCCCACACATCGCCGTACATCTTTTCCTCAAAGGCTTTCAATTCGTCAATATCCAGCTCTTGCTCTGCCTGGGTGATGGCCGCTGCCACCTTGGGGTTCCGGCGAATGTAGACCTTCTTGGCATAGTCTGCTCCACTGGCGAAGGGCGGATCGATGTAGACCAAATCGACTTGGATACCCCGTTCCTTCAGGTAGGCGCAGGCAGAAACGCACTCGCCGCGAATGACCATGTTGCCGTCGGTGTTTCCGCCGACGGTCTCCTGCTTCTCCATCTCATACAGGGGCATACCCCGCTGGAGGACCATGGAGGTGTCGTCCGCCCCCTTGTATTTCAGAATGCGGTTGAAATTGCCGAGGACAGCTTGGCCCTCGATGGGTTCGGGGATGAAGGGGACATATTTAATCGGCATGATGTTTGTCCTCCCCATTCCCCTTCTTGCAATTATAATAATTCATATGATATCTTAAATCATCCAAAGACTTTTGCAAATCTTTAGTGTAGTTTATTGATTCAGAACCAACATATTTAAACTTGTAATCGAGTATATCTTTTTTCGAAATATCGCCAAGATAAAATTTCATAATCTGCTCATTATCATCCACAACCAATAAATATATGTTTTGCGCAGCTTCCCAAATAGACATAATTACTTTGTTTAGCTTAGAATGTTTGCGGATTCCTGACAACTCACATATGTAATAATAAATATCGGTT
>ERZ808042.681-NODE-681-length-15750-cov-3.513686_pt1 | contig 15750 bp, 9 predicted proteins | sample MGYA00380193_ERZ808042 | MGnify/ENA primary metagenome ERZ808042 (study PRJEB31490, sample SAMN06133401) | mouse gut metagenome | isolation source: M1_2 | host: mice | place: China: Chengdu | collected 2015-05 ...
ATACATAACGACTGCTGGCGGCTGTGGATGTATCAGAAACATCACCCGGAAGAACGGGGAGCAGCGGACCGGCTCCGGGAAAAGCTGCTGACAGGCGTATTTCCGGGAGACATCCGCAGGCAGTTCAAACGGATGCTGGATTACTTTGGAACCAGTCCTTTTATCGTGCGTTCCAGCAGCTTTCTGGAGGACGGCTTCGGCAATGCATTTGCGGGAAAATATGAGTCGGTGTTCTGCGTGAATTCCGGTTCGCTGGAGGAGCGGATGGCTGCTTTTCAGGATGCGGTCCGGACGGTATATGCCAGTACCATGTCCCCCTCTGCGCTGGAATACCGGAAGGTCAGGGGCCTTCTGGGCAAAGATGAACAGATGGCGCTTCTGGTGCAGCGGGTGTCCGGTTCCAGATGGAAGCAGTATTATTTCCCCATGGCGGCAGGAGTGGGGTATTCCTATAACAGTTATCCCTGGAGCCGTAAGCTGGATCCGGCCGCGGGCATGATCCGGCTGGTGGTGGGGCTTGGAACCCGTGCGGTGGACCGCACACCGGGCGATTATCCCAGACTTGTGAATCTGGATCAGCCGAAGCTGACCACGCATGCCACCATATCGGACCGCCACCGTTTCTCCCAGCACCGGATGGATATCCTGAATCTGGAGACGAACCGGCTGGAAAACTGCCCGGTGGAGGATATGGTTCCGCTAATACCCTACTGGCAGCGCAAATATATGTTCTCCCATGACTGGGACACGGAAAACATGTTCCGGGACAGAGGGATTTACCGGGATATTCTGTTCGCGGACTGCGGACAGCTGGTGGGCGATCAGGAATTCATAAGCTGCATGCAGGAGATTCTGATGACCCTTCAGAAACACTACGGCAAGGCGGTGGATATCGAATACACAGTAAACATATCAGAAACAGGGGAATTCCAGATCAATCTTCTGCAGTGCAGGCCGCTGCAGACAGGCGGAAATGAATCCGTCGCCATACCGGTGTGCGAAAAGAAGGATACCTATTTTCATATTGTGAAAAATGTCATGGGTGCGTCCAGAAAGCAGAAAATCGGTGTGGTGGTGTATGTGGATCCTCATGCATATTATAATTTCCCCTATGCCAAAAAGCCGGATATCGCAAGAGCCATCGGCAAGGTCAACCGGTTTTTTGAAAATCAGGGAAAGCATATGATTCTGATCACGCCCGGACGGATCGGGACCTCATCACCGGAGCTGGGTGTTCCGGTAGCCTATGCGGAAATCAGCCATTTTTCAGCCATTATGGAAGTGGCTTACAGCAAAGCCGGTTATATGCCGGAGCTTTCATTCGGAAGTCATATGTTCCAGGATCTGGTGGAGGCAGATATTCTGTATATTGCCTGTATGGAAAAGGGTGAGACGATCCATTACGATCCGGAGTTTTTAAAAGATGCACCCGAACTTTGTCAGGATCTGCTGGAACCGTCGGTGCAGCCGGTTCTGAAGGTGTACGACGTGTCTGGAATGGAACTGACTCTGTGCATGGATGCTCTGAGCCGGGAAGTCATCTGCGTGCGGGGCGCGCAGAAGTAAGGAATTCAACAGGACTGCCGCTTTACGAAGTTTTATTCGTTAAAGCGACAGTTCTGTTTTTAAGGGTGCAGGTTGTTTTTTGCTAATCAGTATTAGAACAGTGATGGGAGGATGTCTTCATTGTGTGCCAGGCAGCGTACCTGTTACCGCATGACCTTCTCCAACAGTGATTTATAGCTATCCACAACATCATAAACAATGTTATCACCGGAGATGGCTTTGAAGTGTTCTCTTGCGCAGTGAATCTTTGACTGCTCAATCAACCGTAGCTGCATCGAACTCATGGAACCCTTCGTTTCCGCTACAAAATAAATGTGTTTTACGGTTCCCTCATAAAAGGCGATAGCCCAGTCTGGATTATAATGTCCCACTGGCGTTGCAATAAAAAATCCAACCGGCAGCTTGATATAGACTGCCACATTTGTATTTGTATCCAGATCGGCGGCGAAATCGCGCTCCCCGGTCGAGTCATAAATGATATGATCATATAGATGCTTTTTGGCTTTCATCGCATTTACACCGAGCCGGCCTATCATGGTGGGGTCAGTAAAGATATCTGTGCCATAATGGTCGCCCAGAACATCGTAGGTAATATGCTCAACAACTGCTGTGGCTTTTTCATCATTGATCAAAGCGGCTGCCTTTACGATGAATTCTTCAGGGTTATCCCTGAACTGATTAAATACAGATGGCTGAATGCCTTTCAAAATCGCCACAAGGGCTTTTCGGGTCAGTCCTGTTTCCTCTACCAGCTTTCCGATCAGGTCATACTTCACATTGGAATTTGCCGTCATGGTTATGTTATAGCTGCCGGATTCTTCCTTCACAAAGGATGCGCCGGAAAGCAGATCTTCTTTGGATTTGATTGTATTCATGATACCGGTTTCCACATGGAAGTGGATTTTGGAAACACGCAGTTTACTGTTCAGCGAGATGATGGCTTTTTGAATCAGTTCCTCGGTGTCAAAATCTACCACATAGACGGATTTGGCATTGATCCTTGACCACAGTGCTTTGAATTCCGGCATAGCCAGTTTGTCCTCATCCACTTGCAGTTCCACATTGTTGCTGCGGGCATTCTCCGGCTGCATACTGCGGGCATCATAAACAGAATCTATGATATCAAGCACAGAAGCGGCGGAATCGGCGACTTCTTCCGCAATCTTAATTTCTCCGTTTGCCTTATCTTCGTAATACTTATCGGTCAGTGCACCTTTGCGGTCGATGTAACCGTTGATGATCATATCGTAGTGAATGGCGGAGGCTGTATCCTGGTCGATAACCTGTTCGTTGCCTTTCTCATCTTTGATGACCTTGCCGATAAACAATTCGACTGTGACGGCACGAGGACGGTCAGAGACAGCTTCGGCCATTTCTGTTTGCAGACCTTTGGCAAAAGAGTCATAGCTTTCGCTGGCAATAACGGTGAGGATATTGATATTATGTACATCGTTGCCAAGGACATTGGCATCCATTCGTTCGCCGTTTTGGTTGACGCATAAGCGCAGGCCACGTCCGACTTCCTGACGCTTGCGAACATCACTGCCGCTCTGCTTCAAAGTACAGATCTGGAACACATTCGGGTTGTCCCATCCTTCCCGCAGAGCGGAATGGGAAAAGATAAAACGCACAGGAGAACGGGCCGGATCACGGTCCAGCAGTAATTCTTTGTTCTTCATGATCAGTTCATAGGCGCTCACATCATCGGAGGTCGTCGCTTTGCGGCTTACCCTGGAGTTTATCATTTTGCCTTTGCCGTCCACAGAGAAGTATCCGGCGTGGGTCCTTGATACAGAGATGGACTGCAAATATTTGATATACTCATCTTCACCGATGGTAAGCCGCATACTGTTTATAACATCTTCATATTCTTCCTCGAACATAGTGGCATATTTTCCGTTGACCGGTTGATTTGCTGCGTCATATTCGCGGTAGTTTGCCACCTCGTCGATAAAAAAGAGGGAAAGGACTTTGATACCTTTATAAAATAACTGGCGCTCCCTTTGGATATGGGAGAGGATCGTCTCCCGTATCTGGATACGGCGCAACTGGTCTTCATCCCCCGCACCGATCACATCTCCGGCAAAAATCTTGATGCCGTTCAGAACCTCCACAGAGTCATCACGTCCATCGATTTGTTTGACCACAAAACCGTTTCGGTATTCCTCCAGACCGCCGGAATAGTCATAAAGGTTATCGCCAATCTTGACAATGCGGCTTTTTTTCTTCGGCGCACTGCTGGCCATCTTCACCTCGAACTGTAAGGTGGCAGTCGGGTCACTTTTGGAAAGATTGATGCTCTCAAGATAGATAAAGCTGTCAGTGGCGGTGCTGCCTGATTCAGTGATACCTTTCACGGCAATTTTTTTGACCAGATGCCGGTTGTAAGCCTCCATAGCGTCCAGCCGAAACACCATGTTATAGATGCTGTCACTTTTATGGGTGGCAGAATAGCGCAAGGTCAGTAGCGGATGAAACTCCTTCAACCGCTCTTTCGTCTGTTTGCCCTCAACCGACTGCGGCTCGTCGATGATCAAAATCGGGTTTGTTTTTGCGATAATGTCGATGGGCCGGCGGGAGCGAAATTCGTCCAGCTTCATATAAATTCTGCGGGCATCCTTGCCTTTGGCGTTGAACGCCTGGGAATTAATAATCATAACATTGATGGAACTGTCCGACGCAAAACGATCGATTTCCGTCAGCTGGGCAGAGTTGTAGATAAAAAAATGTATCTTCTTCCCGTACTCCTCGGAAAAATGCTCCTGAGTCATCTCGAAGGATTTATACACGCCCTCCCGGATGGCCACGCTGGGGACCACGACAATGAATTTACTCCAGCCGTAGTGCTTATTCAGCTCAAACATGGTCTTGATGTAGGTGTAAGTCTTGCCAACACCGGTCTCCATCTCAACAGTGAGGTGATATCCGTTTTCCCGCCCTTCCAGCTTTTCCGATGGTTTGAGCTGATTGGCTCGCTGAATCTTGTTCAATTGCTCCAGTATCTGTCGGTCGGAAAGCTCAGGTACGATTTTCTGGTTGCTGAAACCGGTGAAGTCCCGTTCTTCATTGATGTTGATCTGATAGATACCGCTGCCTTTGTCCATCATATAGGTGGGAGTCAGATACGGCTGTCCGGCAAAGACATCGACTACCGCTTTGGCGGCATCCGCCTGAAACTTCTGGTGTCGATACTGTATTTTCATGACTCCTCACCTCCTGTTTCCTCAGCAATCCACTCCCTCAATTTTTCCTGGAGTTCTTTTTTATCCGGCAGATACAGCTCATATTTTGAAGCGTAAATATTAGAATCTGCTGGCAAAGTCAGTTCAACAAGCGCGTCACTTTTCTGCTGACAAAGCAACACTCCAATGGTTGGATTTTCGTCTGCTGTCTTTTCGTATCGGTCGTAATAGTTGACGTACATCTGCATTTGCCCCAGATCCTGATGGGTAAGTTTTCCGATTTTTAAATCGAACAGGACAAAGCAGCGCAGCAGTCGGTTATAAAAGACCAGATCGACCCGAAAATGCTCTTCATCAAACGTAAAACGCATTTGCCGGCCTACAAAGGTAAATCCCTTGCCGAGTTCCAGAAGAAACTGCTGTAAATGGTCGATAATTCGGTTCTCCAGTTCACTTTCTGAATACTCCGGGAGTTCCTGCATACCCAAAAATTCCAGAATATACGGGTCCTTGACAAGGTCTGCGGACTTTTCAATTACCTGCCCTTTCAGAGCAAGTTCATAAATCTTGCTTTTATCTGTACTGAGAAGCAGGCGTTCATATAAGGCGCTGTTAAACTGGCGTTTCAACTCCGACAGGCTCCAGTCGTTTTTGACCGCTTCAATTTCGTAAAAATGCCGTTCGTCTACATTGTCAATGCGCATGAGTTTCAGATAATGGGACCAGCTGAGGTAAAATCGCCTGCCTGTTTCTGTGACGGGCAGATTATCAAATTGGCTAAACACTGTTTCGCCAATTTGATCGTGCGCGTAAACGCGGTAAAACTGTCGGATATTTTTCAAATTTCCCACCGAAAAACCTTTGCCAAATTGTGCAGTCAAATATTGGGATAACTCCTGTAAAATCTGCTTGCCGTAGGCGGCGCGGTTTTCTCCGTTTTGTTCTTCCTCTATAATCATCCTGCCAATCTCAAAGTAGGCATAGACCATGGTGAAATTTACCGCCGCCTTGGCATTTTTTCTGGCATTTTCCAAAACACTCGCAATGCTTTTCAAAAATTCGTCGTTCATATCGCCTCTCCTTACAAAACCTTCACCCTGGTATCTGGGGCCAGCATTTTGAAAATCTCACCCACATTGATCTTGGCGGGGCTGTCAGTAAAGCAGCTGTCCCGGAATACCGCCCGGAGAGGCTGGCGCCTGGCGATCTTCTTGATCACCGTATCCGGGATATTCTCGTCAAAGCAGGCGATCAGGTCGCCGTCGCCCACGGTGTGGACAGTGCAGCTCTCGATCTGCTCGGAGGTATAGGGCATGGAAAGAGGCAGGCCCCACTCCAACAGACAACCGAACAGCAGATCCAGATCGGTGCGGTCGGGCTTGATGTTGCTCACCAGCTGGTCAAGCATACCCTGGTCGTATTCTCCGGCGGAGTAGTAGACGTCCGTCATGTTGGTGTCGTCCAGCTTGAAGACGCGGAAGCCGCCATCAAAGGGCTTGTCAGAGTTGTCGGCGGCGATCTTTTTGGCGGCGCGGCGGATGCGTTCTTTGCCGATTTCGCAGATGTTTGAATAGCCTGCTTTGCAGGCTTCGCTCTTTTCGTCGCAGGGTTCGGGCAGCTGCACCATGATAAATTTTCTGTGTTCGCCGTCTTCAGCGTTTAGCTGCATAACGGCGTGGGCGGTGGTGGCAGAGCCGGAGAAAAAATCCATAATAATATCAGCAGATGAAGTACAAAGAGTTAACAAAAGTTTAATAAGGCTTGCGGGTTTTGCATAATCAAAGTATATTGCCCCAAATAAGCCGACTGATTCTTGTCCGGCACTTCGATTGTTTCCATATTCGGTAAGTAGTGATCTCAGGACCTGTCCCTCTTTCATATATACCTTGTGGTGTAGGCTCCATCCAGCATTAGTTTTTGTAAATTTTACAGTACCATTATTCAATCCCTCCAGAACTCTGCTTTTTGACCATTGCGAATTAATGGTAGTACTGTTCCCGTCTGGTGTAGTAATGGTAATAACAATAGGATTTTGCAATCCGTTTCGCACTAAAGTATCCCAATAATACCTTTGGCCATCGGCTTCTGTTTCCTTATATCGAGTTAAATATTCATCTGATTGTGCAATTCTCCATCTTTGATCAAGAAAAGCAATGTTTTTAGCATAGACCAGGATGTATTCGTGGTCCACTGCAATATAACGTGAATCATTGCCTCCACCTTTGCGCTGCTGCCAAATAAGGGTTGCTATATAGTTTGCCCCACCAAAAATTTCAGAGCACATTTTTGACAAGCTATCAATCTCACTATCGTTAATTGATATAAAAATTGCGCCATCGTCTGCCAACATATTTCTCGCCAGCGTTAACCGGGAATAAATCATACTGCACCAATCCGAATGAAACCGCCCATTGCTGTCAGTATTCTTGAAAAGTCGGTCACCGTTTTCGTCCATCTGCCCGGATTCTTCGCTGTATTCCTCCTGGCTCTGCGCAAAATTGTCCCGATAGATGAAGTCGTTGCCGGTATTGTAGGGTGGATCAATGTAGATCATTTTCACCTTGCGCAGATAACTCTCCTGCAGCAGCTTCAGTACTTCCAGGTTGTCGCCCTCGATGTAGAGGTTCTCGGTGTTGTTCCAGTCCACACTTTCCTCCGGACAGGGGCGTAGTGTTTTACGGATGGGACGGTTAGCCTCTACGATAGCGGCTTTCTTGCCCACCCAGGTAAATTCATAGGCTTCGTCGCCCTCAAGAACCACATCGGACAGCATTTGTCGCAGCAGTTCAAAGTTGACCGCCTTTTTCATCTTGCCGTCCTCACTTTGCGCCTCGGTAATGCAGGATGGGAAAAGGGCGGCGAGTTTTTCGATATTAGCCTGAGTCAAGTCAGGAGTTTCCATGTTCAGCTTCTCCATTTCCTTCTACGCTCCTCTCAATCTATATCTTCCGCATTTCTTTGTGTAATTCTTCGATAGCCTTTCCGGCTTTCTTTGCCTGTAAATAAGTATATTTCCATGTTAAATCATCAATCAGACCTTGGTCAGAAGCCTCGGCTAAGGACACTCGATTCCCCTGAGGAGGGAAAATCAGGTTGAACAAAATCAAATTTTCCGGGTGTTTCCTGTTGATGGTATTTATCTGCGTCTTAACTTGGTATATATCAACAGGTCTCTGTGACAACACGCTGCCAATTTTACGAATATCATTTTCCATATCCAGCTGCTCCTGTAATAGATGTGCCTTCTCAAAAATTTCTATCGCTTCTTTTTCTGTCATTTTAGATTTCCTCCAGTTCTTTTTTCAATTCTGCATTCAACGGAACCTGCTTATTTAACTGCCTTTTCCTGCGTACCTTCGGGTCGAGTTTACTCCAGACATTTCATTGCGTAGCTTGAATTCATGTCATACTATACTATAACCAAACGCAAAAAGCCATATATTTGTGCGAACATGGACATTTCTGGACAGAAATATCCTGACTGAAGAGAAGCGGAGCTGTGCCGGGGACGCCGCACTGGAGATCAATGCATTGGCGTTCTATGCAGATCAGGCGGAGATTTTCCTGGAGAATCTGTTCGGCAAACAGCAGGACATGCGGGAACCGGTTAATGTCTGATGAGATTGCGCGGTACCTGCTCTCTGTTTGCCAGGACCGGATAACAGGAAAAACGGTTCTGGGCGTTCCGTAACTTTATTTTTGGTTTGATTCCGGCGAATAACTGGGGTATACTGAAAATAAACCAAAGGGTGCAGAAAGGGGATGCCATATGGAGAGAAAGCCTGCCGGAAAAAAGAAACTGCCCATAGGAATCGAAAGCTTTGAAGAGATTCGGACAGAGGGTTTTTACTATGTGGATAAAACAGGAATGGTCCGGGAACTTCTGGAGAACTGGGGTAAGGTCAATCTGTTCACCCGTCCCAAACGTTTTGGAAAATCCCTGAACATGGATATGCTGAAGACTTTTTTTGAGGTTGGGAACGACCATAAAAAAGAACTGTTTGCGGACATGAAGATCGCGGAAGAACCAGAACTGTGTGAAGCATATATGGGGAAATATCCGGTGGTATCGGTATCTTTGAAGGGCGTGAACGGCAGTGACTTTGCCATGGCGAGAGAACTTCTGTGCATGCTGATCGGAACGGAAGCCATGCGTTTTCAGTATCTGCTGGAAAGCGACCGCCTGACGGACAGGGAGAAGCAGCAGTATGAGCAGCTGGTCATGGTTGACCGGAGTGGACAGACCAGTTTTGTCATGTCAGATTCCGCATTGGCCGGAAGCCTTAAGACACTGTCTCTTTTGCTGGAAAAACATTATGGAAAAAAGGTCATCATTCTGATTGACGAGTATGATGTGCCGCTGGCGAAGGCCAGTGAAAATGGTTACTATGAGCAGATGGTCATGTTGATCCGCAACCTGTTTGAACAGGCTCTGAAGACGAACAAAAGCCTTCAGTTTGCGGTGATGACCGGGTGCCTGCGGGTGGCGAAAGAGAGTATCTTTACGGGGCTGAATAATCTGAAGATTCTTTCCATTACAGATACACGGTTTGCAGAACAGTTTGGATTTACGGACGAAGAAGTGAGGGCGCTTCTGGAATACTATGACGTCATGGATGCGTACGATACAGTAAAAGAATGGTATGACGGGTATTGTTTTTGGGAAAAGAAGATTTACTGTCCATGGGATGTGATCTGCTATTGTGATAAACTTCGTGCGGATCCTGGCGCCGGTCCGGAGAATTACTGGTCGAATACCAGCGGAAATGAGGTGATTCGGCGCTTTATCGAGGAGATGGGAAGAGGCGTGACAAAGGGAGAGCTGGAGAAGCTGGTTGCCGGGGAGACAGTAGTTAAAGAAATCCATCAGGAATTGACTTATAACAGACTGTATGACTCTGTCGACCATATGTGGAGTGTACTCTTTGTCACAGGATATCTGACACAGCGGGGAAGAGAAGAGGGGGATCTTTACCATCTGGCTATTCCCAACCGGGAGATCCGGAAGATTTATACCAGCCAGATCATGACCATGTTTAAGGAAGATGCAGGGAAAGACGGAGAGGCGCTGCAGGCATTCTGCTGCGCGCTGAAAAACGGAGATGCCGACGGCGTGGAGCGGCAGTTTTCTGCCTATCTGTACAAAACCGTCAGCATCCGTGATACTTTTGTAAGAAAGGAAACAAAAGAAAATTTTTATCATGGAATTTTACTTGGAATCCTTGGATTCAAAGGAGACTGGTATGTAAGAGCCAACCGGCAGTCCGGCGACGGATACAGCGATATTCAGATTCAGATTGACGGAGAGAATACGGGAATCGTGATCGAAGTAAAATATGCGCAGCAGGGAAAGCTGGAGACAGAGTGCCGGCATGCGCTGGAACAGATCGGGAAGAAAGGATATACGAAGAGACTTCAGGAAGAAGGAATGGAAAATATCCTCAAATACGGGATCGCGTGTTTTAGAAGCAGCTGCAAAGTTGCGGTAGAAAGATGCCGGGGAGCAGAAGCGTAGAAGCAGCAAAGGAGGAACCTCTGCTGCTTTTTCATCTGTTTTTCTGCCGGGACTGAAAAAGAGAAGATTCAGTCGGTAGTCTCCCGCCGGATCAGCACCGGCGTGATATTTTTGTGGACCAGCCCGGTCTGGGGCATGGGACGGCGTTTCTTCCTCTCATTCATCAGCGACACCAGCAGTTCCATCGCTTCATAAGCGATCTTATCGATCTGCTGACCGACGGTGCTGATGGGCAGGATCGCGCGGTCTGCTACCGGGGAATCATCAAAGCCGATGATACGGTATTCGTCCGGCAGTCTGCCGTGTTTCCGGAAGATGATGTTCAGCATGCTGTTGGCGAAGGTATCATTTGCCAGAAACAGTCCCTTTTTCTGATGCGGGTATTTCTGTTCCATATATTCATAGATTCTGGACATGGACGCATGGATCTCTTCGTAGGAATGTCCCAGTTCCCGGATGATTACTTCATGCCTGATCCCGTGCTCCGTGCAGATATCTTCAAATCCCCGGATACGTCCATAAGAGGGAACATTCTGTTCCACCGGAGAGTTGATGTGCAGCAGCACGTCGCATCTGTTTTTCAGAAGGAGACTGGTACCCTGCACGGCTCCCATGTAGTTGTCGGTATTGACACTGTTCACATACTTGTCCTCCCGCTCAATGGCGACCAGAGGGATCTGATAAGAGGCGAGTTCTTCGGAGGGGATCGTATGGCTTAAGATGATCATGCCCTCGATCTTGTAGGCCAGCAGCTCGCGGAGATACTGACGTTCGGTCTCCTTTTTGTGATTGCCGACAAAAACCAGAAATTTATAGCCGAATTTCTCATAGGTATTCAGGATCTGATTCAGCATCTCCGCATAATAATGCATATACAGATTCGGAACGATGACGCCGACAAATTCGCTTTTTCCGTTGGCAAAGACCTTTGCCAGCTTGTTTTCCTGATAGTCCAGATCGATCAGCGCCTGGGCAATGATCTCCTGATTTTCCAGAGTCAGAGAATCCGGATTATTAAAATACCGTGAGATCGTGGTTTTTGAAAAATTGGTATATTTTGCGATATCCGCAAATGTGATCTTCTTTTTATCCATTCGGATCTACCTCTCAAAGCAGGACACAGACTTCAAAAACTGTGCTGTATTACATTCAGTATAGCAGGAGGTCAAGGAAAAATCAACCAGATGATAACCAGTTAAGTAACCGGTAATTTTTTCTGATTTTTTTATAAAATCCGGTTGACATCCGTTATCATCAGTGATAATATAACATCATAAAGTAACCGGTAACTTAACCAGTTACGAAACTGGTTATATCAAAGCGAATGTTATAAAAAACAAAGGTATGACAGACAATAATCTGCGCAGAAGCAGGAAAGGAGGTTAATATTATGGAGATACAATATCTGGGGACAGCATCAGCGGAGGGCCTGCCGGCGCTGTTCTGCAGCTGTGAGATCTGCAAAAGAGCAAGGGAAGCCGGAGGGAAGGAACTGCGTACCAGAACGCAGGCGCTGGTGGACAAAAAGATCCTCATCGATCTTCCGCCGGATACGTATATGCATTCTCTGAAGTATTCTCTGGAGCTGGGACAGGTGCGTCACTTTTTAATCACGCATTCCCACATGGATCATTTCTTCCCCGTGGAGCTGATTCACCGGCATGAGCATTTCGGTCATTATGCAGAAGGGATCCTGCAGGTGTACGGCAATGAAGCGGCGGAGAAGGCATTTTATGATGCGGTTCTGATCGACCGGTTCCGGGTGCATCCGCTGGATGACGCGGTTCGGTTTGTAAGGATTGAGCCGTTTGCCGATTTTATGGCGGACGGATATCACATGATTCCGATCCCGGCGGACCATGACAGGCGGGAGACCTGTTTTATCTATGTGATCGAGAAAGACGGAAAATGTCTTCTGTACGGACATGACACAGGGATGAATCTGAGTCAGGAGGCATGGGACTGTATCTTTGGACGTACCTATGATCTCATCTCTCTGGACGCCACCATGGGGAAAAACCATGCAGAGGGATATCATATGGGACTGCCGGACGCTCTGGAGGTGGTCAGAAGGCTGGAGGAACAGGGCTGTATCCGTCCGGATACGGTGAAGGTCATCAATCATTTCTCGCATAATGGAAAGATGACTCATGAGGAACTGGAGATTTTCGCAGAAGAACACGGACTGACCGCGGCTTATGACGGCATGAAGGTGCGGATGTAAAGCTGCGGGATTTTAAAAAGAGCATCAGCCCGGGCGATGTCCAGCCGTGAATACGGCCGAAGGTTTTTCCGGAACCGGGATATTGCCCGGGCGGATGCAGAACGATAACAGGAGGAAGTAAGAGTGGAAGAAAAATATGTAAAAGCGGCCCGGGAAATACTGGAATGTATGGGCGGAAAAGACAACATTGCCAGCGCTGCCCACTGTGCCACAAGACTGCGGCTGGTACTGAAGGATGAGTCCAAAATCAACAAGGATGCGCTGGAAGAGATCGATCTGGTAAAGGGAAACTTTAACAACGGCGGTCAGTTCCAGATCATTCTGGGAACCGGTATTGTGAACAAGGTCTATGCGGAATTCATCCAGATGGCGAACATTCAGGAGATGTCCAAAGAGGAACTGAAGAAAGTGGCGGCTCAGAAGCAGAATCCGATTCAGAAGCTTTTGAAGACTCTGGCGGATGTATTCGTGCCGATCCTGCCGGCGCTGGTCGCTTCCGGTCTTCTGATGGGTATCAACAATATCCTGACGGCGCAGGGGATGTTCGTGGCAGACCAGTCGCTGGTGGAAGCGTTTCCGGCGATCAAAGATTTCGCAGAGATGGTCAATCTGTTCTCCAACGCAGGTTTTACGTTCCTGCCGGTGCTGATCGGCTTTTCTGCGGCAAAGATCTTCGGTGCGACGCCGATTCTGGGCGCGGTCATCGGTGCCATCATGATTCATCCGGATCTGATGAACGGGTATGGATACGGCCAGGCGCTCCTGGACGGAACGGTTCCGTACTGGCATATCTTCGGACTTTCCGTGGCAAAAGTCGGCTATCAGGGAACGGTCCTTCCGGTTATTGCTTCCGCTTTCTGCCTGGCAGTGGTGGAGAAAAAGCTGCGTAAAGTGGTTCCGGCCATGCTGGACAACATTGTGACTCCGCTTTTGTCCGTACTGATCGCAGGAGCGCTGACCTTCCTGTTCATCGGACCGGTGATGAGAGGCGTCGGTGATGTGATGACCAATGCCGTCATGTGGCTGTTCTTTGATCTGGGCGCCATCGGAGGCCTGATCTACGGCGTTACCTATCCGCTTCTGGTCATCACAGGCATGCATCACAGTCTGGTGACCGCAGAGACACAGATTCTTGCCAATATCGGAACGCTGGGCGGTTCTCCGACTTTCGCGGTCGTTGCTGCTGCCAACTGTGCACAGGGCGCTGCCGCACTGGCAGTTACCTTCCTGATGAAGCATGACCAGAAGATGAAGAGCATGGCTTCTGCATCCGGTATCTCCTCTTTCCTTGGAATTACGGAGCCGGCTATCTTCGGTGTCAACTTAAAGCTGAGATTCCCGTTCTACGGCGCACTGATCGGCGGCGGTATCGGAGCTGCCTATGCAACTCTGGTGGGCGTACTGTCCGTTTCGCAGGGCCCCTGCGGCGTCATCGGCGTGATCTGCATCCGTCCGGACTGTATGGTGCAGTTCATGGTATCCATGGCCGTCGCCATCGTGTGTGCATTTGCTGCCACCATGATGCTGGGAAAGACCATCGGAAGAAAAGAGATTGCACCTGCTCCTGCAAAGTGCGGATCAAATCCTCCTGCGCCTGTGAAGTGTATTGAGACCGAGCCGGGCTGCGTGTATGCACCGGTGGAAGGAACCGCGGTTCCTCATACGGAGATCAAAGATGAAACCTTTGCATCCGGCGCCGTGGGAGTGGGAGTCGGCATTCTTCCCTCCAAAGGAGAGGTTGTCGCTCCGTTTGACGGCGAGATCTCCATGGTCTTTGATACGAAGCATGCCATTGGACTTCTGAGCGATGACGGCGTGGAACTTTTGATCCACGTGGGTGTTAATACAGTAGAACTGAACGGAAAGCATTTCCAGGCATACAAAGAATCCGGCGATAAAGTAAAAGCCGGTGAGAAACTGCTGGAATTTGATATGAAAGCCATCAAAGAAGCAGGTTACGACCTGACCACGGCGGTGCTGGTATCCGAGCCGGAGCAGGTGGAAGTGGTGAAGACCGGGGAAGTAAAACAGCTGGATAAGATCCTGACGACCAGTCGTTAAGGTACATAGATCGGAGCAGATCAGAGAAATGTGGATCTGCTCCGATTCTGCGCTGTCATGACAGGAGAACCGTTAAGGATTCGAAGTATGTCTGTACTGATTCGGCAGTACTCCAAAGTGTTTCTGAAAAGCGCGGTAGAAAGCAGTCATGTTTGTCATGCCGACTTTATGTGCGATTTCCTGAATGGAATCGGATGTCTGAAGCAGCTGACGGGCGGCAGCTTTCATGCGTTCTCTGGTCTGAAGTTCTTTAAAACTCGATCCGGTTATTTTTTTCAATAATGAAGTGATATATTTGGGATGATATCCAAATTCTTCGGCCAGTCCGGCCAGCGTACAGTCTGTATGATGAAGTTCAATATAATATAAAATATCCAGTACATTTTTAGAGTGGACAGACGCGATCTGCACCAGGTTATTTTCTGCGTCCTGCTGGTGAAGCCGCAGAAGATGAAGAAAGATCAGCTGAAAATATCCCTGCATCATCTGTTTGCGGAAAGGGGCTTCGCTGAAATATTCGATCAGGAGTTCCTGAAAAAGAGCATTGACAGAAGAATTGTCGCCGGTACGGAAGATCAGATAATGATCGTGAACAGAGCTTCCGGCAGAAAGCACGCGCAGTGCAAAGTCGGAGAAGACGCTCTGCTCTCCGGCTTTCCGGAAAAAACTGTTGCTGAAAAATTCGTTTGTCATATTCAGATTGATCACAATGTCATCGGGCCCCAGATAGAGCTTGCGGCGCACCACATCCAGGTCAAAGATACAGACGTCTCCTCTGCGGAGCGTGATGGGGGTTCCGTCAATGACATAGTCACAATGTCCGGAATAAATATAGTTGATATTGATGTTGGAATGCATGTAATAAGGGACATCCGTGAAGCGGGAATCCTTTCGGATGTGAATCTCATCCATGGCCAGCGCAGACAGCTGAAAGCACAGGACTTCCCGTCCGTGTATGTTTCTTCGTTCCATATTGCGGTAGCGGGGACTTGGCGCACCGGGGTTGTCAATATAGAACTGTTCTCTTGGGGTAATCTCTCTTAAAAGGCGGTCCAGTTCGGCTGCTGTCATATCTTACCTTTTGACACTCCTTTCTTTCTGTATCAGCATTGTCTCTTTACAGAGAGTCAAATATAATAAAATTGTTCCTGATAATTGAATAAATTATAACAAATATACGGCCGTATATACAAGGGAGCAAA
>ERZ808042.687-NODE-687-length-15658-cov-8.801168_pt1 | contig 15658 bp, 15 predicted proteins | sample MGYA00380193_ERZ808042 | MGnify/ENA primary metagenome ERZ808042 (study PRJEB31490, sample SAMN06133401) | mouse gut metagenome | isolation source: M1_2 | host: mice | place: China: Chengdu | collected 2015-05 ...
CACCGCTCCTCAATCTGCCGCTCCGATGGGATGCCGTACAGAAATCCCACCAGCAAATATTTTACAATCACCACCGGCTCAATGGGCGGACGGCCGTATCTTCCGCTGTATAAATGCGCTGTTTCTTCATACACAAATGATAAGTCCAGCGCCGCTTCCAATTTCCGCAGAAAGTGCTCCGTCGGAACCATATCATATTTTGGGCAGCTTTGGTGCTACTTTGTCAACAACTCCTATTTGACGCTTACTCGCCGCATAAAAAGGCAGACTTGCAATTGCAAGCCTGCCAATGGTGGACGATACGGGGATCGAACCCACGACCTCAGCGTCGCAAACGCTGCGCTCTCCCAGCTGAGCTACGAGCCCAAATCGACACTTTGAGGAAAGCCATCCACTGGCCCATCTTTGCGTCTTTTGCCCAAAAATGATGGTTCTTTTTTGTGAGCGAAAATTATTGAAAATGATTGACATTTATTGAATGGTGCTGTATCATACAGTTAAGTCAAGATCAATCATAATAGGTTATATTCAATCGCCGTCTATACAGCTTAACTCACGTTCACCCCCCAGCCAATATCCAAAAATATATTTGATAGGAGGCTTTACAATGGTCTACACCGTTACATTCAATCCCGCCCTGGATTACGTGGTCCGCATGGACGGCTTCCGGGCCGGGGACATCAACCGCACCCGAAGCGAGGAGGTGCAGTTCGGCGGCAAGGGCATCAACGTGTCCACGGTGCTGCGCAACCTGGGCATTTCCAACGTAGCCATGGGCTTTCTGGCCGGGTTCACCGGTCAGGCCCTGGAGCGCGGCCTGCGGGAGAACGGCATCCAGACCGATTTCATCTGGCTGCCGGAGGGCTTGACCCGCATCAACGTGAAGATCAAGGCAGGGGAGGAGACGGAGATCAACGGCCGGGGCCCCGCCATCCCCGCCGCCGCCCTGGAGGAGCTGTTTGGCAAGCTGGACCGCCTCCAAAATGGGGATGTGCTGGACCTGTCCGGGTCCATCCCCGCCTCTCTCCCTGACGACGTGTACCAGAAGATCCTGGCCCGGCTGGAAGGCCGGGGCATTCTCACCGTGGTGGACGCCACCCGGGACCTGCTGTGCGCCGTCCTCCCTTACAAGCCCTTCCTCATCAAGCCCAACAACCACGAGCTGGGCGAGATCTTCGGCAAGGCCCTCACCTCAGACCAGGAGATCGTGGGCTGCGCGAAAAAGCTCCAGGAGAAGGGCGCCCGGAATGTTCTGGTGTCTATGGCCGGGGACGGCTCCCTGTTGCTGGACGAGATAGGCGGCATCCATAAGCTGGGCGTTCCCAAGGGCAAGGTACTCAACTCCGTGGGGGCGGGGGACTCCATGGTAGCGGGTTTCCTGGCGGGCTGGCTGAAAACCGGAGACTACGCCGCCGCCCACCGCATGGGCGCCGCCGCCGGGTCCGCCACCGCCTTCTCCGACGGGCTGGCCACCGAGGCCCAGGTGCTGGCCCTGCTGGATACTTTTTAATCTCTCGTGACTCACGGTCCGGACGGGCCGAACAACAATAAAAATCAATCACATTCAATCACGAAAGGAAGTATCATTATGGTAAGCGCGAAAACGAAGGTCATCAATCCCCAGGGTATGCACATGCGTCCCGCCCAGGTGTTCGTGGGGGAGATGGGCAAATTCAAGTGTGATGTCACCATTCTCTTCGGCGGCAAGACCATCAACGCCAAGTCCATCATGAACCTGATGGCCGCCTGCATCAAGCAGAATTGCGAGATCGAGATCCAGTGCTCCGGTGAGCAGGAGAACGAGGCCCTGGCCCGCGCCGTGGAGCTGGTGGACTCCGGCCTGGGCGACCTCTGAGCCCTACAGGCGGGGGGAACCGCCCCCCGCCTCATCAAAACCGACAGGAGGAATGTCAGATGATCTTACAGGGCATTGCCGCCTCCAACGGCGTGGGCCTGGGCAGGGCGGTCTGCGTGCGGGAGGAAAAGCTGGACTACTCCGGCGTGGCCTACTCCGGCAAGGAGTCGGAAAAGGAGCGCCTCCAGGCCGCGCTGGAGGAATTTGAGGACCGCACCGACGCCATGGCCCAGCGCATCCGGGCACAGGTGGGGGAGAAAGAGTCCGAGATCCTCATCGGCCAGATCACCATGCTGGCCGACCCCTTCATGCACTCCCAGATGGAGGAGGCCATCGACAACGGCTCCTGCGCCGAGGCGGCGGTGGACGCCATCTGCACCATGTACGCGGATATGTTCGCCGGTGTGGAGGACGAGCTTATGCGCCAGCGCGCCACCGACGTGCGGGACATCCGGGACCGCCTGCTGGCCATCCTGCTTGGGGTGACGGGGGTGGACCTGTCCCAGCTCCCCGCCGGGAGCGTGCTGGTAGCCCGGGACCTGACCCCCTCCATGACGGTGGGGCTGAGCAAGGAGAATATCGCGGGCATTCTTACGGAGGTGGGCGGCAAGACCAGCCACTCCGCCATCCTGGCCCGGGCGCTGGAGCTGCCCGCGGTGCTCAGCGTGCCCAAGGCGCTGGACCTCATTGAGGACGGCGACGGACTCATTGTGGACGGCAGCGAGGGCAGGGCCATCCTGAACCCGGACGAGAGCACCCGCGCCGAGTACCTCAAGCGCCAGCAGGAGTTTTTGGCACGCCGGGCGGCGCTGGAGGTCTACCGGGACCAAGCCACCGTGGACGCCGACGGCAGGGTGTACCACCTCTACGCCAACATCGGCTCCGTGGCCGAGGCGGAGGCCGCCGCCCAGTCCGGCGCGGAGGGCATCGGGCTGTTCCGCACCGAGTTTTTATTCATGAACCGCACCAGCCTCCCCGACGAGGGAGTGCAGTACGAGGCCTATCAGGCCGTCTCCAAGATCATGGCGGGCAAAGAGGTCATCATCCGCACCCTGGACGTGGGGGGCGACAAGGCCATCGAGTACTTGGGCATGGACAAGGAGGACAATCCCTTTCTGGGCCACCGGGCCATCCGCTACTGCCTGGACCGGCCCGAGCTGTACAAGGTCCAGCTCCGGGCCCTGCTCCGGGCGGGGGCGGAGGAGAAGAACATCAAGATCATGCTTCCCCTGGTGACCTGTGTGGAGGAGGTCCGCTCCGCCCGGGAGCTGCTGGACCAGTGTAAGGACGAGCTGGACGCCGAGGGCCTGCCCTACGACAGGGACATCCAGGTGGGCATCATGGTGGAGACCCCCTCCGCCGCCCTCATCGCCGACCTGCTGGCCCGGGAGAGCGACTTCTTCTCCATCGGCACCAACGACCTGACCCAGTACACCATGGCCGTGGACCGGGGGAACGCCAAGGTGGAGCGGCTGTACAAGACCTTCCAGCCCTCGGTGCTGCGCTCCATCCGCAGCGTCATTTCCGCCGCCAAGGAGGCGGGCATCCCGGTGGGTATGTGCGGCGAGGCCGCCGCCGACCCCTGCCTGGCTCCCCTGCTCATGACCTGGGGGCTGGACGAGTTTTCCGTCAGCATCTCCTCCGTGCTGGACACCCGGGCCAACATCCGCCGTTGGCGGGGGGAGAAGGCCAGGCAGGTCACCCAGGAGGCCATGGGCCTGTCCACCGCCGCCGGGGTGGAGGGCTATCTGAGCGCCGCCGTTTCCGGCTGACCGGCGCACCCACCAGGAAAGGACGTTTTCTATGAAAGAACGGGTACAAAAATTCGGGCGCTTCCTCAGCGGGATGGTCATGCCCAACATCGGCGCCTTCATCGCCTGGGGCCTCATCGCGGCCCTGTTCATCAAGGACGGTTGGCTGCCCAACAAGACCATCGCCGGCATGGTCACCCCCATGCTGTCCTACCTGCTGCCCATCCTCATCGGCTACACCGGCGGCAGGGTGGTGGGCGGCCAGAAGGGCGCCGTCACCGGCGCGCTGGCCACCCTGGGCGCCATCGCCTCCACCGAGAGCACCATGTTCATCGGAGCCATGATCTGCGGCCCCCTGGGCGGCTGGTGCATCAAGAAGTTCGACGAGAAGATGGAGGGCCATATTCCCGCCGGGTTTGAGATGGTGGTCAACAACTTCTCCGTGGGTATCATCGGCGCGCTGCTGGCCATTCTGTCCATCTTTATCATCGGCCCGGTGTGCGTGGGCCTGACCACCCTGCTGGGCGCGGGAGTCAACGCCCTGGTGAACCTGGGGCTGCTGCCCCTCACCGCCGTTCTGGTGGAGCCCGCCAAGGTGCTCTTCCTCAACAACGCCATCAACCACGGCATCTTTACCCCCATCGGCACCGAACAGGCCCTGGAGCTGGGCAAATCCATCCTGTTCATGATCGAGTCCAACCCAGGACCCGGCCTGGGCCTGCTGCTGGCCTACTGCGTGGCCGGGAAGGGCGAGACCCGCTCCTCCGCGGGCGCCGCCGCCGTCATCCAGTTTGTGGGCGGCATCCATGAGATCTACTTCCCCTATGTGCTGATGAACCCCATCGTTATTCTGGGTCCCATGGCGGGCAACATGGTGGGCATCTTTCTCCTAAACCTGCTGGGCGGCGGCCTGAAAGGCCCCGCCTCCCCCGGCAGCATGATCGCCGAGATGATGCTGACGCCAAAGGACTGCTACCTTGCCAACATCCTGGGCATTGCCGTCGCCGCCGCGGTCAGCTTCGCCATCTCCGTGTTCCTTCTGAAGTTCTTCGGCAAGGACGCCAGCCTGGCCGACGCCCAGGCCCAGGTGGCCGCCAGCAAGGCCGCCTCCAAGGGCCAGGCCGTCCCTGCATCCACCGGCTCCTCCGTGGACGCCAAGGACGTGAAGAAAATCGTCTTTGCCTGCGACGCGGGCATGGGCTCCTCCGCCATGGGGGCCACCATGCTGCGCAACAAGCTCAAGGACGCGGGCGTCACCGGCATCGAGGTCGTCCACCACCCCGTCTCCGAGATCCCCGGTGACTGCCAGATCGTGGTCACCCACCATGAGCTGTCCGGCCGGGCCGCCCAGCGGGCTCCCCAGGCGCGCATCATCCCCATCCACAACTTCATGGGCGCGCCGGAGTATGACACCCTGGTTGACGAGCTGCTCCAGGCCCAGAAGGGCGGCTCCGCCCCGGCTCCCGAATCGGCCCCCGCCGCGGAGGAGCCCGCCCCCGCCGCCGATGGGAAGCCCATCCTGCTGGAGCGCAAGAACATCGTTTTGGGCTGCGCCAGCGTCACCCCCGAGGAGGCCATCCGGGCCTGCGGGCGGCTGATGGTGGAAAGCGGCTACGTGGACGAGAACTACATCCAGGGGATGCTGGACCGGGAGGCCAGCTTCTCCGTGGCCATCGGCAGCCATGTGGCCATCCCTCACGGCACCAACGACGTGAAGCCCCTCATCAAAAAAACCGGCGTGGTGGTCATGACCTACCCCGACGGCATCGACTGGAACGGCGACAAGGTGAAGCTGGTGGTGGGCATCGCCGCCAAAGGCGAGGAGCATCTGGAGGTGCTGGGCCGCATCGTGGGCATCGCCTCCACCGATGACGACACCGACGCGCTGGTGGCCGGGGCCGACGCCGAGAACCTGTTTCAAAAGCTGAACGGTCTGGAATAAATATCTGTGCCCGGCGGTCCCCGCCGCCGGGCGCACAGAGCGGAAGATCCCGCAGAAAGGAGCAAATCATCATGAAAGCAAGAGGCGTGCGCCTGTATGGCGCCAATGATATCCGTCTGGAGGAGTTCGAGCTGCCCGAGATCAAGGACGACGAGATCCTGGTCCGGGTCATGAGCGACAGCATCTGTATGTCCACCTACAAGCTGCTCATCCAGGGCAAGGCCCACAAGCGCTGCCCCCAGGACGTGGACATCCATCCCGTCATTATCGGCCACGAGTTCGCCGGGGACATCGTGAAGGTGGGCAAGAAGTGGCAGCACGAGTTCAAGCCCGGCGAGAAGTTCGCCCAGCAGCCCGCCCTGAACTATAAGGGCAAGCTGGACTCCCCCGGCTACTCCTACCGCTGGTGCGGCGGGGCAACTACCTACTGCATCATGCCCCACGAGGTCATGGAGCTGGGCTGCCTGCTCCACTACGATGGTGAGAGCTACTTCGACGCTAGCCTGGGTGAGCCCATGAGCTGCATCGTGGGCGGCTACTACGGCAACTACCACACCAACAAGATCAACCATGACCACTCCATCGGCGTCAAGGAGGGCGGCAATGTGCTCATCATGGGCGGCTGCGGGCCCATGGGCCTGGGGGCCATCGAGTACCCCATGGCGCTGGAGAAGAAGCCGGGCATGGTGGTGGTCACCGACGTGTCCAACGACCGCATCCAGCGTGCCCGCCAGCTCATCCCCGAGGAGGAGGCCGCCCGCCACGGCATCAAGCTGGTGTACGTCAACCCCAACGAGTGCCAGGACCAGTTTGCCGACCTGATGGCACTCACCGGAGGGAAGGGCTACGACGACATCTTCGTGTACGCTCCCATCCGCCCCCTGGCGGAGATGGCCGACAAGCTGCTGGGCTTCGACGGCTGCATGAATTTCTTTGCGGGGCCCTCAAACAAGGACTTCACCGCCGAGGTCAACCTGTACAACTGCCACTACACCTCCACCCACATCATGGGCACCACTGGCGGAAACACCGACGACCTCAAGGAGTGCCTCCGCCTGTCCGCCCAGGGAAAAATCCGCCCCGCCGTCATGGTCACCCACGTGGGCGGCCTGGACTCTGTGGTGGAGGCCACCGCCAACCTGCCCAACATCCCCGGCGGCAAGAAGCTGACCTACACCCAGTTCGACATGCCCTTAACCGCCATCGAGGACTTCCGGGAGAAGGGCAAAACCGAAGCGCTGTTCGCCAAGCTGGCCGACTCCTGCGACGCCCACGACGGACTGTGGAACGCGGAGGCGGAAAAGATCCTGTTCCAGCACTTCGGCGTAAAGTGATGCGCTCAGGCCCCGCTTTCCCAGCCACTGGTAGGAAAGCGGGGCCTGTTTTGTGGAAGAAATTGAACGGGTCCGCTTGACCCTGCCCATTTTTGATGATATGATGGAGCTATCTTAATATTGAGAGGGGCCTTTGATATGTTGGCGGAGCTGCGGATGGAGGCCATTTTGGCGGAGCTGGAAAAGGAACAGGCGGTGAGCGTGGCCCAGCTGTGCCAGATCACCGGGGCCTCGGAGGCCACCATCCGCCGGGACCTGAACGAGCTGGCCCGGCGGGGCAAGCTGAACAAGGTCCACGGCGGGGCCCTGCCCATCCGGGAGGAATTCCGGGGAGAAGAGCCCAACATGGAGGTCAAGCGCCAGCTCCACACCCCGGAGAAAATGCGCATTGCCCGCTATGCCGCTGGACTCATCACCAACGACGACGTGGTGTACCTGGATGCGGGCTCCACTGTCATGCACATGGTAGATCACATCCAAGCTCCCAATGCCACCTTTGTTACCAACAGCGTGGAGTGCGCCCAGCGCCTGCCCCGGCGGGGACTGCGGGCCTATGTGCTGGGGGGCGTCATCAAGCCGGGCACCCTGGCCATTATCGGCGGGGAGGCCATGGAGGGGCTGAAAAAGTACAACTTCACCAAGACCTTCTTGGGCACCAACGGCATCGCCGTGGGGCCCGGCTTCACCACCCCCGACCCGGAGGAGGCCATGGTCAAGGCTGGCGCCGCCGCCCAGGCCCGGGAGACCTGGGTGCTGTCCGATTCCAGCAAGTTCGGCACCATCACGGCCGCGTCCGTACTGCCGCTGAACAGGGCGCGGATCATCACCGACCTGCTGGACGATCAGCGGTATTTGGAATACACTGATATCAAAGTGGTGTAGGATCGTTGAACGACCCTGAAGGCCTTCATAGAGAAGCGGGGGAAACTCCAATGGAGTTGCTCCCAGCCCTCAAATTCCGGAGGGAATCCTCTCCGAAATTTGGGGAGGAAATAAATCAACAGGACGAATACCAGCAAGAAAAGGGCCTGCCCAGGGCAAGGGGAACGTTTCGAAAACAATTTACATTAGGGCCTTTGCGCTCGGAAAGGATGGAGGCATGAAAAAGCTTTGTCTTGGACATGGGGTATTAGAAGCATCACAAATCGGGCTGGGCTGCATGAGGATTGCCAATCTCAGGACAAAGCAGGCCGTCAGAGAGCTGGTTGATGTGGCCATGGACCAGGGAATCAATTTTTTTGACCATGCGGACATATACGCCGGAGGGGAGGCCGAGCGTATTTTCGGAGAGGCCGTCGACCCTGTTTTGCGGGAAAAAATAATTCTCCAGACAAAATGCGCTATCCGGCCCGGCGTCTGCTATGACTTTTCCAAGCAGCACATTTTAGAGTCGGTGGACGGAAGCCTGAAACGGCTGAACACAGATCATATCGACATTCTCCTGCTCCACCGCCCGGACACTCTGATGGAGCCGGAAGAGGTAGCGGAGGCGTTTGACATTCTGGAACGACAGGGAAAGGTCCGATGCTTTGGCGTCAGCAACCAAAACTCTGCACAAATTGAGCTGCTAAACCATTACTGCGGGAACAGGCTCATGGTAAATCAGCTCCAGTTCAGCATCGCACACTGCGGCATCATCGATTCTGGGCTGAATGTCAACATCCACAACGACGCCGGCATTGACCGGGACGGCGGCATTTTGGAGTATTGCCGGCTGAAGGGGATCACCATTCAGGCATGGTCGCCCTTCCAGTATGGTATGTTTGAGGGTGTGTTCCTCGGCAGCGAAAAATTCCCGGAATTAAACCGCCTGATTGACGAATTGGCGGAACAGTATCGTGTCAGCAATAATGCCATTGCGGTGGCCTGGATTCTCCGCCACCCCGCAAAAATTCAGGCCATTGTGGGCAGCACCAATCCGCGAAGGATCGCAGACATCGCCCGGGCATCCGATGTGACCCTGACGCGGGAGGAATGGTATGCGCTGTATATGGCCGCTGGGAAGCGGCTCCCGTAACTCCGAACGGTCCCCAGTTTCCCCCGCACAGATTGGAGTGGCGAATAAAGACGAAACGTACCGAACAGGAGCTTCAGTCCTTCTGTTCGGTGCTTTTTATCGCCTCCCATAAAAAATCACACCCCATTAAAATCGACACCATTTTTTATCCGCCGGCGGTCTGCTGAGGAGATCGAGAAGACCGCCGATCCCCTCCAGGCCAAGGGCTGCTGCGTATTCGGCGACGAGGGCGCCCTGCGCTTGTTCTCCAACCGGGATCCCTGGGTAAAGGACGGGCAGATCATCATCAACCAGGGCCGCCTGGACTACATGGACTGCGCACCCACCTCTATCAGAACGACCAGGCCGCCTATGCCCTGGCGTGGTCCGCCCCCTGGTACACCTCCATGGCCGGTCCCCTGCCCAAGATCAGCGAAGCGCAGAGCGGCGACGCCTGGGGCATGGACAAGGCTTGTTTGAGCCTTGTCCGTTTGTTTTATGGAAGTTTGTGTGTGACGGAGCGAACGGCTCAGGGATAGGTGACCACTTCCCGAACCGTTTGCTTCTGAATAATCAAAACCACATGGCCGCTTCATCGCTAAACTTTGGAACCGGCCCATCTTGATATGGGTCATAGCGATGTTCATTACATCCAAATTCTTTCAAAAAGCAGATTTTATCTTTTTCAGTCCACTTCACAAGGGTTATGCCATCGAAGGCTTCCACCCTGCCGTCATCCATTGTATTCTTAAAGTACCATTCAACGATCGTCTGATCCTCCTTATGGAAATACTGCTTGACATCCCATTGGAGGACTGTTCCGCGTGTATTCCATTCCTCAAACCAGTGCTTTACCTTGGCAACGCCCTGATACTGCGGCCCCCAGCTTTCGATGTAAAGGACATCAGCAGAAAAAATCTCCTCTATGCCAAGATCTTTCTTTTGCAGCCACATATCAAACCACAGCCTGATATTTTTTTCCCGCTTATCCATGCTGTCCTCCTATACCCGCCGCCAGAGCAGCATATTATTTTCAAATAGAGCGTTCACCCTGCCGGTATCCTTCAGCCACGCCAGATAGGAGCGGACGGTGCTGCCCACCAAAACATACTGTTCAAAGCTCATGGTCAGAGCGTAGTCCGCAAACAGCTTTTGCAGGATCACCTCAAAGCAAAGCGGCTCCCGGCAGATGCCGGTGATCTTGTCCGCGATCTCCAACACCTTGTCGATGTTATACTGTGCCAGCTCTGTCACATCCTCGGCGGCCGCGGCGTGGGCCGGGACAAACATTTTTGCCCGCAGGGACTTCACCATTTCCAGCGTGTTCAGATAGGCGGCGACATCATAGATGAAGCCAATCTGGTACTTGTCCAGCGTTTCCCGGCTGGACAGGCAATCCGCCAGATAGACTACGTCATCGGGCGTCCGAAAGCCTACCATATCAAAGAAATGCCCCGGCAGGGGGATGATCTCAAAGCCCTTCGGCAAGGATTCTTTGGTCAGCTCCTGGGCGTCGCTCTCCTGGGCCATGAGGAATTTGTGCCGCAGCTCCTTGCAAGGGTAGCCGCCGTACAAAAAGGATGGCTCCAGAATGGGATGGCGGGTAAAGGCGCAGTCGATCCCCGGAGCGTAGATTACGCACCCGGTCTGGCCCCGCAAATACCTGTTGCCGCCGATGTGGTCGGCGTTGGAGTGGGTGTTGTAGATGGCGGTGAGCCGCCAGCCGTTGGCGTCCAGAAGCTGCCGCACCCTACGCCCCGCATCCTTATCGTTGCCGCTGTCAATCAGGCAAACGTCCTGCTCGTTCAGCTTCGCCAGCCCGATTTTGGCCGGGCTTTGGATGTAATAGCTCCGCTCGGAAATTTGAATCAGTTCATACATGACAAATAACCTCCTGCCGCTGTATCAGTAGCTGCCTTCATTATGATATAATAGACCAACTAACTATGATTGTCCAGTCACGCTCTCAAACCTTCCAGTCACGTCAACCGGGCTTATCCTGACAGCGAGTTGAACGAATAAACACATAGAGGAGTTGCGGCATGATAAGAATAGCGGTTTGTGATGATGAAGCCAGCATACGCTCCTATCTCATATCACTGGTCCGGGCGCGGGACTGCCCCTGTGAGATCGTGGAGTACGCTTCCGCCGGTGACTGCCTTGCGGGTTACCGGGAAATTGATCTGCTCTTTTTGGACATAGAGCTGGCCCCCTCTGGCCCGGACGGTATGGAGCTGGCCCGGAAAATCAGGGAACGGGCAGCCGGGGCCCAGCCGGTCATTATCTTTGTGACAGGCTATGAGCGGTATGTGTTCGACGCCTTTGACGTGGGCGCGTTCCAATACCTGCTGAAGCCGGTGGACGAGGAAAAGTTTGCCCAGGTCTTTGCCCGCGCGGTGGAGCAGGTTATATCCTGCCGGGAAAATCCGCATAGGGGGCGTGCGCTGACGCTCCAATCCGGCAACACCAGCAAAACCATACCGCTGGACAGCATCCGCTACATTGAAAGCAGCAACCATAAAGTCATACTGCACTTGAAAGATGGGGAATTTGCCTGCTACGCAAAAATCCGGGATTTGGAGCAGGAGCTGCAAAATCAGTTTTTCCGCATCCACAAGGGGTATCTGGTCAATCTCTCCTATGTGGAGAGGTACAGCAGGACGGAAGTGACTTTGACCAGCGGGGAAAAGCTGATGATCTCCAAATACAAGTACCAGGATTTCGTAAAAGCCTACCTTCACTTTCTGAAAAGGGGGTGGGGGCGTGAGTGAGCCGGCGTTTCTGTACTTCAACATGGCCTTTGCGGTGGTGGCGGAGCTGCTGTACGGCATCTGTCTGGCCCTGTTTCTGCGGCCCTTTGTGAAGGGGCGCGGGAAGCTGCCCCTTGTGCTCGGCATCTATCTGCTGCTGTGCCTGCTGTGCGATGGCGCGTCCATTCCCAAGGGGTTCTTCGGCCTGCTGCTGATCGCCCTGCCCACAGCGGCGGCTAAAACTCTGGGCCTGACGCGGACCATGGCGTTTCTGCTGGCCCTGCTCTATTGGAACGCCCGGACCACCAGCGCGCTGATGACGGAGAGCCTGTTTTTCATCCTGGAACACTATCTTCCCGCCCCCAATGGGCCGCCGGAGGCCATCTATCTTCGCTCCGCGAGCCTGCTCACCGTATTCTTGACCGCCCACGCCGTCACGCTGGCGGTGATGCTGAACGCGCTCCAGCGGCAGCTCGGAAAGCGGGAGCTGCCCATCCACCGCCGGGAGCTGTGCTATCTCGCCCTGGTGCCAGCAGCGGGGATTTTGTTCGGTCAGGTGATCTCCCGGCTGCTGGTGGAGTTCAAGGACGGCGTTCTGCTCCAGCTCTATGAGCGCCACCCGGCGTTTCTGGCGGTGATCCCGGTGCTGGCCCTGCTGTTCTACGCCGGGGCCTACCTGACCATCGCCTTTCAGCAGGGTATGGCGGCGCTGCGGGAGGAACAGGCCACCTACTTTGTGGAGCGCCAGCAGACGCGGGCGATCCGGGCGCGTATCCATGAGGCGGAGCAGGTTTATACTCGCGTCCGCCAACTGAAGCATGAAATGCGGGGCCACATGACCAATATCAAGGCGCTGGCCGGTCAGGGTGAGTACGCCGGCTTGGAGGACTATATCGCCCGGATGGACGAGAGTATCAGCGGCTTTGAATTGACGCTTCAAACGGGAAACCCGGTCACGGATGTGATCGTCAACGATACACGGCGGCGGAGCCTTGATTTGGGCATCCGCTTCCAGGTGGATTTCCATTACCCGGAGCCGGGGGCCTATGACGCCTTTGACGTGGGGATCATCCTGCAAAACCTTCTGCAAAACGCGGTGGAGGCCTGCGAGAAGGTCAGCGAGGGTGAGCGGTTTATTGTGCTGACTGGAAAGAGAAAAGGACGTTTCTTTTTAATAGAGGTCAAAAACTCTTTCGCGGGCGAGGTGGTATTCGGGCAGGACGGTCTGCCTGTCACAACGAAAAAAGAGGACGCTCCCATGCACGGCGTCGGCCTGTCCAACGTGCGCCGGGAGGCGGAGAAGTATATGGGAGAATTGGAATTGAGAACAAATCAGCAGGAATTTTCCGCAACAGTTTTATTGCAGGAAAGGAGTAAGGTATGAGTATTCAGGCGGTATCCGGGATGGCGCCGGGCGCGGCGGCCATTTCCAGCACGAGGGAAGCGCTGAAGAGCCAGTGTGAGCAGGACGCGTCCCCGGCCCGCGCCCCAAAACCCGTGCGGGACGAGTATGTCCCGGAGGAAAAACGGGAGCCCTCCGGCCAGTATTGGCTGGGCCGGGGCAAAGACGGCCAGCCGGAAATTTTCTTCGACGACCCGGAGGAGCCGGAGGTGCCCTCCACCGCCCCCGGCACGGAGAAAAAGTCCGGAGGCGGGAAGGCGGAGCGCTGCACCGGCAATACCGACGCGGTAGACCGGGAGATCGAACAGCTGAAAAAGAAGCGGGAGGAGCTGGAGCGGCAGCTCAGCAGCGAGACGGACGAGAGTAAAATCAAAGACCTGGAGCAAAAACTGGCTCAGGTGGAGCGGGAGCTGGGCCAAAAGGACAACGGCGCGTACAGGCGCCGGCACACGGTGTTTTCTTGAGGAGAGAGGTGTAAAGCTTGTTGAGCAATGCGATTCAGCCGAGCTATGGGCCCCAGGCATATAGCGCCCCCGCAAAGGCCCGTGAGGTCAAACAGACCGGGACACAGGCCAACAATTTTCTTGATATGGTGGCGCAGGCCAGCCGGGGCAGAACGGACACGCTGACCACCGGCACGAGCGGCCTTATGGGTATGGCGGGTTTGCCCACCAGCCTGATGATGGATTTGTCGGTGCGGACTATCGGGCAGGTTCAGACGGGGAGTGTGGATGCGGCAGAAGCAGCGGAGGCGCCTTCTTTGGAAACCATGCTGAAAGCCAAATACCCCAACATCCATTATCACGTCTTTGACGCCAGCAGCGGCTATTGGAGAACACGGAACGACTACCCTCATTACCTGTTGTACCAGGACGGGGACAAAGCCAAGGAAACGCTGGAAAATTGGCGGCCCTCCGGAGCCAATCCCTTCTACGGCTCCATTGACGGCAGATTTACCGCTCCGAAGGAGATTCACGCCCTGGGCAATGTCCCGCCTGGGAGCAAGGCGGTGGTCATTCATCCCAAGGTGCAGGAGCGCATGGAGCAAGACCCGGCCTATGCCCAGGAGATCTACGCAAAGATCGACACCTGGTTCGCCTTTGACGTGGCACGGAACGAGGCTATCATGCCGGGGAGTACATGGGATATGTCCCAGGCCGTTGCCATCGGCGAGGACGGCAATATCTGTAATGCCTGTTCCAGCAGTCCCGGCAGGATCACCTATTCCAAGAGCGGCTCTGACGATGAAGAAAGCTGGTGGGACTTGCGTATGGCCCGCCACGCCGAGTTTATGAAGCTGGCGGTGGAGAAACAAATCCAGCGGCGTATGCAAGCCTCCGACCTGCTTTCGGCCGTCGCGGCAAAATCCCAGCTTGCCAGCATGATGAACGGTGAAAATCTGCTGAATATTTTCGGCAGTGAGATTGCCGGTATTCCCACCGAAACCGTTCTGGCGATCACGCGGGCCCAGGTTTGGGGCGGCGGAGCTCCTGCGAAACCCGGTTTACATCCAGGCTGATATGGATATTTACCATTGTCAAGGACCTTTTTACGCACCTAAATATTTCCCTCCTGGGTGAATACATCAGACATGCCGCATTTCTCGTGGACAACCAGGGTGAATTCCTCCAATCAACGGCTTGTACCACCCCGCCCATCTTTAGGCGGGGTGGTACAAAGACCTGTTGTGTTATTCCTCCCCCTGGAGGGCGTCATAGCCGCTCTCTCCGGTGCGGACCTTCACGGCGTTCTCCACGCCGCACACGAAAATCTTGCCGTCGCCGATGTGGCCGGTGTACAACGCCTTGCGGGCGGTGTCCACCACCTGAGCCACGGGCACCTTGGACACCACCATGTCCACCTGGAGCTTGGGCAGCAGGTTCATGGACAGCGGCACGCCCCGGTAGTACTCGGTGCGGCCCTTCTGGACGCCGCAGCCCAGCACCTGGGTGACGGTCATGCCGGTGACGCCGATGTCGTTCATGGCGGACTTGAGCTGCTCGAACTTGGCCTGGTTGCAGACGATGGTGACCTTGGACAGCTTGACATCGGACGCAGGCATGCTCCCCGTGACCACCTGGACGGGGACCGCCTCGTCCACGCTCCGCCCGCTCTTGACCGCCACGGGCTCGGGGAAGGCGTTGGCCCCCGGCATGGCGGTGAGGGTGGTGGTGGGCATGAAGTCGGCGTAGGCGGAGGGCAGGCCGTGCTCGGTGGAATCCAGACCGGCGATCTCCTCCTCGGCGGACACCCGCAGGCCGTTGGCGGCCCGGATGATATGGAACACGATGGTCATGACCACGGCGGTATAACCGGCGATGGCGACCACGCCCAGGCACTGGACCCCCAGCTGGTGGAAGCCGCCGCCGTAGAGCAGGCCGCCGTCGGTGGCCAGCAGGCCGGTGAGGACGGTGCCGGTGAGGCCGCAGCTCCCGTGGACAGCCACCGCGCCCACCGGGTCGTCGATGTGGAGCTTGGTGTCAACCGTCTCCACAATCACAACCACCAGGATGCCGGTGACCACGCCCACCACGGTGGAGCCCACCACATCTAGAGCAATTCTCAAAATAAGCAATAACCAGCGCAAGAAAACCAGCCAGCGCAATCATCGGCGGAGACTTGGTCAAG
>ERZ808042.695-NODE-695-length-15421-cov-3.484815_pt1 | contig 15421 bp, 12 predicted proteins | sample MGYA00380193_ERZ808042 | MGnify/ENA primary metagenome ERZ808042 (study PRJEB31490, sample SAMN06133401) | mouse gut metagenome | isolation source: M1_2 | host: mice | place: China: Chengdu | collected 2015-05 ...
CAGTGCAGTACAGTTGTCCGGGCGTGAGCGGCTGGAATCAGCTTGTCAACCGGCTGGATGCGGCTTACGAGAATATCAGGAGGATGTGCACCTATGCGCGGCAGTATCATACGGAAGGGGTATTGACCACGGACTGGGGCGATTACGGACATATCAACCATCCTGATTTCGGGATTCCGGGCAGGATCTACGGGGCCGCTTTTTCATGGAACGGGCAGATACCGGCATTTGAGGAGATGAACCGCAGGATATCCCGGGTGGAATTCGGGGACCAGTCGGAGCAGCTTGTGTCGGTCATGGCACAGATCGCAGACAGTCAGGTGTTTGGCTGGGATCATGCGGTATGGTATATAGAAGGACATGCCGGCAGACTGCTTTCATCTGCGGAAGCGGCACAGGTGGCGGAGCGGCTGAAAGGAGCACAGACGGCGCTGACAGGCCTTGAGCAGATCGCTGACAGGCTTTGCCGGATGATGCCGCAGCTGCCGGCGCAGACCAAAGAGATGCTGCATGCCTGTCTGGTGGCGATCCGGGGCGCAGAACTTTTGCAGAAGATCGGGGTATGGATCGGTGCAGGGGAGTTTGGCGCGGAGCCGGTGATCGCGGTGGACGGGAAGCGTCTGGCGACGGAACTGGAAGAGTGGTTCCTGTTCTATAAGGAAGTGTGGCGCAGTGTGAGCAGGGAATCGGAGCTGTACCGGATACAGGACGTTGTGTTCGGGTATGCGGATCTGCTGCGCGGGTGAAACAGAGTGGATTTCGATCAGGAAGGAGCAGAGTATGGAAGCAGATATCAGGTGGCTGGATGACCCGCAGGTGTTTCGGGTGGGTCAGCTTCCGGCGCACAGTGACCATAAGATCTATGGGAGCGTAGAGGAGATGGAGAGGCAGCAAAGCTCACTGTACCAGTCTTTGAACGGGACCTGGCAGTTTGCTTATGCGGCAGATCCGCAGAGCCGCCCGGCGGATTTTTTCCGGGAGGATTTTGACGCGAAAGCGTTCGGGGAGATTCGGGTGCCCTGTCATATCGAGATGGCAGGATATGATAAGATTCATTATATCAACACCATGTACCCGTGGGAGGGGAAGGTGTACCGCCGCCCGGCTTATGCGCTGGGAGAGGACAGGACGGAAGCGGGGTCTTTCAGTGAGGCGGCATATAATCCGGTGGGTTCCTATCGGAAGATATTTGATCTGGAGGCAGGGCTTTTGGGCAGACGGGTATGCATCTGCTTCGAGGGCGTGGAACAGGCTGTGTATGTGTGGCTGAACGGACAGTTTGTGGGGTATGCGGAGGATACCTTTACGCCTTCGGAGTTCGATCTGACCCCTTTTATCAGGGAAAAAGGGAATGTGCTGGCGGTGGAGGTGTATAAGAACAGCACGGCGGCCTATCTGGAGGATCAGGATTTCTTCCGGTTCTTCGGGATCTTCCGGAATGTGACACTCTATGCGAAGCCGAAACTGCATGTGGAAGATCTGTGGATCAAGGCAAAACCCGATGAGGATTTAAAGCGTGGCAGCGTGAATGTACAGTTGAAGCTGTCCGCGGAGCATACGGACGCGGTCTGCGGCGCGGTCGGGAAGCTGCAGGGGCAGAGCACGGGAGCGGATCAGACAGGGACAGAAGGCGGCGCGTTGTCCGGCAGAGTGAAGGTGATCCTGAAAGACCGGGAAGGGCATGTGATCGGTGAGCGTGCCGCTGAGGCCGCACAGGAAGTCAGTGTGTCCTTTGACGGGATAGAGGATGTGGTGCTCTGGGAGAACGGGAATCCGTATCTGTACCGGGCGGAAGTGATCCTGGAGGATGGTCAGGGAGCCGTGACGGAGGCGGTGCCCTGTGCGGTGGGCTTTCGTCGTATCGAACTGCGGGATAAGGTGATCCTGTTCAATGGAAAGCGGCTGATCATCAACGGGGTCAACCGGCATGAGTGGAGCGCCGAAGGCGGCAGATGCATCACCCTGCAGGATATGGAATGGGATATCGAGTGCTTCCGGCGCAATCACATCAATTCGGTGCGGACCTGCCATTACCCGGATCAGATCGCGTGGTATGATCTGTGCGACAGGCACGGGATCTATGTGATGTCGGAGACCAATCTGGAAAGCCATGGTTCCTGGCAGAAGATGTCCACCGAGACTTCCTGGAATGTGCCGGGCAGTCTGCCGCAGTGGAAGGAAGCGGTGGTGGACCGGGCAAGGACGAATTTCGAGACGTTCAAGAATCATCCGTCGGTGCTGTTCTGGTCGCTTGGCAACGAGTCCTTCGTGGGGGAGGATATCGCGGCCATGCAGCGGCTTTTTAAGGAAAAGGATGACAGTCGGCTGGTACATTATGAAGGCGTGGTGCACGACCGGACTTATGAAGATGTGGTGTCCGATGTGGAGAGCCGGATGTATGCGAAACCGCAGGATATCGCAGCGTATTTGGAGAATGAGCCGAAGAAGCCTTTTATCCTGTGTGAATATATGCACGATATGGGCAACTCGCTGGGCGGCATGAAGTCCTATATCGATCTGCTGGAGCGGTTTGAGATGTACCAGGGCGGTTATATCTGGGACTATATCGATCAGGCGCTGTATGTGGAGGACGAGGTGACGGGGAAGAAGGTGCTGCGTTACGGCGGCGATTTCGACGACCGGGCCAGCGATTATGAGTTTTCCGGAAACGGCATCGTGTTTGCGGACAGGACGGAGAAGCCCGCGATGCAGGAGGTGAGGTACTATTATGGATTGTATGAATAAATTGCAGGTTGTCGTGGGAGATGCGGTGATCGGTATGCACGGGGATGGTTTCTCTTATCTTTTCTCCGTGACCAGAGCCGGCATGGAATCTCTGGTGCGGGACGGGAAAGAGTGGCTTTACCGGGCGCCTTTACCGACCTTCTGGCGTGCCCTGACGGATAACGACAGAGGCAGCGGGTTTGGCGTAAAGAGCGGCATGTGGCTGGCGGCGGACTGCTTTATCAGGAAGACGTCGGTTACGGCGGCGATAGACGGCGTGTCTGTGGCGGTGCCCATGGCTCCGGCGAACAATGCCTGTAACGGTGCGGTGGAAGCAAAGCAGGCCGAAGTCACGTATACATATGAGACGATCACGGTGCCGGCGGCGACCGTGACGGTAGCCTATGAGGTGTACGCGGGCGGCGACATCCATGTCCGTGTCCGCTATACAGGGAAAAAGGGCCTGCCCCAGCTGCCGGTGTTCGGTATGCGGTTTGTGATGCCCACCTGCGCGGACCGGTATCGTTATGAAGGGCTGTCCGGGGAGACCTATCCGGACAGGATGGCCGGCGGGATTCCCGGCGTCTATGAGGTGGAGGGCCTGCCGGTGACTCCTTATATAGTGCCCCAGGACTGCGGGATGCATATGCAGACGAAGTGGGTGGAAGTGTACCGCAGCAGCGTTTTAAACAATGCCTGCACGAAGAAGCAGCAGACAGGACTGCGCTTCCGGGCGGAAGACGGGAAGGATATTGCCTTTGCCTGTCTGCCCTACACGGCGCCCGAACTGGAGAATGCCACCCATCATGAAGAGCTGCCGGCGCCAAGGCGGACGGTATTGACGGTGCTCGGCGCGGTAAGAGGCGTTGGCGGCATCGACAGCTGGGGGACAGATGTAGAGCCGGCGTACCATATCAGCGCAGAAGAAGATATTGAGTACGGGTTCTGGATCGGCAGTGCCATGCAGGAGGCACAGGAATAAAAAGGTGAAGTAAAACAGGATATTTACGAGGACACTTTTCCCGTGAGAAGGGGGAGTGTCCTTTTCCGATTTAAAAACGACTTAAAATGGACAGTTTACTGCAAAAGATATGAAAAACAGGATTGAACTGAGAAAAGATTTTAGATATAATAAAAAAAGACAGCAGATATGGAAAGTCTGACTGTCTGTTTCTGTGTGTTATCATGACTTAATAAAGTAAGACGGGAGACGAGATTCATGTGTGAAAACGGGAAAACGGGAAAGTGTGAAAAAACAGGAAGCATGGCCGGTAAGGACACGATGGGAATAGCGACATTGTCATCAGTCCGAGCCAGGATCATATTTATGTCGATGGGAGCGATCGTGATCGTGGGAATGACGCTGATCGCGATTTTTACTTCCATGTCCAGTGGACAGTTTAAGGATATGGTGGGCTGTTACATGGAAGACTTGGCTTCGGCTTACGGGAAGACCATGAATATCCGGGTGGCGGATCTGCGCAAAGAGGGTATAGAACCGGATACGGCATTCTGGGAAGAGCTGGCAGGCGGTGTTAACATTATGGATCTGGACGGTTCCTATGCCTATATCGTGGATCGGAACGGGACGATGTGCTATCATCCGACAGCCGACAAGATCGGAAGCCAGGTAGAGAATGAGGCGGTCAACGGTGCGGTGGCACAGATCCAGGCGGGCAATATTCCGCAGGGGACGGTTTCCGTAAAATATGTCTATAACGGCGATAAGAAATATGCTTCGTACAGCGTGACGGAGGACGGTTCTTACATATTTGTCATCACGGCGGATGAGGATGCGGCCATGAAATCTACCGGCGGAGAGATGAAGTCGTCGAACGAGATCTTCTGGACCTGTATCTTCTGGGGCTGCATCACGATGCTTGTCTGTATGGTAGGCGCCTTTTTCTGCTGTAATGTGATCGTAAAGCCCCTGCGGCATATCGCGGAGCTGGCGATGCGGTTTGCGGGGCTGGATTTCCGGGAGGACGAGGACCAGAAGAAGCTGAGTGAGAGAAAAGACGAGATCGGCGCCATCAGCAGGGCCGTGGATATCCTGCGCGGACAGCTTGTGAAGGTGATCGGACGGATCGAGGAACACAGCGGCACGGTGATGGAGACGTCCCACAGGCTCAATGCGGATACGGATACGATCTCCAATACGGTCAGGCAGGTGGATCTGGCTGTGCAGGAGATGGCGGACGGCGCCATGTCCCAGGCGGAGGAGACCCAGCGGGCGACAGAGGATATCGTGCTCATGGGCAGTATGATCGAAGAAAACAATATGGAGATGGAAGATCTGCGCAGGACCGCGGAGAGCATGTTCACTTCCAGTGAGGTTGCGGTCAAGACGCTGGATACGATGGAGGCGGTAAACCGTAAGGCTCAGCGGGCGATCGAGCTGATCTACGAACAGACCAATACGACCAACGAATCGGCGATGAAGATCAAGGCGGCTACAACGCTGATCACGTCGATTGCCGAGGAGACCAACCTGCTGTCCTTAAATGCGGCGATCGAGGCGGCCAGGGCCGGCGAGCAGGGCCGGGGCTTTGCCGTTGTGGCGGAACAGATTCAGAAGCTGGCCGAGGAATCCAACGAATCGGCCAAACAGATCGGCCAGATCATTGCGCTGCTCATGACGGATTCCGAGAAAGCGGTGCAGACAATGAGCGAAGTCAAACAGGTCATGGAAGACCAGAATGAGAATGTCGGCATGACCAAAGAGCAGTTTGAAGAGATGCACGGCGGGATAGCGAAGACGATCGAGGGAATCCGCAGCATTGCCGACAAGATGGAGAAGATTGACAATACGCGTATCAATGTGGTGGATATCGTACAGAATCTTACTTCACTTGCCCAGGAGAATGCGGCAGGCACCGAGGAGTCATCGGCTTCCGTGACGGAGGTAGGGGAGCATATGTCCGCTATCACCCAGAAGGCCGGAGAACTGAGGAAGATCGCGGATGATCTGCAGAAGGAGATGGAGGTATTTATCCTGTAGCAGTTTTTGCTTGCAAATACAGGAAAAAGGTGCTATACTACTGTAGATGTCATTAATAAAGGATAAGATAAAGAGTGGACTTGCGAGTCCACTCTTTTATGTGAAACGGCAGTTTCGGAGGCAGACAGCCGTTCGGAGAATAAGCAGGATCATAATAAGGAAGAAGACGATCAGGAGGAATACATGTCAAAGAAAGAAACCTACGAGGCAAAAACCGAGCAGCTTCTGACGCCGATCGCTGAGCGTTTCGGCGTGGAGATCTACGATGTGGAGTATGTCAGGGAAGGCAGCGACTGGTATCTGCGGGCCTATATTGATAAGCCGGAAGGGGTCAACATCACGGACTGTGAGAATGTCAGCCGGGCGCTGTCGGATGTGCTGGATGAAGAAGATTTTATTGCGGATGCCTATATTCTGGAGGTCAGCAGTCCGGGACTCGGCAGGACGCTTAAGAAGGATCGTCATCTGGAGAAGAGCCTGGGAGCGGAAGTCGAGTTGAAGACTTATAAGCCGGTCGATAAGCAGAAGGAGTTCTCCGGGATTTTGAAAGCATTCGACAAAGAGACGATCACGATAGAGACGGAAGGAAGCGGGCACGTGTTTCAGCGTTCCGAGGTGGCGCTGATCAGACTGGCGTTTCATTTTTAAGAGACGGTCAAAGGGCGTGACGAAGAGGCAGGAAGCCGTATTGCCGCGGCCATCTGTGCTGCGGCCGACAGGGAGACAGATTGAGAACATAAGGAATTGAGAGAGATCAACAGACATAGGAGGATAATGGAAAATGAATAAGGAGTTAATGGAGGCGCTGGACATTCTGGAGAAAGAGAAGGATATCCCGAAAGAGACACTTTTCGATGCGATCGAGAATTCTCTGATCACGGCCTGCAAGAACCACTTCGGCAAGGCGGACAATGTGAAGGTGGAGATCGACAAGGAGACCTGCGATTTCCTCTGCTATGCCGAGAAGGAGGTCGTGGAGGAAGTGGAGGACGATGTGCTCCAGATCTCACTGGAGGATGCGCGGGAGCTCTCCCACAAGGCACAGCTGGGCGACATGCTGCATGTGGAGATCAAGTCCAAAGAGTTCGGGCGCATCGCGACACAGAATGCGAAGAACGTGATCCTGCAGAAGATACGTGAGGAAGAGCGAAGCGTTATCTACAATCAGTATTACGAGAAAGAAAAGGATGTGGTAACGGGAATCGTACAGCGCCACATCGGCAGGAACATTTCCATTAATCTGGGTAAGGCGGATGCGATCCTCAATGAGAGCGAGCAGGTCAAAGGGGAGAATTTCAGACCCACGGAGAGAATTAAGGTATATATCCTGGAAGTGAAGAATACACCTAAAGGACCGAGGATTCTTGTAAGCCGTACCCATCCGGAGCTGGTCAAGAGGCTGTTTGAGGCGGAGGTGACGGAGATCAAGGACGGCACGGTGGAGATCATGAGCATCGCCAGGGAGGCGGGCAGCAGGACGAAGCTGGCAGTTCGCTCCATCAATCCGAATGTGGACGCGGTAGGCGCCTGTGTGGGGATCAACGGCGCCAGAGTCAATTCCATCGTGGATGAGCTGCGGGGGGAGAAGATTGATATCGTCAACTGGGATGAGAATCCCGGCAATCTGATCCAGAACGCGCTGTCTCCGGCCAAGATCGTGGCGGTATTCGCGGACCCGGATGAGAAGACGGCCAAAGTCGTGGTGCCGGACTATCAGCTGTCTCTGGCGATCGGTAAGGAGGGGCAGAATGCCAGACTGGCGGCCAGACTGACAGGTTATAAGATCGACATTAAGAGCGAGACGCAGGCGAAGGATGCGGTAGGCTTCCGGTATGAAGACTATGTCTATGACGATGAGGAGTACGAAGACGAGTCCTATGACGGCGAAGAGAGCTTTGAGGAAGACTATGACGGTGACGATTTGTACGATGAGACCGAAGAAGGAACGTATGAGACGGACGCTTATGAAGGATCTGATGAGGACGCCGGCGAAGACGAGAGCTTCGAAGAGGAAACATACGGGGACGAAATTTACGGGGACGACGAAGAAGACGTGGATGAGGAGTCCGGAGAGGAGCCGGAGGAGATGTAGAAGGCCGGTGAGATTCCGGAAAGGATTCGGGAGGATAGAAAGGCCGGTGACGGCATAAGACAATAGAGAGGATACGGTGATGGCGAAGAAGATTCCCATGCGGCAGTGTGTGGGCTGCGGCGAGATGAAGAATAAGAAAGATTTGATGCGTGTCTTGAAAACAGCGGAAGACTCTATTGTGCTGGATATGACCGGCAGGAAGAACGGCAGGGGCGCTTATCTGTGTATGGATAAGGAATGCCTGGCGAAGGCGCGGAAGAATAAAGGGCTGGAGCGTTCCTTTAAGATGAGCATCCCGAAGGAAGTTTATGAGAATCTGGAAAAGGAGTTTGAGGAGGGAGAACATGCAGGGCAGACCGAATAAAGATCGGGTGTTATCTATGCTTGGGCTGGCCACCCGCTCCAGAAATGTTGTCAGTGGCGGATTTGCAACGGAAGCGGCTGTCAAGGAAGGCAAGGCAGCTCTGGTCATCATCGCTGAGGATGCGTCGGGTAATACCAGAAAAAAGTATAGTAACATGTGTGATTTTTATGAGGTTCCCTGTGCGGTCCATGGGACGAAGGCAGTGCTCGGGCATTCCATGGGCAAGGACGAGAGGTCGGTTCTCGCGGTGACAAATGAGGGATTTGCGGATTCGATACGGAAGCATTTAGGAGATTCGGAATAGTTGGAGGTAGTGAGTATGGCGAAGATGAAAGTACATGAGCTTGCAAAAGAGGTAGACAGAAAGAGTAAGGAACTGCTCGACTTTCTGCAGGCTAAGGGATATGAGGTGAAAGCGGCGCAGAGCTCTGTCGAGGACGAGGCGATTGCGCTGGTGAGGAAGGAGTTTGGATCTTCGGAGGGAAGCAAGGCGCCTGTCAAAGAGGCGGTGAAGGAGGAAAAGCCGCAGAACGCCGAACCTCCCAAGCAGGAGAATGCCGTGCCGTCTGCCGGAGGAGAGAAAACCGCGGCTGCGAAGGCGGCACCCGAAAAGCCCGCGGCGGAGAGCGAGAGGAGAGAGGGAAAGGGTGAAGCGCCCAAGAAGAAACGGATCATCTTCGTGAGTAACCCCCACAATTCCAAAATGGGCACAAGACAGCCCCAGGGCGGTGGAAACGGGCAGAACCGGGGAGGCGGAAACGGCAGGCCGATGGCAGGCGGCGCACGGCCGGTACAGCCGCAGAACGCGCCTCATAAGATCATACGTCCCACGCAGAAGCCGATTCCTGTGACGGAGGAGCCTTACGATGTAAGGCAGAAGAAGCAGCAGGAGAGACGGCTGGAGCAGAAGCAGCAGGAAAAACGGGAAATGAATAAAAATGCGGCGGCCGGGACGAAACCGGCTCCCGGACAGGAGAGAGTGGGAAGTGCAGGAGAAAATCGCAGGCCTGAGAGCCAGAGCAGGCCGAATTATAACGGCGGTCAGGGTGATCGTAAAAGTGGCGGCGCTCCCTTCGCTGGCAGCCGGAACAGTGGCGGTGGTGAACGCCCTCAGAGAGGAAATGGAGGGCCGGACAATCGATTTAGGAAAAATAACGGTCCGAAGGACTTTGTCGCTGAAGCGCCCGGCAAGGATGCGGAGAAGCACAGGGACGACGAAAAGCGCAGAGTAAATCAGGAGAGGGATAAGCGGTCGAAGAAGGATCATATCTACGAGGAGGACGACGCTGCGGTCAAGAACCGCAACAGGGCGGGCCGTTTCATCAAGCCTGAGAAAAAGCCTGAGGAGTCCAAGGAGGAACAGATCAAGGTCATCACGATTCCGGATACGCTGACCATCAAGGAGCTGGCGGATAAGATGAAGATCCAGCCCTCCGCGATCATCAAAAAGCTCTTTTTACAGGGGCAGGTCGTGACTTTAAATTCAGATATCAGCTTTGAGGAGGCGGAGAATATCGCCATCGAGTATGAGATCATCTGTGAGAAGGAAGTCAAGGTGGACGTGATCGAAGAACTTTTGCGCGAGGAGGAGGAGGACGCCTCCACGATGGTGGCGCGTCCCCCGGTCATCTGCGTTATGGGGCATGTTGACCACGGTAAGACCTCACTGCTTGATGCGATCCGAAAGACGAACGTGACGGATAAGGAGGCGGGCGGCATCACGCAGGCCATCGGTGCGTACACGGTGAGCGCGAAGGGACAGAGCATCACTTTCCTGGATACGCCGGGCCATGAGGCGTTTACGGCCATGCGTATGCGCGGCGCCAATTCCACGGATATTGCGGTGTTGGTGGTGGCGGCCGACGACGGCGTTATGCCGCAGACGGTGGAGGCCATCAACCATGCGAAGGCGGCGGGGATCGAGATCATCGTTGCCGTCAATAAGATCGATAAGCCCAACGCGAACATCGACCGCGTGAAACAGGAAATGACGGAATACGAGCTGATCCCGGTGGATTGGGGCGGATCGACGGAGTTTGTGCCTGTCTCCGCGAAGTCGGGAGAGGGCATTGAAAACCTTCTGGAGACGATTCTGCTCACGGCGGAGATTCTGGAGCTTAAGGCGAATCCGGACAGAAACGCCAGAGGTCTGGTGATCGAGGCAGAGCTTGACAAGGGCAGAGGTCCTGTGGCCACCGTGCTGGTGCAGAAGGGTACGCTCCATGTGGGCGACTTTATCTCCGCGGGCGCAAGCCACGGCAAGGTGAGGGCGATGATCGACGACAAGGGCAGGCGCGTGAAGGAGGCGAAACCCTCCACGCCTGTGGAAATTCTGGGTTTGTCCGATGTGCCGAGCGCGGGCGAGGTGTTTATTGTCCATGAGAACGACAAGAGCGCAAAATCTTATGCGGAGACCTACATGGCGCAGCATAAAGAGGAGATGCTTGCAGATACTAAGACGAAGATGTCACTGGACGATCTGTTCAACCAGATCCAGGAGGGCAATTTAAAGGAGCTGAACCTGATCGTCAAGGCAGATGTGCAGGGCAGCGTGGAGGCTTTGAAGCAGAGCCTGATGAAGCTGTCCAACGAGGAAGTGGTCGTGAAGTGCATCCACGGCGGTGTGGGCGCCATCAACGAATCGGATGTGTCGCTGGCTTCGGCGTCCTCGGCAATTATTATCGGTTTCAACGTGAGACCGGACGCGCAGGCGAAAACTGTGGCGGAGCGCGAGGGCGTGGATGTGCGCCTCTACAAGGTCATCTATCAGGCGATAGAGGATATTGAGGCGGCCATGAAGGGAATGCTTGACCCGATCTTCGAGGAGAAGATCATCGGCCACGCGGAGGTGCGTCAGATCTTCAAGGCGTCCGCAATCGGCAATATCGCAGGTTCCTATGTGCTTGACGGCGAGTTCCAGAGAGGCTGCAAGATCCGCATCCGCAGGGGCGACGAGCAGATCTACGAGGGCGAGCTCGCATCCCTGAAGCGCTTCAAGGATGATGTGAAGGAAGTGAAGGCCGGTTTTGAGTGTGGTCTCGTGTTTGAGGGCTTCGATAAGATGGAGGAGCTGGATATCGTGGAGGCTTACATCATGGTGGAAGTGCCGCGCTAGTCATAAAATAGCGTATGTTACTAATTAAACGCAGAGGAAGGGATTTGCTTAAATGCGTAAAAACAGTGTCAAAAATACCCGTATCAACGGGGAGGTACAGCGAGTGCTGGCGCAGATCATCCGGGGAGAGATCAAGGATCCGCGGATCGCGCCGATGACTTCGGTGGTGGCGGTGGAAGTCGCGCCCGACTTAAAGACCTGCAAGGCGTGGATCAGCGTGCTTGGAGACGAGAAGGCACAGGCGGATACACTGGCGGGGCTTCAGAGCGCGGAAGGGTATATACGCGGGCAGCTTGCGAGAACCATCAATCTCCGCAATACGCCGCAGATCCATTTTATCATGGATCAGTCCATTGCCTACGGGGTGAATATGTCGAAACGAATTGAGGAAGTGGTGGCCTTGGACCGGAAGGCTGCAGCGTCTGATAAGGGGATTGAAAATGAAGAGGATCAATGAGTTAAAGGATGTGAAGACGGCAGCGATAGGCGGGCACATGAGACCGGACGGGGACTGTGTCTGCGCATGTCTGGCGTTGTATCATTATCTGAAAAAGGAGCTGCCGGAGGCGCGGATCGACGTTTATCTGGAGGAACCGCCTGCGCCGTTCCATGTATTAGAGGGAATAGAGGATATTAAATCTGAATTTAACAGTGAAGAAATCTATGATGTTTTCTTTGCGATGGACTGTAACGACGAGAGGCTGGGAGAAGCGCTGCCCATTTTCAGGCGGGCCAAAAAGCGCATCAATATTGACCATCATATCAGCAATACAGGCTGTGGGGATGTGAATATCATAGAGCCGGATAAGAGCTCTACGGCAGAACTGCTCTATGAGCTGATGGAGCCCGCGCTGGTGGACGAAGTGATCGCGAAGGCTGTCTATATCGGGATCGCCCATGATACAGGTGTGTTCCGCTACTCCAACACCTCCCCCCGCACGATGCAGATAGCGGCAGAATTACTTAAATTTGGATTTGATTTTTCTGCGCTGATAGAAGAAACCTTCTATGAGAAGACGTATTTTCAGACGCAGATCATGGGAAGGGCGATTCTGGGGAGCGTGCGCTTTATGGATGACAGATGCATCGTCAGCATGGTGAGCCGCCGCATGATGGAGTTTTACTGCGTGGGGCCGAAAGACCTGGACGGCATCGTTAACTATCTGCAGGGGGTAAAAGGTGTAGACTGCGCCATCTTTATGTATGAGACCGGGACGCTGGAGTACAAGGTGAGCATGCGGTCAAACGGTCTTGTCAATGTGGCGGAGGTAGCTGTGAAATTCGGAGGAGGCGGCCATGTGCGTGCCGCGGGATGCACGATGAACGGTACATATCACGACAACATCAACAACCTGTCGCGGGAGATTGCGGCGCAGTTGAATTGGAAGAAATAAAATGTATAACGGAATCATGAATGTTTATAAAGAGGCGGGATTCACGTCTCATGATGTGGTGGCGAAACTTCGGGGCATTTGTAAACAGAAGAAAATAGGGCATACAGGAACACTCGATCCGGATGCGGTCGGCGTGCTTCCTGTATGTTTTGGTTCGGGAACGAAACTGTGTGATATGCTTACGGACTGGGATAAGGAGTATATTGCCACACTCCGGCTGGGGGTGGATACGGACACCCAGGACTTAACAGGACAGGCGTTATTTCAAGCGGACGGGGAGACACTTGCGGCGCTGACACAGGAGCAGGTGCGGGAGAGCCTTCTGTCTTTCCTCGGTGATTACGCGCAGATTCCTCCTATGTACTCGGCCCTCAAGGTGAACGGGAAAAAGCTCTATGAGCTTGCAAGGGCGGGAAAAGAGGTGGAGCGAAAGCCGCGCACGGTGCAGATCCGGGAACTGGAGATTCTGGACATGCGTCTTCCCGTGGTCCGGTTTCGTGTGGTCTGCTCCAAGGGGACCTATATCCGGACGCTCTGCCACGACATCGGGGAGAAACTGGGCTGCGGCGGCGCCATGGCGTCTCTGACGAGGAGCCGGGTGGGTATTTTCGGGATAGAGGAGGCGCTGCGGCTTTCGGAGATCGAAAAACTGCGGGACGAAAATAAAATATCGGATGTTATCATTCCGCCCGACGCCGTTTTCGGAGAATGCAGGGAAGTGAGGGTGACGAAGGCAGTATGCCGGCTTTTGGAGAATGGGAATAAAATTCCGGCCGGGATGCTTGCGGACAGCGCTTTGCTGCGGGAACAGGAGCGGCTTCGGATGTACGATGAGGCGGGCCGGTTTTACGGTATTTATCAGTATCACGCGGGAGCAAAAGAGGCGAGACCCGTGAAAATGTTTCTTTGAGCATATAAAAGCGGGTGTTATTGAAAACTGACGGGATGGAAAAAGTACGAGATTGGGACAGGCGGTATGCGGATCATAGAAAATACGACGGAATTTCATCTGGAAAACAAGAGCGCCGTTGCGCTGGGAAAGTTTGACGGGATTCATCTGGGACACCGCCGGCTTCTGGAACGGGTGCTGGAGCAGAAAAAACAGGGGCTTTGGACGGTGGTCTTTACTTTTGATACTTCGGCGGCATCCTTCTTTGGCGGGGAGACAAAGGAGCTGTCTACCAGGGAGGAGAAAAGGGCTGTTTTTTCGCGGCTGGGGATAGATGTGCTGATTGAATTTCCCTTAAACCGGGAGACGGCGGCGACGGAACCTGCGGAATTTGTGTCCCGCTATCTGGCGGGACAGATGCGGACGGCCTGTCTGTGCGCGGGGCCGGATATCTCCTTCGGAAAGGGCGGCGCGGGGGACTATGCGCTTTTGGAGAAATATGCCGGCACTTACGGGTATCAGGTGGAACTGATCGAGAAGGTCCGTGTGGACGGTGAGGAGGTCAGCTCCACCAGAGTGCGGCAGGCGGTCCGGGCGGGAGAGATGGAGAAGGCTGCCGCCATGCTGGGCGCGCCTTACCGCGTGAGCGGAAAAGTAGTACACGGCAGGCAGCTTGGCCGAAAGCTCGGTATGCCGACGGCGAACCTTCTGCCGGATGAGAGGAAGCTTCTGCCGCCGAACGGGGTTTACTATTCCATGGCGGAAATTTGCGAAAAAACTTATCGTGGGATCTCCAACGTTGGTTACAAACCTACGGTCTCGGAGGAGAAGATCATGGGCGTGGAAACCTATCTCTACGACTTTGAGGGAGAGGTCTATGACAGGGATATGACAGTGGAACTTCTGGCATTCCGCAGGGCGGAGCGGGCTTTTGCGAGCGTGGAGGCGCTGCGGCGGCAGATTGAGGCCGATGTGGAGGCGGGGAGAAATTTTCCATAAGTCTTTTTTTGTCGTAAGGGGTTGTAAGAGGATTTTTTTTTCGATACAATAGAGCGTGTAGCTTTTCAATGGGGAAAAGAACAAAGGAAGGATATCTGAAGCAAGATGAATCTATCTATCATTCTTTCCATGGCGGGCGGCCTTGGGCTGTTCCTGTATGGTATGCGCATTATGAGCGACAGCATCGAAAAGGTTGCGGGTGCCAGGCTGAGAGGGATACTGGAACGGTTGACGACCAACCGCTTTACCGCGATTTTAGTGGGCGTATTCTTTACAGCGGTGATCCAGTCTTCCTCGGCCTGTACGGTCATGGTGGTCAGTTTTGTAAACTCGGGCCTGATGACGCTTACACAGGCGGCGGGCGTGATCTTCGGCGCGAATATCGGTACAACGGTGACGGCGCTCCTGGTTTCCTTTAAATTAGAGAAAGCGGCTCCCGTGATTCTGCTTGTGGGCGTGCTTATCATCATGTTTGTCAAGAAACAGAAGGTCTCCCAGTGGGGGGAAGTGATCATCGGTTTCGGCGTTCTGTTCATGGGATTGAGCACCATGTCGGGCGCTATGTCCGGCATGAAAGATTCGCCGGCGGTACTACATATGTTTGCGTCTCTGCAGTCGCCCTTTCTGGCGGTTCTTCTGGGAACGGTATTGACGGCGGTGATCCAGAGTTCTTCCGTGACGGTAAGTATCATGGTGCTTCTGGCGAATCAGGGGCTGATGAGTATGGATATTGGCATGTTCATTATCCTTGGCTGTAATATCGGCGCCTGTACCTCTGCGCTGCTCGCATCTTTAAACGGTAAGAAGGACGCAAAGAGAGCGGCGGCGATCCATCTGGTCTTC
>ERZ808042.702-NODE-702-length-15289-cov-7.150408_pt1 | contig 15289 bp, 15 predicted proteins | sample MGYA00380193_ERZ808042 | MGnify/ENA primary metagenome ERZ808042 (study PRJEB31490, sample SAMN06133401) | mouse gut metagenome | isolation source: M1_2 | host: mice | place: China: Chengdu | collected 2015-05 ...
AAAAACAAGGCTCGGGCTTGGGAAAGTCTGGGCCTTGAGCATAAAAAAAGAGGATGTGCCTGTTTTGACACACCCTCCCAGAGTATGTCTGTCAAGTAAAGGTTTGATGTTGGTATTCTGATTGGTCTGAATAGGATTCCCCGGACTGCTGTTGTCGGACTCGGTAGCGGATTCCGACAGGTCAATGGCGTAAAATTCGTTCAGAAGTTTTATGATCCCATTTTCGTCCAATAGGTCATGGTCGAAATGTTTGCGAATCAAAATTTCATGCTTTCTCAGAAGCTCTATTACCGTGTGGTAATTCTTTAGATGTTCATTCTTGCTCCAGGCATCATTCGCATCGTGAAACCGATGTGAATAGGTAAAGTCAAGCACGTATCGCCTGTAACTTTTTTGCCGTGTGGTGACTTCGTCTTTGTAAGACTTTTGGGCTTGCTCAACCAACCGGAATAGCCCTTCTTTACCGGTCTGCGCAGGAGTCCATTGGAAACCTCGCATCGCTCTTTTCAAAAAGAGAGAGGTGCAAAGATAATTTCTTTGACATAAAACATTATTTTAAGTATTGTTGTTTGCCACCTTTGCGTTGATGGCATTTTTGTTTTGAGTGCTAAGATAGTTATCTGCAATGGTTTTAAGTTGAATGTCGTATGTGTCCATCAATCCTTTTTTTACTATAAAACGAAAATTACTATCCATACTTTCTCTGTTAGGTACTTTATCATTTTGCAAGCGGAAGCAGTTTACGCATTTTACCCATACATCATAGGGATTGTGTTGCTTAAAGGCCAAATGTACAAAATACATAAGTGAAGTCTGTGTTTTCATCCATACTATAGGATGTTCAAATACCGTTTCATCGAAAATACCTTTGAATGCGGTAAATGTGGTGTCGGAGGAGATATATCCACCGCCAAGTAGGGCGGAGAACATTAAATGTATCTCATCTTCGCTATTCGGACTGTAAAATACAACTTTGCTCGTATGAATGAGCCGTTCATCAGGAGTTTCTTCATTGAACGTATTTTCAATGTGGTTGAACTTATCACAGATAGTCTTTAATTTAACATCATACCTATCCAACCATCCGGCTCGCTTAATCCAACTGTAACCTGATACAAAACAAGCTTTGTGCGGAGTGTGTCCGTTTATGCTGAAACAACATTCTCCTTTTATCCACAAGTCCTTCTTGTTGAATTTGTAAAATGCCTGATAGACGAAAAAGGACAACTGCCGTTGCGTTTTAATCCATTCTACCGGCTTGCGGAATGTCTTTTTATTGAAAATGCCGACAAATGTTTTCAAGCCAGTATCAGGTGCGATGTATCCGTATTTCACTAAATCTCGATACAACACTGCTATATCTTCTTCACTCTGTGGTGTGTAGAATGTCTCTGTCTGATGCGTTGGCTCAAATTCAGTAAAGTCAACTTCAGAGTAGAGGGCTTTGGTCGTTTCGTAAAGTCCCGTATTGTATCTCGGAACACGCCAAGTGCTGAATCGCTTTCCATATTCCCTTTTCCATTGCTTTTCAAAAAGGATGTAGGTGCTGGGAAGTTTGCAGATGGTAGATACAGCATAGGCTATCACTTTCAGTTGCAGCGGCTTCGTTTGCGGCATCGGCTGATAGTGTTCATCCAAAAGACCTGCGCGTATGGCTCTTTGTAATAATGTAGCCACCTGTTCATTGGCTAAAGGTTCAATCAAATCTTTATATTCGCCTTTCACCTCTTCTTCTTGCCTTTCGCAAAGTGACAGCAACGCTTGCATATTGTTCGCATAACAGTCAATAACCTTGACGTATGCAGAATCAATTTCCTGTTTGTGACTTTGTACATAGTTTACGACAGGAACGGTAAATTCGTTATTTGTTATAAGGTTTGCCAAAAGAGGAGAGGGGGCTTGTTCCATATATAGACAAATCTCTTTCGCCCATTTTCCGATATTCATCCACGAAGAGTCAAGTGCTTCAAATTCGATTTCATCATCCAAATCCAATTGACTTTTCATTTCGCCTACGATTCGGGTAATCTTCGTTATCTTTATAACGGTTTCTTGCCTTGTCATAAGCACGGGATTTAATCAATGTCCGGAATCAATGATACGGCATTCTGCTTGTTTTTGTCAAGCACCTTTGCATAAATTTGTGTGGTCGCCAGTTCTTTATGCCCTAATAGTTTTGATACTGTGTAGATGTCTGCGCCCAAGTCAAGCATAAGCACAGCGAAGGTATGTCTCCCGCAGTGGAAGGTCAAATTTTTATTGATATTGGCAGCCATGCTCCAACGCTGTAATTCCAATGAAGTCCAAGCTCCGTATGTAAATCCTGTAAATACGGGATCTTCCGGGTTGCCTCTTTCACCGAGGTATTTTTCTGCCTGTGAGGAAATGTCAAGGTACTCTTGTCCGCCAGTCTTCTTTTGTTTGAAGACGATTCTCGTGTAATCTCCAAATTTTTGAACTTCGCTCCATGTGAGTTTCTGAATATCGCTTTTACGAAGTCCGGTCAGGCATGAAAAGAGGAATGCTCTTTTTAGAATAGGATAGCGGCAAGGAGTAGCAGCCAACTGTTTTACCTCTTCCAAGGTCAGATAGTCACGCTTTACTTCTGCGGCTTTGAATCCCTCGATTCCACGCAAAGGATTTACAGGTATGATTCTTTCATCGTAAGCCTGGTTGATACAGGCGCGGAGCTTATTGAAATAAGAAACTTTTGAGTTTTGGGACAATCCTTGAAACACATCCCTTTCCCTACGTGGACCGGTACGCTTGTGAGTGTCTTTTTCCACATTGTTCAAAAAATCCTTGAAGCCGTTTATAAACTCCGGAGTAATATCTTTGAATGTGGTTTTCTCATCACAATAGATTTCGAGATAACGCAAGCAGCTTCTCCAGTTACCCCAGTTTCCTTCAGATTCCGGATTCTTGTGTCTTTCTTCAACCATCTTCCGATAGTATTCCAAAAAAGGAGTATCTTCTTTGAATTGGCGAGTGAAAGAATACTCTCCGTTCTGCATTTCAATGAGGCGTTTGGATTTTATAGCCTGAGCGGTTGCCAATGTCTGTCTGTTCTGCTCACGCTCCAGTGGAGTAGTGGCATCGATCAGATAAAGTTTCAAATACTCTTTCTGACGTTTCCCATTTCTGTAGATGTCGAGATACAAGCTCACGTTACCGTTTGCCAACTTCTTTTCCCGTAATTTTACAGGTTCTTTCTGGATTGTTGTTTTCTTAGTCATAGCCTGTTCCTATTTTAATGAGAGATGTGATTCATTGTCTTCGGGGGACAGAATTTTGTCCCTCGTGTCCCTTATGGGGGACAATCTGGGGACAAAAATACAAAAAAAATATGAAAACAGGCAGAAAGTACGGAGAGAAAGAGAAAATATAAATTCTCATAAAATCATTGATTTTTCGTACTTTACGGATTTATATTTTCTCTTTTTATGCTTTTCTTTTCTTTGTATCATTTGCCGATGCAAAAATTCCGAAAAATATTCTCCAATACCATGTCATTTGTCACTTCTCCCGCAATGTCACTCAAATGGAAGATGCATTCTCTGATATCTTGTGATATGAAGTCGCCGGAAATGTTATTTGCTAAACTGTCCTGCACTCGGCGGATGGCTTCCAATGCATTGTTTAATGCCTGATAGTGGCGGATATTGGTTACAATGACATCGTTTGGGGTTACGGTAGGAAGATGGGCTGCGGTGACCAACATTTGTTGCAGCTCTTCAATGTGCTCTTTTCTTTTAGCGGATATGGCGATTGATTTTATATCCTTTGGAAAATTGGTCGGGATGCTGGCGGGGGTGTCATAGTCCACTAAATCGGCCTTATTGTATACAAGGATGACTTGTTTGTTTACGCAATGGGGAAAGAGCCGGTCGGACAGTTGCGCCATTTGTGCCCGGGCGTCCGTAGCATCAATCATCCAAAGAATAATCTCGGCCTGATCCAACTTCTGGAAAGTACGTTCGATGCCAAGGCTCTCTATTGTATCGTTAGTCTCGCGAATGCCTGCCGTATCAATCAGTCTGAAAGTAATGCCACCTATATTGACGATGTCTTCTATTACATCCCGCGTAGTGCCATGGATGTCGCTGACAATGGCTTTTTCTTCATTAAGCAAGACATTGAGCAATGTGGACTTTCCTGCGTTTGTCTCGCCAATGATGGCTACGGGAACACCGCTTTTAATGGCATTGCCTACACTGAAGGAGTTTACCAAACGAGAAATGACCCTTTCAATGTTGTCCGCCAGTTGGCAGAGTTCGGAGCGGTCGGCAAATTCCAGTTCCTCATGGTCGCTGAAGTCCAGTTCCAGCTCGATGAGCGAGGTGAAATGGAGCAGCTGGTCGCGCAGGGTGGCAAGCTCTTTGCTGAAACCACCCCGCATCTGGTTCATGGCAAGACGGTGGGTGGCTGCGGAAGACGAGGCAATCAGGTCGGCAACGGCCTCTGCCTGGCTCAGGTCCATTTTTCCGTTGAGGAATGCACGCTGGGTATATTCACCCGGATTGGCCATCCGGCAACCGTTCGTGATGAGCAGTTGCAATACTTTCTGCAGAATATAGGCAGAACCGTGGCACGTGATTTCCGTGCTGTTCTCGCCGGTATAGGAATGAGGTGCGCGAAACAGGCTTACGAGCCCCTCGTCTATAATTTCAGGGCCGTCGTAGATTCGTCCGAAAGTGAGCGTATAGGGCTTACAGTCAGCCAGCCGCTTATTGGCAGAGGCAGGGATGAAAATGCGTGATGTGATTTCGATGGCTTCCGGTCCGGAGACGCGGATGCATCCGATGGCTCCTCCTTGGGCGGTGGCTATGGCGCAGATGGTATCTTGGTTCATTCTGTTCAGCTTGGTTATTGTCCGGCAAAGATAGCGGTTTCTTTGCAAATAAACGGCGCGGCTATACACTTTGTTGAAAGATGCTTAAATACGTTCGAGCACTTTGAGGATAAGTTGGTCGATAGTGTTCTTATATCCCGTATTGGCCTCTTTTATCAGTCGGTTCGCAATGACCATGCAGACGGTCATTGCCTTGTGTCCCATCAGGCGGCTGAGTCCTGCCAATGCGGAACTCTCCATCTCGAAGTTGGTAATCTTATAACCGTTGTACTCGAACCGTTCGATTTTCTCGTTTTGGTGCGGGTCTGCCAGCGGCACACGCAGTTCCCGCCCTTGCGGACCGAAGAATCCGCCTGCGGCAATGGTGACGCCCCGCACCATGTCATTCCCGGCTATGCGGTCGGTCAGTTCCGCATCTGCGTCGATGACGTAAGGGGCGGGCGCGCACATATTTCCCGTCCATCCCATGTGGTTGAGGAAAGCACGTTCGAACGGCAGGTCGCAGACGGCGTTGCGTCCGGCATAGAAGTTCAGCAGGCCGTCGAAGCCGATGGACTTGGCGGAGCAGACGAAAGTCCCTACGGGAGTATTGGGCTGCAGGCCGCCGCAAGTGCCGATGCGCACCAGTTCCAGCTGGCGGAGCCGGGGCTTTTCCTCACGGGTCTGGAAATCAATGTTGGCGAGGGCGTCCAATTCGTTCATGACGATATCGATGTTGTCGCAGCCGATGCCGGTGGAGACAACGGTGATTCGTTTGCCTTTATAAGTGCCTGTAATCGTCTTGAATTCACGGCTTCCCACTTCACACTCCTTGTGCTCGAAGTGGGAGGCCACCAATGCCACCCGGCCAGGGTCGCCAACGAGAATCACCTTGTCTGCCAGCCATTCGGGCTTTACGTGCAGGTGGAATACGGAACCGTCGTCGTTGATGATAAGTTCGGAAGATGCAAAATACTTTTTCATGTCACGGGATGTTATGGGGTTGTTAATAAAGAGAAAACGCCGGACGCCGGTTTCTGTTCACCGGTTCCGGCGTTTTCCTGTCAATTATTGTACCGGTTTATTTGCTCAGCGGCTGGTTGGAGGTGCCGGTTGCCGGTTTGGCTATGTTCTCGCGCATCGAAGTGTCGGCTTCGATGTTCTTCATGCGGTAGTAGTCCATGATGCCGAGGTTGCCGCTGCGGAATGCTTCTGCCATGGCTTTGGGCACTTCGGCTTCGGCTTCGATTACTTTGGCGCGGGCTTCCTGTGCCTTGGCTTTCATCTCCTGTTCGCTGGCGACGGCCATGGCACGACGCTCCTCGGCTTTTGCCTGGGCGATGTTCTTGTCCGCATTCGCCTGGTCTATCTGCAGGGCTGCGCCGATGTTCTTGCCTATGTCGATGTCGGCGATGTCGATGGATAGAATCTCGAAAGCGGTGCCTGCGTCCAGTCCTTTGCGGAGCACCAGCTTGGAGATGGAATCGGGGTTCTCCAGCACCGACTTGTGGTTTTCGGAAGAGCCGATGGAGGAGACGATGCCTTCGCCTACGCGGGCAAGAATCGTGTCTTCTCCGGCACCGCCCACCAGCTGGCGGATATTGGCGCGTACCGTGACGCGGGCTTTGGCAATCAGCTGGATGCCGTCTTTGGCCACAGCCGTGACGGGAGGGGTGTCGATGACCTTCGGGTTTACCGACATCTGGACGGCCTCGAACACGTCGCGTCCGGCAAGGTCGATGGCGGTTGCCATCTGGAACGGCAGTTCGATGTTCGCCTTCGAGGCGGATACCAGCGCGTGTACCACTTTCTCGACGTGCCCGCCGGCAAGGTAGTGGGCCTCCAGTTCGTCGCGGGTGATGTTGCTCAGCCCGGCTTTGTGCGCTTCAATCATGCCCGGCACGATGATGTAGGGCGGCACGTTACGGATGCGCATCAGAAACAGTTGTATCAGCGAGATGTTGACTCCTGACACTTTGGCGGACAGCCATAAGAAGAACGGTACGTAGTGGAAGAACAGTACCAGGAAGATGATGCCGCCGACGATGATGAAGGCGGGAAGATACATTGAACTTGGATCCATGATTTGAATGATTTATGATTAATGAATTCTGATTTCAGGTATTGTGACTCGGGTTTATCCGTTTACTTTCTCCACGAGAATCACCCCGTCCGTGATGCGGCTGACTACGATGGGCGTCTTCTCGTTCAGGAAGCCGTCGGTCGATTTCACCTCTACGATGTCGCCGTTTATTTCGGCATATCCGATAAGGGCAAGGCGGGTGGTAGTGATTCCCGTATCACCTGTTTTCACTTTTTCTTCGGCGCTACGGTCCACTTTCGAGGTGATATTCTTCTTCAAGGCTATCTTGTCGAGTGTTTTGGAGCGCATGAACCACACCAGCGAGCCGATGCAGGCGATGGCGGATATGGCGAGGGTGATGAATCCCGCCATCGTCCCCAGATGGACGAAAGCGTAGTAGTTGGCATAAAGGATGCAGCCGCCTGCCAGAATGCCGGCGATGCTGATGCCCGGTACGATAAACAACTCGACAAGGAACAGTATGACTGCTGCGATGATTAAGACTGTGATGATGAGGATGTCCATAGCCGTTCTATTTAAGGGTTTGTTTTTCCAGTCTGCGCACTTGGATGGCAGTGCGTTCCGCTTCTGCCGCCAGCTGCTCCACCCGTTTCTCCAGGTCGAGTATGGCAGGTGCCATCCGGCTCTTCTCGTTCCTGCTGGCAGCCGCATACCGGGCGCGCATATCGTCCAGCTTGCTTCGCTGTGCGGCGTAGGCTGCCGTCTGCTGGAGGAACGCCTTGAACTGGGCTTTTGCCTGGGCGGAACGGAAGTCGGTGCTATAATGATACACATGATTGTCGTCGACGACGAACTCGAACTCATGCTGCCGTCTGACTTCCGGCTTCTCCTGCATGGCCGCCTGCAGGCGCTGTCGTGCGGCGCCCACCGCGCTCTCATCATTCCAGGTGTCCTTGATGGAGTGGAGCTGTGCGAGGCTTGCCAGCTTGCCCTTGTCCATGCCCTCGTAGTTGTATACCTGCTTGGACGGGGTGGGGATGAAGACATACACGCACACCTTGCCTTCGGGCTGATAGCGGTCGGAAGCAAACCAGCCGAGGTTGTTGTACTCGTCTATCACGTACATATAGTCGTTGTAGGGAGAGTTGAAAGGCATACCTACATTTTCCGGAGTCAGGTAGCTGTCCGTGTTCGTATTGTAGCGTGTGACGAAGATATCGTACCCGCCCATCGAAGCTTCGCCGTCTGCCGCATAGTAGATGGTGATACCGTCTGCCAATACGTATGGATAGCTGGCGTTCACCGCTTCGTTGATGCTGCCGGGGAGCATCGTTCCTTTACTCCATTCGTTCATCATCTTGTTGCTCGACAGGATGTTGAGCGTGCTGTCCGGCTGCAGTTCGCTGTAATAAATCTTGTTCCCCAGCTCCGTCTCGTACACCGTTCCGCCCCGGTTGCCGCTTGTGTCTTTGAAGTAGTCGGCATACGCGGACAGTTTGCCCGATTCGGGGCTCAGCTTGTAAGCTTCGAGGAAACGCTGCTTGTCCACCACGAAACTGTCGATGAAGCAGACCTCTTCCACGCCTTTCAGCATACGCAGGTCGGCACGGCTCTTCTCCAGCAGCCGTTCGGCTTCGGCAGTGGAGCGTTTCCGCTTGGCGAGCTCGGCGATATACGCCTCGTAGGTGTCGACCGCCTCTTCGAACCGGTAGGTGGCATCGTACGCCTGTCCCAGGTAGAGCTGTCCGCCGGTGGCGCGCTGCTTTACGGCTGTTTCCAAATGCTTCACCGCCTCTTCCGCTTCGCCCGTGCGCAGGCAGCACACGCCATACCATAAGTTGTAGTTCCTGTTGCCCGGTTGCGATTTCGCCAGTTTCCTGAAGGCTGGCTTCGCCTGTTCGTACTCGCCTTTGGCATAGAGCGTCTTCGCCTGTGCAAGGGTCTGTGCCGATGCGTGTATGCCGAGGATGCCGAGCAACAGAAGCAATAGATATCGTTTTCTCATACGGATGTTCCTTTTTTAATGAGTTCAAAAATACGAATTAATCCGGAATAAAGCGTTTTTCGGTGATTCTATTATGTTAATTCTTCTTTAAATCATTCTTTTCCCTTACTTTTGCACCCGGTTTTCAACGGATTTGTATGGCACGGTTTACGGAAGAAGAGCAGACATTGCGGCGCATCGAGCGGCGCTTCGGCAAAGGAGTGGTGGAATATGGGCTGATAGAAGAGGGCGACCGCATCCTCATCGGGTTTTCCGGCGGCAAGGACTCGCTGGCGCTGGTGGAGCTGCTGGCGCGCCGTTCGCGGATACTGAAGCCGAGGTTCACGCTCGTCGCCGTTCATGTGGCGATGCGCAACATCCCGTACCAAAGCGATGTGGAGTATCTCCGGAGCTATGCCGAGTCGTGGGGTGTTCCCTTCGTGCTCTATGAGACGGAGTTCGACGCCACCACCGACACCCGCAAGTCGCCCTGCTTCCTCTGCTCGTGGAACCGCCGGAAGGCGCTCTTCACCGTGGCCCGCGAACAGGGCTGCAACAAGATTGCCTTGGGACACCACATGGACGACATCCTGGAGACCATGCTGATGAACATCACCTATCAGGGTGCGTTCAGCTCGATGCCCCCACGGCTGGTGATGAAGAAGTTCGACATGACGATTATCCGCCCGATGTGCCTTGTGCACGAGTCGGACCTGGTGGAGCTGGCGGCAATGCGCGGCTACCGGCGGCAGCCGAAGAACTGCCCCTACGAATCGCAGTCGAGCCGGAGCACGATGAAGGGCATCTTACAGCAGCTGGAGGCGATGAACCCCGAAGCCCGCTACAGCCTTTGGAGCAGTATGGGCAACGTGCAGGAAGAGCTCCTGCCCCGGAAAAGGAGTGTAAAGCCCCGTCCTTCCCAAGAGTAGCCATCCCGCATCCACCAATCATATAACACTAATCACTAATCACTATAGAACTAATCACTAATTATGAAATCCTTCTACACCATTCTCCTTCTCATCGTCTCCAACGTCTTCATGACCTTCGCCTGGTACGGGCACCTGAAGTTGCAGGAGATGAAAGTCATCTCCAACTGGCCGCTCTATGCCGTCATCCTCTTCTCGTGGATGATAGCGTTGGCCGAGTACTCCTTCCAGATTCCGGCGAACCGCATCGGGTTCATCGGCAACGGCGGTCCTTTTTCGCTGATGCAGTTGAAAGTTATTCAGGAAGTGGTGACGCTGATTGTCTTTACGCTGTTCACCACCATACTGTTCAAAGGCGAATCGCTGCATTGGAATCATTTTGCCGCATTCGTCTGCTTGATTCTGGCGGTATATTTCGTTTTCTATAAATAAATGTGACACACCTCATAAAACGGGGGGCGTCCGTCGTGTGTGTACTACGCGCCGCTGCATTCGGCATCCTTTTTCACGGTGCTGAAGAAGGAGCGTCGTGCCTGCCGTGGAATCGTTCCATCGCGGTGGAAATTTCGTTCCACCGCGGTGGAACAAAACTTTCACCGTGGTGGAACAAAATTTCCACCATGGTGGAACGATTTAACGATAGGGAACACGGAAGTTATCCTTCCGAAGGAAAGCTAATAAAAACCGTAAGGGAAATCTAAAGAGCCTGTTTAAATTTTTTTTCAAAAACTTTTTGAACAAAATTTAAACAGGCTCTAAGAAACGGTGTGGATTCTCTTTTTCGCTTCTTTCTGCGTGTGCTTCTGTAGAGGAGACGGTTATTTCCTGGTTATGTACTTATCCATGCCCTGCGTATGGAACATCCGGAACTCTCCTTTTTCATCCGTGTAGATGAAACACGCGTCAAGGTCGGGATGGGCATTGGCAAAGCGCTCCGCCTCTTCCAGACCCATCACCATGAAGGCGGTGGCGTAGGCGTCGGCACTCATGCAGTCGCGGGCTATCACCGTGGCCGAGAGTATGTTGTGCTGCACGGGATATCCGGTGCGCGGATCTATGGTGTGGGCATACTTCCGGCCGTCTTTGTAGTAGTAGTTGCGATAATTGCCCGAGGTTGCTATGCCTATGTCGGTGACTTGCAGTATGGTCTGCAATTCCTGGTTTACGGCGAGCGAGTCGTCTACCGGCTTGTTGATGCCGATTCGCCACAGGCTGTTTTGCGGGTTCTTCCCGCGGACCACCACTTCGCCGCCGATGTCTACCATGAAGTTGCCGATGCCCTTCCTTTCTAAGAATTGCGCGATGACGTCTACTGCATACCCTTTGGCTACGGCGCTGCACGAGAGCATGATGCGCGGGTCTTGCTTGACTACTTTGCCCTCGGCGGAGAGTGAGACCTTCGGATAGCCGGTAATCTCCAGTAGGCTGTCTATTCGGGCGGAGTCGGGAAAAGTGCCTTTCTTGAACCCGAATCCCCAGGCATTGGCGAGTGGGGCCACTGTGATGTCGAAAGCTCCTTCGGTCTCCCGGGAGATTTCCATGCTGCGGCGGAAGACGTTGGTGAAGAAGGTGTCGGGGATGATTTCTTCGTTCCGGTTGATGCGCGTGATGGTGGCGGTGTCGTTGAACGGGGAGAGCGAACCGTCGAACCGTTTGAGCTCGGTCTCTATTTCGGCTCTCAAGTTGCCGTCGTACTGATAGGTTATGTTGTAGATCGTCCCGAAAATCAGCCCGCTGGCGGTTTGGTAGGGAATGGCGCGGTTGTGGCGCGCGAGTATGCCGATAGTGCCCAATACAAGCAGGGCAACCCATAAAAAGTTCCGTTGTGCTTTCTTCTCCATCTCTTTTTATTATCTGTTATTTCTCAAAATTCAATTTTCCATTCTCTCTTCTCAATTAAAGAAAAGGTGCTCTATCAGAATCTTCACTCCGATAATGATAAGGATGATGCCGCCCCAAAGTTCGGCGCGCAGCCTGCGGGCGATGCCGCTCCCGCACCGGATACCGAACATCAGCCCTGCGAGCGACAGGGCGAACGACACGAATCCTATGATGCCGATAGAGGAGAAGATGGACTCGAAATCCCGAATCCCCAGAAACGCGAACGAGACGCCTACCGCCAGCGCGTCGATGCTGGTGGCTACCGCCAGTGCGGCTATTACTTTCAGACGGGTGGGATCGAACTCATGCTTGCACTCTTCGTCTTTGAAGGATTCCACCACCATGCGTCCGCCGAGGAAGGCCAGGATGGCGAAGGCTATCCAGTGGTCTATGCTTTCGATGAGGTGGCTGAAGAAACCGGCACCTATCCATCCCAACAGCGGCATCAGTGCCTGGAAAAATCCGAATGCCAACGCCATGGTCAACATCGGGCGCAACCGAATGCGTTTCAGTAGAATGCCACTGGTGATGGATACCGCGAAACAGTCCATTGCAAGCCCTATGGCAAGCAACCAGATTTCTAACCCTTTCATAGTCTTTCTTTAAAATGGTAGTGTATAAATGTTAGAATGGTAGTTTGTAAATGATAGTGTAGGTGACACCCGTTGTGTTGCCGCTGTATTTGCCGTAACCGGGCACATACCACGGGTCGCCGTTTTCGGCGGGCGAGGAGCTCAGGCGGAACTTGAAGCGCAGCGCCCAGCCCATGTAGAGGTTCTTCCACACGTGTGCCCGTATGCCGGCGCAGAACTCCGCCCACTGCATCGAGCCTTTCATCCCTTTATGGTTGAAAGGCAGGCTGCTTCCCCAGATGTCGTCCGACAGCAGCGGGTTGCCCAGGCTGCCGCCGTATTCGGGGTCGTCGACGGTCAGTGATGCCACGTCATACTTGAAGCTGGTGGCGGCGTAGCGCAACCCTACGAGTATCATGTGTCCGTGCTTTTTGTTATAGAGCGCGTTGTAGTCCATGCCGATACGGAAGTAGGGGGCGCCGGTCTTGTAGTGTATCCCTTTCTCGCCCCAGGTGTCGGTGCTGCCGTATCCCAGTTCGACGGTCGGGAAGAAACGGTTTTTGAGGTTCACGTCCACGGCCACCTCACTGCTGAAGAAGTCGCTTCCCAGCATCCGGCTTCCCGGTCCCCACATATCTATGCTGACGGAGACCCCGTTGTATAGCGGATAGTATGTCTCTTCCTTCCCGTCGGCTTTCTTCTCTTTCCGCTGGGGGGCGCTTACGGGCGAGGCTGAGGGACCGGCACTCTGCGCTTGCAGCGGCAGGGAGAGCAGCAGGGAGAGCAGCAGGCTAATAGAATAACTTAAGATTCTCTGTTCCATAAATACCGGCTTCTTTGTTTGCTATGCGGATAGAGTCGAGATTGTGGCGGCTGTAGCGTACGCCCGTTATGGACTGTTTCATCTGGTAGCCGCAATCCATCGACAGGAAGTAGGGCGTGTTCTGCTGGCGGATGATGAGCGTGTCTGTCAGCTCCTTGCTGTAGCGGAACACGAGCACGGTGGAGTCGGCGGTGTAGCGCAACGGCAGGGAGAGGTCGTGTACGCTCTTCTGGTTGTTGATGATGACGGAGTCCGTCCCGAAGGCGGTGACCGTCAGCGAGTCCAGCGTGTCTTTGGACACGGTGTTGGTCTCGGGGTCCAGCGTATACAGGTTGCATTGCATCATGGCACGTGTCGCCATCGAGCAGTCCGCCTCTTCCGAACAGGACATCACTACGTTGAGTGCGGGGAGGAGCACCGCCCCGAACAGTATGAACTTGACTAATGCTTTCATGGTTAAATCATCTTCTCTATTTGGTATTTGTTACGCTCCGGCGCGTTCCGGGAAATCAGTTCGCCGAGGAAACCCGCCACGAACAGCTGCGTGCCGATAATCATGGACGTCAGCGACAGGTAGAAGTAGGGCGAGTCCGTCACAAGGCGGTAGGGCATACCCTGGTTCATGCAGTACAGCTTGCCCGCACCGACAATGATGACGGCGACGAATCCGATGAAGAACATCAGCGAACCCAGTATGCCGAAGAAGTGCATGGGCTTGATGCCGAAAGTGGAGAGGAACCACAGGGAAATCAGGTCCAGGTATCCGTTGAAGAAACGGTTCCACCCGCCGAACTTCGTCTTGCCGAACTTGCGTGCCTGGTGGTGGACCACCTTCTCGCCAATCTTCTTGAAACCGGCGTTCTTGGCGAGGTAGGGGATGTAGCGGTGCATTTCGCCGTACACTTCGATGTTCTTTATCACCTCCTTGCGGTAGGCCTTCAGTCCGCAGTTGAAGTCGTGCAGGTTCCGTATGCCCGACACCCTGCGTGCCGTGGCGTTGAACAGTTTCGTCGGCAGGGTCTTCGACAGCGGGTCGTATCTTTTCTGTTTCCAGCCCGATACAAGGTCGTACCCTTCTTCCGTAATCATACGGTAGAGTTCCGGAATCTCGTCGGGGCTGTCCTGCAAGTCGGCATCCATGGTTATCACGACATCTCCCTGCGCCTGTTCGAAACCGCAATAGAGCGCGGGCGACTTGCCGTAGTTCCGGCGAAACTTGATTCCGCGCACATTGCCCGACTTCGCTTGCAACTGTTCTATGACCTGCCAGGAACGGTCGGTGCTTCCGTCGTTGACGAAAATAATCTCGTAAAAAAATCCGTTGGCCTCCATCACCCGTTCAATCCATGCGGACAGTTCCGGAAGGGACTCTTCTTCATTATATAAAGGAACGACAACTGAAATATCCATCTGCTTATTTCGATTTTACTGTATACTGTTTATATATCTTATACCTTATAATTTAATAGGACTTCTGCTTGCTTCTCATCGCGAACAAGGCGGTAGGGAAGGCAAGCAGCGAACCGCAAAATACGTTCCACGACACCAGTTGCATGGCGATGTCTATGGGAGTGAGCGATTTCACCGTGTCCAACGCCTCCTGAAACATATCCGTGTAGGCTTCTATGCCCGGCACTCCGCTCTGGAGCAGCATATTGATTTGCGATTCGTAGGTGTTGATGACGAAGCCGTGGTCTATGAAGCGGAAGTAAATGTAGTGTGCCATCGCTGTCAGCAATGCGGCGAACATATACATGAAGACTGTGAATATCCATGCGTGCAGGAAGCTGATGGCGCCGTCGCATACGGTGTTGCGGTACATCCGTACATAATAATATCCCATGAAAGGAACGCACAGCGTGAGTCCGACGAAAAAGAAAGATAGAAGCGGGATTACCAGCCCCAAAGGGAAAAGAACGAATTTTAAGATCCAATATCCGCCCAGGTAGGTGCCGAACAACATTGCGTACTGTATGTAACCTTTGTTTTCTGTCATTTTCTTAGAAATATGGCGCAAAGGTACAAATATAGTGGAATAAATCGGCGTAATCCGCGCATAAAAAAAGAGGGTGTGTCAAAACAGGCACATCCTCTTTTCATATCAGATACAGTTCGTCGTTTTGTCTATGCAACCATTTCCCGCATCGTCGATTTTAAAAACTCCCAATTCATCCCATGAATTGTTCTTAAGCGTGTGTTTCCCCAACAAATTCGGTCAAGGGGTA
>ERZ808042.707-NODE-707-length-15255-cov-3.028265_pt1 | contig 15255 bp, 8 predicted proteins | sample MGYA00380193_ERZ808042 | MGnify/ENA primary metagenome ERZ808042 (study PRJEB31490, sample SAMN06133401) | mouse gut metagenome | isolation source: M1_2 | host: mice | place: China: Chengdu | collected 2015-05 ...
CGGCGAAAAGGAAAAAAAAGCCTTATCGTAGACCGCCCAGATCTTTTTGGGAATGCCGTCCTGCTCCCCCGTCTGCCGCGCATTCATTTCCGCTGTCTTATCGTTCTGCGTTTTTTTACCTGTTTCCATATTTCCTCTGCTTATGGTCAACGATATGTATCTTTGGTTTCCTTTATAATAACACAAATTCCCACCATTAGGCAAACCCTTCCCCCTGTTAATATCTTCCCCTTTTTTCGCAATTTCGGTTCCTTGATTTTATACCGGGATTGTTTTACAATAAACAGTGAAAATGTGATAAATTTTCCTATTGTTTATTATGTATGCAAAAGGGAGTATTTCGAATGAAAAATGTAATTCTCGTGGTGGACGATGACAAAACCAATCTGTCGCTTGCACAGCGGATTCTCGGGCCGCAGTACCGCATAGCCGCATGCAATTCCGGTGAAGCGGCCCTCAAATATCTGGAGACCCACCGCCCTGACCTGATTCTTTTAGATATCAACATGCCGGAAATGGACGGCTTCGAAGTGATGGAAAAGCTTCGCTCCGATATCCATACCGAGACCATTCCCGTGATCTTTCTGACGGCGGATTCTCTGGCGGAGACGGAGATCAAATGTTTCCAGATGGGCGCCATGGACTTTGTGACGAAACCCTTTGTGCCGGACATCCTCTTAAGCCGCGTCAGCAAGACCATTGAGCTTGACCAGTATCGGCACAATCTGGAAAACATGGTGAACATTCAGGCAGAGAAAATCATGGAGGACTCCATGCGCCTTAACCGGATTCAGGATTCCGTCGTTATTGGCATGGCCAACCTGATCGAGAGCCGCGACGGCAGCACCGGAAAGCATGTGAAAAATACCCAGACTTATGTCAGAATGATCGCTGCCGAGCTGCTCTCCAGAGGCTATTTCACACAGGAACTCACGCCCGCTTACATCGAAGACCTCTGCAAGGCCGCACCTCTGCACGACGTAGGGAAAATCAAGATTCCGGACGCCATCCTGCAAAAACCGGGGAAGCTGACCGCGGAAGAATTTGAGACCATGAAACTGCACACGACCCACAGCCGCAAGATCATCCAGACCATCATCGGCGACATCGAGGACGAGCACTATGTACGGCTGGTGGAGGACATCGCCCTCTACCATCACGAGAGATGGGACGGCACCGGATATCCGGCCGGACTTACCGAGACAAACATCCCTCTCTCGGCGCGGATCATGGCCGTAGCGGATGTGTTCGACGCGCTCTACGAGGAGCGCTGCTACAAGCCCCCTGTCCGCCCCATCGAGCGGATCATGCAGATCATGTCGGAAGGCCGCGGCACACAGTTTGATCCGGTGATCCTGGACGTGTTTGTGGACATGCTGCCGCGGCTAAAGGAAATGCTGGAAAAATAATAGAAAATGGATGGTGATCTGTCTTGGACAATACGCAGCTAAAAACAGAACAAAACGAGAGGAGGCTGGAGCGCATCGTGCTCATAGTCCTAAGCCTCTACACGGCGGCCGCATTCGCCACCGGACTGCTCTCCGGCTGGAGCATCTATATCAGGGAGTTTCTTTTTATCCCAACGGTATCCGGCTGGTTTATCTATTTCCGGGAATACTGGGATCATCCCCGCCGCGCGAATTTCATCTGTATCGCATGCTGGGCCGAGTTCATTCTCTTTGCCCTGTTTACGGACAGTTTCTCCTCCATGCTGGTCACCATGGCCGGCGTTATCGTCCTGCTCAGCATATTCAATACCCAGCAGATTCTCTATCCCGGACTCGTCGTCCCCTTTTTCCTCTTTTTATATCACGGCTTCATCGCCAGGACCATCGCTATCACCGGTCCCCGCAGCGCTTTGAGACTCTTCATACAATTTCTCTCTGTCTACATGATCTCCGTTGTCATCTGGATCATCCAGAAAAACAGGCGGGAGGCAAGCGACCTGCTGATCGAGAATATCAGAGAACTGGAAATTGCGGAGCGCAGCAAGGACGACTTTCTGGTCAATGTCTCCCATGAGATCCGCACGCCCATCAATGCGGTCTGCGGCATGAGCGAGGCTGTCTTACAGGAGGATCTTCCTCTGGACGTGAGGCGGGATGTGGTGGATATCCAGACCGCCGGAAGAAACCTTCTCTCCACAGTCAGCAATATTCTGGACTTCTCGGAGCTGGAGACAGGGCGGCTCGAGCTGGCGGAGGAAAGCTACAATATCACCTCCACCATCACCGACATCATCAATATGGCGCTTACCATGGATAACGGCAAACAGCTCGAACTGATCGTGGACTGCGACGCCGGCCTGCCCAGCAATCTTCTGGGAGACGAACAGAAATTCCGGCGCATTGTCATGAATCTGCTCGGCAACGCCATCAAGTTCACAAAGGAGGGCGGCGTGATTCTGCGCATCAGGAGCCGCAGAGAAGAATACGGCATCAATCTGCATGTCAGCGTCCGGGATTCCGGCATCGGCATCGAGCGCTCCGATATGGAGAAAATTTTCACCAGTTTCAGCCAGGTCAATTCCAAGAGGAACCGCGAACAGGGCGGCGTAGGGCTCGGCCTTGCCATCACGCAGGCTCTGGTGCGAAGCATGGGCGGCTTTATGACGGTGGAAAGTGAGCCGGGCACCGGCAGCGAGTTTCAATTCACGATTCCCCAGAAGGTTCTGGACGAAACGCCCATCGTTTCCATCCGGGATAAATCCAATCTTCACGCGGCCTGCTACATCAATCTGGATAAGTACGACTACACCGTGGTGCGGGAAGGCTACGAAAACTGCATCCAGCACATTGTCAGCCAGTTTGGTTTCCCCTTCCGGGTCTGCCGGAATCTCCCCGAACTGAAACGCCGGATGGAGCGCGAGGCTTACACCCACATTTTTATCGGCTGGGAAGAATATGTGGAAGACCGTGGCTTTTTCGATAAACTCTGTGCGGAGAGGACCGTGGTGCTTCTTCTGGACTACGATCAGGAACTGCCCGTGCCGGGAAATATGCTGCGTATCTACAAGCCCTTCACGGTGCTGTCCATCGCCGCCGTCTTCAACGGTCAGAAAGTCCTTTACGGCGAGGATCAGCACGCAAGTTTACATAATAAATTTGTCGCACCCCAGGCAAGCGTGCTGGTGGTGGATGACAACGCCATGAATCTGAAGGTTATGGCCAGACTGCTTCTGCCCTACCAGCTCAGGGTCACCCTGGCCGGCAGCGGGCAGGAAGCTCTGGAGAAACTGAATGCACCGAACTTTGACTTCGTCTTTCTGGATCACATGATGCCCGAGATGGACGGCGTGGAGACCCTGCATAAGATCCGCCAGAAACCGGGCGCGTATTACCAGTCGCTTCCCGTCATCGCCTTCACCGCCAACGCCATCGGCGGCGCAAGGGAAATGTTTATATCGGAAGGTTTCAATGACTTTATCGCCAAGCCCATCGAACTGAGCGTGCTGGAGCGTATTCTGCGCCGCTATATTCCAACCCAGATGCAGATTCCGGTGGAGGAGGAAACGATCGGCAGGACAGCTCCGGCAGAAGATAATACAGAGGAAATGAGAACCACGGATCAGGACGACGCTTCCAGTGGGCGGCTGCACCTGACCAGAGCGGGGATCGACTTAGAGCAGGCTCTCGCCTACTGCGGGGACGAGGAGGGCTTTCGGGAAATTATCGCCATCTTCCACGCGGAGGGCGAGAAACGCCGAAGCAATCTATCCCACTATTTCAAGGAACAGGACTGGAAAAATTATGTGATCTGCGTCCATGCCCTGAAGGGCAACGCCAAGGGCATCGGCGCCGGAGAACTGTCCGAAATGGCAAGAGAACTGGAAATGGCCGGTAAGGAAAACCGGATCGAATATATTCTGGAGCACCACGAGGCGATGATGGAAAATCATGACCGCCTTTTGGAGGCGCTAAACGGCAACGCCTTTGTCTATCCGGACGGCGCCCCCGCAGGCTCATCCGGACAGGTATCTGACAAGACGGCGGACTCTGCGTTGGAAAACGACGCTTCATCAGAGGACGATGCCGTGGACGAGGATGCCCTGCGCGCGCTGCTTTCACAAATCGGAGAAAAACTGTCGGCCTTTGAGAGCGAAGGTCTGCCCGAGCTGTTCGATCAGCTGGCGCGGTTTCATCACGAGGGCGATTCCCTGGCGGGACTTGCAGACGAATTGCGGAGTCTGACACAGGATTTTGATTTTCTCGGCGCCTCCGAAGTTCTGGAAAGGATGGGTAAATAACGTATGCTGAAAAAATGGAAACGATTTATGAAAACCCTGTTTCCCGGGCAGCTTGCTTTCAAGGAAAGGATCAATCGGACGGTGATGCTTCTGGTATTCGCCTCCTCGGTGATCGGTATCGTCCTCGTCATTCCGGGCGCAGATCCCAAGGTGCTGTATTCTCTGGTGCCCATATGCGCGATATCCGGCTTTTCCATCCGGCTCACCCTGAACCAGGGAGACAGCAAAAAAGCCACATGGCTCCTGGCCATCGGCACCAACGTGGTCTTCTTTCCGATGCTCTTTGTCACAAGCGGCGGCACCCAGAGCGGTATGCCGGTTTGGTTTGTGCTGGGGCTGGTTTATATCTTCCTGCTGTTCGAGGGGCGGGACTTCGTGATTGCCATGACGCTCTCCCTCCTCGCCTTTCTGGGAACCTACCTGCTGACCTACTACCGTCCGGATCTGGTGCCGGACTCCACCCGGTTTTACAGCTTTGCAGACTCCTTTTTCGCGCTCGTCTGCGTGAGTCTGTTCATCGGCATCGTCCTGAAAATACAGAGCAGGACCTACGAGCAGGAAAAACAGCTTGCCGAACAGCAAAAGCGGGAGGTGGAGCAGATCGCACGCTCCAAAGATACCTTCTTTGCCAACATGAGCCACGAGATCCGAACCCCCATCAACACGATCATCGGATTAAACGAAATGATCCTCCGGGAGGATATCTCCGATGAGATTGCCGAGAATGCCATCAATATTCAGAATGCAAGCAAAATGCTGCTCACCACGATAAATGACATTCTCGATCTCTCGAAGCTGGAATCCGGCAAGATGGATATCGTGCCGACCCAGTACGAAATCAGCTCCATGTTCAGCGATCTGGTGAATCTGATCTGGATCCGCGCGCACCAGAAAAATCTGGAATTCAAGGTAGACATCGATCCCGATATCCCCTCCATGCTCTACGGCGACGAGGTGCGGATCAAACAGGTAGTCACGAATATGTTGACCAATGCAGTCAAGTACACGGAATCCGGTTCCGTCACCCTGTCCGCCAAGGGGGAGCGCATTGCCGCCGACCAGATTCTCCTGCGCATCTCAGTGGAGGACACCGGCATGGGCATCCGCAAGGAGAGCCTCGACGACCTCTTCCGCTCCTTCAAGCGGGTGGACGAATCGGACAACCGCAACATCGAAGGCACGGGCCTCGGCCTCACCATCTCCAAGCAGCTTATAGAGATGATGGGCGGCAGAATCACCGTAGACAGCGTTTACCACAAAGGCTCCGTCTTTACCGTTGAACTGCAGCAGCGCATCGTCAATGTGCGTCCCATCGGCGTGATCAACTTTGCCTCCCAGAAACAGTTGAGTCAGCGCGCCGTCTACCGCCAGAGCTTTATCGCGCCGGACGCCCGCATTCTGGTCGTGGACGACAACTCCATGAACCTGATGGTGGTGGTGAAGCTGCTGCGCGACACCAAGGTGAAGGTGGATACGGCGGAAAGCGGCAAAGAGGCCCTGAAAAAGACGGCGGAAAACACCTACCATGTCATTCTCATGGACCACATGATGCCGGAGATGGATGGCGCCGCCACCCTGCGCGCCGTCCGCAGCCAGACAAAGGGCTTCTGCCAGAAGACCCCCGTGATCGCCCTGACCGCCAACGTCATGTCAGACGCGGAACAGGTTTACCAGAACATGGGATTCGACGGCTATCTGGCCAAGCCCATCAGCGCGCCGCTGTTGGAGGCCGGGCTTCTCAAATATCTGCCCCCTGCGCTGATCGAGTATATGGCGCAGGATGACGATGACGAGGCGGAAGATATGGAGGGACTGAACCAGATAAGCAGCGCCCGCAAGCGCAAGATCGCTATCACGGCAGACTGCATCTGCGATCTCCCGAAGGATCTTCTGGAGCGTTACCACATCCGTCTTATGTACTGCTATGTACATACAAACGAGGGACGTTTTTGCGATCTGTTTGAGATCTCCTCCGACAGCCTGCTCTCCTATCTGCAGACGGAGGGCAATCACTCCCACTCCTCCACCGCGGATCCGTCTGAGTATGAATATTTCTTTGCGGAGACACTGGCGGAGGCGGATCATGTGATCCATATCACCGCCACTGTGGACTTAAGCGGCGCCTATCCGAACGCGACGCAGGCGGCCAAGACCTTCGACAATGTCACCATCGTGGACTCCGCCCACATCAGCAGCGGCCACGGCCTCATGGTTCTCCACGCCGCCAGACTGGCCGAGGAGGGACGGAGTGTGGAGGAGATCTGCGAGGCGCTTGACGCCTACCGGGAACGGGTTTTCTCCAATTTCCTCGTGCCAAACACCGTCACTCTCCACCGCAACGGCAAAGTAAGCGGCGCCGTTCACAGGCTCTGCACCGTGCTGAACCTCCACCCGGTTCTGTCCATGTCCAAAAACCGGTTAAAGCTGTGCTGGATCGAATCCGGCAATATGCACCGGGTAGTCAGACAGTACATCAAAAAGCTGTTTAAGCATAGCAGGCAGATCGACACCGGCATCCTCTTTGTCACCTACGCGGGCTGCAGCGTGAAACAGATCGACGAGATCGTGGATATCGTGGAAAAATATATTCATTTCGATAAAATCATTCTGCAGAAGGCGTCCGCCACCGTGTCAAGCAACTGCGGTATCGGCACCTTCGGGCTGATGTTTGTGAGAAAGGAAAAGCAGGAGCCGTGACGGTTCCTGCTTTTCTATGTACTGCAGACAAGGTATGCTGATACTATTTCCAGTACCGCTCTGTTTTTTCCTCTGCCTCGGTCTGCGAAAGGGCATATTTTTCCGCAATTTTATCAATCACAAACGTTTTCGTCTGCCCGGTTTCCTGTAATACTTCAACCATGCATCGAATCCCCTCTTCTCTGCCTTCTCTGCGAAGTGATCTCTCATACTTTTCCACATCAAATTCTTCCAATATCGAACCCAGAACCTGCGACCGTTTTCTTCTCAAAACATCCTCCAATATCCCGTTTTCAATGCAGTAATCCACCGCCTCAGAAAACGCTTCTTTTTTGTTGGTGCTCCCCGCTGTAAACTCCCGAAGTACATTCACAAATGCAGAGTATTCCCCTAACCTTCTGCATTTTTCCATCAATTCCTGATTATGCCCATAATTGATATTATACAAATGAACAGTCAGTTCCACGTCGGACTCCTGCCGCTTATCCATGAATGCATCTGAAAGCTTGAGAATCTGTCTCTCCGGCACCCCTTTTTGTCCATTATAAAATACCACGCACTTCGGCGTCGGCAGCGCAAGCATTTCCGAGCCATAAAGACTCTCCCTCGCTCTTTCAATCATCGTCTGATACTCCTGCGCAAGATAGATCAAAAAACGCACGGGAAGATTGGGGCTGTAGGTACTCTGATGCTCATACAAATTCAAAGTACCCGCAAACACAAAAGCCAGATCGTTTTTCATTACCACATAAACTGCACTCTCAATCGTCACGACCTCAAGCTGTGAGGCATCCTGATAGTCCGTGCCATTTAAGGCGTTATACAACTGCAAAAGCGCCTCCCGATCTTCCTCAAACAGAAATCGAAAGAGTTTGTCCTTAACATTTCTCTGCCCTCTTTCCCTGCGCCCGAATCTCAAAAATCTCCGTTGTTTTTCTACAAGTCCTTTTGCCATGCTTTCTCCTTTCTGTAGCCCGACAGAAAAGAAAGCATGTCTTTCACAGATGCACGTTCCAGTTTCTGCCGTATTTTCAGTTGTCACTATAAAAGAAAAATTCGACAGAAACTGTCTTGAACGTGCGAATCGCACATCTGCTGGAATTTCTCTGATGATTTCATTTTATAGAAATAATGTTCCAATGTCAATCATTATTTTGAACGAAATAACGTTTTTATGGTAAAACTGTTATTTTCCCTGCGCGATTGCTTTCAGGCAGGTCTCCAGCGCGCTCTCCCCCTCGGGGCTCACCATATCAGGCACGGTGCCGCACGCCTCGCTCCCTGTGCCGTCCGCTGTCACCCCGTACATAGGACTGTACTGTATCACCATCCCGCTGTTTGGCAGGATCAGGTATACCGGATCTGTCCCGATCCCGTCGCCTCTTGTCGTCCGGCCAACCAACGTGGCAAAGCCGGTGGCCTTTGAAAACATGGCCGCATACTCCGAAGAAGAATAATTGTTCTCGCTCACCAGAAGCCATATCTTCCCGTCGAAGCCGTCTCCCGCCGGCTCCACCGTATAATCCTCCCGCAAAAACCAGTCACAGTCCGCGGCGTCCTCCCGGTTCAGCTTCGGCAGGGCCGGAAGCTCACTGACCGGCCGGTACATCCCGGATGCGATGCCTTCCTCCATCCGCAGGAAGGTCCTGTTGTTCTCCCCGCCCTTGAGCAGCTGGTAGGTCGGAACGGTAAGGGGTTCCTTAATGAGCGGCGCCGCCACCAGCTCGTCAAAATACCGCATGCTCCCACCCAGATTGTTGGTGATATCAATGATCAGATTGTCATAGTCCCTGACCTTCTCATAAAAGGGCAGTAAAATCTGACGGTCCGTCTCCATCCATTCATAATCAAATGTATCGATAAAGACATAGGCTGTTTTTCCCGGCTCCAAAATCTTCGTCTCCACATTGGCAGGCATCGTTTCCTCAGACGTCTCCGCGGCTTCTTCGTCTGCCTCCGCCTCCGCGGACTCCCCGCGCCGTCCGCCGTTTTCCTCCGCCCGTTTTTCCTCCGTCAGACGTACCTCCTCCTGATAAAATGCCGTCATGGCGGCATAGGTATCGTGGGAAACGGGATTGTCAAGCGCCTCTAAGTACGGCTCTTTCTCTGCCTCTCCCGTCTCCTTAAAATATGCCCGCCAGAACGCAAGCTCACTCTCATAGCGCCGCCCCCAGAGATCCAGATGGCCCGTGTAAGAAAATTCCCTGATAAAGTCGCACAGCGTCTCATAAAATGCATTGTCATTCGCGCACTGTTCCACCTTTGTCCGATACGCCGTTTCCAGCGCATCCAGATCCGCCCCGGTCTGCCTTTTGGCCAGTTTCACATAAGGGTAATTCTCCCGCAGGCCGTCGCACAGGCTCTCAAAGTCCGCCAGCCGCTGCTCTTTGGAAAGGCCGCCCATCCAGTTTTTCTGTTCATCGCTCATTTCCGCAAGAACCTGCTCCCTGAGCGCTTCGGCATTCTGCGTGCCCGCCTCTTCCTGCTTACCACGCGCTGTTTCCGTACCCAGCGTCTCCTGCACTGTCTGCGTGCCCGCTTCTTCCTGTGTGACAGGCTGCCGCCCGCCTGCGCCGCAGCCCGCCACAGCCATGGCCAGCCCGAAGACAGCCGCCGCTTCCCAAATCTTCTTTCTCATGCTCATAGCGGCTCCACCTCCGTCCGCGGCTCCGGCTTTTCCCCGGCGGCTTTTGTCTGTCGATCCGCCGCCGTTCCCTGTCCGCTCACCGGAAAAGAAACCGTCACGGTGAACAGATCCGCGTCCGTCTCCACCGTAAGGCTCCCGCCGCAGGCCTCCGTAAAGCTTTTCGCGATGGACAGCCCCAGCCCGCTTCCGCCGTCGGTACGGCTCTCGTCCCCGCGCACAAACCGCTCGGTAAAATCCTTATTCTCCGCAAGCTCCGCACTGGAGGTATTCTTGACGCGCACCACCGCCTGCCCGGCCTCCTCCGTGAGCGCAAGGTATACCCGCGAGCCCGGCAGAGAATAGCGCAGCGCGTTCTGCAGAAGGTTTTGGAATACCCGGTAAAGCCTCTGCCCGTCCGCCATGACTGGCACGGGCGTCTCCGGAATCGTCGTCCGCATCGAAAGCCCGCTCGCCTCGATCCGGTCATCCATATCCGCCATAGTCTGTCTCAGGAGCTTGCCCATATCCAGCGTTTCCATCTGGATCGGGAGCTGCCCTGAGGTGGCCTTGCTGATCTCAAACACATCCTGCACAATGCCGCGCAGCCGCTCCGCCTTCTCCCCCAATATCTGAATATACTCTTTCACATGCTGGGGCAGCCCTTCCTCCTGCCGCAACAGCTCCGCGTAGCTGATGATGGAGGTGAGCGGCGTCTTGATATCGTGGGACACATTGGTCACCAGATCCACCTTCATCCGTTCGCTCCTGATCTGCTCTTTAAGCGCCGTCTCCATGCCCTTCTGTATCTGGTTCAGGTTGTCCGCCGCCTCCCGCAGATCCGTTTCCTCCGACAGGGTCAGTTCTTCTGTCAGATTACCCTCCCGCACCGCCAGAATCTGGTCGGTGAGTGCGCCAATATCCACAGCCAGCCGGTAGTTCTTCTTTAAACTACAGAAGGTAATCATCGTAAAACCAAACAGTGCGGCAAAGACGACACAGGGCATCAGCATCCATGCCATATGGCCTCCTACCAGTTCGAGCGGATAGCCCAGATCCTCCGCCATGGCTTCATAGAAATCATATGTGTAACTGTAGCTGTATCCTCCTGTGAGATAATTCATATATTCTTCCGTGAGCAGCCACAGCACACAGACACCCACCGCAAACAGCACAATCAGACTAAGTTCCGCAATCAATGTCAGCCGCTGTCTCCTCACCAGCCTTTTCTGGATCGGATACTTGAAATCCTTCACCTTGAGCAGATCAAAGAGCGGCTTTTTCTGCCTCTTTCCGTTCATCCGCCAGTCCAATACAACCAGATAGATGAGCCAGAACCAAATTGCCAGATATCCTCCCGCCTTAGTCAGCCGCGCTATCTCATAGAGATAGTCGCCACTCCAGTTGTAATAGGAGAACCCGTTTCTGAGCCACCAGCCGAACTGCCCAAGCGCTCCCGCACTCATTCCCGCAAGGAAGACCGTCATGACAAGCAGCAGGAGCAGCTTGATTTCCAGACAAATTTTCCAGAGACCCCCCGCGATCCACGCTGCGGCCCGCCGTCTGCTCTTTCTCATCAAAAGGGCAATCACCAGAAGAATGAGTCCGGCCGTCATGAAAATCGTAACCCGCTCCGCGGCGCTGCAAAGATAAATCGCATTCTGCCGCATGAGGTAAAGCCTGCCGCCGTACTGCGTAACACGGCTGCTCACGTCCTCCCTCACCAGATAAAGCTGCGGATATTTGGCCGCCGCCAGAAAAATCACAGCATCCTTATAGGACTCCCCTATCGTAAAGTTTGCGTAGCCGGGCACCCGCCACCGGCTGGCATCGCTGTAAAGACCGTCACCGTACACATTCTCCTCATGGCCGTCCTTTACGATCTGCACCTTGCCGTCGCCAGCCCTGTTATACCAGAGTGTGAAATTGTACGCCGTCTCGTCAAGCGCCTCCGCAAAATCCTCGCCCTTCCATTCCTCCCCCACGCTTTCTGCGAAACCCTCGATGTTTGAGTAGAGCAGCTTATTCTGATAGATCACGGCGTAGCGAAAATTCTTATTCTGCGCCATATCCGCCATCCGGCTCTCCTCATCCCCGTAGCTGATGTAATCACCGTATTCGTCGTAATAATCACTGCTGCCTGTCCCATACTCCGCCATCATCTCATCATAGTGCGCCTGCTGCTCTATCAGATATTCCTGATAATCGTCCATGTTGCCACCGAACGCCTCCGGCCCTTCCAGATTCCTCATGAGATCCGCAGACTCCTCCACGACAGCCTCTTCCTGCGCCGAAACCTCCTCATTCAAAGTATAGGAAGAAGACCCTGCATTTGGATCATACCCGGAATAAGGCTGTACTCCGGTAGCCATCTTCAGCAACTCCATCAGCCTGTTGCTGATCAGATACCGAAACTCCTCGCTCTCCTGATAGTCCGTCTGTCCTTCAAAGATACCCGTTCCGAAGGCCGCAGCCATGCTCGCAGCGGGAACCACATTGATGACCATTAGAGTCAATCCTGTGACAAATGCCAAAAAACTGAATATTGCTTTACCTTTTTTCCATTTTGTATCCAATGCCCCACACCACCTTTATATATTCTGGCTCCTTCGGATTGAGTTCGATTTTCTCCCGGATGTGTCGGATATGCACCATCACCGTATTCTCCGGCGAGAAGGAAGGCTCCTCCCAGACTCTCTCGTAGATCTCCTCCGCCGGGAAAATACGGCCCCTGTTCTTCATCAGAAGCTCCATGATCTTCGTCTCCGTGGCGGTCAGTCTGACCGGCTCCCCGTCCGCATAGAGCGTGCGCTCTCTCAGGCGGTAGCAGAGTCTGCCGTTTACGATCTCGTCTTCCTCGTTCTGTGCATGGATGCCGCCGAGAAGCGTGTACCTGCGGAGCTGGCTTTTCACCCGGGCCGCCAGCTCCTGCGGATTAAAGGGTTTCGCCACATAGTCGTCCGCCCCCATGGAGAGACCCAGGATCTTGTCCGTGTCCTCCGTCTTCGCGCTCAACACAATGATCGGCAGATTTTTCCGCTCCCTGATTTTCATCATGGCAGACAGCCCGTCCAGTTTCGGCATCATCACATCCATGATGATAAGCTGCACCTCTGTTTCCGCCAAAATCCGCAGCGCCTCCATGCCGTCGTAAGCCTTTAATACCCGATACCCCTCCTTCTCCAGAAGAAGGGCGATCGCCCGCACGATCTCTCTGTCGTCATCCACCACCAGCACACATGCATCCATCCGAAAACCTTACCCCCTTTTTTCTTTAAGCCTGAACCCATCATAAAAACAAGTCCTTATAAAAAAGTCGTGGGATTTCTTATAAAAATCTTAAATAAACATGGCCATATAAAGAGGCATCGTAATTTTCGTCCCGCTTACGCCAACATTGCCTGCAATTAATTTATAAGCATAAGGCGGGGCAAACTCCTCTATAAAATTGTTCAGAGAAACAGTCGCACCCCGCTTCGACTTTACCTCCACAGGAATGACCGCGCCGTTCTGTGCAAAAAGAAACTCTATCTCCTGCGTGTTTTTTTCATTCTTATAATAATTCGGCACAATTCCTCTCTTGATCAGCATATCAAACACAAGATTCTCATAAATGCCGCCCTTTGCGGGTCCTGTCAGTGTGTCCTTTAACAGTGCAGCCTGCGTTTCATATCCGTAAAGCGAAGTCAGCAGACCAATATCCGTCACATATACCTTAAACTGATCCGGCTTTTCATAGGCCACTAAAGGAAACTGCGGGGTGGACACGTTCACGCACAGCTTAACCATGCCCGCATCGACAAGCCAGTTCAAGCTGTTCTCATATCTGCGGGCATTCCCTTCCCGGCTCACAACCTTATATTGAAATTTGGTGTACTCCTTTGCGAGCTGTCTCGGTATGGAAAGATAGCAGTCGCTGATCTTCTGTCTGGCCGCCGCAGAGGCATAGTGCTTCATATCCTCCCGATAGCTTTCCATGATTTTTTTCTGAGTCTCGTAAGCCTCCTGATAATTGTTCGTCCGCAGAAAGGTGTTGACCACTTCCGGCATACCGCCCACTACCAGATATTCCCGAAGCGCCGCCATAAACTGCCTGTTCACACCATCATCAACCTTTGCCTTTCCGTCAAAAAATTTTCGCAATTCTGCAATAGCATCCAGATTTTTCCCAATTGCCCAGAGAAATTCCTCGAAATCGAGGGAAAACATTTCCATCGTCCGTTCGTACCCGACAGGAATAGAAGTCATTTCCCTGTAATAAAGTCCAGGCAGCGACCCTGATGCAATCACATCATACCGATTATCCAATGCCAGAAATTTCAATGCTGTCCTGGCATTGGGACATTCCTGTATTTCATCAAAAAAAAGCAGCGTGTCACGCTCTGCAAACCGGACATTACTGACATAGAGAGATATCTTTTTATAGATTTCCGCCGCTTCCAGAGAGCCTTCAAAAATTTTCTTATGTTCGGGATTCTGATAGAAATTCAAATAGATATAGCTCGCATAATTCTTCTTCCCAAATTCTTCAATAATAAAGGTTTTTCCGATCTGTCGGGCTCCCTGCACAAGAAGACATTCTCTGTCCTTTTTCTTCTTCCATTCCAAAAGCGCATCATATATTTTTCTTTTCAGCACAGACTCGCACCTCTTTCCATTTCTTTTCTTTCATTATATTAACCGCCCGGGTGCTTCGTCAATCCTGTTCGCATCTTTTTTGACAATTAAATTCTATAAAATTGCACTTTTTTTGACAATTAGAATTAAAAAATATGCACTTTTATCACTCAATCGATATTCCAAAGTTCTCCCGCATCTCCTCCTCAGCCGCCCTTACCTCCTCGTAAAGCTCTCTGGCGGAGACCCGGATGGCTCCCGCTCCCATGATAATGATCTGCTCCAGCCCGTCGGAAGTAGCCACCCGCACGCGGTACTTTTTCCGGCTCATCTCATGGCTCACCTTCTCGATATACTGATCCGCCGTCTCAGCCTCCTTTGTATACACCACGTCAATATTGTGGTAGTGTTCTACGCTGCCGGGATTTCCTTTCACCCGGTAGGCGTCAAAGACCAGAATCAGGTGCATTTTGCGGAAAGCCTGATAGTTACAGAGAATATCCTGAAGCCGCCCTCTGGCGGCGTTTAAATCCGTTCCGGCAAGACCTGCAAGCTCCTCCCACGCGAAGATGATATTGTAGCCGTCCACCAGCAGGTACTCCTCCGGTTTTCCCTGGCTGCCGCGGTATTCCACCTCCGCGGGCACAGCGGCCTTTGCCCGGATCGTTCTGGCCCAGCCCTGCTTTTTCGGCTCCTTCGTCCCGAAAGTCCGCGCAAAGATCTCCTCGATCTCTTCTTGACCAATAAAGTCAACCTCCGTTCGTCCGCCGCCTGCCCGTTTCGCATAGCGCGCCGCGAAATTACCCGTTTCAGCATCTTCAAATTGACTATTTTGGTCATCTTCATTACCCGTGCCATAGAGACTGCCGTCCGACAGCCGCCATCCCTCTCTCAATGCGGGTGCCAGATGCATGTACTCCTCCACCTGATCCCACTCCACCACAAATCCCGCACCGTGAGCGCAGAACACGGAACCGCAGGGGTTCTCCAAATCATGCTCCGCCTCGTAACCGATTCGCTCTATCACTTCTGACGCATTGTGGCATGGCTCGTACCCCTTCAGTCTGGTAAA
>ERZ808042.708-NODE-708-length-15228-cov-9.875124_pt1 | contig 15228 bp, 14 predicted proteins | sample MGYA00380193_ERZ808042 | MGnify/ENA primary metagenome ERZ808042 (study PRJEB31490, sample SAMN06133401) | mouse gut metagenome | isolation source: M1_2 | host: mice | place: China: Chengdu | collected 2015-05 ...
CTTGACCAAGTCTCCGCCGATGATTGCGCTGGCTGGTTTTCTTGCGCTGGTTATTGCTTATTTTGAGAATTGCTCTAACTGGATGGATACGCTGGATGACCACTTGGACGCAGAGCGGTTTTGTGGCCAGCTTTCCTCCAACCAGCAGGATCTGATCCGAATGCTTCAGGATGGGTTCAAAATTTCTGAGATCGCGGATATCCTGGATGTCAACGAGCGAGATATCCGGCATATGGCCTTTGAAATCGCACGGCAACGGCGGAAGTTTGACGGGGAGGTGTGACGCGTTCTGAAACACAGACCCATTTTTAGGCCCAGAGAAAGTGCCATGTACTCTGGAATAGTGCATGGCACTGCTCGTAGCGGGATAGATTTTTTAGAGGGAGACACAATGGAGCGGGGCCTGCAAAGGGTAAACTATCACAGCCATCTGGCGGAGTGGAGCCGGCAAGTGGAAGCATGCCGGAAAAGCAGGCAGCGGTATCAGAGAATGAGGTGTGCTTTGCCGAGGTGCTTGTTAAGACCGGCGGCAGCGGCCGCCGCCTGCATTGGTGTCCGTCCTGCGCGGTACGATGCAGGATACGGAGAACCGCATCTGCCTTCTGCTCTTTTAAGTTGGCTGTGGAGCAGGACATGGTGATGAACGTGCTGGCGGCTGGGATGGAGATTCCTGATGAGCAGCTCAAGGCACTGCGGGGCCGGTGCGTCCAGAACGTGAAAAAGACTGGTGGCAGTGTCACACTGGATGACGCAGCCCGCTATCAAAACGGCAGGCTGTGATCACCCGCACCCCGCTCAGTTTCTGCGCCGCAAAACAAAAAATAAAAGTCCTGAAAAAAGTAGTAGCTATTCCCGCGGAAGTGTGGTATGTGTTGGTGTTGCAAAGGAAGTAGTAGACATGAGAACAACTCTGGAAGATTTCTACTACAGCAGTATCACACACCGAACAGAGGATGACGCCCGGCTCAGAGATGGCGAAGGCGGTAGCCTGGTGCCAACTGCGAAAATCAATTCTCGGCGTGAACTGATAACCGGCCCCAGTGGGAGGAACAGCTTACCCTTTCCCTATTCCTCCCACCTGTGGGCCTTGTCTTGCGTTTTGGAAAGGGGAAATGTCTTTGCCAAGAAATCAACCCGATAAAACAAACTGTGAAATTGAACTTCCGCAAGCCATTATAGAAACTTTTGCCCGGTTCCTTGTCCCGGAGATACAGAAATACTATAACAGCGAACAGGGCCAACGGGAGTTTGCGGAGTGGCAGGACGCTCAAGGCAAAACTGAATAATAAAAACAGCGGAGGCCAAGGCTTTTATACCTTGACCTCCGCTGTTCGTTTTGACATCAGAGCCACACCATCACGGCAAAGCCGCCTTTGAAATAATGGGTGTTCGTCCAATGTCCGGTTGTCTTGTGTTGACAAAAAAGATGCACACCCATAGCCGTTGCGCCGCAACAGCTTCCAAAAATTTTACGACGCACAGGAGTGACGAAAGCGTTTTGGACAGTCCAGGAAGAGCTGTCCAAAATGCCCTCACCAATTCAAAAAAGGACGCGGTGACGTTTCCGGGCACAAACAGGGCAGCCGCTTCCAGAAAATCTGCTGTCAGGAGATGTCTGCCAGTTGTGACCACAGGCAATGCACTTCCACCACACTTTTTTATTGGAGCGCGCAGAATGCTCTTGTGGGGCTCCTACATTTCTTTCATAATCCCATTCCTCAATCAGGGCAGGACGCTCCTCGGCAATGCTGCCCAGTTTTTTAGAATGATCGGCACAATAGGGGCAATTATGTCCTCTGCTGCTCCGGTTAGAGATGGAAGTCCTCCACTCATGTCCCCGTTCACATCGCCACCAAACCGCCTTTCCGCTTTTGGGGGTTACATCCCACGGTGTAATATCTTCATTTTTTTCAGGATGCCACTGGGCGGCAATAGCAGGATAGCAGGTCTGCAGGCAGTATTCTTTGCTTGGCCGGTGTCCTGAGCAATACGGGCATCCATCCCCGCGGATCCGTTTGCTGATCGTGGTTTGCCATGTGTGTCCGCGTTTACAGTGCCACCATACCTTTTTCCCCGAACGCGCGGTCACCTGGTCTGGCGTCAAAGGATCATTTTTCAAACTGTTCCACTGCTCGGCCAGGTCGGGATGGGTCACAGACAGCCGTAAGTGTTGATTGTAGATCAGGTATTGACTGCGCGGAATACAGTCACCTTTACTCAGACGGTCTTTCACACTGGCCTGCCACACAAATTCTCCACGCCTCCACCAATATTTTTTGCCAGAGCAGTAGAGCACTTGATCCGGCGTTAACGGGAAATTGAGTTCACGATCCCATTCCTGCGCCAATTCTGGACTTCGGGTAAGCAGAGAATTGTCCGTACAGACAGCATGATCATTACAAAAGGGACATCGTTTTGAGGACGAAAGCCTCCAGAGATGGCTGGGAGAGCTTTGCCATTCGTGCCCTTTTTCGCATTGCCACCAGAATTTTTTGTTCGACTGGTTTGCTACATTATCTGGGACCAAGGGCAGATTTTTTGTGGGATGCCAGATCTGAACAAGCGTAGAATCCATAGGCTGTGCAGAACGCCGCCGGGGCATAGTCCGGGGGTAACAGATGGGACATCTGCTTTCGCGAGAGCTGGTGCGGGAGGAAATCGCTGACTTCCAGGTGTGGCCATTCGGACACTTCCAATACACCTCTTTTTCCGAACCGGGGACCACATCGTACGGCGTCAGAGGTAAATTCAGCTCAAAATGCCACTGGGTGGCAATCTCTGGGCGGAGGGTGGCCAAGCAGTTTCCTGTGTATGCCCGGAGATTGGCGCAAAAGGGGCAGTTCGAGTGGTTCTTGGTTCGGCTGGCAATGGTCGCTTGGTATTCCTGCCGGCATTTGGGACAGCACCACCAGACCTTTCGCGGCGAGCCGCTGAGTACGGTGTCAGGCTTATTGGGATTTTTAGGACTCCATTCCTCCGCAATTTTGGGATATTCCACAGCTAGGGTGCGCTTTTTGCGCTCATGGAAATACATTTGATTGATCTCATATTGATCCCGCCTGTGGTTAAAGTCAAGTGGGGCTGCTCCAAGATAACGAAATGTAGCGGCAATCATTTGGTCAAGGTACTGGTTGCGTTCGTCATACCGATATAAGATCTTTGTATCCTGTGAGACAATCGGGTCGGTCAAATCCTTACTGTCGCAAATGCGGAGCACCTGGTACCCGGCTTTACGCAAAGCGTAATCTTTTCGTTCCGCTCTCTTTTTATCCGCCTCGCTGCTGTGGTGATAGTACCCGTCATGTTCCAGCACCAGATTGATGTCAGGAAGCAAAAGATCCATTTTGTATTTCTGAAACGGTTCTTCGCAGACGCAACTGGGATAGGCTTTCCGCAAATAGTAGAATAATGCCCGTGCAGGATAGGACATCTTAAATTCTTTGGCGCACTGAGGGCAGCCGCGGCTCAGGGTTGTGCGATTACAAATCTTTGCCTGCCACTGGTGCGATGAATCATAGCTGCATATCCACCAAACTTTTTGGTTACTGTGTGGGGGAAAATCTTCTGGCTTCTGACCTTTATTTTTTATGTAGTTCCACTCTTTGGAAACTTCCGGATATTCTGTAGTTAGGTTATAGGTTGCGGATATTCGTTCTTTGGAGCAATAGGGACACACTTGAAATCCTGATTTGCGGGCTCTATCCGCTGTTTCAGTGCGATCACAAATAGCAGCCTTCCAACGGTGATTTTTTGCACAGCGCCAATAAACGCTCCTATTTGAGTGAGGCAAGCAAGTTTCCGGCGGAAATAGGTTTTTTTCATTGTCCCATTCTTCTTTTAGCTCCGGATATTCTGTCGCAAGATTATAAAATGGACTCGGTTTTCGATGCCCACAGAACGGGCAGGTTTGAACAAGCGGATGATTTGTGATATGATTTAACGTACGCTGCCACGACAGCCCACAGACATGACAGCGAAACCGTGCATATTTGCCCGAAGAGAATCCGATTTCATCGGGAGGGATAGGGTTTTTACCTTCATGATAAAAATGGAGGAGCAGATACGCATGGTTTTGGATGCACCAACCCTGAAAACTCATTGTGGGTTTCATTCTATACACCTCTCCTCCAACGGATCATGACAAATCGCATACAGATTTCACCAAAACAATAATGAGAGGCTTGAAAATGGCGAAACGATATTCAGAAGAATACAAGCAAAACCTCGTGGCACAATACAAAGCCGGAATCTCCGTACAAAATATCTGCGTACGGCACGGAATTGCCCGAAGCACCTTATTTCTGTGGGTAAAGCAATATACCGCAGATGCCGACGGGCGAATTCCACGTGAGCAATACCTGCTGCAGAAGGAATTGGAGCATCTGCGCACAGAGAATGCGATTTTTCGCTCCTGCGGCTGTTCTCCGTCCGCACCGCTGGAGGTGCGGCTTCATGCAATCAGCTCCCATCAAAGTGAGTTTAGCATCCACGCGTTGTGCAAAGCGATGCAGGTCAACCGCTCTACCTACTACCACCATACGCTCCGTGCTCCGGAGCAGACAAAGATCCAGCTCGAGGATAATCGGCTGAAGCCGTTGATAACAGAGATATTTACAAAAAGCGAATGCCGCTTTGGAGCGCGAAAGATTCGGGTAAAACTGATGCAGGTAGGGTATACGGTTAGTGAGCGGAGAATATTACGCCTGATGAAGGAGCTTGGGCTATCTGCGCAGCAGAAACATCCAAAGATAAATTCAGCAAATGATCGTCAATATCGGTATTACCCCAACAAACTCAAGCGAAAATTTTTGACAGACGCGCCAAACAAGGTATGGGTCAGTGATATTACATACGCCAAGGTTGAAATGAATTTTTTGTACCTATGCGTGGTCATTGACCTATATGCCAGAAAAGCCATCGGCTATGCGATTTCAGAGGATATCGATACCAAGCTGACTGCAAACGCTTTTGACCACGCATTCGCATCGCGGGGCAAACCGGAAGGGCTGCTGTTTCACAGCGATCAAGGGACTCAGTATACTGCGTTTACTTTCCGAACGCACTTAAAAGCGTGTGGTGTACAACAGTCATTCTCTGCCCCGGGCAACCCGCACGATAATGCGGTCGCGGAGTCTTTCTTTGCCACTATTAAAAAAGAGGATTTTCGGCAAAAATTTTACAAAAATGAAGCTGAGTTCTGCCATGCTGTAGATCGCTATATTGAATTTTACAATGATTACCAGCCGCATCAGCGGCTCGGTTTTTTGACTCCCAATCAAGCAGAGGAAAAATTCTATCAAAATCAAAAATGCCTACAGTAAATTGGCAGTCCAAAAAAGATTGTCCAATTTACTGTAGGCATTCCAGTTGGTGGAGGCGAGGGGAGTCGAACCCCTGTCCGAAAGCGCGTCCACAGGAACCTCTCCGAGCGCAGACGGTCGGTTACATTCCCTCACTCAGCCGCAGGCCGTCAAACTGCTGAGCTTGGTAGAGTCATGATCCATGGCACGGTCAACTCTTTCCGTACTCATGTTCACCACTGAGATGACGCCCCGGACCGGCTCGTGGTCCTTCCGGGCGGGACGGCCGCGTTAAGCCGCGGCGAGAACTACGTTATCGTTGTTCTTTAATTTATAAGCTGCCCGTTTTAAGGATGTCAGGCGCATCCGCTCGCTATTCCTGCTTCGGTACCCCCGTCGAAACCAGTACGCCCCCTCGTCGGGGCAAGCTCCATATCCCTCGCTTCCGGCTGCGCCGAAAGCTCGCTCATTTCGCTGCCCCTCCTCTCCAAATCGCGACCGCTGCGCTGGGTCGCGATTTGGGGCCGCCCTGCGGGCGGCGTTCTCCCCACAAAGCCTGAGGGTCGGCTTTGCGGGGGCCCCGTTAAAGGCATGACCGCGGCCCGCTTCGCTGGCCTGCGGTTTTTATTTCATCCGTCAGGCTTTGCCTGCCGGGATGAAAAACATTGTCACACCTTTTCCGGCGCGGGGTAGTCCACGCCCTGAGTGTCCACGGTGACCTTCTTCATCTTTTGCTCCTTTTTGGGGCGGTCGTTCCAGTCCCGCTTGGCGGAGACGATGGCATCCGCCGTCTCCATGCCCTCGATCACCTTGCCGAAGGCGGCGTAGCCGCCGTCCAGATGGGGCGCGTCGTCCACCATGACAAAGAACTGGCTTCCGGCGGAATCGGGGTCCATGGCCCGGGCCATGGACAGCACGCCCCGGGTGTGGAGCAGCTCGTTTTTGAAGCCGTTCTGGCTGAACTCCCCCTTGATGGAGTACCCCGGGCCGCCCATGCCGGTGCCGTCGGGATCGCCCCCCTGGATCATGAAGCCGGGGATCACCCGGTGGAAAATGGTCCCGTCGTAGAACCCGGACTGGACCAGGGAGATAAAGTTGTTCACCGTGTTGGGCGCGATGTCGGGGTACAGCTCCGCCTTCATCACGCCGCCGTCCTCCATTTCAATGGTGACGATGGGGTTGCTCATGGTTACCATCCCTTTCTCTTTCAATAACGGCCTCGGGAGGCCCGGTCCATCTCCCGCTTGGCGTCCCGCTGGGCGGCGGCCTCCCGCTTGTCGTAGAGCTTTTTGCCCTTTGCCAGAGCCAGCTCCACCTTCACCCTGGGACCGGAAAAGTACAGCGACAGGGGAATGAGCGCATAGCCGTCCTGCTGCACCCTGGCCTGGAGCTTGCGGATCTCCCGGCGGTGGAGCAGCAGCCTGCGGGTGCGCCGGGGGTCCTTGTTGAAAATGTTTCCTTTTTCGTAGGGGGACACGTGCATCCCGTACAGGAACATCTCCCCGTCCTTCACCGCGCAGAAGGCGTCCCGCAGGTTGACGGCCCCCAGCCGGATGGACTTGACCTCCGTGCCCGCCAGCTCGATGCCCGCCTCATACTTATCCTCAATGAAGTAGTCGTGGAACGCCTTCCGGTTGGAGGCGATCTGCTTGGTGGACTGCTTGGCCATCGGGCGTCCCTCCTTTATGCCGTGGTAGTGTTATAGCATACCACGCCGCCCGCTCGAACGCAAGGGAAAACCGCGTTTTTCTTTATTACAATTGTGTTACAGCCCGGTCAAAAATCCGCTCTTGTTTTTATGGAAGGAATAGCATATAATATCATAGTTTCAAGCCTATGAGGGGAGGGCGGTCTATGGACACACGGCCCATCGGCGTATTCGACTCCGGCCTGGGGGGCCTCACCGCCCTGCGGGAGCTGGCCCGGCTGATGCCGGAGGAGGACCTGGTCTACTTCGGCGACACGGGCCGGGTGCCCTATGGAAATCGTTCCAAGGACATCCTGATCAAATACGCCCGGCAGGATATGGCCTTTCTGCGTACATTCAACCCCAAGGCCGTGGTGGTGGCCTGCGGCACCGTGTCCACCACCGCCCTGGACACCCTCCAGCGGGAGAGCGACATCCCCATTTTCGGTGTGGTGGAGAGCGCCGCCCGGGCCGCCGCCCATGTGACCAGGAACGGGCGGGTGGGGCTCATCGGCACGAAGGCGTCCATCCGCTCCGGCGCCTATGAGCGGGCCCTGAGCCGGCCGCGCCCCGATATACAGGTCACGGCCCAGGCCTGTCCCCTGCTGGTCCACCTGGTGGAAAACGGGCGCTTTCAGCCCGGTGACGTGGTGGCTGAGACAGTGGCGGCGGAGTACCTGGCCCCCGTCAAAGCGGCGGGGGTGGACACCCTGATTCTGGGCTGCACCCACTACCCCCTGATGAGGGCCGTCATCGGCGCGTACATGGGCGCGGGCGTCACCCTGGTGGACGTGGGGGAGCAGTGCGCCCGGAGTGTGAAGCGCCAGCTGGAGCTGGACGGCCTGCGCAACGGTCGCCCCGGCGCGGGGCGGCGGCGCTACTATGTCAGCGACAGCACCGCAGACTTCTCCTCCCTGGCCTCCGTCTTTCTGGGAGAGGACGTGCGGGGCGAGGTAGAGCAGATCGACATCACCGCCTACTAACTGGAATTTTGATCCCGCGTCCCTGGGGACGCGGGGTGAAAGGGACACTATGACAGACAATGTGATTATATCCATCAAAGGAAAGCAGCTATACGCCGAGGGCAGCCCCGATGAGATGGAGCTGGTCACCTCCGGCGTGCTGAAGCGGGACAGCCGGGGGGGCTTTACCATCTCCTATCAGGAGAGCGAGCTCACCGGCCTGGAGGGCACCACCACCCGCCTCCACATCGACAAGGGCCGGGTGACCCTGCTGCGGGAGGGGGGCGTCAACTCCCAGATGGTGTTCGAGGAGGGCCGCCGCCACCTGTCCATGTACGAGACCCCCTATGGGGAGCTGTCCATCGGGGTGAACACCCGGCGGATGCGCTCCACCCTGGGGGAGGCGGGGGGCGACCTGGAGATCGACTACGCCATCGAGATCGACAACCTGCTGGCGGGACACAACCTGTTCCGCATGAACGTGAAGAGACGTCCGGCCCGGCCCCAACAGGGTTGGAATGAGAAAAGGAGAGCTGACTATGCTGAATCTGATCCAAGCCGCCCGTGACCAGGTGGCCCAGCTGACCCAGGCCGCCTACGAGAAAGCCGCCGCTCAGGGCCTGCTCCCGGGGGGGCAGGACATCCACGGCACGGTGGAGGTGCCCAAGGACAGCAAAAACGGGGACTTTGCCTCCTCCTTCGCCATGGCGGGGGCCAAGGCCCTGCATATGGCCCCCCGGCAGATCGCCCAGATCATTCTGGACCACCTGGAGCTGGAGGGCACCCTGTTCCAGCGCTCCGAGATCGCCGGGCCGGGGTTTCTCAACTTCTTCTACGCCCCCAGGTGGTACGGCCAGGTACTGGCCGCCGTGGAGGCCGACCCGGCGGGCTACGGCGCCTGTGACGAGGGGAAGGGTCGAAAGGTGATGGTGGAGTTTGTGTCCGCCAACCCCACCGGGCCCATGCACATGGGCAACGCCCGGGGGGGCGTGCTGGGCGACACCCTGGCCAACGTGCTCCGGAGGGCGGGCTGGGACGCCTGGAAGGAGTTCTACGTCAACGACGCGGGCAACCAGATCCATAAGTTCGCCCTATCCATCCACGCCCGGTATATGCAGCTCCTCCTGGGGGAGGACAACTACCCCTTCCCCGAGGACGGCTATCACGGGGATGACATCAAGGAGTTGGCCCAGGGTTTCTACGAGGTCCATGGGGACGCCTACAAGGACGCCCCCGAGGACAAGTGGCTGGCCGATATGAGCAAATTCGGCCTGGAGCGCAACATCCCCAAGATGAAGGCCGATCTGCGCAAGTACGGTATCGAGTACGACCAGTGGTTTTTCGAGTCGGAGCTTCACGGCTCCGGCTATGTGGCCGAGACGGTGGACCTGCTCACCCAGAAGGGATGGACCTATGAGCAGGAGGGGGCTTTGTGGCTGAACACCACCCAGCTTCTGAAGGAGAAATACATCCGGGAGGGCAAGACCCGGGAGCAGGCGGACAAGCTGGACCTGAAGGACGACGTGCTGCGCCGGGCCAACGGGTTTTACACCTATTTCGCCGCCGACATCGCCTACCACCGCAACAAATTCGAGAAGCGGGGCTTCGACAAGGTCATCAATGTGTGGGGCGCGGACCACCACGGCCATGTGGCCCGGCTTCAGGCGGCGCTGGACGGCCTGGGGCTGGACGGCTCCCACCGGCTGGTCATCGTGCTCATGCAGCTGGTGAACCTTTTGCAGGACGGAAAGCCCGTGCGCATGTCCAAGCGGACGGGCAAGGCCATCGCCCTCCACGACCTGCTGGACGAGATCAGCGTGGACGCCGCCCGGTACTACTTCAACAACCGCGCCGCCACGACGCCCCTGGACTTCGACCTGGATCTGGCGGTGCGCCAGGACAGCGACAACCCGGTGTACTACGTCCAGTACGCCCACGCCCGCATCTGTTCGCTGGTCGAGCGCATGAGGGAGGCCGGGGCCGGGGTGTGCCCCGCCCGGGAGGTGGACGCCTGCGTCCTCACCCAGCCCGAGGAGCTGGCCCTGGTCAAGACCCTGGCCCAGTACCCCGAGGAGGTCCGGCTGGCCGCCCGGGACTACGACCCCAGCCGGATCAATCGGTATTTGACCACCCTGGCCGGGGATTTCCACCGCTTCTACAACGCCTGCCGCTGTATGGTGGACGACCCCCGCCTCCAGGCCGCCCGGCTCAAGCTGGCCGACACCGTCCGGCTGGTGCTGGCCAACGGGCTGGGGTTATTGGGCGTCAGCGCGCCCAATAAAATGTAAGGCCCGCCTGCGGGCGGGATAGGCAGGGTGCGCCCTGCCGGGGGCGGCACTTTCTCTGAAGCCCGCCCTTCCCGGCGGGAGGGATTCCGCCTGCGGGCGGGACGGGAGACGTTACTTTCTCTCTCGCGAGAGAAAGTAACCAAAGAGCGCGCTTAGGGGGGAAGATCCGGCTCGACTTCGAGCGCCAAGGGCGCGCTCTCGCTCGCACGATCTTCCCCCCTAAGGACCCCCGTTTTTACGGGAGAGCCCGATACGAAATGTTTATAGTACCCTTCCGGCGCTCGCGGCCTTCGACGCGGGCGCCCCTATTTGTGCTGCCGCTTGCCTCTAGATACTGACAGGCGGGCAGGGCCCACCAATTGCGCCTGGGTGTCGCACCAGTTGGTCCGGAGTAAAATAGCAGGGAACGGCAACCACCGCTCCCTGCTATTTTATTCTGGGATAAGGTTTCTTCTCATCAGTCAGCCCCAGTAAATAATCCACGCTGGTTTTGTGGAACCGGGCCAAGGCAATCAAGATTTCCGGTGGAATGGTCCGCTGGCCCAGTTCATAAGCGCTGTAAGTCTGCTGATAGCAACCCAGGACCTGTGCCACTTCTGCTTGCGACAAATCAGAATCCTCTCGTAGATCTCGAATCCGTCGATACACCATTTGACCACCTCAAAGCCAATTATATTTACAACAAATCAATGTATTTACTTTTACATGAAATTAGTGTAAAATGCGTTTGAGGTGATTGATATGGCAAAAGAACCAATGAAAACAGTTTCTGTTACAATCCCGTTGAACATGTATCGTCTGTTATGTGTTGAGGCACAGGAGTCCTCTCGCCCGGTGTCGGCTTATATCCGTCAGGTCTTAAAGTGTCACTTTGGATATTTGCACCATTTCCAAAAGCTCTGATGGGTCCCGCCCCCCAGGCGCAGGTGGTGGACCCTGCCTGCCTGTCAGTGTCTAAACACCGGCGGCAGCACCAATAGGAGCACCTGGGTCGAAGGCGGCAGGCGCCGGAAGGGTATTTCCCGCCCTTCGTACCGGGCTCTCCCGTAAAAACGGGGGATTCTTAAGGGGGAGGCCGACTATGGAGCTGGCCCGTCCTTTGGGCCTGCTCCATCCGGAGGCCGCCCCCTTAAGTGTTCTCTTTGGGCACTTTCTCTCACATGAGAGAAAGTGCCCCGCCGGAGGCGGCCCTCCACCTGGGGAAAGCGGGGCTTCGGAGAAAGTGGCGCCCCCGTCCCGCCGGGAAAGGCGGGAAATTTTTCTCAACAGGGGGTTGCAATCCCCTGGGAGACGTGGTAAAATACCTATGTTATGTATGGTAAGGAAGGAGTGAGGCGCGGGCCTCACTCTTTCTTTTGAGCAAAGGAGCTGACGCCGAATGGCAAAGGTGACGGACGCGGTGGCCGCGCTGGCCCAGCCCATCGTGGAGGGGGCGGGCTGCACCCTGTGGGACGTGGAATACGTGAAGGAGGCCGGGGAGTGGTTCCTCCGGGTCTACATCGACCGGGAGGGCGGCGTGGACATCGACTGCTGCGAGGCGGTCTCCCGCCCCCTGTCCGACGCGTTGGACGAGGCCGACCCCATCCAGGGCAGCTACACCTTTGAGGTGTCCTCGGCGGGGCTGGACCGGGCGCTGAAAAAGCCCGGGCACTTCGCCCACTGCATGGGGCGGAAGGTGGACGTGAAGCTCTACCGGCCCGTGGATGGGCGCAGGTCGGTCACCGGGCTCCTCACCGGCTATGAGGACGGGGCCGTGCTGGTGGACGGCACCCGTTTCGAGAAGAAAGACGTGGCCCAGGTGCGGCTCCACGTCGAGTTTTGAAGGAGTTAAACGACATGGCTAAGAAAAAGATCGCCGCAAAGAGCACGGAGCTGGACGCCAAGGAATTTTTCGCCGCCATCTCCGATATTGAGAAGGAAAAGGGCATCCCTAAGAGCTACATGCTGGAGAAGATCACCCAGGCCCTGGTCACCGCCTACAAGCGGGACCACGAGGGCATCACCGACAATGTGGTGGTGGACGCCAACGAGGAGCTGGAGTCCGTGCGCATGTTCGTCAAGAAGGACGTGGTGGAGGCGGTGGACAATCCCCACACCGAGATCAGCCTGGAGGAGGCCCGGAAGGCTCTGCCCCGGGCCCAGCTGGGGGACGTGCTGCGCATTGAGATCAAGCCGAAAAACTTCGGCCGCATCGCCGCCCAGACCGCCCGGCAGGTCATCATCCAGGGGATGCGGGAGGCGGAGCGGGGGATGATCTTCGACGAGTTCTCCGCCAAGCAGCATGAGATTCTCACCGGCACCGTCACCCGGGTGGACGAGCGCAGCGGCTCGGTGGCCATCCGGCTCACCTCCGGCTCTGAGTTCACCGACGCCTTCCTGTCCGCCGGCGAGCAGGTGAAGGGCGAGGTCATCCGGGAGGGGGACCGGGTCCGGGTGTACGTGGTGGAGGTCCGCCAGGCCAACCGGGGTCCCCAGGTGCTCATCTCCCGGACCCATCCGGGGCTGGTGAAGCGGCTCTTTGAGCTGGAGGTGCCGGAGATCTACGACGGCACGGTGCAGGTCATGTCCATTGCCCGGGAGGCGGGCAGCCGCACCAAGCTGGCGGTGTGGAGCGAGGACGAGAACGTGGACCCCATCGGCGCCTGCGTGGGCCCCCGGGGCCAGCGGGTGAACGCCGTGGTGGAGGAGCTGCGGGGGGAGAAGGTGGACATCATCAAGTACTCCGACGACCCCAGCCAGTATGTGGCCGCCGCCCTGGCCCCCGCCGACGTCATCAGCGTCACCGAGCTGGAGGCGGGCAAGAGCTGCCGGGTGGTGGTGCCCGACGACCAGCTGTCCCTGGCCATCGGCAAGGAGGGCCAGAACGCCCGGCTCGCCGCCCGGCTCACGGGCTATAAAATCGACATCCGTCCCGCCAGCGCCCCGGAGCCGCCCGAGGAGGAAACTCCGGAGGAGCCCGAGGGGATGGATGAGGACGATATCGAAGTGACCGAGTGATCCTACTGGGGCCCCCGCCGGAGCCCAGCGAAGCGGGTCCGGCGGGGAGAGGAGAAGCAAGGGAGCGAGCGGAGCTTCCCCGAAGGGGGAAGCGCAGACGAGCGGACTTTGCTTCGACGAAGGGGGAGCGCGCGATGCCGAAAAAAATACCCATGCGCCAATGCCTCGGCTGCCGGGAGATGAAGCCCAAGCCGGAGCTGATCCGGGTGGTGCGCTCCCCCGAGGGAGAGCTGTCCTTGGATTTCCGGGGGAAAAAGCCGGGCCGGGGGGCATACCTGTGTCCCAACCCGGAGTGCCTTGCCCGGGCGAAAAAGGGCCGGGCCATCCAGCGGGCTCTGTCCGTCCAGGTGACCGACGAGGTGTGGGAGGCCCTGGAGGGACAGATGAAGGCGGGTGAGGCCGGTGACTGACAACGCTCTGTCCCTGCTGGGGCTGGCCCTGCGGGGGAACAACCTGGCCGTGGGCGAGGAGCCGGTGGAGGAGGCCTGCAAGACGGGCCGGGCCAAGCTGGTGCTCACCGCCGCCGACGGAGCGGCCAACAGCGTAGGCCGGGCCCGCCGGTGGGCGGAGAACGGAGGAGTCCCGTGGCTGGAGGCCCCCTGGGACAAGGAAACCCTGGGCGGGGCCCTGGGCCGGAGCGCCTGCGCCATGGCGGCTCTCACCGACGGGGGGCTGGCGGCGGCGCTGGTGAACAAGCTGGCGGGGGCCGATCCCAAGTATCAGCCCCTGGCCGGTCGGCTGGCGGAAAGCGTCCGTCCCGCCCGGCCCATGAAGAAAAAGAACGCGCGGGCTCAAGGAAAACGGCCCGCTGTGCCTGAAATTTAGGAGGTGGCCTGTTTGAGCCTTGCGAGATTGAACGCCCGGGATGTGGCCAAGGACTTTGGGATGCAAGCCAAAGCCATTACCGCCATTCTCACCGAGCACACGAAAGAGACGGTGTCCCCCACCAAGATCCTGACGGACCGGGAGCTTTCCATCATCTTTGAGCACCTGACCCAGAACAACCAGGTGGATTCCATCGAGTCCATCTACGCCGACGTGTATCACGAGCCCAAGCAGGAGGCCGCCCCCGCCGCCCCCAAGGCCGAGCCCACCAAACCCGCCCAGAAATCCGGAAAGGCCGCCCCCGCGCCCAAGGACCAGGGCAGGGCCGACGCCGCCCCGGCGCCCCAGAAGGAGCAGTCCAAGCCCGCCGCCCCCGCCAAGCCCATGAGCCGTACCCCGGAGAAAAAGGTGGTGGACACCCGCAAGGGCGGCGGCCCCAACCTGGAGAAGTATGACCAGCGCCTGGAGGACCTGGCCCCCGATAAGGCCAACCGGATGCAGACCGGCAAGCAGAAGTTCCAGAACCGGGGGGGCAAAAACCGGGGCCAGGGCTTTGGCAACAAGCGCAAGCAGGAGGAGCAGGACCGTATGCGCCGCCTCCAGCTGGAGATCGCCAAAAAGACCCCGCTCACAGTGAAGATCCCCGACGAGATCGGGGTGGGCGAGCTGGCCTCCCGGATGAAAAAGACCGGGGCCGAGGTGGTCAAGTGCCTCATCCGCAACGGCGTGATGGCGTCTCTGTCCGACATCATCGACTACGACACCGCCGCCCTGGTGGCCATGGAGCTGGGCTGCAAGGTGGAGAAGGAAGTCATCGTCACCATTGAGGAGCGGCTCATCGACACCGCCGAGGACAAGGAGGAGGATTTGGTCCCCCGGGCCCCCGTGGTGGTGGTCATGGGCCACGTGGACCACGGCAAGACCTCCCTGCTGGACTATATCCGCCACGCCAACGTGGTGTCCGGCGAAGCCGGCGGCATCACACAGCACATCGGCGCCTACCAGGTGGAGGTGAACGGCAAGCCCATCACCTTCCTGGACACGCCGGGCCATGAGGCGTTTACCGCCATGCGGGCCCGGGGCGCCATGATTACCGACGTGGCCATCCTGGTGGTGGCCGCCGACGACGGCATCATGCCCCAGACCATCGAGTCCATCAACCACGCCAA
>ERZ808042.712-NODE-712-length-15161-cov-8.503050_pt1 | contig 15161 bp, 15 predicted proteins | sample MGYA00380193_ERZ808042 | MGnify/ENA primary metagenome ERZ808042 (study PRJEB31490, sample SAMN06133401) | mouse gut metagenome | isolation source: M1_2 | host: mice | place: China: Chengdu | collected 2015-05 ...
TGTCACCCCTTCTACACCGGCAAGCAGAAGATGGTGGATACCGGCGGACGCGTCAGCCGCTTCAACAAGAAGTTCGGTTTGGGCTGAGCCACGACAACCAGTCGCCTCAAGGACCCGTTGCGAGCAATTGCAACGGGTCTTTCTCTTTTCTCCCCCCGGCGCATATACTATGCTGATGAAAAAGAAGGAGGAATCCGCAATGTTTCAAAAGGTTGACCCGAAGAGCCTGAAGCTCAATCCCTTTTCCATGCTGGACGACCAGTGGATGCTCATCACCGCCGGCACGCCGGAGCGGTGCAATACCATGACCGCCTCCTGGGGCGCTCTGGGGGTGCTGTGGGGCGTGCCCATGGCCACCTGCTATGTCCGCCCCCAGCGGTACACCAACCAGTTCATGAAGGAGGGCGAGTGTTTTACCCTGTCCTTCTTCGATGAGAAGTACCGCCCCCAGCTCAAGCTGTGTGGCGCCAAGAGCGGCCGGGACATCGACAAGGTGAAGGAGTGCGGCTTTACCGTGACCGCCGGGGCGGGGAACGCGCCCTATTTTGAAGAAGCTGACCTGGTGCTGGTGTGCCGCAAGCGCATGGAGCTGCCCATGGACCCCGCAGCCGTGCCGGAGGACGTGAAGGAGAAGTCCTACCACGACGATTTCCATGATATCTATTGGGGGGAGATCGTGGAGGTTTTGGTGAAGGCCTGACACAATGAAAATTTACAATGTGGGAAACAGAGTGGTAAATACCTACGTCTACCCTACCCGGGCGGGCTATGTGATGGTGGACACCGGGTATGAACACAGGTTCAGCGCTGTGGTTCGAGGACTGAAAAAGCGAGACATCTCATTGCGTGATATCAAGTACGTCTTTTTGACCCACGCCCACGACGATCACGCAGGATTTTTGAATGAGCTGCTGGAGAAGTGTCCTCATATTAAAGTAATCGCCAGCGGCAAAGCCATACCCACACTGTTACGGGGGCAGAATTCCTTTGCCGGCGGATGCAGCGGCATCGGTGCGTTTGTCTTTTGTAAATTCATGGGGCTGCTGGGCAAGGGCCGCCATCTGTTCCCCCCGGTTGAACGGCGGTATTTGGACCGCTTCATTGAGGTGTCTCCCCAAACGGCAAAGGACACAGAAGCCCTGTTGGAAGGGAAGCTCCTGTTTACGCCGGGGCACACGGCGGACTCCATTTCCCTGAAAATAGATGATATCATTTTTTGCGGGGACGCCGCCATGAACGGCATACCCAGCTTCCACCGGATCACAATATGGATCGGGGACAAAGCGCAGTTTCAAAGCTCGTGGGATATTCTGATCGCGGAACACGCAAAGTCGATTTATCCCGCCCATGGAAGCCCGTTTGATCCCCATGACCTGGAAAAATACAGGCGTCAGATCAGCAAAGTCAAACTTTATGCCTTAAAATAAAACCAAAGAAATGAGGAAATTACACCCTATATGTTTGACAAAACCCAAGTAAAAGAGATCAACCGGGCCATTTTGGCGGGCCTCAACGCCCCCTGCCTCACCCGGGAGGAGAACGCCACGGAGGAGTCCCTGGAGGAGCTGACCGCCCTGCTGGATACGGCGGGAGGCACCTGCCTGGCCACGGTGCTGCAAAACAAATCCGCCCCCGACCCCCGCACCTTTGTGGGCGAGGGCAAGGCGGCGGAAATCAAGGAGCTGGTCCAGCGCCTGGGGGCGGACATCGTCATCTTTGACAACCCCCTGTCTCCCTCCCAGCAGCGGGTGCTCACCGAACAGCTGGGGGTGACGGTGATGGACCGCTCCGCCCTCATCCTGGACATCTTCGCCAAGCGGGCCCGCACCAGCGAGGGGCGCTTGCAGGTGGCCCTGGCCCAGTACAAGTATCTGCTGCCCCGGCTCACCGGCATGTGGAAGCACCTGGAGCGCCAGGAGGGCGCCATCGGCACCCGGGGCCCCGGCGAGACCCAGATGGAAACCGACCGGCGGCTCATCCACCGGAAGATCGACAAGCTGGAGGAGGACCTGAAGGACGTGCGCCGGGTCCGGCGCACCCAGCGGGAGCGCCGGGAGAAGAACGAGGTGCCGGTGGTGGCCATCGTGGGCTATACCAACGCGGGCAAGTCCACCCTGCTCAACGCCCTCACCGGGGCGGGCATCCCCGCCAACGACCGGCTCTTCGACACCCTGGACACCACCACACGGACGCTGGAGATCTCCGACACCCGCACGGTGCTCATCTCCGACACCGTGGGCTTTATCTCCAAGCTGCCCCACCAGCTGGTGGACGCCTTCAAGGCCACCCTGGAGGAGCTGACCTTCGCCGACCTGCTCCTCCACGTCATCGACGCCTCCGATCCCCACTGGCGGGAGCAGACCGAGGTGGTGGACAGGCTTATCCAGGAGCTGGGGGCCGCCGAGACGCCCCGGCTGGAGGTGTTTAACAAATGCGACAAGCTTGTGGGGGACATCCTGCCCCACGGGGAGGACATGGTGAGCGTATCCGCCAAGACCGGGGCGGGGATTGATACCCTGCTGTCCGCCATCGAGAAGCGGCTGGACGCCGGGGTGCGCCGGGTGGAGCTGCGCCTGCCCTACGACAAGGGCGGGCTGCTGGACCAGCTCTACCGAGAGGCCAAGGTGGAGAAGGTGGACTACGGCGAGACCATTGAGGTCACCGCCCTGTGCGCCCCCAAGACCCTGGGGCGGCTGGCGGACTACCTGGCGGAGCGTTGACGCGCGTGGAGGCGGCGGAATGGTGACAGAGATCGATCCCAAGCAGTGGAAACGGGCGGCGGCGTTTGAGCTGTGGAGGAATGCCCCCCAGCCCATGGTCACCCTGTTCAAGACCCTGGACGTGACCCGGCTGGTCAAGCTGAGCCGGAGGCGGGGGCTGAAGCTCAACATGCTGCTGTGCTGGTGCGTGGGCAGGGCGGCGGCCCGGACGGAGGAATTTTTCACCCTCCCCATGGGGGATACGCTGATGCGGTATGACCGCCTGGCCGTCAGCACGGTGGTGGCCCTGGAAAACGGGGACGTCAGCACCTGCGACATCCCGTTTTCCGACAGCTTGAAGCAGTTTGAGCGGGACTACCTGTCCCTGACCGGGCGGGTCCAGGCCAGCGGCGAACCCTATGACCTGAGCGGGAGCCATATGGTGGTCGGCACCTCCGCCCTGGCGGGGTATGACATCGACGGGGCGGTGAACGTCTACGCCGGGGTCTACAACAACCCCTTTTTGATCTGGGGAAAGTACCGTAAAAAGCTGTGGCGGTCGGAGCTGCCCATTTCCTTCCAGTTCCACCACGCCCAGATGGACGGCGTCCCCGCCGCGCGGTTTCTGGATGACTTGCGGCGGGAGATTGGATCGCTGCGGATGTAAAAAAGGAAAGCCCAGATTTGGGCTTTCCTTTTTTACTTTAGGGTGGTATAATCAATTGTCCCATTGCGGGGACGGGATAAATACAAAACACAATGCTTTTCCAATTATAAAACAGCGGGGATAGATGTTATGAGGATTGTGGTGAAAGTGGGCACCTCCACCCTGGCCCACCCCACCGGGCGGCTGAACATCCGGGGTGTGGAGGCGCTGGTGAAGGTGCTGTCCGACTTGAAAAACCAGGGGCACCAGCTGATTTTGGTGTCCTCCGGGGCCATCGGCATGGGGGTGGGCAAGCTCAACCTGCCGGGCCGCCCGGCGGACATGCCCACCAAGCAGGCCGCAGCCGCCGTGGGCCAGTGCGAGCTGATGTATACCTACGACAAGCTGTTCGCCCAGTACAGCCACACCGTGGCCCAGCTGCTGCTCACGGCGGAGGACGTGAACTTTCCCCAGCGAAGGCAGAATTTCGAGAGCGCCATGGGCCGCCTGCTGGAGCTGGGCGTCCTGCCTGTGGTCAACGAGAACGACGCGGTGGCCACCGACGAGGTGGGGGTGTCCACCACCATCGGGGAGAACGACACCCTGTCCGCCATTGTGTCAGAGTGCGTGGGGGCGGACCTGCTCATCCTGCTCAGCGACATCGATGGGCTTTACACCGCCGACCCCCGCAGGGACGCCCACGCCGCCCTGATCCCTGAGGTGCGGGAGATCACCCCCGAGCTGCGGGCGCTGGCGGGCGCCCCCGGCTCCGCCCTGGGCAGCGGGGGGATGGCCACCAAGCTGAAGGCGGCGGAGATTGCCATGGCCTGCGGCTGCGACATGGTCATCGCCAACGGACAGCGGCCCGAGCTGCTCTACGACATCGCGGAGGGGCGGCACACCGGCACCCGCTTCATCGGAAGGAGAGAGGGAGCATGACGACGCGGGAAATTTTGCGGCGGGCCAAAGCCGTCAAGGGCGCCATGGCCCTGGCGGATACCGAGACCAAAAACCGGGCGCTGCTGGCCATGGCGGACGCCCTGCTGGACAACGCCCAGGCCATCCTCACCGCCAACGGCCTGGACCTCATCGAGGCCAAGGGGGCCGTGTCCACCGTGATGCTGGACCGGCTGGCCCTCAGCCAGGAGCGGATTTTCGGCATGGCCCAGGGGGCGCGGGAGGTGGCCGCCCTGCCCGACCCGGTGGGGCAGGTGCTCAGAAGGGAGGAGCGGCCCAACGGTCTGGTCATCGAAAAGACCGCCGTCCCCATGGGGGTCATCGCCATCATCTACGAGAGCCGCCCCAACGTCACCTCCGACGCGGCGGCGCTGGCGCTGAAGGCGGGCTCCGCCTGTGTGCTGCGCTGCGGCAGGGAGGCCCACCGCTCCGCCGCCGCCATCGTGTCCGCCCTGCGGGAGGGGCTGGAGAAGGCGGGGCTGCCCCAGGACGCCCTGGGACTGGTGGAGGATGTCTCCCGGCAGTCTGCCCGGGAGCTGATGACCGCGTCGGGGCTGGTGGACCTGCTCATCCCCCGGGGGGGCGCGGGGCTCATCCGGGCCTGCGTGGACAGCGCCACCGTCCCCGTCATCGAGACGGGCACCGGCATCTGCCACGTCTATGTGGACAGGGACGCCGACCTCTCCATGGCCCTCAACATTGTGGAGAACGCCAAATGCTCCCGGCCCAGCGTGTGCAACGCCGCCGAGGTGTGCCTGGTCCACCGGGATATCGCCGAAACCTTCCTGCCCCGGCTCAAGGAGCGGCTGGTGGAGGGGCGAAAGGCCCGGGGCCTGCCCCCGGTGGAGCTGCGGCTGGAGGAACGTGCCGCCGCCCTTATCCCCGGCACGCCCGCCGGGGTGGACGACTTTGACACCGAATTTTTGGACTATATCCTGGCGGTGAAGGTGGTGGACGGCGTGGACCAGGCCGCCGCCCACATCGCCGCCCACTCCACCGGGCACTCTGAGGCCATCGTCACCGAAAATGAGGGGACCGCCCGCCGCTTCACCGCCCTGGTGGATTCCGCTGCGGTGTACTGGAACGCCTCCACCCGGTTCACCGACGGGGGCGTGTTCGGGCTGGGATGCGAGATGGGCATCTCCACCCAGCGCCTCCACGCCCGGGGGCCCATGGGGCTGGCGGAGCTGTGCACCTACAAGTATGTGGCGCGGGGGACGGGGCAGGTGAGATAGCCTTACACCTCACACGGGGATGGTCAAAAACGTGCGCACCGCCCCGGTCAGATCGGCGAACAGCGCCGCCTCCGGCGGGAAAAAGGTGAACCACACGATGAGCGCCCCCAGCAGGGCGGCCAGAAGGAGGGAGACCGTCTCCGTCCCCGGCCACTCGCACAGCGGCCACAGCGCCCGAGGCAGCAGGAACCCCACCGCCAGCAGGGCGAAATAGAGGACCAGGTCCACATACAGGCTCTCTCCCCGGAGGGACACGTGATAGAGATACCCCACCGCCAGCATAATGGCGCATGCCACCACGGCGCTCAGCAGCCAGGGGGCGCGGCCCGCCCCCTTCCCGCCCCGGCCCAGGACCAGCGCCGTCCCAAGAAGGGGAAAGTAGAGCAGCTTCACATGCTCCCACACACTCTCCCGCACCGGCGACACCAGGGCGGTCAGCGGGTTGGGCAGCCAGGTGAAGAGGAAGTGGAGGGCCACCCCCAGCGCGGCGGCGGCCAGATAGGACAGCAGCAATTTTTTGGTTGATTTTTCCATAGTTACACCTCGCTTTTTTCTATAAAGTATGCGGGCCGCGGGGCATGCTATGAATGTTACCGGGCCGCTCTTTTTCCATGTTTTGTCGAATTTTGTCCAATATAGGCACATCAAACCCAAATTTTCCAGCATAGGAGGAAAAACGCGCTTTTCTTCGGCTTTGCCCTTGTTCTCCCTGTCAAACCCGCCTGACTTTCCCACGGTGAAAATCCGCCCCCGCCGCCATATTAAAAGGGCGGGCGTCGAAGCGTTCGGCTCCCGTTAGTTTCGACAAAGGCGGTGAATGGATTTGAATGAAGAAGCAAGACCATATATGGGGGCGGCGGCCCTGCGGTGCCTGGGGCTGCTGCTGGGGTTGGTGGTGCTCATAACCCCCGCCCTGGCCACGGCCCGGGCCGGCGCGCCCACGGTGGTGCCGGTGGGCAGGGCGGTGGGCATCAAGCTCTTTTCCGACGGCGTGGTGGTGGTGGGCACCTCGGAGATCGCCACCGGCGCGGGCAATGTGAACCCGGCCAAGGACTGCGGCCTCCGGGAGGGGGACATCATCACCCACATCAACTCCACCGAGGTGGACTCCATTGAGGAGGTGTCCGCCCTGCTCCAGGAGCTGGAGGACCACCCCATGAGCATCCGGGCCATCCGGGACGACAAGCAGGTGCAGCTCACCGCCACGGCGGCGCTGTGCTCCGCCGACGGGGCTTACAAGCTGGGGGCGTGGATTCGAGACTCCATGGCGGGCATCGGCACCGTGACCTTCTACTGCCCGGACACCGGGGCCTTCGGGGCGCTGGGCCACGGCATCAACGACGTGGACACCGCCCTGCTCATGCCGCTGGACAGCGGCTCCATCCTGCCCGCCACCGTGGCAGGGGTGGAGAAGGGCAAGGCCGGCGACCCCGGCCAGCTTCAGGGGGTGTTTGACACCGACTCCACCCTGGGCCTGCTCCAGGCCAACACCACCGGCGGCGTGTTCGGCGTCATGGCCGACAGCGGCTGGGCGGAGGGCACCCCGGTGGAGACGGCGGCCCGGGACCAGGTGAGGCCCGGGGAGGCCACCATCTTGTGCAATATCTCCGGGGACCGGGTGGAGGAGTACGCCGTGCGCATTGAAAGGGTGTTCCCCGAGCGGGAGGACGACTGCCGGGACTATCTGCTCAAGGTCACCGATCCCCGGCTGCTGGAGGCCACCGGCGGCATCGTCCAGGGCATGTCCGGCTCCCCCATCCTCCAGGACGGACGGCTGGTGGGGGCGGTCACCCACGTGCTGGTGGACGACCCCGCCAGCGGCTACGGCATCTGGGTGGGGAGAATGCTGCGCCAGTGCGAATACAAGGGGTAATTTCCAGTTTTTTTGATTGCGAAAGGGAGAGCGGCAGAATTTTGACCAGGCGTGTCGAAGAAAAACTTTGAAAAAAGTGGAAAACTTCCTTGCCATATGCTGGAATCTGTGGTATTTTAAGAGTAACCAAAATTTGGTAAATTTGGAAATTTAATACCATGGGTCAAAGACCGGAAAGGAACAAGGATCATGAGTGAGAAGAGGAAGATCGTGCTCGCGGACAACTGTGAGGAATTTCGCCACATGCTGTGTGACATGCTCCAGGCGGAGCCGGACCTGGCCGTATGTGCCCAGACGGGCAGCGGCGAGGAGCTGCTGGACCTGGTGGCCGTCCACAAGCCGGACGTGGTCATCATGGACCTGATGCTGGCCGGGATGGACGGGCTGGAGGTGCTGGAGGAGCTGGGCGAGGACCGGCCCCGGACGCTGGTGCTGTCCTCCTTCAACAACCCCTCCATCGCCGAGCAGGTGACCCGGCGGGGCGGGGACTACTGTATGCTCAAGCCCTGCCGCGTCCAGTCGGTGATCGGGCGGACCAGGGAGCTGGCCACGGGAAAGTCGGGCAGCCAGATCCAGGAGGAGGCCAGCTCCCGGGATCTGGAGCGCCAGGTGACGGCCATCATCCATGAGATCGGCGTGCCCGCCCACATCAAAGGCTATCAGTACCTGCGGGAGGCCATCGGCCTGGCGGTGGACGACATGGAGATCATCAACGCCGTGACCAAGGTATTGTATCCGGCGGTGGCAAAGAAATTCAACACCACCTCCAGCCGGGTGGAGCGGGCCATCCGCCACGCCATCGAGGTGGCCTGGGACAGGGGCGATTTGGAGACGCTGCAAAAGTATTTCGGCTATACCGTTTCCAACGCCAAGGGCAAGCCCACCAACAGCGAGTTTATCGCCATGATCGCAGACCGCATCTCCCTGAACGGGTCCCCAGCATAAAAAAGAGGCTCCCCGGCTTTGCCGGGGAGCCTTCTCTAATTTATGCGTTGGAGCTGTTGATGTATTCCTCCTGCTCGGGGGTGAGCTTGTCGATGGTGAGGCCCAGGGCGGCCAGCTTGGCCCAGGCGATCTCATCGTCGATCTCGGCCGGGATGTCATAGAGCTTCTTTTCCAGCTCGTCCTTGTGCTTGGCCACCCACTCGGCAGCCAGGGCCTGGACGGAGAAGGACATGTCCATGATCTCGGCGGGGTGGCCGTTGCCCCCGGCCAGGTTCACCAGACGGCCCTCCGCCAGCACGTTGAGCACCTTGCCGTCGGGCAACTTGTAGCCGGTGATGCCCTCCCGCTGCTCCCACTTGTCTACGGCGTGCTCGTTGAGCCACTTCACGTCCACCTCGCAGTCGAAGTGGCCCGCGTTGGACAGCAGGGCGCCCTCCTTCATCACGGCGAAGTGGTCGGAGGTGATCACGTCCTTGCAGCCGGTGACGCTGACGAACACGTCCCCCAGGGGGGCGGCCTCCGCCATGGTCATCACCCGGAAGCCGTTCATGGTGGCGTCCAGCGCCTTGAAGGGGTCGATCTCGGTGACGATGACGTTGGCGCCCATGCCCGCGGCCCGCAGGGCCACGCCGGAGCCGCACCAGCCGTACCCGGCCACCACCACCGTCTTGCCCGCCACCACCAGGTTGGTCATGTGCATGATGGCATCCCACACGGACTGGCCGGTGCCGTACTTGTTGTCGTAGTAGTGCTTGGCCTTGGCGTCGTTCACCGCCATCATGGGGCAGGGCAGGGTGCCCTCCCGCTCCCGGGCCTTGAGGCGCAGGATGCCGGTGGTGGTCTCCTCACAGCCGCCCAGCAGGCAGTCGGCGTATTGGGCGCATTTGCCCGCCAGCAGGTTGATGAGGTCGCCGCCGTCGTCGATAACGATGTGGGGGTGGCACTTCAGCGTCTCAATGAGATGGGCCTCGTACTCCTCCGGGGTGGAGCCGTGCCAGGCGTACACGTTGACGCCCCGGTCGGCTACGCCGGCGGCTACGTCGTCCTGGGTGGACAGGGGATTGCTGCCGGTGAGGTGAACCTGAGCCCCGCCCGCCTTCATCACCAGGGCCAGGTTGGCGGTCTTGGCCTCCAAGTGGACGGAGACGGCAATGCGCAGGCCCTTGAAGGGCTGCTCCTTCACGAAGCGGGCCTCGATCTGGGACAGGGCGGGCATATGGCTGCGCACCCAGTCGATTTTCCGGTGGCCGGAGGGGGCCAGGGCGGGGTCGCGGATGATGCTCATAGATATCCTTCCTTTCTGTGTTAAGGTCCTACTTTTTCTTGAAAGAAAAAGTAGGCAAAAAGAACTTTTAGACCGTTACGGCGGTGGGCAAAAACTGTTTTGGATCTGCCCGACCACCGACGGATCTATTGCCCAAAATAGAGATGGATCCAATAAAAATTTTGCGTCTGTCCCCTGTGATAGACTGCTGCGCTATGCGCGCCGGCATCAAGGGAGATGACCAAAAGTTTCTTTTTCCGCTTCCCTTTTTCTTTTCAAAGAAAAAAGGAAGTCAGTGCTTCGCGCCAAGGAGCTCCGCCCGCACGTCCCACAGCTTCTGGGACAGGTCCACATAGTAGTTGTGGGGGAACTCGAACCGCTTCACCTCGTCCCACAGGCTGTCCACCTCCCGCTGGCAGTAGTCCCGGGACTGCTGGATGGTGGGGAGCTGGTACACCAGCCTGCCCCCCTGGAAGATGGGCACCAGCAGGGGTCGGGCGGTGAAGTCGGACACGGTCTTGCGCTTCCAGGTGGCCTCCGGGTCGAACAGCTCCAGGGGCTGGGAGAAGTCGGGCCGCTCGTCGTGGACGCAGATATAGTCGGCCATGGCCTTGCCGTTGCCGTTCTCAAACAGGCGGTACACTTTCTTGAAGTGGGGCAGGGTGACCTTGGCGGCGTTCTCGCTGATCTTGATCTTGGGGATGAGGGCGCCGTCCTCCCCCTCGATGGCGGCCAGCTTGTACACCCCGCCGAACACCGGCTCGCTCTTGGAGGTGATGAGCCGCTCGCCCACGCCGAAGGCGTCGATCCGGGCGCCCTGGGTGAGCAGGTCCCGGATGATGTACTCGTCCAGGGAGTTGGAGGCCACGATCTTGATGCCGGGCAGGCCCGCCTCGTCCAGCATGGCCCGGGCCTTCTTGGACAGGTAGGTCAGATCCCCCGAGTCGATGCGGATGCCGCCGGAGGTGATGCCCAGCTCCTGGAACACCCGGATGGCGTTGGGCACCCCGGAGTGGAGCACGTTATAGGTGTCCACCAGCAGGGTGGCGGCCTTGGGGTACACCTGGCAGTAGGTCTTGAAGGCGGTGTACTCGTCGGGGAACATCTGCACCCAGGAGTGGGCCATGGTGCCGGTGGCGGGGGTGCCGTACAGCTCGTCCGCCATGGCGCAGGCGGTGCCCCCCGCCCCGGCGATGTAGCTGGCCCGGGCGCCCAGCACCGCGCCGTCCGCGCCCTGGGCCCGGCGGGAGCCGAACTCGGAGATGGGGCGGCCCTCGGCGGCCCGGACGATGCGGTTGGACTTGGTGGCGATGAGGGACTGGTGGTTGAGGGCCAGCAGAATATAGGTTTCCACAAACTGGGCCTGGATGGCGGGGGCCCGGACGGTGAGGATGGGCTCCCGGGGGAAGATGGGGGTGCCCTCGGGAACGGCCCAGATGTCGCCGGTGAAGCGGAAGTTCTTCAAATACTCCAAAAACTCCGGGGAGAAGCAGCCCTTGCCCCGGAGATACGCGATGTCCTCCTCGTCGAAGCGGAGGTCCTGGATATAGCGGATGACCTGCTCCAGCCCCGCCGCGATGGCAAAGCCGCCCCCATCGGGGACGTTGCGGAAGAACACGTCGAAGTAGCAGATCCGATCCTTCAGCCCAGTCTGAAAATAGCCGTTGCCCATGGTCAGCTCATAGAAATCGGTGAGCATGGTATAGTTGATATCGTGGCGCATTTGGAGAATCCCTCCTTGTCATAAGTGACTCCTATTATATGCTGTCTTGACAGTAATTTCAACCCCCATTCGGGGCCGAGGGGATCCAAAGCCCCCGGCCGGAGGGGTGAAAAACCGCCCCGCGTGTGCGGGGCGGTTTCTGGCTCTGGTACGTTTTTTATTTTCGGAGCGCAATCTCATGGCGCTTGGGTCCGGTGGACACGATCTTGATGGGCACGCCGATGCGCTTTTCCAGAAATTCCACATAGCTCCTGGCGTTGGCGGGCAGCTCGCCGTAGTCCGTCACGCCCCGCACGTCGCTTTTCCAGCCGGGCAGGGTCTCGAACACCGGCCTGGCCCGCATGAGCCGGGGGGTGGTGGGGAACTGGTCGGTGACCTGGCCGTCGATTTCGTAGCCCACGCAGACCTTGATCTCGTCCAGGTAGCCCAGCACGTCCAGGCAGGTCAGCGCCACCTGGGTGGCCCCCTGGACCATGCAGCCGTATCGGGTGGCCACGGCGTCGAACCAGCCCACCCGGCGGGGCCGTCCCGTGGTGGCCCCGAACTCCCCCCGGTCGCCCCCCCGGCGGCGCAGCTCATCCCCCTCGGGACCGGTGAGCTCGCTGACAAAGGGCTCGGTGCTGGAGCCCACGCTGGAGGAGTACGCCTTGGTGACGCAGATCACATCCCGGATGGCGGTGGGGGGCACCGGAGCGCCCACGCAGCCATAGCCCGCCAGAGTGTGGGAGGAGGTGGTCATGGGGAAGATGCCCAGGTCCGGGTCCTTCATGGAGCCCAGCTGGCCCTCCAGCAGGATGGTTTTACCCTCCTGGATGGCCCGGTGGAGGAACCCCACCCCGTCACCCACGTAGGGAGCGATGAGCTCCCGGTAGCTCAGAAGCTGGTCGTACAGCGCCTTCACGTCCAGGGCGGGCTTGTGGTACAGGTGCTCGAAGAGGACGTTTTTCAGCTCCACCGCCCGGCTCAGCCGGTCCCACAGCCGCTCCTCGTCAAAGAGGTCGCACACCTGGATGCCCATTTTGGCGTACTTGTCCGAGTAGAAGGGGGCGATGCCGCTCTTGGTGGAGCCGAAGGCCTTGCCCCCCAGCCGCTCCTCCTCGTAGGCGTCCTGGAGGACATGGTAGGGCATGAGCAGCTGGGCCCGCTCCGACACGATGAGGCTGGGGGCGGGTACGCCCTGGCCGGTGATGTGCCCCAGTTCGTCCACCAGCTTGGCGGGGTCCAGCGCCACCCCGTTGCCGATCACGTTGGTGACGTGGGGGTAGAAGATGCCCGATGGCAGGATGTGCAGCGCGAAGCGCCCATAGTCGTTGATGATGGTGTGGCCCGCGTTGGCCCCCCCTTGGAAGCGCACCACCACGTCCGATGTCTCGGCCAGCAGGTCGGTGATCTTGCCCTTGCCCTCGTCGCCCCAGTTGGCCCCTACGATTGCTTTTACCATATGGATACCTCCGCGGCCGGGATTCGCGGCCAGGATGGACCCGGTCCGCCTTTTCCGGCGCGCGCGGGCCGCCCCGCGGCCCGGCGGCTTTATTATAATAAAGTTCCCACCGCTTCGCAAGCCCTTTTCGGGGTTTTTCTGTTTCCCTCTTTACTTCCATAAAGCGGCGTGCTAGAATAAAGCCACTGTGACATCATTCAGGGAGGGCGCTGTATGCAAAAAGAGACCACAGAACAAAGCAGCCTGCTGTTTGAGGCCATTCTGACCCTGCGGGATCAGGAGGAGTGCCGCGCCTTTTTCCAGGACCTGTGCACCATGGCCGAGCTGAAGGCCATGGCCCAGCGGCTGGAGGTGGCCCAGCTTTTGGACCAGGGGCTGATCTACAACGACATCCTCCAGCGCACCGGGGCGTCCAGCGCCACCATCAGCCGGGTGAACCGGGCGCTGCAGTACGGCGCGGACGGCTATAAGACCGTCTTGCCCCGCCTGGGCAAATGACGGACGCGTACACCGTGCTGGCCCGGTGCTATGACCGGCTCACCGCCGACGTGGACTACGAAAAGTGGGCGGACTACCTGGAGCGGCACTTTCAGCGGTGGAAACGGCCCGTCCGCCAGGTGACGGAGCTGGGCTGCGGCACCGGGAGCCTGACACAGCTGCTGGCCGAGCGGGGCTATCAGATGACTGGGGTGGATTTGTCCCCGGACATGCTGGCGGTGGCGGATCAGAAGTGCCGGGGGCTGGGGGTGCTGCTGTTGTGCCAGGACATGTCCCGCCTCACCCTGCTGGAGCGCGCCGACGCCGTCATCTCCTGCCTGGACAGCGTGAACTATGTCACCCGGCCCGCCGCCCTGCGGCGGACCTTTCGGCGGGTGCATCAGGCTCTCGACCCGGGGGGGCTGTTTCTCTTTGACGTGAAAACCCCCGCCGCCCTGGAGGGGGCGGACGGCCAGACGTACCTGGATGAGGACGACGACCTGTTCTGCGTCTGGCGGGGGGAGTACTCCCCCAAGCGCCGTCGGTGCGGCTACGGGCTGGACCTGTTTCTCCGGGAGAAGGACGGGAGCTGGAGCCGGGGCGGCGAGTATCACGAGGAGTACGCCTACACGCTGGAGGAGCTGGAGGGCTTTCTTCGGGAGGCGGGCTTCCGGCATATCAAGGTATACGGCGACAAGACCATGCGCCCCCCGCGGGAGGGGGCGCAGCGGGTGTTTTTCGCCGCTGGAAAGGAAGAGTAGCGATGGATCAGATTGTCCGCGTCATCGCCAAGGACGCCCCTGTCAAGGCTATGGCCATCTCCGCCCGGGACACGGTGGAGCGGGCCAGGGCCATCCACCACTGCTGGCCGGTGGCCTCCGCCGCCCTGGGGCGGCTGCTCATGGCCGCCTCCATGATGGGGGCCGCCATGAAGGAGGAGGAGGGGTCCGTCACCCTGCGGGTGAAGGGAGGCGGCCCGCTGGGGTCCCTCACCGCTGTGTCCGACAGCCGTGGCAATGTCCGGGGCTATGTGCAGAATCCCGCCGTGGACGTCCCTCGGAAGGCCAAGGGCAAGCTGGACGTGGGGGCCGCCGTGGGCGCGGACGGGGATCTCACCGTCATCCGGGACCTGGGGCTGAAGGAGCCCTACATCGGGTCGGTCCAGCTGGTGGGGGGCGAGATCGCGGAGGACGTGGCCGCCTACTTTGTGGAGAGTGAGCAGATCCCCACCGCCTGCGCCCTGGGGGTGCTCATCGCCCCGGACCAGACCGTCCAGGCGGCGGGAGGCTATCTCATCCAGCTGCTGCCCGGGGCGGACGAGGCGGTGGTATCCGCTGTGGAGCGGGGCGTGGCAAAGCAGGGGGCCGTCAGCGGCCGCCTGGACGCGGGAATGGACCCGCTGGGCCTTCTGCGGGAGGTGCTGGGGGACTTTGAGCTGGAGGTGCTGGAGACGGCCCCGGTGGAGTACCGCTGCTACTGCACCCGGGAACGGGTGAGCCGGGCCCTGATCAGTCTGGGCAGAGATGAGCTCACTTCCCTCATTGAGGAGCAGGGGGGCACGGAGCTCACCTGCCAGTTCTGCGACAAGGCGTACCGCTTCAGCGGGGAAGAGCTGGAAGCCCTGCGGGGCGAGGCCGCCAAGTAATGCCAACTTTTTTATTTTGACTCTTGACAGAACGGTGATGGTTTGTTATAATGACTTTCGCCGTCTGACAAACGGACCGAACAACGGGAGCATAGCTCAGCTGGGAGAGCACTTGCCTTACAAGCAAGGGGTCACAGGTTCGAGCCCTGTTGTTCCCACCATTGCAGGTCGTAAAAATGTGGCGCGGTAGTTCAGTTGGTTAGAACGCCGGCCTGTCACGCCGGAGGTCGAGGGTTCAAGTCCCTTCCGCGTCGCC
>ERZ808042.715-NODE-715-length-15094-cov-3.466471_pt1 | contig 15094 bp, 14 predicted proteins | sample MGYA00380193_ERZ808042 | MGnify/ENA primary metagenome ERZ808042 (study PRJEB31490, sample SAMN06133401) | mouse gut metagenome | isolation source: M1_2 | host: mice | place: China: Chengdu | collected 2015-05 ...
GCCGTCATATGTATTGTTGATATACTCTTTAATCGTGTCTGACTTCAACGCTTCCACCAGCGCCTTGATTCCGGCGTTGTTCTCATTGCCTTCCTTCACCGCGATCACGTTCACATAGGTCTGCGCCGCCTCGGAATCGGACTGCTCGTAGGCAACCGCGTCCTTCGCCACGGAGAACCCGGCCTCCATCGCGTAGTTGCCGTTCAATACCACAAACGCCACCTCGTCTTTCACGCGGGGCACCTGCGCTGCCTCCAGTTCCTTGATATCCAAATTGTAAGGATTCTCCTCGATATCGCGCACGGTCGCCTCCAGGCCAACACCCGCCTTCAAGGTCAGAATACCGTTGTCCTGTAAGAGCAGAAGCGCTCTCGCCTCGTTGGTGGTGTCGTTGGGAACCGCGATCACATCCCCATCCGCAATCTCGCCAAGGTCGCTCTTCGTGCCGGGATAAATACCGAAAGGCTCATAATGAATGCCGCCCGCATTTACCAGATGCGTCCCCTGCTCCTCGTTAAAGGAATCCAGATAAGGAATGTGCTGGAAATAATTGGCGTCATACTCGCCGCTCTCCACCACCCGATTCGGCTGTACATAATCGTTGAAGACCGTCACCTCCAGCGTGTAGCCCTGCTCCGCCAGAATCGGCTTCACCTGCTCCAGAATCTCCGCATGGGGCGTAGCGGAAGCCGCCACAGTGATCGTGCCGTCATCCTTCTTCCCGCCGCAGCCCGTAAACGCCATAAGCGCAAGAGCCGCCGTCACAACAGTTACCATCAGTTTCTTTTTCATAACATCCTCCTCCTTCTATGTAAATCAAATTACTTCCTCTTATCCAGCTTCACAGACAGCCGCATCCCCAGCGTCTGGAAAATCTGCACCAGTACCACCAAAAGCACCACCGAGACGATCATGATCAGCGTCTCATAGCGGTAATAGCCGTAACGCATGGCGATGTCGCCTAAGCCCCCGCCGCCGACCACACCCGCCATGGCGGAATAACCGAGTATCGTGCCGATGGCAATAGTCACGCCGACCAGAATCGACGTCCTCGCCTCCACCAGAAGCACCTTCCAGATAATCGTAAACGTTCCTGCGCCCATACTCTGCGCCGCTTCCACCACGCCGTGATCCACTTCCTTGATGGAAGACTCTATCATACGTCCGATAAAGGGGGCCGCTGCAATGGTGAGCGGCACAGTGGTAGCCACCGATCCCGTGGTTTCCCCCACAAGCGCTCTCGTCAGGGGCATCACCAGTATCAGAAGAATCAGAAAAGGGACGCTTCGCAGAATATTGGCCAATACATCAAGCGTCTTATAAATTACGGCATTGGGCCGAATCCCCGTCTTGTCCGTCACGGCAAGCACAATGCCCCATGGCAGCCCCAGTACATAGCCAAAGAAGGTTGACACAAGTGTCATAAGCAGGGTGTCCCGCACGCCTTCCAGCATCATCAGCGTCAGATCACTAGTCCACATAGCCGTTCACCTCCTCCACCGCCAGACCTCTCTCCGTGAGATAAGCCTTCATCTCCTTCTGGATCTGTATGTCATCGGGCAGGCTCAAGATCATCTCGCCTCTGGCGATTCCCTCCACGTTCTTGGTATCCGCCCGCAGAATGTTGATGGGCTGTCCGAACTTTAACACCATATTCGCGATCACCGGCTCGAAGGAAGAATTTACGGAAAATACAATGCGGATACAGCATTTCCCCTTCATCAGCTTCTTCTGCTGATCCTCCAGCGTGCGGCGGTCGGTGCCGCTGCCCTTCAAGATCAGCTCCTTCGCCTCCGGCGTCTTCGGGTGAGCGAAGATATCTGCAACACGCCCCTGCTCCACCAGATGTCCCTCGCCGATGATCGCCACGTGGGAACAGATCTCCCGGACCACCGACATTTCATGAGTGATGATGACTATGGTAATACCGTAGTTTTTATTGATCTCCTTCAACAGCTGTAATATAGACTGTGTCGTGCGCGGGTCCAACGCGCTCGTGGCCTCATCACAGAGCAGGATCTTGGGGTTTGCCGCCAGCGCCCTCGCAATCGCCACCCTCTGCTTCTGGCCGCCGGAAAGCTGTGACGGGTAGCTTAGCGCCTTGTCCGATAGCTCCACGATCTCCAGAAGCTCCTGTGCGCGCTTCTTCGCATCCTTTTTCTTCATGCCCCCGATCACCAGCGGAAAACAGATATTGTCGATCACATTCTTCTGCATCAGCAGGTTAAAGTGCTGGAAGATCATGGATATTTCCCTGCGGGTCGCCCGAAGCTGCTTCCCGGACATGGCTCCCAGATCTTTGCCCCCGATCTCCACCCTGCCGGACGTGGGCCGCTCCAGAAAGTTCAAGCACCGCACCAGCGTACTTTTACCCGCCCCCGACATACCGATGATGCCGTAGATATCGCCCGCCTCAATGGACAATGTAATATTATGCAGAGCCTCCACTTTCCCGTCGTCGGTCTCAAAGGTCTTGCTCAGATCCCGCACCTCGATCATTCCCGCCATTTCATTCATCCTCACTATATCTTCGTGATTTTCCGCACTTTTCTTTCGGTTTTACATCCTTGCTCACTATAGTATGAATCCGGCCAAATGTCAAGGTAATCCAACAGTTCAGCCAGACCTCATCTGTGTGGCAAATCATGCCCGCATGAATTTGACATGCAATGAAGGTCTGAGGGAGCGCCCATTTTAATGAGCCGATTGAGCTTTGCTCAATCTGAGCTTGCGAAGCAGCGGAGAGCGCCGACGGCGCGATTTTGCGAATGGGCGCGTGCTGAACAATCTACGAGAACAATGGCGTGGACAAATATCGGTCTCCCGAATCGGGCAGAAGCGCCACGATCACCTTCCCCTTATTTTCCGGTCTCTTTGCGAGCTGCGCGGCCGCATGGAGCGCCGCTCCCGAGGAAATGCCCACCAGCACGCCCTCCTGCACGGCAATCGCTCTGCCTGCGGCAAAGGCATCCTCATTGGAAACTTTTATGATCTCATCGTAAATATTCGTGTCCAGCGTCTTCGGCACAAAGCCCGCGCCGATTCCCTGAATCTTATGCGCCCCCGGCTGTCCGCCGGAGAGAACCGGGCTGCTTTCCGGCTCAACCGCCACCACCTGCACAGACGGATTCTTTTCCTTTAAGTATGATCCAACGCCCGTTATGGTGCCGCCGGTACCAACGCCTGCCACGAAAATATCCACCTTTCCGTCCGTGTCCTCCCAGATCTCCGGCCCTGTAGTCGCTTTATGGATCTCCGGGTTGGCGGGATTGTCAAACTGACCCAGAATAACGGAACCGGGCGTCTGCGCCTGCAGTTCCTCCGCCTTTGCGATGGCTCCCTTCATCCCCTGCGCGCCGTCCGTCAGCACAAGCTGCGCACCGTACGCCTGCAGGAGCTTGCGCCGCTCCACGCTCATGGTCTCCGGCAGTGTCAGAACCGCCTTGTATCCTTTGGCTGCCGCCACGGATGCCAGACCAATGCCCGTATTGCCGCTGGTCGGCTCAATGATCGTACCGCCGGGCTTAAGCTTCCCTTCCTTCTCCGCCACCTCGATCATGTGCAGCGCAATACGGTCTTTCACCGAACCCGCCGGATTGAAGTATTCCAGTTTCACCAAAATCGTGGCATCTGTGATGCCGTTATTCTCCTCATAGTGGGTCACCTCCAGAAGCGGGGTATGCCCGATCAGTTCCGATGCGCTCTTTTTGATATTTGCCATTTCCTTCATCCTCCCTTTTTATTCATACTATTCAACTATGATTAATATGAAATGATATTACACCCATTTTTTCCCTGTGTCAACCATTATTTTTCATAACAGTTCAGAAAAACATGGATGTTACAGGCGCTTATTTGTGGTATACTCGACACAGACACTGACACAACTTCTTAAATAAAGTAAGAAACCGCAGTCAGGCAGCGACGATTCAGAGAGGATTTCCATGAAAATACTTTTTATTGAATGGGCGAGCTTCGGCAACGCCGACATAAAGGACGCTTTCGCCAGCGAGGGCCATCAGGTCATCTGTTTTCCCTTTTCCAATAAGGACGCCCGCCGGGACACCGAGACCTGGTCCGCACTCACAGCCAGACTCCGCGAGACTGTCCCTGACGCGGTCTTTTCCTTTAATTATTTTCCTCTCGTCTCCAATGTATGTAAGCGCGAGGGGCTGCCCTATATCTCCTGGATCTACGACAGCCCCTACGTCATGCTCTATTCCTATACGGCCATCAATCCCTGCAATACCATCTATGTATTCGACCGGGCACTGTGCCGGGAATTTAAGGAAGCGGGCATAAAAACCGTCCGCTATCTGCCCATGGCTGCGAACACAGAACGGCTGAACGCACTCGGCTCCCCCGATTTCGCCTATGATGTCTCCTTCGTAGGCTCTCTCTATAACGAGTCCCACAATTTTTTTGACCGCATGGAGAACCTGTCCGCATACGCGAAAGGATATCTGGAAGGACTGATGCAGGCCCAGATGCATGTACAGGGTTGTAATTTTATCCAGGAGTCATTGTCTCCCATTATGGAAGAGTTGTATCGGGCGCTCCCCATGGACCCCAACCCGGATGGGGTAGAGACAAGGGAGTACCTCTACGCCCAATATGTGATCAACCGCAAGCTCACGGGACTGGAGCGGCTGCGCCTGCTGACCGCAGTCACGCAGAAACACACGCTGGATCTCTTCACGCTGGATCCGTCCTTCAAGCTCCCGAATCTGCGCAACCACGGCACGACGGACTACTACTCCGAAATGCCGCTGGTCTTTAAAAAAAGCCGCATTAACCTGAATATCTCCCTGCGCAGCATCAAGAGCGGCATCCCGCTTCGCGCCTTTGATATCATGGGCAGCGGCGGTTTTCTGTTAAGTAATTATCAGGAAGATTTTCTGAAGAACTTTACCCCCGGGGTAGACTTTGTGTACTATGAAAGTGAAGAAGATCTGCTGCAGAAGATAGATTATTATCTGACTCATGACGAGGAAAGAGCCGCAATCGCAAAAAACGGCCACGATCAGGTGGCCGCAGCACATACTTACCGGCATCGCGTGCGCGAAATGCTTTCCGCGGTATGAATCACAATATATTTCCTCTCTCGTCCACTTTTCCGCAGACTTTTGCGGGCACGCCTTTCACGAGACAATAGTCCGGCACATCCTCCGTCACCACGGCTCCTGCCGCCACAAGCGCGTATCTGCCCACCGTATGACCGCACACAATGGTCGCGTTGGCTCCGATGCTGGCGCCCTTCCTGATCAGCGTCTTTTTGTAATTCTCCCGCCCTTTGGGGTAAGCCGCCCGGGGCGTCAGATCGTTGGTAAACACACAGGAAGGACCGCAGAACACGTCATCTTCCAACTCCACGCCCTCATAGACAGAGACATTGTTCTGAATCTTTACGCCGTTCCCGATCTTCACGTGGTTGGAAATATTTACATTCTGCCCCAGCACACAGTTCTCACCGATCACCGCGCCCGACTGCACATGACAGAAATGCCAGATTTTCGTACCCTCACCGATCGTCACGTCATCGTCAATATAACTGCTCTCATGGACAAAATAGGACATTCGCTAAAACCTCCCCTTAAAATCGATCGTCGCGCAGTCCGTAAGCGGCAGCTTCACGCTGCATCCTTCCGCCGCGGACTTATAGATCGCCAGCACCAGCTCCAATGCCCTCTTCCCATCCATGGCTGTCACATAGGGCTGCCTGTCCTGCGTGATGGCGTTGATCATGTCCGCGTACAGCGGCGTATGCCCATAGCCGTACACATTCGGCGGGTTCTCATGGAATTTCGCCTTGACCTCCTCAGGGTCGTCCAAAAGGTCGGAAAACCGCCATTCCTCTATCACGTTCACGGACTGACCGCCCGCCTTGACCGTTCCCTTCTCCCCAAAAATATACAGTGTTTCTTCCAGATTGCTGGGATAGACGTCCGTCGTTCCCTCCACGATACCGTAACTGCCGTTCTTAAACTTGATCAGGGCGATTCCCATATCCTCCGCCTCGATATAATCATGGTTGAGCCTGTCCGTCATGCCCACCACCTCGTCGATCTCACCGCCCATCATCCAGCGCAGAAGGTCGATGTTGTGGATGCACTGGTTCATCAGCGCGCCGCCGTCCTGCTCCCATGTGCCGCGCCAGGATGCCCTGTCATAATACTCATGGTTCCGGCACCATCTGATGTGGGCTGTCCCGTAAAACAACCGCCCGAAACGGTTCATGTCGATGGCCTCCCGTATGATCTGCACCGATTTGTTGAAACGGTTCTGATGACAGGCACACACTTTCACATGGTGTGTGATCGCCGCACCGATGATCGCATCCGCGTCCGCAATGGAAAGCGCGATCGGTTTCTCAATAATACAATGGCATCCCTGCGCAATACAAAACAGCGCGATCTCGGCGTGCTTGCCGCTCTCCGTACAGATCGCCACCAGCTCCGGCTTCTCTTTCTCCACCATCTCCCGATAGTCGGTATACCGCTTCACGCTGTCGCCCAGTTTAAATTTCTTTACTTTATCCTCCATACATGACGGATCGATATCACAGATCGCCGAAAGCTCCAGTTTATTATTTTGTGCCGCCGCTATGTGATTCGGCGAAATCCGGCCGCAGCCGATCAATGCATATTTCATTCTCTTTCTCCTCTATTAGTCCTGAACTGAACTTACTACATTAGTTTACCACAAAACTGCTCCGATTGCTCCTAAAATTTGCCTGTCACCCACAAATATGGTAAGATAAATTTATCATGATTCAACTGTAAAGGAGTTTTCCATGCATCCCATCTCCGTATGCATCATCGCCAAAAATGAAGAATCGCGGATCGGGCAGTGCCTTGCGTCCGTCAAGCCCTGCGGCTTTGAGATCGTGGTCGTAGACACGGGCTCCACGGACAGGACAAAGGAGATTGCCGCCAGATACGCAGACAAAGTGCTGGATTTCGCATGGTGTGACGACTTTTCCGCCGCCAGGAACTTTTCCCTGCGGGAAGCCTCCAATAACTGGATCTTTATGATCGACTGTGATGAGACCATAAAGGAAATCGACGTGGAAGAACTCAATTATTTCCGCAAGCACCTCTCCGAAAGCGTGGGAAGCGTCTCCCGGGAGAATCTGGTGACGGAAAACGGTGTCCTGGCGCTTAACAATATCGATTATACAGAGCGGTTTTTTAATAAAAAGCTTTATCATTATACAGGACTCATCCATGAGCAGCTCACGCCCATCCGCGGCACCGAAATACCAAACCTGCTGCTCCACACGACCCTGCTGCACACCGGCTACGACATGACTCCGGAAGAACAGGAGGCCAAATACAGGCGCAATTTCACACTGCTCGAAAAACAGGCCGCGATGGACCCTGAGAATCCCTATCTCTATTATCAGCTCGGAAAAACCTGCGAGATTCTGGAGGACTTTCCCCGCGCCTGCACCTACTATGACAGGGGGCTGGAGTTTGATGTAGACCCGGAACTGGCCTATGTGCAGGCCATGGTGGTTTCCTACGGCAATGCGCTGTTGCGCTCGGGACAGGCAGAAACCGCCCTTGGATTTGAGGGCATCTACGACGAATTTTCTGCCGTAACGGATTTTGTCTACCTGATGGGAAACATTTATAACGACAACGGCATGCCCGAGCAGGCTCTGGAACAGTATCAGAAAGCGCTGCAGATGCCTCCGGGACGCCAGAACGGCGCAAACAGCTTTCTGCCGTTCTATCAGTCAGGAATGATTTTTGAAACCCTGGGAAACCTTGAAACCGCAGCGGCTCTTTACCGGAAGTGCGGGGATTTCGCCCCGGCCGCAGAGCGTCTGGCGGCGCTGCAGTCATAGACACCCCAGAGAAACAGGAGGAACCATGATTCCCATATCCGTATGTATCATCGGAAAAAACGAAGAACAGCATATCGAGAACTGTCTGGCCCCTCTGGCTTCCTTTCCCTTTGAGGTTGTCTATGTGGACACCGGCTCCACAGACCGGACGAAGGAGCTTGCAGCGAAACGAGGTGCTAAAATATATGAATTCGCATGGATCGACGATTTCAGCGCGGCCAGAAATTTCGCGCTGGGGAAAGCCTCCCACGAATATGTCCTGTTTCTGGACTGTGACGAGTATCTGACCGAACTCGATGCCACTGTCCTCGATCAGGCTCTCAGAGCGCATCCTCTGGGTGTAGGCATGCTGCTTCGGAATAATTATTACGAGGCAAACGGTACACAGACCAACTATCCCGACAGAGTAGAACGTCTTTTTTCCAAAAAAAGTTTCCATTACAAGGGCATCATACATGAGCAGGTAGTGACTCTTTCTCAGGACAGCCCGCTCTATGAGCGGTATGAAATACCTCTGACCGTAGACCATGCGGGCTACAGCGCCGGTATCGAGGACATGCGCCGGAAAGCCGAGCGCAACAACGCGCTGCTTTTTAAGGAGATCAGGAAAAATCCGGAGGATCCGTATCTCTACTTTCAGGTGGGGCAGTCCTACAACTGCATCCGCGATTACGAGAACGCATACATTTACTACAAAAAATCCTTTGCCTTTCCGCTTGATCCGTCAGAACCCTGGGTACAGATCATGGCCACGGCCTATATCAATTCCATGAATCACACGGGACGTTCTGAGGAAGCGCAGGCCTTTTTTGAACCGTTCTATGAACATTTTTCAGGAGACGCCAATTTTTACTGCAGTATGGGCAATGTGTATCTGAATCTGAATCCGCCTCAGCCCCTCAACGCAATGGCGGAATATATCAAGGCGCTGCACTGTCCGGATGCGAGGGAAAAGGGTGCCAACAGCTTTATTCCCTACTACAACATCGGACTGGTAAACGAGATGCTGGGCAGTATGGATTCCGCCCGCACCTTTTACCAGAAGGCTGCTGACTTAGGCTTTATGCCCGCTATAGAAAGACTCAACGGAGGATTATAATATGATTCCGATATCGGTATGTATCATAGGTAAAAACGAAGAAAAAAACATCGAGAAGTGCCTGGAACCGCTCACCCACTATCCTTTTGAAATCATCTATGTGGACACCGGCTCCACAGACCGTACGAAAGAGCTGGCCGCAAAATACACCGACCTGATCTATGATTTTGAGTGGATCGGCGATTTCTCGGCTGCAAGAAACTTTTCCCTCAGCAAGGCAAGCCACAATTATGTGCTGGTTTTAGACTGCGACGAATACCTGACCGATCTGGATCTGGACAGGCTCAGCGAAGCGATCGAGGCGCACCCGCACGGTGTAGGACAGATTCTCAGAAGGAGCTATACGGGCGCCGATCTGAACGAGGGCTTTTCCGCGGAAAGAATCGACCGCCTTTTCCACAGGTGGAATTATCACTATATTTATCTGATTCACGAGCAGGTGGCGGATATCCGCACGGACAGCACCGACTACGAGCGCTACGATGTGCCCGTAGAGGCCGATCATGTTGGCTATGTGGGAAATATGGACGAAAAACGCATCAAAGCGGACCGCAATAACGCGCTTCTGTTTAAGGAGATGGAACGCAATCCCATGGAACCCTATTTCCCCTTTCAGGTAGCACAGTCCTACAATTTGATCGACGATTATGAAAATGCATATATTTATTATAAAAAGGCTTTTTCGCTGCCCCTGAATCTGGACAATCTCTGGGTACACATTATGGCGGTCAGTTTTATCAACGCCTGTGTGCAGACCGGCCGTGCCGAAGAGGCATTGGCTCTGTATACGCCGGTTTATGACGACTATGCCGCTGACCCATCCTTTGTATGCTGTATGGGGACACTCTATCTGAACCAGACGCCCCCGCAGCCTTTAAAGGCGAGCATGGAGTTTGTGAAAGTCCTGCAGTCTCCCCCGCCGGCAGACGGTACGACCAGTTACACGCAGACTGCTCTCTACGGCATGGGCTGCTGCAATGAGCTTTTGGGGAACCTCCCCGCCGCTGTCAGTTTTTATCAGAAATCCGCTGCCTACGGCTACTCGCTGGCACTGGAAAAGCTCTCGGAATTTGGCGTCGGCTGACATGCGGGCAGCCGCGTTGACACAACTTTGATGGAAAAGAGAAGGAAACATACACTATGATACCGATTTCCGTATGCATCATCACAAAAAATGAATCCGAAAATCTCAGGAAATGTCTGGAGGCGTTAAAGCCCTACCCCTTTGAGATCGTGGTCACGGACACCGGCTCCGAGGATGACTCTGTCGCAGTGGCCAGAGAGTATACGGACCGTGTCTACGAATTTGCATGGATCAACGATTTCGCCGCAGCCAGAAACTTCTGCGTAAGCCGCGCTTCCCACAATACCATTCTCTCTCTGGACACCGACGAGTTTATACGCCCCTTTGACTGGGATGCGCTGCAAAAAGCGCTGGAAGCGTATCCTAAGAGCCTTGGCACCATCGAACTGCTGAACTATTTCGATGTAAACGGAGAGACGAAATACCAGCTGATCCGGCTGGAACGGCTCTTTAACAGGCGCTACTATCATTTTATCAATCCGATCCATGAGGTTCTGGTTCCTATCGGCCGCATGGCTCCCTCCTCCTACGATGCGCCGGTCTCTGCAGACCATGTGGGATATCAGGGCACGAAGGAAAAACTAAAAGAAAAGGCAGAAAGAGATATGGCATTGATTCAGGCCGAACTGGATGCCGATCCGGACAATCCTTACCTGTATTTCCAGATGGGACAGGGCTACATGCTGATGCGCGACCATGAGAACGCGCTTTCCTGGTTCCGCAAGGCCATGGAGCTGCATCCGGTGCCCGGTGAGGACTACACACTGGTGCTGTTGTGTAATTATGCCAGTATTCTTCTGGACGACAATCTGGTGGAGGAGGCGTCAAGCGTACTTCCCTACCGGGAATCCTTTGCCGACAACAAGGATTTTCTCTGTCTCTCAGGACGAATCTATCTGCGCATGGGACAACCCCTGAAAGCTCTCCCTGAGTTTGTATCCGCATTGAGCGCACCCAAATACAGCCTTGAAAATCCACACGCTCCCAGCTATTATATCGGCCTGATCTATGAGATGTTCGGCAAGCGGGATATCGCCCGCACCCACTATGAAAACTGCGGCGACTATCCGCTGGCCGTGGAGGCGCTAAGAAGATTGTCTGACGCATAGGCAGATTCGAAATGCTTCGCATTTCTCATTCGCGTTGCTCGTCGTAAGACTGACGAAACATCTATTCATGCAAGCATGATATCTGTTTCGTCAGCCTTCCTACTCTGCCTATGCGCGGAAAAAAGACCCATCCTTTCGGATGGGTCTTTCTGATAGTTTCACTTGTAATCCTGTTACAGCGATTAGCCAAGTAAGGACAGTGCCAACTGGTTGCCCTGGTTTGCCTGAGACAGCATGGATGTACCAGCCTGCTGTAAGATATTGTTGTTGGAGTACTGAACCATCTCCGTAGCAATATCCGTATCGCGGATAGCAGCCTCTGCGGACTGGGTGTTCTCCACGATGTTGTTCAGGTTGTTGATCGTGTGCTCCAGACGGTTCTGGATTGCACCGAGGTCAGATCTCTGAGAAGATACGATCTGCAGAGCGCCCTTGATGAATGCATTAAGGGAGTTGAAGTCCTTGGTTGTAGCAACCGTTGCCGGCTTACCACCTTCAAGGTTCTGGAAAGTAGTAACAAGCTTGTTAGCCATCTCGGAAGTCATGGCTGTCATGTTGTACTTACCCTTATTAGCACCGGTCAATCCTACAGTAGAGTGCGTCGTTGCTTCCTTGGAAACGATATTACCCTGCATGGTCTTGGTATCACTCTTGATGCCGCCTGTGGAAGTATTGCCATAGGTGGTATAGGTGTAACCAGCCTTGGAAGTCTCCAGAGCGTTGAAAGTAACAGCGCCGTACAGCTTACTGTCGTTACTTACCATCTTGCCTGTCTCTTCGTCTTTGCTCCAGCTACCAATGTACTTAGCAAGACCTGCCATACTCATGTTAGCGATGGAGATGTCGATGTGCTGACCTGCCTCTGCACCTACCTGCAGACCCTTGATGAAGGAACCGTCTAACAGGTTCATCTCGTTGAAGGTCGTGGTACTCTGTACACGGTCAACCTCGCTCATCAACTGCGCGATCTCGGACTGGATGGATGCACGATCGGAAGTGGTCAGAGTGCCGTTCTCACCCTTAACTGCCAGCTCGTTCATTCTCTGTAACATATCCTCCACTTCGTTCAGAGCGCCCTCAGCGGTCTGTACTACGCTGATACCGTCCTGCGCATTAGCGGAAGCCTGGGTAAGACCTCTTACCTGCCTTCTCATCTTCTCGGAAATAGAAAGACCTGCCGCATCGTCTGCCGCACGGTTGATCTTGTAGCCGGAAGATAACTTCTCTGTGGACTTCGCCTGAGAAGATGTGGTGAGACCCAGCATTCTGTTAGAGTTCATCGCTGTGATATTGTGTTTAACGATCATAGTGTTACCTCCTTGTGGTTGCCGACGGCAAATCCTTTTACCGCCGTTTTGATGTTTTAAGCTACTTTATGGTGTAATCCCGAAGCCCCTAGGTTAGCCCCGGGTTATTACCTCTTACCTGGACGCGACTCTCGCCCCGTCGTTTATGACGATCTTCTTTTTGCGATATTTCTCCTCCAGTTCCGGCACAGCATGATAATGGGAGATCTTCTCCCGATCCTCGGCCGTCTGCGCGTGATTTTCGAGTGCGCGGCTCCTCACCACGTTGATCTCCTTCGGCACATCCAGCATCACCCGTGTGTGGTTCCTGCTGCCTCCCAGAAAAACGATTCGTATATCGTCTCCAATCTGGATGTATTCTTCCGTGTTTACTGTCATTCTAAGCATTTCAGACCTCCCTGCCCTCTCCCCGTCCGGGAGCGCTGCCTTGCGTTTTCGCATGCAACTTTTTGTATTAAAATGTTGCATATAGGAACACTCCGCTAAACTAATCATTAAATACCAAACAAAAGGAGGACATTTTATGAGTGAGACATATCCGATCAAAGACAAAGAGGCGCTGCATTCTTTCCGGGATTACTACAAGGATACAAGACCGAATCCACGCAACTATTCGCTGATCGTCACGGGACTGAATACCGCGTTCCGCATCGGCGATTTATTGAGCCTGCGATGGCAGGATGTCTGCGGTGCGGACGGCATGCTGCGGAAGCATATCTGTGTTGAGGAGCAAAAAACCGGAAAAAGCCGTACCGTTCCCATCAATGCAGTTCTGCGGCAGACGCTGGACACCTACCGAAATTTCTGTCCCGGAACTGCTCCTCAGGATTTCCTGTTCCCCAGCACGCGCTGTAAATCCTGTCCGCTCTCCCGCTCCCAGGCCTACCGCATTGTCCGAAAAGCAGCGGAAGCCTGCGGGCTGTCCGAGCATGTGGGCTGTCATTCCCTGCGGAAAACCTTTGGCTACTACGCATGGAAACAGGGAACGCCGCCCGCCATATTGATGGATCTCTACAATCACTCCTCCTACCAGATCACCAAACGGTATCTCGGCATCAGCCAGGATGAGAGAGATCAGGTGTATTTACAGATAAATTTATAATTTTTTCAAAATGAGGGTTAAGTATTTGAATAGGATTCCGATATATAATGTGAATGAAGAAGGATGCAACATTTTAATACAAAATGTTGTATCTTTTTATATTAAGAAAAAAGGCCGGGTGCCTGTGCACTCGACCTTAGTTTTTGATATTATCTTTTATTTATACCAGCTCCAGAACAACTTCCATCGCTGCGTCTCCCTTACGGGGCCCGATCTTGATGATTCTCGTATAACCACCCTTGCGGTTCGCGTACTTAGGGCCGTACTCGTCAAAGAGCTTATCTGCCAGATTAACCTCCTTGGTGTTCTTCTTACGGCCTGCAGGCGTATTCGGAACCTCCTTGACAGGATAAAGTACCTTCATCATCTGGCTTCTCGCGTGAAGTCTGGAAGGCAGATCCTTCTTGATCTCCTTCTCCACCTCATCATATACCGTAACGGTCATACCGTTCTCCATTCTGAGAATCTTGCCGTCCTTGTCACGGTGTGTCTCGGAGAGCACAGCCTTCGTGTTCTTATCTACGATCTGCTTTACTCTCTTGCCGTCCTTATCCTTGCGCGCTACCTTAGCGGTCACTTTAACGGTCTCAAAATTGTCCTTTTCTTTGACAGCAAGCGTGATCAAACGCTCAGCGATCTTGCGTACTTCCTTCGCCCTCGCCTCTGTGGTCACGATCTTTCCATTATATAAAAGAGCGGTAACCTGGTTTCTGAGTAATGCTTTTCTCTGGTCAGATGTTCTGCCAAGTTTTCTGTATTTTGCCATGATTGGCTCCTTTCCGAGTGCACTTCGGTCTTACCTCTATATTACGCCTCATCGCTGGGATTAAGCTGTAATCCTAATTCCTTTAATTTTGCAAGCACTTCCTCCAGAGACTTGCGGCCAAGATTTCTGACCTTCATCATATCCTCGGAAGTCTTGTTCGTCAGTTCTTCCACCGTATTGATGCCTGCTCTCTTTAAGCAGTTGTAGGAGCGTACGGAGAGCTCCAGCTCGTCGATGCTCATCTCAAGCACCTTCTCCTTCTCATCATCTTCCTTCTCCACCATGACCTCAGCGGTCTTAGCGTTCTCAGACAGGTCAATGAAAAGGCTCAAATGCTCACTGAGCACCTTTGCCGCCAGACTGACAGCCTCGTCGGGCACAAGCGTGCCGTTCGTGTACACATCCAGCGTCAGCTTATCATAGTCCGTAATCTGACCTACACGGGTATTTTCCACGGTAACATTGACTCTCTCCACAGGCGTGTAGATGGAATCGATCGCAATCACGCCAATCGGCAGATCATCCGTCTTATTCTTGTCAGCGCCCACATAGCCCCGGCCCCTTGTAATGGTCAGTTCCATGTACAGCTTTGTATCCTTACCGCTCAGAGTAGCGATCACCTGATCAGGATTCAAGATCTCGATATCCTGATCCACCTGGATATCGGATGCCCGCACAACGCCCTCGCCCTCATACTCGATGTACGCGGTTTTCACCTCGTTCGCGTCGCTGTTATTCTTGATGGCAAGGCTCTTAACGTTCATAATGATCTCTG
>ERZ808042.724-NODE-724-length-14973-cov-21.028464_pt1 | contig 14973 bp, 13 predicted proteins | sample MGYA00380193_ERZ808042 | MGnify/ENA primary metagenome ERZ808042 (study PRJEB31490, sample SAMN06133401) | mouse gut metagenome | isolation source: M1_2 | host: mice | place: China: Chengdu | collected 2015-05 ...
GCCGTGTGACCCCTCTCGCGTGGTACAATCGCGGTACAAAAATACTCCGAAAAGGACGAATCGCCAACAGGCGAAAATCTCGTTTGTTAAAATTTATTAGCTGGAAATCAAGGTATTATAACACCGATTTTTGCAGCCGTTTGTCGCCGTTTTGCCCTGCGAAACTCCATGTGGAACGACTTGCCGCTGCCCGACGGGCCGATGCAGAAGAAGTTGGCGTTGTCCGTCATCTTCACGCTCCCCTCCTTGCCGGTGATGTCGATGCACACGGGCACACCCTGGCGGTCGGTGTAGTAGGTCTTAAGCGGTGTGGTCTCCGAGTGTTTCAGGTGCTCCTTAAAGAAGAAGCACAGGGCCGAGTCCCCCAATGTCAGGAACAGGTCATAATCGGGATTAAAAGAGTATGCCCTGCCGGGAAACGAATTGCAGAACAGCTCAAGCTGGTTGTAGGCACTCTTTGACGGCATTATAGCGACATCATAGAGCTTGGTCTCGATATAGGAGCTTACCTGTGTCGTCTTCTCGACCGGGCATCCGACAAGTATGGTGAAGTTGGAGTAGACCAACAGGGAGGAGTCTATGGCAAGCAACGCGAGCACTTCGTCTATGTCAGCCTTGGCTATACGGTTGCTCGGGTCAGGCATCGAGGCGTGACGCTTGGCTTTCTGCTGCAGTTTCCGCAACAGCGGGCGTTGTGCCGGAACCTGAATCACCTGATTGTATATGACAAGGTCTGCATCCGGCACTTGTGCGAGGAACGACAGCATGTCGGAGGCCACCGGATAGCCGTTGATGCTGTTCTCCTTGTATGGAACCACCATCGTCGGAGTGTTTATCTCGTCGATATCCACCAACGGGAAGGCGCGTATCACGCGGTCGCCGACACGCAGGTACTCGTCGGACGCCTTAAAGTTTGACATCGAGAATGCTCCAGGCCGGAAATTGAATGCCATAAAGCGGTGAAGGTATTCGCTCACCTGATGCTTTGTCAGCTTGCGTACCCATATGCCGCGCTCCTTCAGGGCATCAATCACCTTGGCTATCTTGGTATAGAACTCGTCCCATTGCTTGGGGTTGTACTTGATGGCTATGTTCCCCTTTAGCGGCTGCTGGCTTATTATGAGATATGTGGAGATATGGGTGTATTCTCTGCCGTTGAAATATTCGAAGTATTTCCGGGTCAGGAACTCGGCATCCTCACCGGGAGAGAAGTCGTACGGTTGCCGGCAGAAAATGTCCTGTTTCTGCATCGCGTATCCCTCGCCGAGTATCTGCATGACATTTGACAGCACACTGTGATATGCCATGTAGAGTTCCTTGTCGGTAGAGAGCTGCTGCACCGGATTCTCAATCTCAAGGATACAGGAGCCCTCGCCATTCTCGCCAAAGAGGATGACGTTTGACTGCGTGCCCTTTGTGTCCTGAACCTCCTCCAGTCCGGCAAAAAGGCCGTCCAATGCGCTTTTTTTGATTCTCGCCATGGTAAGTAACTGTTTCTAGTTTCTATTTGAGTTTGTATAGCGAGCGGTAGATGTATATTCCCCTGCCGCGTTTCTTTGAATGAAGCCCTGTTTTCTGCTTGACGTATATCGTCACCATTCCAGCCCCTCCGACGGCCAAGGCCATTCCAATGGAGACTCCCATGCCAAAGAAAAATTGCCCAATAAAAAACAGCAAGAACGCTCCACCAATAGTGGCGGCAGCTATCATCAGGAACCGTCCGCGTATGCCTAAAAATTCAAGAGGCTTTTGAAGTCCCTTGAATACAGGATAACTGTGAGGCATTATTAATTGAAAAATGAGGGAAGCGTAGTAGCCATGGCGATAAAAGCGACACAGCCTCCAATCGTTAGCATGAGTGACTTCTTGACATCCTGATCCCCATTCTGCATCTTGAAATATATGGAGAATGCTCCTACCAAAGCTATTACAGCAGCTATAGCATATAATAATTTTCTAACAGGCTCCTGGTACTTGACAAAATCAGCTGTAGCCTTTGTGAATCCAGCCTCGGCCTGTGCATAACATTCACCAGCAGCCAATACCGCTGCTCCGCAAAACAGCAAAACCTGTTTCCCTACTTGGCTATTCTTAGCCTTTACAAGTCCTTTGAGGACACCACGATTAAATTTCATTTTTACGATTTCCATTGAATTTATTTTTTAGTGATTAAAATACAGCGGTTAAAGCGACAATGCGGTTAAAGCGACGGGCAATTAAAGCGACAATATAATCAGAATGGAAACCTGTGATTGCGTGTCAGGCGGCATCGAGTACGCGCCAGTCCCCCTTCATCTCGGCGAGACTGCCGAATGAGCCGTTTTCGGCAAAATCATCGACATGGAGCAGCAGCTCGTCAATGCCGAGACCGCCGGTGTTGGTGATTTCTCCGATAACAGTAGCCTCGGCAGGTGCATTACCCGCCTTGTCACGGCTCACGTCAACCGATTCAAAATTCTCCATCTCCTCCGAGATGTCTATATCCACCTCCTCGGCACGCTTGTCGAGGTCGGTAGACTTATTCAGGAACACGTCCGACACTATCATATATCCATAGTAGAGGACATATCCGATAATGATTATTGTAAGCAATATCTTGAACATAAGTCTCGATTATTAAAAGCACGGTCCCGGGCGTCAACCTGCCGTATTCCGGGAAGCCGCGTCCCGGGACTGTGCCAAACATGAAGAAAACTAATTGTCTTTTTTATTATATCTGAGCAGAGCCTCCATCTCAGGGAGATTGTTGGTTACATAATGTCTCACCATCGACGAGACCAGCAGCCCCATGGGGCATGAATGTGACGCAAGGGCATGGAGCACAAGCGAGACATCCTCGCTGACCGATATATCAAGCCGTTGCTTGCCTATATCCATATTGGCCTCCTCCTCGATAATGGGATTCAATCGTGTTGCAGGAGTTGTCCGCATCTTGATATTGGCGGGATTTCGGGGCGACTCTCCCTCTGCCGCGATTGGCATATTATTGCCGCGAGCAGCACTGTCAACACTATGGCTGCCAACGCGAGGAGCACCAACACTATCAATGTCCTCACCTCGTCCTGAATTCTTATGCGCCTGAATCTCCGCTGTATTACTGTCATATGCTTGACGTTCTTGTCCCTTTTTTCGGGGTAATGGTGGCAACTTATCAGCCATTAGGCTCTGAAGTCCCGGTAAGTCCTCATTCACTTTCGCCATCATTCCGTGCTTTTAGTTCCGCATTATCCTGAGTCAATCCCATTCTTGCGGCCAAAAATCCAAACGGCTCTGCGATTGTCTTTAGCTGGTCGGGAGTCAGGCTTAGTGAGGAGAACCGCTGCACGCATGCCCGGTAATCAACATCGGGGGTGACGTCACCATACTGTGACAGGTGCAACTTGGTGGCCGAGAACAAGGCTTTCTCCTTGGCGGTGCCAAAACGGGAATCGACCCTGTTGGGGATGAACAGCATTTTTGCCGACATCGCACTCCCGAGTGTGTCCATCAGCCGGTACACCACGACAATGAATGTCGCCGTCGCGTCAATAGTAACCCGGTCGAGCATATAGGGACAGGCTATGTAATCGCTGTTTGCCAATAGCGACACGATTCCCTCCTCTTTCAGGTTGCCGGGCGAGTCAAGCACCACGACACCCTCAAATGATTTGAGGCGTTTTATCAGGCTGTTAGTCTCCTGTTGGCTCTCCAATGAATGGCTCTCGACCTCAAACGGCATATCGTCCGCGATGACGTGATCAGTACCCGATGACAAATTTTTCAGTTGTTGCAGTTCCTTTTCCCTCGTCTGCGCTATGCTGTGCTGCCCGTCACAATCCACGACTTTAACGGGAATACCCAACGAGCGGACATAGAGGGCAAACAGTGTGCAGAGCGTGGTCTTTCCTACACCTCCTTTCAGATTTGCGAATGTGACAATAATGTTTGTTTTCTTCATCTTTTTAGCAATTAAAGTATCTTGGGTACAAAATTATCCCGTTGGAAAACGTAAATTCCTTAACGTTACACTTTTTTTATCCTAAAATTAAATGCCCCCAGTCAGATGACCGAGGGCATAGTAACGTTACGTATGCTAAAACCGCATTCTCAACCTTTCTTGAAATGCAGTATGCAGTTATGTTCCTCCACTCCGTGGGATACATAAACTCCACCAAGGACAAACTCTCCCGAGGCTTCATCCCAGCCTATCACGTTAAGTCCAAAGATTGAATTCATTCCCATAGGAAGAGGAACAACAAATCCGGCAATGGCGGTAAAGTTGAAATATATGCCCTTGGCAAATATCTCAAAGGCCTGGAATCGGATGGCTACTGTCGACTCGCCCATGTACCATTGCGTATAGTCATATGATGCGCCATACTCACTGTCATCCGCAACGGGATCTGTCACCGAGAATGGGAGATTGTATTGAATGACCTCCCCGGATTTTGTTTCAATTCGTTCCAACACCCAGTCTCCGCAAAAATCCTGTGCCGAAAGTGGTAGCCAAATGGATTCCTGTGAGTTCTGATTTCCATCTTCTACTTTATCCTTATCAAGGATATCGTCATCATCGCCACATGCGGTAAACGATAAAGGCAGTAATGCCATGACAAGACCTGTAATTAATGTACTAAATTTCTTCATGTCTACTTGTTATTGATGTTTAATTAAAATAGTTCTTATTCTGTAAATTTAATATTATTCCGAAAATAGGCACAAAATTATTACACATTTCTTTTGAAAAATCTAACAGTTGTCCCTTACAACTTCATCTGCCGGCGCATTTGCTCATCAAGGTCATCGGGAGAACTGTCGGAATTTATTTCCCAATCGCGGTTGACTGAATGCCCTTGGGCTGTTGTTCCATTTTGAGGTGCTACCCCGCCGGGCTTTCTCGGCGTCTCTTTTGTAGCTGGGGCTGTTGTCGCGGTTCTCGGATTGGCAGCCTTGAACGCCTCGATGTTATTTTTCCTAAGGGTTTCTGCTGTCCCGGTATCGAGAGGCTCTTTCTTGTGGTCGATTACAAGAGCGTGGTCCTTGATGCGGGTGCCATATTGCCGGTACAGGCTGCGGCCTATTTCCTTTGATGTCGCCTGCGGGTTTTCGGCAAGCAGACGGCTTATCATGTCAAGTGACGCCCTGTGTCGATCCTCATAGGATAGGAACTGTAGCTTTGACAGCTCTATCGGGGCATAGAACACCGCCTTCTGCACATGGTCCACCACCCGATAGCCTGAGGGATTATCCTTGCTGCCTAAGAACACCATGCTGACCCCGCATATGCGGTGTACGCGGTCGGCAAAGTCATCCAACGACCCGCAGCCATGGCGGTATTTGTTGAACATTGCGTATAGCTCCTTGCCTCGCTTTCTCAATGCCGCGGCACGCTCATCGTCCGCTATGGAATGGCTGTTCTTCCACAGATGCGCGTCCACCTCGTCAAATGACAGTGAGTGCTGTATGCTGCCGCCATGCTTGATGAAGACCTTACGGCTATTTTCCTTGGCATAGCACTCATAGCCCAGGCTCTGCATGACGAGCCTGAACTCGTCAATGCTTTTGATTGTATAATTCCACGCCTTGGCGATGTCGCCGTCCACTTTTTCCTTTATCTCTTTCCCGGCCAGCTTTGCGATGACCTGTTGGGAGCGGCGACGTTCATGGCTGTGCTCTATCTTGTGTCCGTCTGGGGCGACACGCGAGGTGATGAAATGGACGTGACGGTTATCGGTGTCTGTGTGCGCATAGGCAAGCATTGGCTGCCCATCTTGACCGTACCCCATTTCCTGTAGGTATTTGCGACCAAACTCCAACAATTCCTCATAGGTGCACTCTGTTCCCTTGCATGATACCGCGATATGGAACTGCGGGTATTTTATCCTGTCGTTCCTTGCCGAGTAGTCCATGAAAAACTTTGTCATCTCCTCCGGGGTATAGCCCGGGAATGAGGCGACACCCGAGATGTCTTTCATCTCAAGCAGCTGCGCACGCCCCTCCGAAACTTTTTTCTCGTTGTAGGCGATCGCATGAAATGTCGCGCTTTTTGGTAGTATAGTGACTATCATTCTTCCTTGCCGTTCAAGACCATTTTGGCCGTTTCAACCAGTGTCTCCCTGATTTTCCCGACATCCACCCCGACACTCCGAAGCTCCGGCAACAGGATTTCAGTGAAGAATACGGCGGGGATTATACCTGCCACCATCGCCTCGTTAGCCCGTCTTGCCAGCTGATTGAGGTTGCTTCCTGCCCATGAAAGGTCGTTTTCAATGGTGTGGCATTGCTGGGTAAGCTCCCGGATTATCTCAAATTTAGCCGTTGCAGGCACAGGGTCAAGCCTCGCGATAGCGTCCCGCACCATCGCGCTGACACTTCCATAAGAGGCCGCCTTGGCATAGATTTGCCTGTGTTCCTGTTCCGACACCCGAATCCAGAGTCTCTTTTCTCTCTTTTCCATGACAAAAACCGATATAAAATTTCGCCAAGCGGAATTTCCCGGCCGATAGGTCCGGCAAGTCAACTTTTGCCCGCGTGTGCGGACAAAAGTACAACTTGCTATTCGTCGGAACACTCCGGCGGGTAAATACCCCTGACGGGTGCAAATATACCGGCAATGCCAATATCTATGCCTTATCGTTACACTTTTTTATATTCGGGACATTCGGGATATTCGGGATATTCGGGATATTCGGGATATTCGGGACATTCGGGATATTCGGGATATTCGGGACATTCGGGACATTTAGAATCAAAAGGGAAATAATCTACCTCTTGCCATACAGCACCCAGTCCAAAACACGGCGGTTGGCCTCGTCTATTTTCCTCTCATTCCGCTTGATATATCGTTCTGTCACTTTTAGTGAGGATGCATGGCCCAAAGCCATTCCAATTGTCGCATCTGGAATATCCAATTCTGCGGCAATGGTACTCCATGTGTGCCTCGCCCAATAGGTGGTAATGTTGGAAAATGCTGTCTTGATAATCTTTTTGCCACCACGTCCCTTACGCTCCACTGTACCTATTCTCTGCAAGGCCTTGTTGCATTGATGACGGAAATTGCGGCTGTCACTCCATCGGTCCGCTATGCATAACAGACCCTTCTCTCCTCTGTATTTTTCGATAATCTCCATCGCTTCCGGCTCGACCTTAATTGAATACAAGCGATAGGTCTTTGCCCTTTTGTATTTAATGCGACCGTCCTCTACGGACTTCAACCCATGCAGGTCAACACTGTTGATACCAATAAGCATAAAAATTAGCTTAAACATATCCCGATACAACTCCGCATACGGCTCTACGGGGCAATTGAACAATTCGCGCAATTCTTTTAGCGACATAGCCCTATGTTCCGTTTCTTCATCCCTTATCTTGAATCGCCGGAATGGATATGCCGTAGTTATCTCGTAATCAATGGCGTTATTGAAAACGGCGCGGATGTTGCGAAGGTGGATGTTGCGGGCGTTCTTACTCGCCGTCTTGGCGCAAAAAGACTCAAAGCCCTCAAGCCATTCGAGATTTATCTCCTCAAATGTTTTATTATCAATTTCCGGGTCAAAAGCTCGCATCCGAGATAATGTGAAAAGGTACAAATCTCTGGTGCTATCCTTCTTACCTCCCGACGTAGAGAAGACCTGGAGCTGTTCCGCGAAAGTATGGATTCTTTTTGGTTTCGTATCTTGACCCGTCACGGCAAATTTTATGGCGGTCATGTAGTCCTCAATGCCCAGGTTTCTGCTATCTGCAAGATCAAGTCCCAAAATGGCTTTTTCTGCGGCCAGCCTATAACTGGCAATACAATTGTTCAGAATGCGACAGTTTGGATGCCTGGGGGATACACAACAGTTTCGCACATCCCATTGGTCTATTTTAAGGCTGATGCCGAGAGACAGCAGCTTGGTCTTGGAGTTGAGACACACCGAGAGTTTTAGGGGAAACGTACCGTCATTTTTCCTACGTCGACAGTCAAGATAGATCGATAATGTTACCATAAGTCAATTGGGCGAGCGGGCATGTCTCAAAATTTGCAAATAATTTGCAAGTGGAATTGTCTTAGACGGAACAATTCAGAACAATTTAGGGCAATTTGAAACACTTCCATGCTCTTTTTTTTGACTTATCTCTATAAGAGCGATGAAAAAATGGGAATCGAGCGAGGCGTTAGACCGCTGATTCCCAATCGTTTCCGAATTTGAGCGGTAAACGAGGCTCGAACTCGCGACCCTCAGCTTGGGAAGCTGATGCTCTACCAACTGAGCTATTACCGCTTGTGTATCCTACTGCCCCCGTGGAGGGACTTTCAGATAGTGCAAAGGTAATAAATCTTTTTTATTTGAGACGTTTTTCTCGGGCAATTTTTTATCGCCACCCTAATTTAATGCCATTTACTCCCGCGATGAGACATTTACCCGTCTAACTTTCCAACCAATTGCGATGCCATATGTTTTACTCAAAGACAATATCAAATCCCGAAATTTATGGAAACAATCAACCTCAAACGTGCCTATGACCCCGCCGCACCGACCGATGGCTACCGTGTGCTTGTCGACCGACTGTGGCCGCGCGGCATGAGCCACGAGACACTCCATTACGACTTGTGGGAAAAGGATGTGGCCCCCTCGACTGAATTGCGCGAATGGTTTCACCAAGACCCGACCGACCGCTGGGAGCAATTCATGTCACGCTACACCGACGAGCTGCGCTCATCCCCGGCTTTCCATAAGCTAAAGTCGCAGCTCCGTTCCCACCCGGTCGTCACCCTTCTTTATGGCTCACACGACGTGCACCACAACAATGCGGCCATCCTGCGACAGGCTCTGATTGACAATATCTGAGCATGTTACAGGTCTACTATCGGTCTACAGCCTTGAAAATTCCCTATTTGCGACATTGCGAATAGGGAATTTAACATTTTTAGTGCCTATTTTTGCAGCCTGATTTCTGTAATTATCAAACACACTAAAATGACACATCTCCACAGGCTTACAGCTGCCATATTTATGGCGGCAGCCTCTACAGTGACACTTTCGGCAGCCGGCACATTCAAATATGGCAGCTACAACTCCAAGGCCAAGACCTGCGCCATCACCGCCTACGAGGGTGACGACACCAAGACCATCACCATCCCCGACAAGCACAAGCATGATGGGGTAGCCTACACAGTGACAGCCGTCAATGACAGCGTGTTCATCGGTCTCAAAAGCCTTACCACTGTCAACATCGGGCCGTATCTCACCCGCATTGGCAAGTCCGGGACAATCTACGACGCGACCAACTTTATCGACTGCCCCAATCTGAAAAGGTTCTCGGTCGATGCAGAAAATCCAAATTTCGCCTCATCCCCCGGCGGCATCCTCACGTGCGAGTCCCAGCTTGAAATTTACCGTGTACCACCCAAGATATCCGCCACAAACGGCGTCCTTAACCTCAGTGAGAGGGCAGCACACATAAATAAAGGAGCGTTCCGAGGGGTGACCACCGTAACCACCCTCAATCTGCGTCGCGTCTCAGGCATAATCAACAACGGCGGCCTCAACGACGCCCCAAACCTGAAAAAGATAACCGTAGACAGCGAAAACGAGATATTAAGCGTGACCGAGAGCGGCCTGTTGGTAGAGCTCTACTTCGAGAACGCCTACATTGTCTCACTACCTCCCAAATCGGCTGCGACATCAATCAAAATCCCCACCACCATATCCCGCAAGGATGGAAAAAGCAACGTATGCCGCATCGAGACCAAGGCATTCGCCAATTGCACCAACCTGGAGTCGGTATCCCTGCCCTCTACCCTCACAGAGATTGAATCAGACGCATTTGCCGGCTCAGGAATCACGGGACTGTCCATCCCGGCCAAAACCGGGACCCTCGGGGACGGTATGCTTGCCGGATGCCCCAATCTCACCAAAATCATATTCAACAGCAAAAAGCCTTATCTCCCGAATAATTTCGCACGCGGGTCACGCAAACTCACGACGCTGACATTCAAGAACGGCGTGCCGACCTCCATGCGCCAGAGCGCGTTCAAAAACTGCACCTCGCTCACCTCGTTCCCATTTAACGCCGTCCAAACTGTCGCCGACAGCGTATTCGCCAATACCGGATTCAAGAAAGTGGTCTTTGAGAAGAACGCCAACCGTGGCGGATGGGCAGGCTCCACGGGCCTGTTTTCGGGATGCCGCGAACTCACCAAGATAGACATGTCGGCAGAGGAAGCCGAGACTATCAGAAAAGGCTTCGCCTCACACTGCCCCAAGCTCGCCACCATACTCTTCCCGACCTCAGTCACTATCCACAAACAGACATTCGGCATCAACAATAACCTCACCAAGATAGTCCTTGGCAACTTCACGCTCCCCGACGGGCCGGTATTCGGCTATAGCGAGGATGCCTCCCCCTCGCTCTACATCGTCACAAAAAAGACATGGCCCGACCTCATCACCCCGCTTGGCGGCCTGCTCAAGCCATCATCGGGGGCCAAAATCACGCCCCGTGTCTACACCGACGCATGGACACTCGTCAAGGAGTACTCCCATCCCGATTACCCCGGCGACAACACGTCCCCCATCAAGGGTGCCACCATATATATCCCGGCTCTCGCATCAGATAACTACAAGCGATATGCCAAGTCGTCCAAAGTCACTGAAATGTTCACCCTCTCCCTCACCCGCTCAGGCTCAAAGACCCGACTGGAATACCGCCCTGTGGTGTCGGGGGTGAAGTTCTCGTCCATCAACCTCGGCAACGGCAGCTCCATCACGCTCAACCCCGAGGGGGCGGTAAAGACTGTGGATATCCCCTACTCCGACATCAAGACGGTCACACTGTCCTACTCGGTCAACGGCGTGGAGATGATGACCCGCTACCCCAAGAGCGCGTTCAACAACATGCAGACCGACATCGACGACGTGACGGACGGAGCCGCGCTCCAGCTTCATCTTGACGGGCGTCTCGCACGGTTTGGCAACGAGGCAGCCTATACTGTCGCCGGCATCAACGGCATCGTGGTGCTGTCGGGCGAAGGAACCGAGGCCGACCTGTCACAACTTCCCGCCGGCATATACATAATCAATGCCTGCGGCGGGCAAAGCTCCATCACAGAGAAAATAGCGCTCCATTGAGCATCTCCCGCTCCACCAAAAAGCTGCAAGTCTGATGGATTTGCAGCTTTTTTATATGACAGACAGAGAGAAAAACGTATATTTGCATATCCATTAAGGAACTTTCAACACAGTCAACCTCATATACCGCATGAAAAAGATAATTTTGCCCCTGATTGCCGCCGCCGTGACACTCCCCGTGTCGGCAATGACGCCCCTGTGGCTCCGTGACGTGAAAATCTCGCCTGACGGCCGGGAGATAGCCTTCACCTATAAGGGAGACATCTACAAGGTTGCCTCCACGGGGGGCAACGCCACGCGCCTCACCTCACAACCCTCCTACGAGGGCGCGCCGATATGGTCGCCCGACGGCAGCAAGATAGCCTTTGCCTCTGACCGCAACGGCGGGATGGACATCTTCATAATGCCCTCTACCGGGGGGACCGCCACGCAGCTGACATTCAACTCCGCCATCGAGACGCCCGAGGCATTCACCCCCGACGGCTCGGCAGTGCTCTATTCGGCCTCGATACAGGACCGGCCGTCGAGCGCACAGTTCCCATCGGCACGCCTCACGGAGCTTTACCGCGTGCCCGTGGGGGGCGGACGGCCCGTGCAGGTGCTATCGACGCCCGCCGAGGCGGTGGCATTCCTACCCGACGGGTCGATGCTCTATCAGGACATGAAGGGCAACGAGAACAAGTGGCGCAAGCACCACACCTCGTCGGTGACCCGCGACATATGGCGTTTTGACCCCGCGACGGGACGGCACTCCAATCTCACCTCGCGAGGCGGCGAGGACCGCAACCCGGTCGTATCGCCCGACGGGCAGACAGTCTACTTCCTGAGCGAGCGCGACGGCGGGTCATTCAACGTCTATTCATTTCCCGCCTCCAACCCCTCGCAGGTGTCGGCTGTGACCGACTTCAAGACTCACCCGGTACGCTTCCTGTCGCAGGGGAGCGACGGCACGCTGGCATTTGCCTATGACGGGGAGATTTATACCATGAGGCCCGGAAGCAAGCCTGCCAAGGTGGCGATAGACGTAACCATAGATGACAGCGACCCGATAGAGACCCTAAGCGCCTCACGGGGATGGTCGGAGGGTGCGGTGTCGCCCGACGGCAAGCAGGTGGCGGTCGTAAAGCGCGGGGAGCTGCTCGTCACATCGGCCGACTACCCGTCGACACGTCAGATAACCAACACCCCCGAGGCCGAGGGGAACATATCGTGGGCACCCGACAGCCGCACAATCTACTACACCTCCGAGCGCGACGGCCACAAGAACATCTACCGCGCCCGCGTGGCACGCGACGCCGACCCCAACTTCTCCAACGCCACGCTCGTCGAGGAGGAGGCGGTGTTTCCCGCCTCCGACAAGGTAGAGCGCACATGTCCCGTGATGTCGCCCGACGGCAAGAAACTCGCGTTTGTCGAGCGGCGCAACAACCTTATGGTAATGAATCTCGCGACCAAGAAGGTGACACAGCTCACTGACAGCACCTCGTGTCCCCGTCGCACGGGCGACATCAACTACCGGTGGTCGCCCGACAGCCGGTGGATAGCCGCGTCGCTCATCGACCGCCGCCACGACCCCTACACTGACATCATGCTCATCAATGCCACCACCGGCGAGAAAACCAACCTCACCAACAGCGGCTACTTTGACGAGCAGCCTCGATGGACTCTTGACGGCAACGCGCTGATGTTTGTCACCGAGCGTTACGGGATGCGCAACCACGCCTCGTGGGGCTCACTCTCGGACGTGATGCTCGTGTTCCTCAACCAGGAGGCTTATGACCGCTTCAAGCTCAACGAGGAGGACTATGCCCTGCTCAAGGAGGTTGAGAAAGAGCGCAAGGCATCCAAGGGGAAGGCCGACACCCAAAAAGAGGGGAAAGGGAAAAAGAAAACTCCAAAGAAAGGTGACAGCAAGAAATCAGACGCCGACTCCAAGGAGGATAACGTCAAGCCCATTGACGTGCAGCTCGCGGGGATAGAGAACCGCATCGTGCGCCTCACCCCGGCATCGTGCGACATACGCGACGCATATGTGACCAATGACGGCGAGACGCTCTACTATCTTATGGGCAACCCGCGCGGGTGTACCCTCACGAAGCTCGACCTGCGCAAGGGGGACAGCAAGTCGCTCAACAAGTTTGACCGCAGCCTTGACTTCATGCCCGACAAGGAGGAGAAAGCCATCTTCCTCATCGGCTCAAACGAGATAAAGAAGCTCGACCCCAAGAGCGACAAGCTGACCGGGGTAAGCGTGACGGGCAACCTGCGCATCGACCCCGCCCGTGAGCGTGACTACATGCTCGACTATGTGTACAACGAGGAGCGTGAGCGATTCTACACCCCCGACATGCACGGGGTGGACTGGGACGCCATGACGGCCGCCTACCGCCGCTTCCTTCCCCACATATCCAACAACCGCGACTTTGCCGACCTGTTGAGCGAGCTTCTCGGCGAGCTTAACGTCTCCCACACCGGGGGCCGCTACTACGGCGAAGGAGCCGAGCTGCCCACGGCATCGCTCGGACTGCTCTATGACACCGACTATCGTGGTGACGGACTCCGCGTGGCCGAGGTGGTGACCGGCGGCCCGTTTGACCGCGCCGACTCGCCGATGGCAGCCGGAGCTGTCATCGAAAGCATCAACGGCAAGAAACTCACCGCCGACAGCGACCCGCAGGCCCTGCTCAACGGGCTGAGCCGTAAAAAGACGCTCGTGACGTTCCGTCTCCCCTCGGGAGCTACTGCCGAGGATGTCGTGCTGCCTATAAGCGCGGGCAAGATGGAGAATCTGCTGTATGACCGCTGGGTGCGCCAGCGTGCCGCCGATGTGGACAGCCTGTCACACGGGCGTCTCGGCTATGTGCACATCAAGTCGATGAACGACGCGAGCTTCCGCACCATCTATTCCGACATCCTGGGCAAGTATAACGACCGGGAGGGTATCGTCATCGACACCCGCTGGAACGGCGGGGGACGCCTGCACGAGGATATAGAGGTGCTGTTCAGCGGCAAGAAGTATTTCACGCAGGTGGTGCGCGGCAACGAGGCGTGCGACATGCCGTCGCGCCGCTGGAACAAGCCGAGCATCATGCTTCAAGGGGAGGCCAACTACAGCAATGCCCACGGCACCCCCTGGGTCTACAAGCACCTCGGCCTGGGCAAGCTCGTCGGTATGCCCGTACCCGGCACGATGACGAGCGTCAACTGGGAAACGCTCCAGGACCCGTCGCTGATATTCGGCATTCCGGTCACCGGCTATCGCCTCCCCGACGGGAGCTATCTCGAGAACTCGCAGCTTGAGCCTGACGTACGCGTCGCCAACGACCCCGCCACCATCGTCAACGGCGAGGACACCCAACTCCGCGTCGCTGTCGAGACGCTGCTGCGCGACATCGACGGGAAGTAACGGACGATATTAAGGAATTTAAGGTCGTTAAGGGCTTTAAGTGGTAAGGAGGGGGGCAAGACTTGCCAAACCGTAGAGGCAAATGTAGGGTCGCGACCTGTCGCGACCGCGCGGATGAGATATTGACACTCAGCCTATTCGCGGTCGCGACAGGTCGCGACCCTACATTTGACATAAATCGGCTGTCTTGCAACACACTCTTGAGGGGAAGGTGACTTGTCGCTAATTTTGGCGGGGTTATCTTTGTCATTATTTCAATGTGCTGTTGTTGCCGTTTTAGCTTTAGGCTGCGGGGGCAACTGCCGCGTCATTGGGCTTGGCGGGGGGAGGGGTTATTGGGGCAGGAAGGGCTTTAAGGCCAATAGGGCTAATAGGGCCAATAAGTCTAATAGGGCCAATAGGGCCGATAGGGCTTATTGGGGTGATGGAGCTTATGGGGATGGGGCGGTTGTTTGCCGGGAGGGAACGGGGGGA
>ERZ808042.725-NODE-725-length-14956-cov-3.578937_pt1 | contig 14956 bp, 17 predicted proteins | sample MGYA00380193_ERZ808042 | MGnify/ENA primary metagenome ERZ808042 (study PRJEB31490, sample SAMN06133401) | mouse gut metagenome | isolation source: M1_2 | host: mice | place: China: Chengdu | collected 2015-05 ...
GGTCGGGCGTATCCTCCAGCAGCGCGACGCGAATTCCCTCGTTGATAACGCTCTCCATATTTTGAACGCTTTGCACTTCACTGTGCTGTCCGCCGTTTCCATCAGCCTGCCGATCTGCTTTTAAAAAGAGATGTTTTTCCATAATTTCATACACAAGAACTACCCCGTTTTCCACCGGATATCTCTCGTGCTTTACCGTATGAAATCCCAGCTTTTCATAAAGCGCGGCGGCCGGCAGCGAGGCATCCAGATATACGCTGTCATAGGTCTCCCCGATCCGCGTTTCGAGGTTTTTCATGATCTGTGTCCCAAGTCCTCTTTTCTGGTATTCCGGCAATACATATACTCTGGTGATGTGGTTTTCCACAAAACAGCCTGTCGCCACGATCCTGCCGTCCGCCCTGATCATGCCTACTGAGCCGTTCTCTATATCCTTTGCGATCGCTTCCTTACTGTGAAGCCCGCAGAAAAAGGCAACTACCTCTGCCGGATAATATTGGGGATAGGTTGTTTTGATGGTGCGCTGCACCACATCATAGATATCCTGCAGGTTTTCCATTCCGACTATTTCGTACATTTCCTCTTCATTACCTCCAAACGCCTCACACACTAAGAGCAGTCTATCACACCAAGTGTCCCAAAAAACGGACTCGTTATTTTTCTACATATCTGCCCTTGTATAGAATGTTGCTTTCCCCTTTCCATGCCTGTCAATGACCCCGTCCTTCATCAACTGTGTTAATGAATTTTCCACGGAAGCCTTAGACAGGGACGGCACAAGTTCCATGATATCACTCTTCGTAAATTTACCGATTTTTTCACAAACTGCTTTTCTTACCATTTCTATTGCAGGCAGCTTTTCATCCACAAGACTGATACGGGTCTCAAAGTCTCTATAAGCTGCCAGCACGATTCCAAGCATATATTTTATGAATGGTGACGAATCATTTTCATTCTCGTGCCAGCCATTCCCACACTGTTCCAATACATCGTAGTAATTTTCCTTGGTCTTTTCTATTTTACTCTCCAGGCTGATATATCTCCCCACAACATACCCGCACCGATATAAAAGAAGTGTTGTGAGCAGGCGCGACATCCGGCCATTTCCGTCATTGAATGGGTGGATGCATAGAAAATCGTTGATGAAAATCGGAATCAATACCAGTGGATCCACTATGCAGGCATCTATTGCCTGATTAAAATTATCGCAGATGGAGTCGATTGCCCCCGGTGTCTCATAGGGTGTCAAAGGAGCAAATCGTACTGTCTGCGTTCCATCCAGGTGATTTTCGGCTATCACATTCTGTGTATTCTTAAACCTTCCCCCTATATCTTTCTGCGAATATTGATATAGATCCCGGTGGAGCTGCAAAATATAAAAGGAACGAATCGGGATATATTCATAGCTCTCATGGATTGTATTTAAAACATCCCGATACCCCAAAATTTCTTCCTCATCTCTATTCTTAGGTGATGTCTTTTCCATAATAAGCTGTTGAAGCCTGGTGCTTGTCGTAACAATGCCTTCCATTTTATTGGAAGCCTCGGTACTTTGTATTTTTGCTATCTCGACCAGTTTTTCCAGTGCGGCAGGTTTCTGCTTAAGGTATAATTCCTGTTTCCCTTTAAACTCATGGATCTGTGCTACCAATCCAAGAATTTCCGAATCCCATCTATCATCTTTTAGATTGGCATAACTAAAAATCCGCATTCGCCTAACCGCCTTTCTTTTCGCCTAATTATACTATCATCTTAGGCGATAATCAATATTCTGTCCTGATTTCACCTAATAAATTCTTAAATTATGTGAAAGTTTAAGCGTTAGGTGATTTCATTATTCAAAAATACATACTTTTGCTTGATAGTACGCTTTTATTCCTGATACGCAGGCTTGCCTCCACATGCATGATCCAGTGGCGGGAAAAGGGCATCTGTATCAAACCTTTGACGTTTTTACCGCACCAGTAGTCTATCAGCCAGTAAGCCTTATCATCCTCACTCACAACGTTCAGCACCTTCAGCCTCTCCTTATCTGCGTCCGTCATTTTGTGTTTCAAATCCGCAAAGGACAAACCTTTTAACATATCCTCCGTGCTTTTCTTTACGTCAGTTATGTACCGATATAATTCATCCAGGTTCAACGTTTCCGAAAAGTCCGCGATCTGCTGCCCGACAAGTTCGTTCCCCGTGGTGATGATCGGGGCGCCTGTCCGTTTCTGATAATCCCCTGAAAAGAAAATCTGCTCGTCCCGGCCAATCAGGGTATGTGCTACAATATCTTCAATCCGAAAAATGTGCCAGATGGAGTATGCAATCGTTTTGCTGTGGTAACCGTCCGCATGGAGAAAGGGAATGGCATTAAAGGTATCTCTGCTCAATTCTGTCTTCATCTGAGACAATTCATGGAACAATTGTCTCCGCAATTCCAAAAGGACCTCCATTCCCTCACGAAACGTCGCTTCTTTTCCAATTTTCATCTGCATGATTTTATTTAATTCTGACCATTCCTTATTCACTGCTCTCCCCGTCCCTGTTGTCCCTTTCCAGCTCCTTCAAATGATTGCTGAGCGTTTTGTCCGACACATTTTTCGAATACCTCTTTAATTCGTTACTATCTATGATTATAGATACAGACAAAAGCTCTGTCAATTTTAAGAAATCTGACAGCAGACACAAAGTCAAACGTTTCAGAATGGAGGCAACATCGGCGTGGAGTCAGGCAACAGAGCGCCCCCATAAACCAGACAACAACAGACGGTCCCCCGTTAATGGAAGACCGTCTGTCGTTTCCTGTGCCAACCACGGAATTTCTATTCATATATCCCCAAAAACGACGTTATTTTCCCGTGGGTATACGCCCCCTCGATCACGCCAAACTCAGGGTCATAATACTTATGATCATACAACAGCGCCCAGTGCGTGTAACCCCCGTCCGCGTGCACCGTCAAAATGGAATATTCGTTCGGCACGGGATTTTTCTTAGAAATACGGGTATTTCGTTCGGCATGTTTCACCCCGTAAAAATCCAGAATTTCCATCAACTGCCCGATGCTTGTCGGCCCGCCTGTCTTCATATCTTTGATCACTTCCTCTATCTGTCTGCCGGTGATCATGGCGATACACGCCTGCCCGCATGTTTCCGCCGTCGGCTGTATGACTAATTCCATTTTCTTCCTCCATTCCCAAGTATCTTTATGCTGCGTTTTCCGATCATGATTCCCCCTATGAAAAATTGGTAAAGCTGTCTGTCTTTGAGACGCTGTCCACATGAATATACACGTCCATGCAGGTCATCCCATTCTTTTCGTACACATGCTCAAAGCAGGCCAGTATATCTTCCCTCGATTTCTCCCGGAATCCGTTTACCTGCAAATATTCCATAATCCTCTTGTAGGCGTTGGGAATGCGCTCAAATGCCGCAGCAAAAGGATCGTATACCGTAATCACCGCATAATCGGCATCCCTCTGGTCCGCATATTCTACCCCCGGACAGTCCGTCTCAAATCCTTCCGGCAAAACATACGCCGCGCCATATCCGCGAAGGCCAAACCTGTTTTGCATTTCCAGGGAAACATGCGGAAAATCCCATCCAATCAGCATGGCGTCCGGCTTATACGCAAGCAGTCCCGCACGTCCGGCCCAGTTTTCCATATATGCATTTACGTCGTCCTCCGGATTCGGTGTGATCATGACATATCTCGCCATTCTGAACGCATCTACATGCCTTATGGTAATCTCCGAATAAATCTCATCACAGGCATTGATATCTCCCCTGACCAAGGCATCCAATTTACAGGAAAACATATCACTCAAGGCAATCAGCTTGTTCAGCTCCGGGATGATCTCATCCGCTTCCCATCTGGATATGGTCTGTCTTGAAACCGACATAATCTCCGCCAGCTGCTCCTGCGTTATCTTTCTCTGCTTTCTCAGATACTGAATGTTTTTTCCCAAACTCATAGGACTCTCCTCCAATGTCTCTGCACGCAATGTCCGCTTGTCACAAATGCATTATTGCATACCCGTTTCAGAAAGAACACCACATCAGAGACACTCTTTCAGGAAATCGTGTCAGCCGATAGTTTACATTGATAACGAACGTGCGGCATATCCACACCCCTATAATGTTTTGTCCATGTATCTGCCACGGTCATCCCGTTTCTGAGCGCCACATTCTGAGACGCTGTATTGGTATCACGTATGATGGAACACACCTCGTCCGCCTGCAATGTGTCAAAGGCATACTGCTTACATGCCTTTGCCGCTTCCGTCGCATATCCTCTGTGCCAGTGTGACCGTTCCAACAGATAGCCGACTTCAAGTACCTCTTCATCCTTCCAGGGCTGCATGGTGAGTCCGCACTGGCCGATCATCTCCTCCGTTTCCTTTAAGATGACCGCCCATAATCCAAATCCCCACTTCTGATACCGGGCAAGCTGCCTGTCGAGCCACTCCTGCGCCTCCTGATCGGTAAACGCCCCTTCATAGGCGTACATGGTCTCCTCGTCCTGCAAAATTTTGCACAGCGATGGAAAATCAGCCTGCGTCATCTCCCGCAGGTATAACCTTTCCGTTTCCAGTATCCTGTCGTTTCTCATTTATTTTCCTTTCTTCCCGCTTTCTGTACTCACCGGGCGTCATCTGAAACGTCTCTTTGAATTTGCGGCAAAAATAGCCTGTATTTTCAAATCCGGTATCATGTGCGATTGCCGAGACGCTGACCTGTGTCGCTGCAAGCAGCTTTGCGGCATGTTTCAGTCGGTAATGCACCAGATAATGAATCGGTGAGGTGTGAATATTTTTGTGAAAGATATTCAGCACGCTGCTCTTGCTGAGTGACACCGATTCCGCAATGTCGTCCAGCGAAATCTGGTACGAATAATTTTTGTGAATATACTGCAGCATGATCTGTAACTGTGCCTGCGTTCTCATCGACGACTGCGGGGCGGAAATCTTTTCCGTAATGTCCGTATTTTCATAGACCATACGCCACAATCTAAGGAGCAGCTCCACCGTTTTGATCTCACGGTCCCTCTCCGCCTCCTGCACCGCAAACACAGACTTAAGCGTCGCCAAAATCTCCCTTTGGCCGGGATCATCCGCCGAAAATATCAGACACTCTGCATCCGCGTCCAGAACCGGCTGTATATAGTCCCGATAGATCAGACTGTCCTCCGGTGCGAGCAGGGAAGGAGAAAACACGATGTTGGGAATAATGACGCTCCCCGCCGCCTCAAACCTATGAATCACCTGAGAATTGATAAAAATACCCGTCCCGGCGCCCAAAGTATATCTTTCGCTTCCGGCAAGAAGTTCCATCGTTCCCTTCTCGATCAACACAAATTCCACTTCCGGATGCCAGTGCCAGTCTATGCAATGGAAGTCAAACAACCAGATATCTTCCAGATAATATCGAAACGGATACTCCCCGGTTCCGTGATGCGCCGTTTCTCTCAGCGATTCGTCTGTTGCGATCCTGCCGTACCCTTCATTCATCTTCATAACATCGTCCTTCCAGATTGGGATATAGTGCAATAATATTGGGATATATTTTATTGATATCCGCATCACCTTACTATATAATGCAATTTATTACAGAAAGGAGCCAATGTCAACATGTCCAAAAATTATAGAAAAACGCTGACCGCCTGCTATCTCGGTTTTATCACGCAGGCCATCTGCGCCAATTTTGCACCGCTGCTTTTCCTGAAGTTTCATAACGACTACCAGATACCGCTTGGGCAGATCGCTCTTATCTCCACCGTATTCTTTCTGACCCAGCTGATCGTGGATGTTTTATGCTCTTACTTCGCTGACCGGATCGGATACCGCAAATGCGTGGTGGCCTCAGAACTGTGCGCGGCGGCAGGCTTGGTCGGCCTTGCCTTCCTGCCCGACCTTCTGCCTGATCCGCTGGCCGGAATCATCGCAAGCGTCATTGTCTATGCCATCGGAAGCGGCCTGATCGAAGTACTGTGCAGCCCCATTGTGGAGGCGTGCCCCTTCGACCATAAAGAAGCGGTGATGAGCCTGCTGCACTCCTTTTACTGCTGGGGATCGGTGGGCGTGATCCTGTTATCCACCGTCTTTTTCGCCGTTTTCGGCACCGGCAGCTGGAAATGGCTGGCCTGCATCTGGGCCGTCATTCCGCTTTATAATATCTACAACTTTGCGACCTGCCCGATCGAGCATACGACCGACGCTGGGCAGGGCATGAAGATAAGCGGTCTGCTTCGGGTACCACTGTTCTGGATAGCTATTGTCCTCATGGTATGCGCGGGCGCCTCCGAGCTGTCTATGGCCCAGTGGGCTTCCGCCTACACCGAGTCAGCTCTCGGATTTTCAAAGGCAGTGGGGGATCTGGCCGGCCCATGCATGTTTGCCATAACCATGGGCGTCAGCCGCGTCATCTTCGGGAAGTACGGTGACAGACTGGATCTGATGCGGTTTATGATCGGATCGGGCGTTCTGTGCCTGAGCTGTTATCTGGCGGCATCCATCTCAAACAACCCGGTAATCGGCCTGATCGGCTGTATCATGTGCGGTTTTTCCGTGGGCATCATGTGGCCCGGCACGATCAGCATCTGTTCCGGGCGGCTCCCGGAAGGCGGCACCGCCATGTTTGCCCTGCTTGCCATGGCCGGTGATCTGGGCGGCGCATTCGGGCCGAGTCTGGTAGGCAATATCACGCAGAACGCGGGAAATGATTTGAGAAAGGGAATGCTGGTTGGATGCCTTTTCCCGCTGGTATTGATTCTGTCTCTTCTTCTGTTGAGGGGCATGCGGCAAAGAAAAAACACATGATAAAAACAGACGGGATAGCCAAAGATGTTTCCCATTCTTTTGGCTATCCCCCAAAATACCAATCAGGAATTGTCTGTCTTCTGGAAGCTTACCGTCTGTTCTTTCATGGAAATTTTGCCAACCTGATAGCCGTAAGCCATAAGCTCCTTTTTATAAGTCAAAAAAGAATGATCGATCGGTACGCCCGCAATCTCCTGTATCTCCTCAAATGTAAGTTTGAAAGATTTACTTCCGTTCTTCTCTACATATTTCCACAAAGCATCATATTTGCTCATTTTCTGTCCTTCTCTTTCTTTGTAAGCTCCGCTATCGCTCCATAGTGCAGAATCGTCAACTCCTCCGGGGCAATTTCGGAAAGCAGCCTGATATGTTCCTGCTCCCACGACAGGATATCCTTCTCCGACAGGGACGCGCCGATTCCCCGGCAGGTTTTCATTCTGCCGTGCCAGCTCTCCCGGGTGAACGGCACCTGCAAAAGATACTCCTCATGGTAAGTCAGCTCGAAACTCTCCCGGTAAACTTCCGGGACAACGATCGGATGCATCGTCTCCCCCGCACCGCTCCACGCCGGGTTATACCGCAGGGCAAGAGCCTCGCTTGCTCCCGCGATTCTGTCCTCACAGGGCAGCCATGCCATATATAAGAGGAGAATGCGTCCGCCCGGTCTTAACATTCTCACAAGCTCCGGTGCAAGTCTTTGATGATCAAAATACCAGAAGCACTGGCAGGCAGTGACAACATCGAAAGTATTGTCCGCAAAATCCAGTTCTTCCGCAGATGCCGCATAATAGGCGATATCCATGCCCTCTGACAGAATCCGCGCCTGTGCGATCTGTTCTTCCGAAATGTCTGTCCCTGTCCACTTTGCCCCATACCGGTACATATTTCTGGGGAGCACGCCTGTCCCCGTACCCAGATCAAGGACGCGCTGGCCCTCCACGCACAGATTTCGTCCCACAATCCTGTCATAAAACTCCTGCGGGTAAATATCCCGGAATCTGGCATAATCGGCCGAGGTTCTTCCCCAGTCAAAGGCTTTACCGCCGTCTATGTTTTTGTCTGTGATGTTCATGGATTTATATTCCCTCCTCCCAGACGCGAATTATCAATCATTCTCTGAATTACCGTAATCTCCACGTCCAAATCCTCTGCAATCTCTGGAAGAGTCTTTCCTTTATCCCATTTCTTTTTGACCAGTTCCCGGAGGAGTTCTTCTCTGCCTTCTTCCCTGCCTCTCTCCATTCCCTCGCGATAGAGCGTCCTGAAATGCTTTTTCTCATCATATTCCGTCAAAATCATATGCAGCACCTCCGCTTTTTGTTTTATTAGGATATCTTTAAGTATGCCCTTCTCAATACAGGTATCAATCGCCGTATGAATGGCTTCCTCCCGGCGCATTCCTCTTTTTATATTCTCTTCAATTTCCGAAGAAAACTCCGAATACTCCCACAGCCTGTGGCACTTTTCCATAAGCGCCTGATTGTAACCACGGTTGATGTTTAACACTTCACAAGTACATTCCAGACATCCGCTTCCCCTCCCGCCGGAAAAAGAATCCGACAGATAGAGCACCAGATTGTCAGTCTGCATCCTGCTGCCGTTATAAAAGACAATATATACGGGCGTTGGCAGCTCAACACGGAGATTTAGCGTATTTCCAATCATAAAGGACAGATCGTTTTTTATCTTCATAAAAATCACGTCCTCCATGGTAACCACTTCAAGTTCCTCGGGGTTTTGGTATGTACTGCCGTTTAAAGCATTATAGAGATCCAGAAGATCTTTTTTATCCCGGAAAAGCTGCCTGAAAAGCACATCCCTGTACTTTCGGTTGTTTCTAAGCCTTCTCCACCAGCTGCCATGCCTGAACCAATTCTTTGTATTTCGTTTTACCATAGATTTTCCTCCATTATACAGTTTTTGAAGACTGAATACAAGAGGAATACGGTCTTTCTCTCATTCAGCCCGTTTGCAAGTAAGGGATTGTTTCCGATAACCGGAAAGAATCTTAAGACAGAAATCCTTTTCAGAAAGGATTCCCTGACGGCAGATGGAACATCCGCCAATATGCTGTTTATTATAAAACGGAGTTAACTCATTTGGCAAGTAAAATTTTAATTTATTCTGACCCGCGCTCTGGGTTCCCAATCCTTTCCACCCAGACACATCCTGCCGAAACCGTCAGCAGAGCCACACAACCTGCCGGGGTAAACAGAATTTCCTGCACATCTGCAAATCGGGCCGTAGTATACACCGCCAGATTCGCCACGGCATGAAAGATCAGGGGAATCAGAAAGCTTCCGCTCCTCTCATACAGATACGCCATCAGCATTCCCAGACACGCCCCGTACACGCCCTGCACCAGATTGCCATGGAAAGCGCCAAAAAGAAACCCGGACACGACAATTCCTATGGCCGGGTTATACAGGCGGCGCAGGCGATTGTAAATCACACCGCGGAAAACCACCTCCTCCGCAAACGGAGAGATCAGGCCATAAAGCACCAACCCCACCGCGAAGGCCACGCCGTACTGCCTGTCCGCCACCTTTTGGTAAGTCTGTGAACCGTCAGTGAAGCCGGTCAGCGTCAGCAGGGCATTGAGGCCCAGAGAAGCACTGAGAGCCAGAAGCACCGTAAGAGCAGCCATTCTCCGCATGTACCGCCTGCCTACTACAGATATGGCTCCTGTGTCGTCCGCGGCTTTCGTCCTCACGAAACCAAACGTCTCCCCGCGCACCTGCAGTTCCTCTTTTAACATCGGTACAAGGGGCAGAATGCCTGCCAGCATACACAAACCTCCCATCACGCCTGCGACGGTAGGCGCATGTGCTGTCATAAGCTGCCCGTATGCTCCGCCCAAATATTTTACCGTCTCCTGATACACAAAACCCAGAATCAGATAGGCCGCATTGTATGCCAGATAATATAGCAGGTACGGGAACAACACTTCCCACGCCTTCTGTAAAGAACTGTATTTTCTATGTATAGTCATCCCTTATCTCCCGCGCTCCCCGAACCCGAACCGGATCCGCTCTCTCATTAAAATACCCTTGACTTTTCCCCCGCATGCCCCTATAGTTAAGAAAGCGGATTTTATCCGCCGCGGCATAAGCCGCATAACCGAATAACTTGCTAGGGGAGCTTTTGCTGAGATTGAGCCCGCGTATGCAGATACACGGGACTCTAACCCTCATCACCTGATGCGGTTAATACCGTCGTAGGGAAGCACATGTAACTACTGCCTGTCACAGCATTTTTGTGCCGCGCCGTACTTACCATTCTCCCCTCCTTGCTATTCCAAGACAAAGGAGGATTTTTTATGTTCTACAATGTTGTTGTCGATGACTGGGGGGCAGCCACTTATGTCCCCACCACTCTGGGCAAGGTGCTGCTTTCTGTTCTTCTGGTGGTCCTGCTTGTCTGCGCCGTCGTCTTCGCGAGACGATACGCGTCCAGGCAGAATCAGGAAAAAGAAGAAACCGTCAAAAAGGGCGGTAAGCTGACCGTCAAGCAGCTCGTCTTCTGCGCCATGTCGATCGCGCTCGGCACCATTCTCTCGGAGATCAAAATCATTGATTTTCCCTGGGGCGGTTCCGCAACGCTGTTTTCCATGCTCGTCATCTGTCTTCCGGGCTATTTCTTCGGATTGGGTGCAGGTCTGTTGACCGGCGTCGCTTACGGCGTCCTGCAGCTTTTGGTGGATCCCTATGTGCTTTTCCCCATGCAGCTTGTGATGGACTATTTTCTGGCCTTCGGCGCACTCGGCCTGTCCGGTCTGTTCTCAACCGCAAAAAAGGGACTGATCAAGGGCTATCTGGTCGGTATCCTGGGCAGATACATATTCGCGGTGCTCTCCGGCTGGATTTTCTTCGCCGAGTACGCCTGGGAAGGCTGGCCTGTGCTGCCCTACTCCCTTGTGTATAACGGCATTTACATCTTTGCGGAGGGAGCGATCACCGTGGTGATTCTTCTGATTCCTGCCGTGAGCAAGGGAATCGCCACCGTCAAAAAAATGGCGCTTTCCTGATCGGGCCGAAAATAATGCGGGCCTGCGTATAAAAAATCAACCCCCATCTGTTTGACAGGTGGGGGCTTTCATTTCTGTATTTTTAATCTACGCCGTCATAAACATTTCATATGCATTGATCGCCTGCTGCATACGGAAATTGCTGACGCCGTTTTCCGCACCGCTGCCGTCAAATGCAGCCGTCTGTACATTCTGTGCGTTCTCCGAAGCTGCATCCTGCTCAGGCCGTACCGTATTCGCCGCCGACTCCCGGCCAAATTTCACCGCCGCACTCTCCGTCTCCCCGGTCTCCTGCGCTGCACCCGCGGACTCCTGCGTTTCCTCCATCGGTTTCATAACCCGGGCGGCATTGCTTCTGCTCCGCTGCATCTGCATCTCCAGCATATCCTGAAAATTCAGGGTCTGCCCCTTTTTCAGCGGATTTTCGTTCTCTACAAGCTCGCTGAAATCCGTCTTCTTATCCAGCACATTATCCGAGATTCTGGACAGCTTATTCATGCTGGCCGGACTGATGGCATTTATATTATATACATAAGGTTGAAAACTGACTGCTCCGATCGTCATCCTTTATTCCCTCTTTTCCGTGCATCCCGTTCCTGCCCGGGATTTCTTCCTCTTTCTTCATTTATAATAATGCTTCTTCCGCAAATATACAAGACCCTTTTTTCGGATTTCTCGTAACAGTTCAGCCTTTCGGCTTCCTGTTACGATTTCTCCAACACATGCGCTCTCTTGCGTCACCTTTCCCGGTCCACGATCTCCACATCCACCGCCGTCATTTCCTGCTTCATGATCTTTGCGTTTTTATAGATTCTCGTAACGATCCAGACGTTGGAAATCCCGTCGTAGATGAGGAAAAAGCCGATCAGCATGACCACCGTATCTATCGCGGCAAAGGGCCTGCAGATCAGCAGTACGCCAAACCCCACCGTGAGCAAACCCAGAATAAGCGCCACCCACCATCTCTCATACTTGTCCCGCCAGAGTTCGATTGCCTGTTGTAAGTTATGTAAACCATGTATGACAATCACAATTCCCACAATGATCGGAATGATCGCCATCACTTTATCTGGTTTCATCACGATCCAGACACCCACCACCGCCAGCACAATACCGAAAATCAGATTTGCCTGCGAGTACAGGCTGCCGTCCCTTGCAGTAAAGTAATCGATCATCCGCATGATACCGGATAGAATCAGCACCACGCCCACAGCCGTGCAGACGATCCGCATGGACAGACCCGGCCTGAACACAAGTACCAGACCGAGAATCACACACAGAGCGGAGGAAACCACCACATTCGTCTTGATCTTCTTCAGTAAACCTTCCATCACAAACACTCCTTTCCCCGCTCCCTCATAAAACGCATCAGGCGGTAAACACCAAAGCCGAGGGCCGCGCCGAGACAATTTAGTAAAATATCATCCACATCAAAAGCACCAAAAGCGCTGAAAAGCTGAAATACCTCGATTCCCATAACAAATACAAAGGCATTTAAGAGCATTACAGAAAACCGTTCTCCCTCCCTCGCCACAAAAGGAAAGAGAAAGCCGAAAGGCACAAACACCAGCACGTTGCCAGCCAGATTCTCCACGCTATTCAGTTTATAAGCGTAATCTATATACATTTTTATTGTTTTAAAAGGCGTAAAATTCGCCGTGCCAAGTCCCTCAAATATGACGCCTCTGCGCCACGAAGCCGCAATCGCCAAAAGCGCCTCTACGGGATATTTGAAGATGATGACCTTTATGACAACTAAAATGTAGATAGCAAAAAAGAGTTTCCACCAGTTTCTTTTTTGCACGCGCGTTCTCCCCGCTGCCTACTTATGATTTTGATTTTTCTTATCTTTCAGTTTTTTGATGATCAGCGGCTCCTCCAGCTTGATCTGAGAAGCCTCATGGAGCTGTTCTCTGGCCGCTTTCTCCTGCTCAGTCTCCTGTTTGTATATATTCTTTGCCTCTCTCTCGTATTCCTCCACCACCGCCAGATCGTCGGGACGTATCTTTCGGAAATGGTTAAAGCCCGCCACCAGAATCCGCAGGCTCTGTCTGGTCGTGTCAAAAGCGCCCTCCTCATAGAGATTCACCAGAATGATCCCGATGGGTACCGCCAGAATCATCCCCAGCACTCCTGCCACACGATAGCCGATATAGAGCAGGAACAACGTCGGTATGGCATCCATACCGATGGAATCCCCCACGATCTTCGGCTGAATCACCTGACGCACAAGCTGCCCGATCAGCCAGATGGCAATCAGGCCAAACATCATCCGGTAATTTTCCGACAGCAGTTCTATGACTGCCCAGGGAACCATCACCGTACCCGTACCAAATACCGGAAGGAAATCCAAAACGGCGATACCGAAAGCAACCAGAAAAGCGTAATCCACTCCCAGAATCATCAGACCGATCACCAGCAGAATATAGACCCAGCACTCTATTTTAAACTGCGCCCGAAAATACCCGCCGACCGCGTTCCGAAAGCTTCTTCGGATCAGATCAAAATGATACCGCACCGACGCCGGCAAATACTTCTCCGCCGCTGCAGCCATATACCCTTTATCCGCCACAAAAAAGTAAGCCGAGAGCAGGCACATCACCACGCCCAGAAAAATATCCGGAATCTGCTTTGCCACATTTCCGACGGCCTCAAAGGAGGGAAGTTCGATCTTTCCCATGATGCTGCTCATATAGTTTCCCATTTCCAGAATTATATTATCCACAGTGTCCTGCATATCCGCCGGCATCCTGTCATAGACACCCTGCAGGTTCGCCCCCACCTTGTTAAGCTCCGCCAGAATGGTGTTCCAGATATTGGGCAGCTCATGGATAAAATTAACGCCCTCCCTGACCAGCTTGGTGATCAGCAGATAGACCAAAAGCACCACCACCGCCAGCACAGCCACGATCACCACCGCCGTCATAGCCTTTCGCTTCACCTTCAGCTTTTCCTCAAAAAAACGCACCACAGGAGACGCGATCAGCGAAATGATCCAGCCCAGAATAAATGGCATAAAAAACCAGATACATCTGGGAAGAAGAAAAATACACAAAAGTACCACAGCAAGCGCTGTAAACAGATTCAAAGTTACCTTCAGATAAATTTTTAAGGCTTCTCTCATAGACTTTCCTCCGGATCGCTGTTTTATGATCCCGTATCCTCTATGACTTTGCATCTCCCGCCATCCCGTCCAGCAGCTCGTATATCTCTTCTCTTCCCTGCTTGCTGAGCGACGAATAGGGAATGACAGTCGTGTCATCTACTACGTCAAGTGTGTCACAAATAAGCTGCAGCTGTTTTGCCACCTGACTCCGCTTGATTTTATCCAGTTTCGTGGCGATGATGATCGGCCGATACCCCCGATCCAGAATCCAATCGTACATGATCCTGTCATTCTCCGAGGGCGCATGCCTGATATCCACCAGAAGAAATACTGCACGAATCTGTTTTGACTGATGCAGATAATCCTCGATCATCTTTCCCCACGTCGCCTTTACCTTCTCGTTGGCAGTGGCATAGCCGTAGCCGGGCAGATCCACGAAATACATCTCGTTATTGATATTATAGTAATTGATGGTCTGCGTCTTTCCCGGCGAAGAACTGGTGCGGGCCAGCGACTTGCGGTTCATCAGACCGTTGATCAGCGAGGACTTCCCCACATTGCTCTTTCCCGCAAAGGCAAATTCCGGCAGGCTGTTTTCGGGAAGCTTGCTGGTAACACCACACACGGTCTCCAGATTTACATTTTTGATAACCATACTTTACTCATCTCTCCCTCCGGAAATCAGGGCGCAGTCTGCCACTTCCTCCATCGTCCCCACAAAGACGATCTCCAGACCCTCCTTGATCTCCCCGGAAATCTCCTCGATATCTTTCTCATTCTCCTTCGGCACAAGGACGGTTTTTACCTCCGCCATCTTCGCCGCCAGTATCTTTTCCTTCAATCCGCCAATGGGCAGTACCCTGCCCCGCAAAGTGACTTCTCCGGTCATCGCCAGATCCGCCCGCACAGGCGTATGTGTCACCGCCGACAACAGCGCCGTGGCCATGGTGATTCCCGCGGAAGGACCGTCCTTCGGCACCGCTCCCTCGGGGATATGGATATGAAAGTCCTTTTTCTTA
>ERZ808042.732-NODE-732-length-14840-cov-3.907200_pt1 | contig 14840 bp, 17 predicted proteins | sample MGYA00380193_ERZ808042 | MGnify/ENA primary metagenome ERZ808042 (study PRJEB31490, sample SAMN06133401) | mouse gut metagenome | isolation source: M1_2 | host: mice | place: China: Chengdu | collected 2015-05 ...
ATTTTCAATATTGCGCCTGCATCTTTCGCCAAAGACTGAAATTTATTCATTCCCATACTGTACATTTCTGCGCCTTCTTTATATCTGACTAACCTCTTTTTGTTAATCGCCTTCGGTATTCTCTGCATCAAAAATATCCTCCTAATTCTTTGCACAGCTTTATCTGCTAATAAACAGGCAGAATACGCTTCTTCCCATTTATTAGCAGATAAAAACTGCAATACAGGTGGCGGCTCATTACGCCGCCCACATCGGTCTTGCACCGTCATTTCATTGACCGGACTGCGGCTTTCCCGCAGCCCGGAAGTATCATTATCACAGATATGCTTCATCGCCCCATGTAACTGCTACATATTTTGCCCGATCTCACTCGCTCCTTACCTTTGCTTCAATGTCCTGCTTCGACATTTCCTCACGTTTCACCCTGTTATAAATCAGGGCAGGTACGTCATGGCGCATCTGCTTAGTGGCTCTGCATATCCTCACGTCCTGTATGCAATACAGTATTCAATTTTCAAGGTACACCGCTGTAAATCTGTCAGCTATGGAAAAGGGCAGCGAGCCGCCCTTTATACCGCTTCAAACGCCAGTATCTTTGTAATCAGCTTCGTTTCAAGCCTCCGGCGCAGTGTTTCATCCACACAATAATGAAGCCGCCCTCCCTCGTCATACATCTTCCGGGTGGACAGGGTGATTATGTATCCCTCATAATGCTTCAGGACTGTGTTGATTGCCAGTACATCGCCTTCTGATGCTGCCTTAATGGTATGGAAAGGCAACAAATTCTTTTCTTCTCTGTTCTTACATTTCTGTTTCATCTGCTTTTCCCTCCATAATCTTCCTTAAAATCTCAAGTGAGCGTGTCCGGTGTTCATGGACTGTGCTGCGGACAAGGTTCATCTCCCTTGCTATATCCGCATCGCTCATTTCCAGAAAATACGAAAGCAGTATTACATTCCGCTTCCGTTCCGAAAGTGCCTGCAACGCTTCCGCAATCAGGGTGTCTTTCACCTCAATGTCATATCCATGCACTGTAAAATGGCTGTTCTCCACTCCGTATTCATCCATAACAAACAACTGGTTCAGCTCCTTTTCAGACAGTTCAGAAAACATGGCTTCATGTTCCCTGCGGTAATCCATGTGCCGGTAAAAATTGATTGCTTCGCCTTTCAGCGACATCTGGCACAGGCGGTCAAAACGATGCCTGACCGTCATTTCATCATGGTGAGAAGGTTTCTTCATGCGAGTTCACCTCCTCCCCCGCTGTGACGTGACAAAGGCATACGCCTTTTCCCTTTCCGTTGTATCTGCCAAATGGCTGTAGGCTGATGTTCGGGTGGGTGTAAAAATTGTTGAAAAATGTTTTTGTATATAAAAAACGCCCGGACAGGCAAAATGCCCGCTGGACGTTATTCATATCTGTTATTCTGTTTTTTCCACACGCTACAGGAGCGCATAATTCACTTGTCAGGGTGTATCCTGTCTTACTGCCTGTAAAACACCTTATAAAAGAGCCTTTCCACGCCAGAAGCCGGACAGGTTCACAAAGTCAAAAAAATATCCCTCAGACCGTTCAGAACACATAAATTCCCCTAAACGTACCCAAAGGATAAAAACCACGCAAAAAACCTCTGGATACTGCGTTTTTTTATATGCAATATCCAAAGTCTTTTTATTCTTATGTGTGCATTATACCCCTCTTATAAAGTGATTTATTAGTGCATTTTCAAAGCGAAATGTGCAATATACACTATACATGGAGGTGCATATATGGCAAGAAAAAAGAAAATTGACAAGGAAATGGGATTCCGTCTGAAGAAGGCTAGAACCGACCAGAAGCTGACCTATGAAGAACTGGCTGAAAAATCCGGCGTTTCCTCCCGCTATATCAAGGAAATCGAAAATCATGGAAATGTGCCAAGCATTGAAAAACTAGGGCAGCTCATACGAGCCTTACATATTTCCGCCGATCCGTTTTTCTATCCAGATGCCCCGGCAGACAATCTTGACTACAAGCGTCTGCTGGTCTATCTGTCACAATGTACGGAGGAACAGATTACGACAATCCTTGCTATTGTGGAAGCCTATCTTCGAACATATAAACATCCCAAAGAATAGAATATCCCCAACATCTGAATTTTTTCGTGAGTATTTCTGGATTTTTCTGAACCATGCAAAAAAGGTGGCTCGCCTTCTGTCCTGCCAGCCACCTCTTTGTCTATCTGCTGAATTTTTTAAGAAACTCTTTTATACGGATACGCTTTTTTATAATGCCAAGTCCGTCAAGAACCTGTACGCTATCCACAAATCCCTGATAATATGCCCGCTGTTCCTCCTTGTAATGGGCATGATCCACCGCATCCATATAGCCCTCCAAAAACTCCCTGTCCTCTTTCGGCAGCTTGGAAAGATATGCTTCAAATGCCTTCTGCTTCTTTTTCAGTTTCCGGCTGGCGGCTTTTGCTTCCTCCGTCTGGACGGAATACTCCTTGTCCTCTGATTCGCTGCGCAGTTCCTCAAAGACATCCGACAATGTTTCAAAAACTTCATTCATGCTTGTTTCCACCTTTCTCTGTTAAAAATATTATTGTATTTTACAGGCAGTATTATCAATCCCTAATTCTCTTTCCACAAGATAATTCCCTTACACTTCATCTTTAGAAGTATATTATCAACAATATTTCGTAAAATCAATGGTAAGGGACTTCATCTTTAGAAAGTTGGTGGTAGGATATTAAAATCTATTGGAATAAAGAAAACAACTCCAAAAACCTAATCGGTCAAAGGGTTATGGAACTGCGGACGGAAAGGAAGCTGTCACAGAAAGCCCTTGCCGAGCAGCTCCAGCTTGCCGGATATGAGTTTAGCGACCTGACCGTTTTACGGATTGAAAAAGGGACAAGGTTTGTCCCGGATTATGAAGTGGTGGCTCTGGCAGAGTTCTTCCATGTATCCTGCGAATACCTCTTAGGCGTACAGGACAAAAAATAAGCAGCAATCTGTTTTCCCATCACAGACTGCTGCTTAAATTTTTGTTGAACCGATAGCCAATGCCCCATACGGTCTGTATGTAAAGCGGCTTGCCCGGATTGTCCTCTATTTTCTCCCTTATGTGGCGGATATGGCTCATGACAATATTGTAATCGCCGGAATACGGTTCCTGCCAGACAATATCATAGATCTGCTCTTTGCTGAATATCCTGCCGGGACTTTGTGCCAACAAATACAGTATTTCAAACTCCCTATTGGTAAGCATAACCTCCGCACCATGTATGACCACATTTCTCTCTGCTAAGTTCAGTTTCATTTCTCCGATACTAAGGTGTTTTTCCACTTGAAGCACATTACAGCCTTCAAAGCGGGGGCTTTCGCTTATAATCTGCAACATTCTCTGGCAGACTTCTTCCTCATCCTCCGAAAAAGACAGTATCATCACCTTACCCATTATAACCACCTGCCTAACACTGATAAACCAACTTGTCTTATCTTCATTCTGACCTCCAAAACGACCTCCCTTCCCATTATGCTATGCTGCTTCTCGTTCCAGTTTATTCACTGGCATTTTGTTTGCGGTATTCTGCAGGTGTTATCTTCAATATATCCCGAAAAGCTGTTGAAAACTTGCTCTGGTTCTCATATCCCACCTGATTTGCGATCTCCGCTATTGTGCTTTTCGTCTGCCTGAGAAGCACAGCCGCCTGTTTCATGCGGTATTCTTTCATATACGTTCCGATAGGCTGTCCATAAATCCCTTTAAATGTGGCTTTTAAAGTAGCTGTATTGATAAGGTATTCTTTGGAAAGCTCCTCAATCGTAAAACGCTCCTGCAAGTTGGAAATTAACTTTTTATGGATTTCCTTGACAATCTCCACCTGCGGCGAAGTATACATTTCCCGCTGTTTCTCTTTTGTTACGTCCACCATGCAGAGGAAAAGAAGAAGCTCTTGCACCTTTAGCTTAAAATATGGCTTTTGCAGACAGTCCGGCACAGAATAAAGCTCCGAAAAGATATGCTCGATTTCATCCTTCGCCCGCATAATAAAGCAGTTTCCATCTGCACAAAACTTTTCCTTAAATTCCAATATATCAATTCCGCTTTCTGCCAAAGTCTGCGGCGGATATTCTGATACCAGCTCCAAATTGATAACAACGGAAATTCCCCGGTAATGCTTTAATGGAAACGCCATTTCGGAAGCACAGTTATCCATTGTATGAATGGACATATCTCCTTCCCCAAGATACAGGCAGGAACCGCTTAACAATTTGCTTCCCTCACGCCCTTCTCTGCAATGATTGATTTCCAATATATTCTGTCCTAGCGCACCTTCCCATTCACAGCCTGTTGCTTCAAAATCATTGTAAATAAGCTGTATGCCTGGATAAACCTGATAAACTGTCATCAGTCCTAAACCATCGGCACAATCCATTTTATAGACCGTACAATATCCATCATTATCCTTCGGAATAACCGCAGACAGCCCTTTTGTGTTTTTCACTAAGTTTTCCTGCATGGCAGTCCTCTCTATTCCTTCTATACTGTTAATCTGTTCCGCCAGATGTTTTCTGGCATCCTCTATTATATATCTTTTCTTCATAATATACTGCTCCAATCGGTAGAATTTACACTCCAAATAGAATTATATTCTATCTCCACCGATTGTGCAAACAAAGAAAAGAGCCAATACCTTATCAAATAAAGTATCGACTCACTATACATTTCCTCACTCTATTTTGTTTCCGGCATCTTGCGAAATTCTGAAAGCATCATCAATACAGTAATCACAACCAGAACCGCATCGGTCAGGGCAATCGCCAGCCAGACACCACGAATCCCCATACCGCCAATCATCGGCAAAACCACACAAAGCGGGATAAACAAAATAATCTGCCGGAACAATACCAGCCAAGTAGCCTTATTTGCCTTTCCTAACGACTGGAACAGCGTTACCGCAATCAGGAAACTACCCTGTAAAATATAGGTACTGAACATGATCCGGAAATTCGTTGCCCCCGAAGCCGCCACGCCCGGTGTTGTAATAAACATAGAAAGCACCTTATCCGGGAATAATTCAACCGGAATGTAGAACAGTAAGGACAACACTGTTGCCGCCGTAATGAATACACCTGTCAATTTCTTTACCCGGTCATAATCTTTCGCACCGTAGTTTGTCCCTGCGGCTGGCTGAAATCCCTGACTGATACCCCAAAGAGGAACAAACGAGAAGTTCCAGAAACGCAGTGCAGCTCCTAACAATATCTGCGAGTTTTCCCCTCCATACACAGATGCCACACGATAAATCACCGTCTGCTGTACCAGTGTCAAAACCTGCATCAGCAAAGCGGAAACCCCAACCGCCAGAACCTGCGGCAGTAATTCCCCGTCAATATGTATCCGTCCGATTTTTACATTTACGCTTTTCTTCTTAAAATACCATAATGTAATCACCGCCTGAATGAACTGTGAAAAAATCGTTGCATACGCAGCCGCTTCCACTCCCAACCCGTAAGGCTTTAAAACCGTAATAAAAATCGGATCAAGGATAATGTTCAGGATTGCCCCGCTTGCTATAATAGCCATTGCCTTTTTAAGCTGCCCTTCCCCACGAATGACCATATTCGCACTCTGGAAGAAGTTCACAAACAGGCTTCCTGCAAACACAATACGCAGATACTTTTCCGCATAGTTCAGGATATTGTCGCTTGCGCCTGCCAGAGATAAAAGCTGGCGGGTAAATGCCATACCTATCACAGTGTAAATAACAGACAGCAGAAGCACCATTGCAATCAGGTTTCCCATAATCTTTTTTACGGTGTCCTGATCCTTCTTTCCAATCGCACGAGATAGCACCGAAGCAGAGCCTACCCCCAACATCGCCGCCGAACCCGCATTGATGAGCGTAAACGGATAAGATACGGATACCGCCCCCATTTGCGCTGCGCCTACCATTTGCCCTACAAAAATGGAATCCATCATGTTATAAAGTCCTACAACCACCATGCCAAGAACCGCAGGTATACTAAGCTCCAGCATGAGGGAAAACGGACTTTTCGCCAATAATTTTGTCCTTGTGTCAAGTGACTGTTTCATCATGTTTCCTCCTTACATCTATATTAGCCATGCCTAACCATATAGAGTATATTAAAAGTCAATCCCTTTTGTCTGCTCTTATCCGAAGGACTATTGCTCCAATCGGAAATATCTGTTCTATTGCACCATTTTTTCCAATAGCTGCAACGCTTCCTCCAGTTTCGGGTTTTCCACATCGGTCTGTAACGCTTCCCGGACACAGTTACGGATATGTGCCTGTAAAATCTGTTGGTTAGCACTCTTTAATAGAGCCTGTGTCGCTAAAAGCTGATTTGATATATCCACGCAGTAACGATCTTCCTCTATCATTTGCAGGATACCGTCTAACTGACCTTTCGCAATTTTCAGTTTATGGGTAACATTTCCTTTTTTCGCTTTCATAGGCAACCCGGCTACTGAACACTTATAAGCTGATAGCCAGCATCTTCAACTGCTGTTTTCAACCTGTCCTCTGATACCACATGGCGCATCTGTACCAATGCCGTTTTTGCTTCCAGTTGCACTGTGACATCTGAAACGCCCTCAATCTCCATTAACGCCTTAGAAACGTGTTTTACACAGTTTCCGCAAACCATTCCTTCAATCTTCAATAATTTTTCCATGTTCTTTTCTCCTTCACCTTTTTTTGATAAAATTATCTGACTGCTGTTATATGTTTCTTCCTGTTCCGGTCTTGCAAGATGCTTTGCTTTGAACCAGCGAAGCCGCAGAGCATTTGATACCACAAAGACAGAGCTGAAACTCATTGCAAAAGCGCCAATCATCGGGTTTAGCTTCCAGCCAAAGGACAGATAAAATACCCCCGCCGCTACCGGAATACCAATGATATTGTAGATAAACGCCCAAAACAGGTTTTGTTTAATGTTGCGGATAACCGCCTTGCTTAACTGGACAGCGGTGGACACATCCAAGAGGTCACTTTTCATCAACACAATATCCGCTGATTCAATCGCCACGTCCGTACCTGCCCCGATAGCAATTCCTACATCTGCCCTTGCAAGCGCAGGCGCATCATTGATGCCATCCCCTACCATAGCTACTTTCCTGCCCTTTTCCTGCAGCCGCCGTATTTCCTTTTCCTTATCCTGCGGGAATACTTCGGCAACTACCCGGTCTACGCCCACCTGCTTTCTGATCGCTTCCGCAGTCTTGGCATTGTCCCCGGTAAGCATGACAACCTCCATTCCCAAGCCGGATAATTCCTGTATTGCCTGTTTACTGGTAGGCTTTACCACATCTGCCACAGCCACCACACCGATAAGCTGTCCGCCCCTCGCAAAGAATAATGGTGTTTTTCCGTCCACAGCCATTTCTTCTCCAAGCTGGAGCAGCGCACCTCCCTCTATGCCCTGTGCTGACATCAGGCGGCGGTTTCCGGCAAGGCAGATAACATTTTGGATTTCTCCCATAATCCCCTGTCCCGGAATCTGCTTAAAGTTATTTACAGGCAGAAAACCTAAAGCATTCTTTTCTGCTTCCTCCACAATCGCATCCGCAAGTGGGTGTTCCGACATTTTTTCCAGAGAAGCGGCAACCTGCAGGAGTTCATTTTGTGAAATTCCCTCTTTTACAAGCACATTCGTTACTACAGGCGTTCCCTGTGTGATTGTCCCGGTCTTATCCAAAACAACCGTATCAATGTTATGTGCTACCTCCAGAGCTTCCGCCGACTTAATCAAAATGCCATTTGATGCCCCCTTCCCTGTGCCTACCATGATTGCGGTAGGTGTTGCCAATCCAAGTGCGCAAGGACAGGATATAACGAGAATAGAGATACCAATAGAAAGGGCAAATTCAAATCCATACCCTGCAAGCAGCCATACTATAACCACAATTAAGGCAATGCTGATAACCACTGGAACGAATACCCCGCTGACCTTATCCGCCAGCTTTGCGATAGGCGCTTTGGAACTGGTTGCTTCATCCACAAGCCGCACAATCTGTGCCAGTGTGGTATCATCCCCTACTTTCGTAGCCTGCATTTTAAAATAACCGGATTTATTGATTGTTGCACCGATTACTTTATCCCCAGTCTGCTTTTCCACAGGTATGCTCTCCCCGGTCAAGGCTGATTCATCCACAGAAGAAACACCTTCCACGATAACCCCGTCTACCGGAATGGACTCCCCCGCTTTTACAACTAAGATTTCTCCTGCCTGTACTTCCTCTACCGGAACCTGTATTTCCATTCCGTTCCTCTCCACTGTGGCGGTCTTGGGCGCAAGGTTCATCAGTTTTGTAATGGCATCTGAGGTCTTTCCTTTTGCACGAGCTTCTAACGTCTTACCCAATGTTATAAGTGTCAGAATCATACCAGCGGATTCAAAATACAAATCCATCATAAAGCTGTGTACGGTTTCCATATCGCCATGCCCGAACCCTATGCCGATTTTATAAATGGCGTAGATGCCATAGACGATTGCCGCCCCGGAGCCAATGGCAATCAGGGAATCCATATTCGGTGAACCATGAAACAGCGTCTTAAAACCCATACGGTAATATTTAAAGTTGATAAACACTACCGGAATCAGCAACAGAAACTGTGTAAAGGCAAAACTCATTGCATTTTCCATACCAAGCAGCCCTTTGGGAAGTATCCACCCCATCATATGCCCCATAGATATATAGAACAGTGGAATGGTAAACAGTGCGGACAAAAGCAGTCGTTTTTTCATCTGTCCATATTCTTTCTGTGCTGTGTTTGCTTCTGGCTGTGCTACCCGGTTCGCAGAAGTGCTTACTCTCTGCTCCTTATTCTGAACCGATTTGGGAAATGCCCCGTACCCGGCTTTTTCAACTGCCTGCACAATTCCCTCCGTATCCAAAACAGACTCATCATAAGAAGCAACCATACTGTTTTTTAGCAGGTTTACGGATACCTCCTTTATTCCCGGCAGCTTCGCCACGCTTTTCTCAATTCTTGCAGAGCAGGCGGAACAGGTCATACCCGTAATGTCAAATTGCTCCTTTTGCAAAATTATCCCTTCTTTCTTTTCTATATTTGTAACAGTTTGTTGTACCCCTCCCCCGTAGGGAATTGGGCTGTTACCGTTTATCATTATAAACACCCGATTTTCCTTTTGTCCGCTCTGAAAAGGAGCTTTTTTTATCCGAAAAGCAATTTCTTTTTTTGCAAAAATCCAATCAGGAGGTTTTATGCTCCAAAGAGGAATACCGACTTCAAACCCATTGACTTATAGCCGATTGGTGGCTATACTTTGCGCTGAACGATTAAACATTTCTTTAATTGTTCAGCCATGCCAAACCAACAAAAACATTTTAGAAAGGTGGATTATTCCCATGAAAAAAACAATCAAACTTATCGACTTGGATTGCGGTCACTGTGCAGATAAGATTCAGAACGCAGTACAGAAGATTGACGGTGTAACCAGTGTATCCGTCAACTTCCTCGGTCAAAAAATGGTACTGGAAGCACCCGATGACAGGTTTGACGCCATATTGAATGAAGCAAAGGCACTGATTAAAAAAATCGAGCCGGACGTAACGGTAAAAGCATAAACAGATCAGGCATAACCGTTAAGTGGCATCTGCCAAACACATTGTGTTCCTTTACGGGCATGATGCAACACGAACTGGACACCGGCTGTCATTTCTGGCATCCGGTGTTTTTTCAAAACGAAAATGCCTGAATTTTGAAAGGAGTATTCTAATGACACGAAAACAAAAACATTTATTGATCCGCATTATTGCGGCGGCAGTCCTGTTTCTTGCAGGCAGTCTGCTCCATCTTCCGGAGCAGGCGGAAATGGGCATATTCTTAGCCTGTTATGTGGTAATCGGTTGGGATATTGTCTGGAAAGCCATTACAAACATATTAAGCGGTCAGGTATTTGACGAAAATTTCCTGATGACGATTGCAACGATTGGCGCACTGATTTTAGGGGAACATTCAGAAGGCGTAGCAGTTATGCTGTTTTATCAGGTAGGGGAATGGTTTCAGTCTTATGCGGTTTCCAAATCCCGTAAATCCATTGCAAGCCTAATGGACATCCGCCCGGATTACGCAAATGTGGAACGGGACGGAAAACTGGTACAGGTTGATCCGGAAGAAGTTTCTATTGGAGATACCATTGTTGTAAAACCCGGCGAGCGAATCCCTCTGGACGGTATCATTTTAAATGGTGTTTCTGCTTTGGATACCTCCGCACTGACCGGAGAATCCATGCCTCGTGAAGTTGCTCCGGGTGCGGAAGTCATCAGCGGCTGCATTAACCAGACAGGCATTTTATCTATCCGCACAACAAAGGAGTTCGGAGAATCCACCGTAGCAAAAATCCTTGATTTAGTAGAAAACGCAAGCGATAAAAAAGGCAGGACAGAGAATTTTATCACTCGTTTTGCACGTTACTACACCCCGGCAGTGGTATTTGCTGCCCTGGCTCTTGCCATATTGCCGCCTGTTATCACTGGTCAGTCCTTTAGCATATGGATTTATCGTGCTTTGACGTTCCTTGTAATCTCCTGTCCTTGTGCGCTGGTAATCTCTATCCCGTTAAGTTTCTTTGGCGGCATCGGCGGCGCATCGAAAATCGGTGTCCTTGTAAAAGGCAGTAATTATCTGGAATCCTTAGCTCATGCTGAAATGGTTGTATTTGATAAGACAGGCACACTTACAAAAGGCTCTTTTGCAGTCAGTGAAATCCATCCTGTTGGCATGGACGAATCACAGCTTTTAGAGCTTGCCGCATACGCAGAGGATTACTCCAACCATCCTATTTCTGCTTCTATCAAAAAAGCCTATGGCAAAAAAATCATACAAAACCGCATTTCCGATGTTCAGGAAATTGCAGGTCATGGTGTACAGGCAGTAATAGACGGAAAGAAAGTTCTTGCGGGAAACGCAAAACTCATGGAAAGGGAACATATCCGCTACCAGCCTTCCGGCGCTGTTGGAACAGTGATTTATCTCGCCTGTGACGGAACATATTCCGGTTCTATTGTCATAGAAGATGAAATCAAGCAGGACGCTCCGTCTGCAATCCGCCAGCTCAAATCCTCCGGCATACGGAAAACGGTTATGCTGACCGGAGATGCTGACGCAGTAGGTCAGAAAGTTTCGAGGCGTCTTGGACTGGATCAGGCTTATACTGAGCTGCTCCCCGCCGACAAAGTTGACCGGGTAGAAGCACTGTTAAGGGAAAAAACAGAAAAAGGCAGACTTGTCTTTGTCGGGGACGGAATCAATGATGCCCCCGTACTGGCAAGGGCAGATGTCGGTATCGCTATGGGTGGTCTTGGCTCTGATGCCGCTATCGAAGCCGCAGATGTGGTCTTAATGACAGATGAGCCGTCAAAAATTGCCGCAGTTATGAAGATTGCCCGAAAAACAATCCGTATCGCTAACCAGAACATTGTATTTGCTTTGGGAATTAAATTTTTAGTGCTGATATTGGGAGCTTTGGGATATGCCAATATGTGGGCGGCGGTATTTGCCGATGTAGGCGTTTCCGTTATCGCAATCCTGAACGCAATCCGGGCAATGCGGGTAAAGGTGTCAACCGTTTCTGAATAAAGTCAATTTAAAAAGAACAACGAGAAATGCGCTACACCCCACAAGGTAGCGCATTTTCTTAAATATCGGTTGGACAGGAGATTTCAAACAAGGCATCTATGGAACGGTGCAGCAATTTTGCCTGCGGCGTTTTAGACAGGGAGTAGTATACTTCCTTTCCTTCCCTCCGGCTTGATATAATCCCGCTTTTCTTTAAAACCCGAAGGTGGTGCGACACAGCAGGTGCGCTCATATCAACAGCCGCCGCTATATTACAGACACATTCCTCACAATGGCATAATAGCCACAAAATCCGCAGCCTTGTAGGATCGTCTAACTGCTGGAACAAAAACGCTATATCTCTGAACCGTTCTGCAGGTGGAATCTTATCTAGGACTTTCTCAATATTTTGTCCATGATTGTGAGGTAAGTTATAGTGTGGCATTTAACCACCCCCTTCCAGATAAAATTATGATACTCATATACCTTTGGTCTGTCAAACAGCTTATACATAAGATTGGAGCAACACAATGAATCAAACAAACAAAACCATTTTTTCTGTCCCTAATTCTTCCGAACTGGAACAATTAACAGAATTACACAAAGCAATGGGCGATTACACCCGAATGAAAATACTCTGGCATCTGATGAAGCAGGAATATTGTGTGAGCGAACTTGCAAAGAAAATCGAAGTCACTGAATCTGCCATATCCCACCAGCTACATGAACTTCGCATTGCAAGGTTAGTCCGTTCCCGCAAGGACGGTAAAAAGGTCTTTTACAGTATTCAGGACGAACACATTCAATGGATTCTGGAAGAAACCTATGCACATATTTCTGAAAGACATCCATAAAGCACAACGGACAGCACGCTGTGCGCACTGCCTGTCATGTTTAAATATTTGCAATCGCTCCTATTACAGATTTTCGTAGGATACCAACTGGCTTATCGGAATACGCATATCTTTATGGCGTTCCGGATCGGCGGCTTCTTCATCCGAATAACCAACCGCAAGGATATTGACGGGTTCCAGATTTTCAGGAAGTCTAAATTCCCTGCTGATAACATCCGGCTTGAAATAGCAAATCCATACAGAGCCAAGTCCCAGTTCCGTAGCCTGAAGCATCATGTGGTCTGTCAGAATGGAGGTGTCAATATCACCTGTCTGCTTCTTATCAAACGGGCGCACCCAAGCCTTTTCATGGTCAGCGCAGACGATGATTGCCAGCGGCGCACCATAGAGGTTTGCCCCCTGTCCTATCTTTTCAAGTCCTTCTTTGCTCTGCACCACAATCAGATGCACAGGCTGGAGGTTTGCGGCGGTTGGAGCTACATGGGCAGCTTCCAGAATCTTATCCAGTTTTTCCTTTTCCACCGCCTGATCTGTGTAGCTGCGTACAGAGAAACGCTGTTTTGCAATGTTTAAAAAATCCATAGTATCAAATCCTTTCTTATGTTATATTTAGTATGCCAAACCAACTGACAACTCTATTGTAACGCTGAAATATAATTCCGCAAGATTGCACTTTTTTGATAGATACTTTCAAAAAAGATAGCGCCCTTGCAGTTAGGAGAACCAAAATGAAAGCTGAACAAAAACAATTTAACTGTCCCGTAGAAGCTACCCTGTCCCTGATTGGCGGGAAATATAAACCTCTGGTTTTGTGGCATTTAAAATCACAGCCATTACACTATATGGAACTGCAACGCCTTATCCCAAATGCAACCCCCAAAATGCTCTCCGGTCAGCTCCATGATTTGGAAGATTGCGGCATGATAAACAGAGAAGTGATTCCTGAAAAGCCACCTAAAACAATCTACTCTCTTACTGCCTTTGGAAAAAGCATCATACCTGTACTAAACGCCATGTGCGATTGGGGAACAGCATATTTGGACGGACTGGATATACAGCCCGTATGCTGCCCTTCCCAAAGCAAAAAATAATTATTTTTATCGACTATCCTTATGGCAAAAAAGAACCTGCACAGCAAAAACATGAAACAGCTATGCGGGTTCTCTTATTATCCTAAATCTGCGATTGCCTGACGTAATTACAAAGTCCGGTAAAATCAACCTGCGGATTTTTCTGTAAAATCTGCTCCATACATTCCTGTGCTTTTTGATATAGCTCCGGATTTTTCAAATCGTCCAGCAAAAAGAAAATATTGAGCCGCCTGCCTACAATAAATAGAAGTTTTTCATCTTCCGGCAAGCCTAAAAAATTGTCTATGGCAGACAGCATTTCCATTTTATCCGTTTGCAGCTTTCCCCTGACCTCCAACAACAAATTGACGATATGTTCATTCACATAATAGCTGTCCATTTCAAGCAGCTTCTCCAAGAATAATTTTTGCTCTATCATTATTTCTTCTTCGGACTGTAATGTGAAAGAACCTTCCTGAACAAACTCCCACATTTTAGACTCCGGTTTTATTCCCGTTGCATGGACGCGAATAAAATCCGGCTGAATCACATTAAGTGCTTCCGCTGTCTGGATTGCATTTTCTTTTGAAAGCTCTTTTCCACCAATCCCAAGCAATATAAACTCTGATAAAATCATGCCAGCGTCTTTTGCAATACACCCGCTTTCCACAACGGTATCTGCATGAAAGCCTTTGTTGATAAGCTGTAATATCTTATCCGATCCGGTTTCCATACCGCAGTACAGATGATTTAGTCCCGCTTGCCGAAGTTCCTGTAATTCTGCCGGACTTTTTCGTGTGATACTGTCAGCACGAGCATAGGAAGTTATATACTCCAAATCAGGAAAATACTTATTTAGTGCATCCAAAATACGGAGCAGATAATCCGTTTTTAATACCAGCGCATCCCCGTCCTGCAAAAAACATGATTTGAATTTTCTTCCCTGATATAATGCCGCCTGTTCCTTAATATCCTGTATGGTATCTTCAATCGGACGCATGGAAAAATTTATAGATTTGTATAGTCCACAAAAATAGCACTTATTCCAATGGCATCCTCTGGTCACTCGGACAAGCAGGCTTTCACTCTCTGACGGCGGACGAATTGAGCCAATTTCTATATTTTTCATCATCCCATATCCTTTCCTTCTTATTCAGACTTAAAAATAACATTCTGCCGCTGTCAATACAAGAACGCACTTTTTAGGTAGCAACTACCCTATATGATAGTATGAAAGAGCTTAAAGCGACACACCCTCCGGGAGTGTCGTGGGTAGAATAGCAAGCACTGCCTATGTACGGACACATAGGCGAAAT